>Ga0208849_1001556_pt1 | contig 15422 bp, 15 predicted proteins | sample NGESurdeep072012_10_FD_184470 | JGI IMG/M metagenome (GOLD analysis project Ga0208849, IMG submission 184470) | Arctic peat soil microbial communities from Barrow, Alaska - NGEE Surface sample 53-3 deep-072012 (SPAdes) | ecosystem: Environmental > Terrestrial > Soil > Wetlands > Peat ...
TCCCAGGTGGTCTGGCCGCCCTTGCTGCGCGGAATGATGTGATCGAAGGTGAGATCGTCGTGGGCCAGGCAATACTGGCAGACGAAGCGGTCGCGCAGGAACACGTTGAACCGGGTGAAGGCGGGATGCGTGGTCGGCTTGACGAAGGACTTCAGCGACACCACGCTCGGCAGCTGGATCTCGAACGAGGGGCTGCGCACCGCACGGTCATAGTGCTCGACAATGTTGACACGGTCGAGGAACACCGCCTTGATCGCGTCCTGCCACGACCAGAGAGACAGCGGATAATAACTGAGCGGCCGGAAGTCCGCATTCAGCACCAGTACCGGCCAACCGCCTTGCGAGACATGTGCGTTCAAGTAACGCTCCTGGCCCCCGTTTTAGCTGCGAAGCAGCATGCGTTGACATACTACAGGCAGCGTGACGGGATTGTGAAGAGCGTTGGCGACCTTATCCGCGGTGGCGCTGGGCCCGCGTCCGCATTGCATGACCGGTGTGAACCCCGCTAAACCGGGGCTTAGGGCCGCTTTCGGCCGCCGACGGACCGCAGAATGGCTATCACGTCCCGTTATATCGAAGCGCCGCGCCGGCTGCGGGCGTTCGTGCGCGCGCATGAAACCAGCCTGGTGCTGCTGGCGGCGCTGATCGGAACCATCGGCGGACTGGTGGTGGCGGCGATGAGTGCCGCGGTCGAAGCGATGCACGTGCTGCTGTTCAACCTCGAAATGGGCGAACGCCTGTCCAGTCAGTTCGCCATCGATCCGCTGCGCGCCCTCCTGGTTCCGAGCCTCGGCGGGCTGGTGCTGGGGGTGGCGTCGCTGCTGCTGGCGCGGTGGCGGCCGGCGCGGGAAATCGACCCGATCGAGGCCAATGCGCTGCATGGCGGTCGGATGTCGTTTCGCGGCAGCGTGATCGTGGCATTGCAGACGATCTGGTCCAGCGGGGTCGGCGCCTCGGTCGGGCTGGAAGCCGGATATACCCAGTTGGCCAGCGGGCTCGCCTCCTCGCTGGGCCGCGGCTTTCATCTGCGCCGCGCCGATCAGCGCATCATGGTCGGCTGCGGCGCGGCCGCCGCGATCGCGGGCGCGTTCGGCGCGCCGCTGGCCGGCGCCTTCTATGCCTTTGAGCTGGTGATCGGGGGTTATACCCCGGCCAGCCTGACCCCGGTCGGCGTCGCCGCCGTCGTCGGCTATTTCGTCGCCCATGCCTTCACCGTGCTTTCGCTCGGCGTCGGCGTCGGCCCGGTCGGCGACGTGCTCGGGCACGACCTTGCCATCGCCGCACTGCTCGGCGTTCTCTCGGCCCTGGTCGGCATCGTCATCATGCGCGGCGTGGCGCTGTGCGAGATGCTGCTGTCGAGGACCTGGCTGCCGCTGCGTCTATTGCTCGGCGGTCTCGCCGTGGGCCTGCTCGCGCTGCTGACGCCGCAGGTGATGTCATCGGGGCATGGCGCGCTGCATTTTGCCGGATTTGTTTCGATTCCGATGACGGTCATTGCGTCCGTGTTCGTGCTGAAAGCGATTGCCTCCATCATATCGCTCGGCAGCGGCTTCCGCGGCGGCTTGTTTTTTGCGACACTTTTTCTCGGCGCGCTCGGCGGCCACCTGTTTGCCGCCGGCGTCGATACCATCTGGCCGGGTCTCAACCTCAATCCGAACGTCTATGCGATCGTCGGCATGAGCGCGCTGTCGGCATCGGTGATCGGCGGCCCGCTGACGATGTCGTTCATCGCGCTGGAATCGACCGGCAATCTCTGGCTCACCACCGTGGTGCTGGTGGCGGTCATCATCTCGACCCAGATCACCCGCGAACTGTTCGGCTATTCGTTCGCAACCTGGCGATTTCACCTGCGCGGCGAAACCATTCGCAGTGCCGCCGATGTGGGCTGGATCCGCGATCTCACGGTGCGGCGCCTGATGCGGTCGGACGTCACCACCGTGAACGCCGACATGACGATCGAGGAATTCCGCGACAAATTTCCGCTCGGCTCGAAGAACCAGGTGGTCGTGGTCGATGCCGAAGGCTGTTACGTCGGGCTGGCGCCGGTGGCCGAAGCCCATGCGCCTGATGTCGATCCGGCGGGCGGTCTGATTGGCATCCTGCATCATCGCGACGTCATGCTGCACCCCTTCATGAACATCCAGGAAGCCATCGCCGTTTTTGACGCCGCGGAAGCCGAATCGCTGGTCGTGGTCGAGAGCGGCGACGAACGCCAGCCGATTGGAACGCTCAGCGAAACCCACGCGATGCGGCGCTATGCGGAGGAATCCGAACAGCGGCGTCGCGAGGTCATCGGCGAAATCTGACCGGCGTGGCGGAAAACCGATGCGTCGCATAAGCCGATCCCGGAGGAACCCGATGCGCAGATGGCCGGCGATGACGATTGCGGCCATTCTTGGCCTGGCCTCGGGCCGGCGTCGCCGCCGAAGCGGTTGATCGCCTGGCTTAAGGCCAATCCCGACAAGGCGTCGGTCGGCGTCGCCGGCGTCGGCGCGACCGGTCATCTCACCGGAATTTCGTTTCAGAAAGAGACCGGAACCGAATTTCAATTCGTGCCGTATCGCGGCAATGGCCCGGCGATGCAGGATCTGCTGGCGGGACATATCGATTTCATGATCGAACCGTCGTCGAATTTCAAGTCGCTGGTCGGCGCCGGAAGCGTCAGGCCCTACGCGATCACCGGCAAGAACCGGCTGGCTTCGCCGCCGGATATTCCGACCGCGGACGAGGCGGGACTGCCCGGCTTCTTTGCCTCGCTCTGGTATAGACTCTGGGTCCCCAGGAATACGCCAAAGAACATCATCACCAAATTGAACGCTACCATGGTGCGGGTGCTGGCCGATCCGTCGGTGCGGAAGCGCTTTGAGGAACTCGGCATTCAGCCCTCGGCGCCGAACAGCAATCGCCGCAAGCCCTGCGGGCTTTCCAGAAAGCCGAGACCGAGCGCTGGTGGCCGATCATCAAGGCGTCCGGCCTCAAGGCGGAATGAAGGGGGCTACACCCGTTCCAGCTTCTGCACACAGCGCGCCACGCCGAGCTCCGGCGGCATTGGCGTGTCCGCAAAGCTGGTCTTCCAGTCGGTGACGCCGACCTCGCCGACATAGATGTCGCCTTTTTGAATCCAGCGCGACGCCGTGCGGCGCGAGGAATTTGCCGGTCTCGAGGCCCGGGCCGTTCTCGCCGCCGAGCCGCGCGATCCGCTTGCCCTGGGAGTCGACGATGGTCAGGCGCGGACCGAGATTCGGCACCTTGCGGTTGACCGGCATGCCGGGGCCGAGCTCGCCAATGATGAAATTCGGCCGCTTGCCGCCGCAGCAATGCAGCGCGCAGGGCCGGTGCAGGTTGTTCCACTGCGCCTCGTATTTGCCGTTGCCGTCGAACACCTGGACGCGGTGGTTTTCGCGGTCGGCCACGTAGACAAATCCATCCGCGTCGGTCGCGATGTTGTGGACGATGTTGAACTGGCCCGGATCGGTGCCGGGCTCGCCCCAGCTTTTGATCAATTTACCGTCGGGCGAGTATTTGTGGACGCAGGCATTGCCGTAGCCGTCCGAGACGTAGATCTCGCCCTTCGGCGACAGTGCAGTGTGGGTGCAGCGGTGGAACGGCTCGCCGCTCATGAAGGGCGCGGGCTGGTTCGGGATGCCGATGGTCAGCAGCACCTTGCCGTCGGTCGAGCACTTGCGCACGGTATGGTCGCCGTCATCGGTGCAATAGAGGTTGTCGTCGGCGTCGATATGCAGTCCATGCGCGCGCCTGAACAGGTCCTCGCCCCAGCTGGTGATGAAATTGCCGGAACGGTCGAGCACCACCATCGGATGGGCGCCGCGATTGAACAAATAGACGCGATCCTTGCTGTCGACCGCCACCGAGGCGACGTCGGTCAGGCTCCAGCCGCCCGGCAGCTTCGCCCAGTTTTCCACCGCGCGGTAGCGATGCTCGCCCGAACCGAGAATGACCGGCATGCGTTTCTCCCCGATAGGTTTCTTTGCATGCCAGCTTGGCTGGAAAACCGGCCTCTGTCATGTCGGGATGTTGAACTGCGGCCGCGGCTAGCTCTGCACGTCCTCCGCCGCGATGATGCGCTGGCGAAGCGCAAGCCGTACAAGTTCGATATCGGACGCGACGCCGAGTTTGGCGCGGATCAGATAGCGGGTGTTGGCCGCGGTTTTGACGCTGATATGCAGCGTCCCGGCGATGTCATCCACGGATTTTTCGGCCAGCAGCATGCGCAGGATCTCGAATTCCCGTGGGCTCAGCGCGTCGACCGCGGAAGGTTCGTCGGCGAGCCGGTTGATGGCGAGTTCGTGATCGATGTCGGGGCTGAGCGCGATACGCCCGGCCATGACCTCGGCGATGGCGCGCAACAGCGTGTCCGGCGGGTTGCTTTTGGTGACAAAGCCGCGGGCGCCCGCCTTGATGGCCTGGATCGCATAGGCGGCACTCTGGTGCATGGTGAACACCAGGATCCGCGCGGACTTGTCCCATTGCCGGATGCGACGGATGGCCTCGACCCCGCCAATTCCCGGCATCGACAGGTCCATGACGACGAGGTCGGGCATGACCTCCTTGTAGACCCGATAGGCATCGGCCCCGTTGCCGGCCTCGGCGACGACCTGAAGCCGATCCTGCCGCTGCAACAGCGAGCGATAGCCCTCGCGCACGATCTCATGATCGTCCGCCAGCATTACGCGGGTGAACCTGATGGTATCGGGCAGGCTCAAGGTTGCGCTCCCATATTGGGAATGGTCGCGACCAGCCATGCGCCGCCTGCCGGCCGCCGTTCGAAATGCAGCGTTCCGCCGAGCGAAACCACGCGCTCCTGCATGCCCAGCAGACCCATGCCGGCCTTTGGCGCCAGACTGCCGCCGGTCGCCTCGCCGTCGTCTTCGACGCTGAGGACGATCTCGGCGGGTCCGGCCTCGAGACGGAGTTGCACGCGCCCGGCCTGGGCGTGCTTCGCCGCATTGGTGATCGCCTCCTGGGCGATGCGGTAGAGATTGGCAGAGACGCTGGGCGGCAAATCGTCGACTTCGCCGATCACGGCGATGTCGAACTGAGTGCGGCCCTTGTCGATGCCATTCCAGCTCGCCACCAGGCTTTGGAGGCTGAGGGTGAGGCCAAGTTCCTCGATGTCGGGCGGCCGCAGCCGCACCAGCGTTCCGCGCAGCGTTTGCATCATGCCCGCCGTGGTGCGCGAGATGCTCCGGCATTGCTCCAGTAGCGGCGAGCATTCACGCTCCGCGGTATGGCCCGCGGCGGCGGCCTGCGCCGCGATCGCGGTGAGCGACTGGCCGAACTCGTCGTGCAACTCGCGGGCAAGATGGCGCCGCTCCTCGTCCTGCACGGCGATCAGTTTTCGCGTCAAGGCATTGCGCTCGGCCAGCGTGGCCTGCAGTTTTTGCGCCAAGGCGTTGAAGACGTCGGATATTGCCGAGAGTTCGGCAAGATCGAAACTTGGCAGCCGCGCGGAGAGATCGTTCGCCGCCAGCAGCTTTAGCCCGGCGCGAATGGCATAAGTCGGCCGCAGCGCGCGCGCCAGCGCGGCATAGACCGCAAGGCAAAGTGCGGCCAGGGCGAAGGCCATGATTGAGAGGAGACGGCTCGCCTCCCGCCAGCTCCGGCCGATCTGGGTCGCCGGGTCGAAGCTCGCGACCGCGGCCTCGCCCTCCGTCAGCAGCGGTATCGAGACCGGCTTGCCGGGATGGAAAATGGCGCGATACAGTGCCGCGAAACTTTCCGGCGCGGCAGTTTCGTCGGCGAGCGCGCCGCTGCACATTCCCTGGCGAAAGCCCCCGACCTTGTCGAGATAGGCAATGCAGAGGCCCGGCTCCATCAAGGGCGCCGCGACCCGCTGCAAATCCGGAGTACGGTTGGAGGACAGGGAGAACCATCGCGCCTGCGCCTGCTGCAGCGAGATATCCCTGGCGGCAATCTCTGCGATATGGATCACCTTGGCTCGGGCGGCGCGATCGCTATCGAACAGGGCATAGGCCGCGACCGCGAGGAAGCAAACCGCTGCCAGTGCGGCGACGCGCAACGCCAACCGCAGCTTCAGGTCGATGGCGCGGACGCGGTCCGCCACGGCGTCAGGAAGGTACCGCAAGCGATTTCCCCTTATCCTCGCATTTAGGAGCAAATCTGGTCGGGAAGAAAGCACGCGGAAGCGAGATCGGGCATTTTGCCCGGTCAGTTCCGGGTAAGCCGCTGTTTCGCTGACGGAGCAAATCGGGTGAGATGGCGACGGTTTGGCAATCGGAGGGTCCATCGATGCGCGGAATATCCCTCGTCTCCTTGCTCCTGGCTCCCGTCGCGGTTCTCTCAGGTTTCGCGGTCGCCGTGGCGGACCAACCGGTTGCACCGCAACCGATCAAACTCGCGGTCTTTCCATTCGAACTGGAGGATTTCAGTGCCGCCGCGGCCTACACGCCGCCCGACGACATCGACCGCGAGCAATTGCGGCTATCGACCGAGGAGGCGCGCCGGCTGATCGCGGCATCGGGACGCTACCAGTTGGTCGACGTCGGCGCGGTCGAGGATGCAGCGGTCAAGGCAGGCAAATTGCACGATTGCGAAGGATGCGATGCCACGATCGCCGCTCGCCTTCACGCCGATCAATCCATGGTCGGGATCGTCACCCGCATCAGCCGAACCGATTACGCGGTGACCTACAAGATTCGCGAGGTCAAATCCGGCGCACTGGTCGACGTTGAGCAGACCGACCTGCGTGCCGGCGCCAATCAGCCTGGAGCCGCGGCGCGCGCTGGCTGATCCAGCGCCGTCTGCTCGAACAACCGAACTAGCATGCATCAGATGGAAAAAACAATGAAAGCACCCATTGCGGTTATCGCCCTTGTCGCCGCTATTTTCGGCGCCCGTCCGGGTCGGGCGCAAGCCGAGGTGCCGATCCTCGCGGTAGCCGAAATCCAGTATAGCGACACCTCAGGCGAGGTCATCGACCAGAGCGCCGACCATTTTCGACGCATGCGCGAATTCGAAGCCTCCCTGCGCGCCGATCTGGCGGCGAGCGGAAAGGTGCGAAACGCCGCGCTTGATTGTCCGCCGAACGCCTGTTCGGTTGGCGATGTCGATCTCGTTCAGCTGCTCGACAAGGCTCAGGCCGCCGGCGCCGGCTATCTGCTGATCAGCAGCTTTCACAAGGTCAGCACGCTCGTGCAATTGGCAAAATTCGATATCATCGACGTGAAAACGCGCAATGTGGTCTTTAACCGTCTTCTTACCTTCCGCGGCGACGGCGACGAGGCCTGGCGCCACGCCGAATCCTTCATCGTCCGGCAAATCCTGGATCACGAGGATCAGTGAAGCGCAGCGTCTGCGCTGCGCGGCAGCAGCCCTTCCTCGATCGCCTTGATCTGCAACGCCAGATATTTCGAGTTGATCCGACATTGCGCCAGGCTCCCGGCGATGAACCAGAGCCCGGATTGCTCGGTGCGCGCATACATGTTGCGCAATTCCTGCCTCTCGCCGAATCCCCAGATCGGCCCGATGCGGGCTGCGACATCCTCGCCGAACAGGTTGCGGACCAGATGCTCCTGCTTCTTGTAGCCGGTGGCGAGCACGATCAGGTCGGCGGCAAGCGTCGTATCGTCCCTGAACCGCGCGCCTTGCGTGACAAACGTCTCGATATCGGCAAACTGCCTCAGTCCGATCTCGCCGCGGACGACCAGCTCGGAGCAGCCGACATTGAAATAATAGCCGCCGCCGCGGGTCAGGTATTTGAACTGCCAGCCGGTACCGCCGTCGCCGAAGTCGAGCTTGAATCCGACGCGCTCCAGCCCGTCGAGCAAGGGCTGGTCGAATTGTTTCGACTGCTCGGTCAGCATCACATGGCTTCGCTTTGCGAGCACCAGCGGCATCGACGCTGCGATCAGGTCGTTGTCCTCGAGCGTGCCTTCGTTGTAGGCGGCATAGGCGAGTTGCGCCGAGGGCTCGATATTGGTGATCAAGGTCGGGCTGCGCTGAACCAGCGTGACATTGGCGCCGCTGGAATGTAGATCCTGCGCGATATCGTGTCCGCTGTTGCCGGTGCCGATCACGAGCGCGGTCTTGCCGGCCCAGGCCTCGCCGTCGCCGTACTGGCTGGAATGCAGCACGGTGCCGGCGAAGTCGTTCAGGCCGGGAAATTGGGGCCGATTCGGAATGCCGCTGACGCCGGTGGCCATCACGACATGGCGCGGATGCATCGTGCGCGCGGTGCCGTCGGCGCGGCGCAGCAGCACCGACCAGCATCCCGCAGCCTCGTCGTAACTGCCGCTTTCGAGCGCGGTGCCGGTCCAGTAGTTCAGCTCCATGGCCTCGACATAGGCCTCGAACCAGTTGGCGAGCTTGTCCTTGGGGATATAGACCGGCCAGTTCGGTGGAAACGGCATGTAGGGCAGGTGGTTGACCTGCACCTGGTTATGCAGGGTCAACGCGTGATAGCGGTTGCGCCAATTGTCGCCGATGCGGCTCTCGCGGTCGACGACTAGGGTATCGACCTGCAACTGCTTCAGACGCGCCGCGATGGTCAGCCCGGCCTGTCCGCCGCCGACCACCAGAACATCGGGATCGCGGTCGGCATAGAGGCCTGAGGCTTTGCGCAGATCGAGCCAGTTGGGACCGCGAAAATCCCGTGAATAGGCTTCGCCCCGCGGCCGCGAGTTGCCCTGCTGTTCCTCAAAACCTTTCAATTCCTCCAGCGTGGTCAGCAGCGTCCAGGCCTTCATCGTGCCGTCGCCGGCATCTTGTGTGAGGCGCAGGACGCCGTTGCCGCGTCCCACCGCGGTTTCGAACCTGAAAATGGCTTCGATCGCATGGGTGCCGGCGCGCGTCACCTTTCGTGGCGCCGCACGGTCGGGGTCGACGCGCAGGCGGTTCGGCGCGGCGGCGCCGGCGTGGAGTTTCAGCGCCCTCAGGATGGCGTCCGCGCCGCTGACGGTCTGGATGTTCCAGCTCAGCGCCAGCACGTCGCGCCAATGACTGTCGGAATGAAACAAGGTTTCCAGCAGGCCGTCATCGGGCTTTGCGAGCGCCTGTTCGAATTGCGCCAGCCAGTTTTCCGCTGATATCGAAATATCGTCTGTTCTGTCGAGCATGAGCGTTTCTCGCAGCCGTCCTCGCGGCGTTCGCCTGATCCCAAAGCCTATACGCTTTGGGATCGTGCAGAAAGGGAGGGCCGGCGATGAGTTCCCTCACTTCGCGATCGCGGGCTTTTCCGGCGCGCCGATCACGCCCTCGCGTTTTTTCAGCGCCCGGTAATAACTCCACCACAGATGCGCCGCGGCGCCGCGCATCGGCCGCCATGGCTCCGCCAGCGGCGCCATCTCTTTCGCGGTCGGCCGCGTCTTGAGGCCGAGGCCGATCTTGACCGCTTCCTGCACCGCAAGATCGCCCGCCGGCCAGGCGTCGCCATGGCCGAGGCAAAACAGCAGATAGACGTCGGCGGTCCACGGACCGATGCCGTGCAGCGCCGTCAGCGTGTTGTGCGCGGCGTCGGCGTCCTCGTTGGCCAGCACCTCGAGATTCAATCTGCCGCCGGCCAGTTCGCGCGCCACGCCTTTCAGGGTCTTGATCTTCGCCGCCGACAGTCCGAGCCGGCCCAGACGATCGGCCCGGGCGCGGCGCAACGCGTCGTGATCGAATGGATCGAAGGCGGCGCTGACACGGCCCCAGATCGCGGCCGCGCTGGCAGTCGACAATTGCTGACCGCTGACGATGGCGGCGAGGCCGGCAAAGCCGGGCTCGCGCCGCCGCAGCGCCGGCATGCCCGTGGCCTGCAAGACCGGCTTGAGCCGCGGGTCCTGCCGGACCAGCGTGGCGATAGCGTTTTCGAGGTCGGCCTGGGTGTTGAGGCGGAGGGTCATTGCGGATAATTTCAACTTGCTCAGATCGTCATGCGCGGGCTTGACCCGCGCATCCATCTCCTATCGTAACAGACTCTTGAAGGATGCTTTGCCGGATCAAGTCCAGCAATGACAGTCTTGAGAATTTCGATGCCGCGACCCGTTTTCCGCTTTGCGCCGAGCCCGAACGGCTATCTTCATCTCGGCCATGCTTTTTCGGCGCTGCTGAATTTCGATTCGGCGCGCCGCACGAGCGGCCGCTTCCTGCTGCGCATCGAGGATATCGACACCGGCAGGTGCAAGCCGGAATTCGAGACTGCGATCGAGGAGGATCTTGGTTGGCTCGGTATCGCCTGGGAAACCCCGGTGCGGCGGCAGTCCCGGCATCTGGCGGAATATCAGGCAGCGGTGGAAAAGCTCAAAGCCCAAGGCCTGGTCTATCCCAGTTTCGAGAGCCGCGCCGAGATCGCAGCACTGGTGGCGCAGCGCGAGACGGCCGGCGGGTGGCCGCGCGATCCCGACGGCGCGCCGCTTTATCCCGGTGCAGCAAAACTGCTTTCGCCGGCTGAACGGGCGCGGCGGCTGGAATCGGGCGCGCCCTTTGCGCTTCGGCTCGACATGGCGGCGGCATGCGCGCGCGCCAGCGATCTCGGCTGGATCGAGGCGGGCCAAGGTCCCGATGGCGAGACCGGCGCGGTGACCGCCCGGCCCCAAGCCTGGGGCGACGTCATCCTTGCTCGCAAGGAGACGCCGACCAGCTACCACCTCTCGGTGACGCTCGACGACGCCCTCCAGGGCGTGACCGAGGTGGTGCGCGGCCAGGACCTGTTCTGGTCGACCAGCGTGCATCGGCTGCTGCAAGCGCTGCTCGGCCTCCCGCAGCCGGCCTACCGCCATCACCGCCTCATCCTCGACGGCGCCGGGCGCAAACTCTCAAAATCGACCGCCGCGACCGGCTTGCGCGAACTCCGCGCCGGGGGCGCGACGCCGGCCGACATCCGCGGCCTGGTCGGCCTGTCCTGATTGCGGGCGGGATTTGCCGCGGGCCGCTCGCAAGGGGAAAAACCCGCTTCGGCGTGACTCTCCGCGCCCGACCGTGGCATGGTGGGGCCGGCCAGGGTCGGGGGAATCATGGCGCCGAACTCGCGCTCACAGCGCACCACACGGCCGCCGAAAAAGCGGGCGACGAAAAAACGCGGTCGAGGCATTGCCGCCGGCAAGGCGCGCAAGCGCGCCGCTGCGACTGCCGCACCCGGCATCGTCGAAACCGCGCTGGCGGCTTTCGCCCACGAGGTCCGCACGCCACTCACCGGAATTCTGGCCATCAGCGACCTCTTGGCGACGTCCGATCTCGACGAGCGCGAGCGGCGCTGGGTCGACACCATCAAGGCGGGCGCGGAACATCTCGCCAGCCTTGCGACCTTGTTCGTCGACGCCGCGCGAAGCGGCAATTCCGGGCTTGGCGTGCGGCAGGATTTTTTTGATTTGCGGGCGCTGGCCCGCAATGCCGGGGATTCGCTGGCTGGCCGGGCCGCAGCGAAGGGATTGCAGCCGTCGGTCGAGATTTCCGAAAAATTGCCGGCCTTCGTGATCGGCGATCCGGTTCGCCTGCGCGCGGCGCTGGAAAACCTGATCGACAATGCGGTGAAGTTCACCGAGCAGGGCAGCGTGATCTTGAAGGTCGTGCCGATGCGCGCCGCCAAAGGCAAGATCGGTATCGCCTTTGCGGTGTCCGACAGCGGGATCGGCCTGACGCTTGCCGAGATCAAGCGCCTGTTCCGCCCGTTCTCGCAGGCCAATGTCAGCATCGCGTCGCGGTTCGGCGGCGCCGGGCTCGGGTTATCCAGCGTGAAACAGCTCGCACGCGCGATGGGTGGCGACATTGTCGTGGCGCAGCGGCGAGGCGGCGGCACCACCTTTACCCTGACGGTGATCATGTCGCGCGCCGAAGGGGCGCTGACCATCATGTCCGGCGCCGCCGCCGATATGTCAAATCCGGCGCAGGCGCTGCGAATTCTCAGCGTCGAGGACAATCCGTTCGGCCGCGTCGTGCTCAATGCGGTGCTCACCGAACTCGGTCATCAGGCCGAATTCGTCGGCCGGGGCGAGGCCGCCGCCGAGCGGATCGCGCGCGGCGATTTCGACGCGGTGCTGATGGACATGGTGCTGCCCGGCATCGACGGCATCGAGGCGATCAGGCGAATTCGCAAGCTGAAACCGCCGCTCGGCCACATCGCCATAATAGGGGTATCGGGCCGCGGCGATGATGAACTGGCCTCGCGCGAGGCCGGCGCCGATGCCTTTCTGGTCAAGCCTGTGAGTCCAAGGGCTCTCGCGACTGCGCTGCTTGAAGCGACACGCCGCGCGGCAACTGCGACTTGATGATCGCCGCGTTCAACTCGCCGCCATAGACGAAGATCGCGGCGATGAAATACAGGAACACCAGCGCGATGATCACCGACGCCAGACCGGCATACATGGTGACGTAGTTGTTGGCGAAGCGGGCGAGATATTGTCCGAACACGATGCCCGACACCAGCGAGGCCACCATGGTGAAGACGATGCCGGGCAGGATCTGCAGAAATCCGCGGCGGCCGGCCGGAAGCCAGGCGTGCAGGATAAACAGCGCGGCAATCATCGCCAGAATCGTAATGCTGTAGCGCGAGGCATTGAGAAAATTTTCGTTGGTCTCGACGATCAGCGGGATGTGGCGCCGCGCCGCCTCCAGCATCAACGGCCCGAGCACGATCAGGAACGCCATCGCCAGCGACGAGACGGCGGCGATCAGGGTGTAGCCGATCGATTCCAGCCGCAGCCAGTACCAGCGCCTGGGTTCGGTGACCGCATAGGCGCGGTTGAGCGCCACCCGAAGGCTTTCGACGCCGTTCGAGGCAAAATACACCGCCAGCACGACGCCGATGGTCAGCGCGCCGCCCCGTGGCGTCGTCAGCACATCGTGAATCTCGCCCGACAGCGTATCGGCGACCTGCTTCGGCCAGATCTGCAGCATCAGCCCGGCGGCCTGGTCGGCCAGTTCCTTCGAGCCGAAAAACCCCGCTAGCGAGGTCAGCACGATCAGAAACGGAAACAGCGCCATCAGCGCCGACAGCGCGATGTGGCTGGCGATGGCCCAGCCGTCATCGGCGAGAAACGTGTAGAACGCATCGAGGCCGACATGGAAGACGTAGCGAAGCTGCCTCACATTTCACCTTGGCCTGGCGGAACACGGGTTAAAGCGGCGAACCGGGCTAGCTTCTGATATTATTGAGCTAAAAGCCAGATCGTTGCGGAGGCCGCGGCTGACGATGGCGGAGCGGCGTCAGCAGTGTTATGTACCGCCGATGGCTTCCTTCCTGAGCACGATCATTCTTCCCGTCGCAGTCGCCGCCGTAGCACTGGTGCTGCTGCTCGGTCTCATCAACATGATGCGCGGCGGATCGCCGAACCGGTCGCAGAAACTGATGCAATTGCGGGTGTTGCTGCAATTCGTCGCCATCGTCATCACCATGCTCGCGGTCTGGGCGATGGGACGGTAGTTTAAAACGAGGTGCATCGGCTTGAACCCGGGCGCTCCCTCTCCCAGAGGGAGAGGTGAGCTGAACTCTGGAGCTATCGATGGTCATCCTCAATCGGATCTACACGCGAACCGGCGATGACGGCACCACCGCGCTCGGCAGCGGCGAACGCCGCCCGAAATATGATTTGCGGATCGCCGCTTATGGAACCGTCGACGAGGCCAACGCCGTCATCGGCATCGTCCGGCTGCATCTCGCCGAGGCGCGCGATCTCGATGCCATGCTGGGCCTGATCCAGAATGACCTGTTCGATCTCGGCGCCGATCTCGCAGTGCCCCAGCGCGAGGGCAAGGCGGAACGGCTGCGGATGCTGTCGAGCCAGGTCGAACGCCTCGAGCGCGACATCGACAGCCTGAACGCGCATCTGGCGCCGTTGACATCTTTCGTGCTGCCCGGCGGCACCCCGGCGGCGGCGCATCTGCATCTGGCGCGCACCATATGCCGCCGGGCAGAACGAATAATGGTGGAACTCGCGGCCCAGCCCAACGAGCCGGTCAGCGAGGCCGCGATCCAGTATATCAACCGCCTGTCGGACTTCCTGTTCGTCGCCAGCCGTTCCATGAACGACAACGGCGCCGGGGATGTGCTGTGGGTGCCCGGCCAGAACCGCTAACCGCACAGGTCCAAGGGGCGGTTCGAGAGGCGATTTTTGGGCTTCGCGCGTTGACCGGGGTTGGCCGGACCTTTAGGTTCCGCGCCCAAGCAATAGCCAAATGATCAAACCTGAAATTCAAGCGAAAGAGGATCGATGAAGGTTCTGGTGCCGGTAAAGCGGGTGGTCGACTACAACGTCAAAGTCCGCGTGAAAAGCGACGGATCGGGCGTGGAACTGTCCAACGTCAAGATGTCGATGAATCCGTTCGACGAAATCGCCGTCGAGGAGGCCCTGCGCCTGCGAGAGGCCGGCAAGGCAACCGAGGTGGTGGTGGTTTCGATTGGCTCCGCCCAGGCGTCGGAAACCATCCGGACCGGCCTCGCCATGGGCGCCGACCGCGGCATTCTGGTCAAGGCCGACGGGATGGTCGAACCGCTGGCGGTGGCCAAAATCCTCAAGGCCATCGTCGATGAGGAGCAGCCCGGCCTCGTCATTCTCGGCAAGCAGGCGATCGACGACGATTCAAACCAGACTGGCCAGATGCTGGCCGCGCTGCTCGGATGGTCGCAGGCGACCTTTGCCTCCAAGCTCGAAGTCGATGGAACCGATTTCAAGGTGACCCGCGAGGTCGACGGCGGCCTGCAGACCCTGAAGCTGAAAGGGCCGGCGATTATCACCACCGATCTGCGGCTCAACGAGCCGCGTTATGCCAGCCTGCCCAACATCATGAAGGCCAAGAAGAAGCCGATCGCCGACAAGAGCGCCGCCGACTACGGCGTCGATCTGACGCCGCATCTGGAGATCCTCAAGACCTCCGAACCACCGGGCCGCAAGGGCGGCGTCAAGGTCAAGGACGTCGCCGAACTGGTGTCGAAGCTCAAGAATGAAGCCGGGGTTCTCTAGATGACCACGCTGTTGATTGCCGAACACGAACACGCGGTCCTCAAGGACTCCACCAACAAGGCGCTGACCGCGGCGGCCCAGTTGGGCGCCGAGGTTCACGTCCTGGTCGCTGGCGGTGGCGAGGGCACCAAGGCGGCGGCCGAGGCGGCGGCAAAACTCGCGGGCGTCAAGAAGGTTCTGCTCGCCGAGGGCGATGCCTATGCCCATGACCTCGCCGAGCCGCTGGCTGCCCTGATCGTGGCGCTGGCCCCCGGCTATGACGCCTTTGTCGCGCCGGCCACCTCGCGCTTCAAGAATGTGATGCCGCGGGTTGCCGCCCTGCTCGACGTGATGCAGGTGTCGGAAATCATCAAGGTGATTTCGCCCGACACCTTTGAGCGGCCGATCTATGCCGGCAATGCGATCCAGACCGTGAAGTCGAAGGATGCCAAGAAGGTCATCACGGTGCGGACCTCGACCTTCGCCGCCGCCGGCGATGGCGGCAGCGCGACAGTGGAAAATGCCGCG
>Ga0208849_1001557_pt1 | contig 15415 bp, 11 predicted proteins | sample NGESurdeep072012_10_FD_184470 | JGI IMG/M metagenome (GOLD analysis project Ga0208849, IMG submission 184470) | Arctic peat soil microbial communities from Barrow, Alaska - NGEE Surface sample 53-3 deep-072012 (SPAdes) | ecosystem: Environmental > Terrestrial > Soil > Wetlands > Peat ...
CATCAAGATCCCCGGGCGGCAACATCCCCAGAATGAATCTGACTCGCGCCCTCCTGAGAATCGTAAAATCATACCGCCGCTGGTTTTGCCCCTCTTACTATTTTTCTCGCTAAGATCCTGAGAGTACGAGCATTTTCGAAATGTGTTGGTGCGAGCCGGCATGTCGGTGATTGGGGCATGAGCGGACATATCGTTTACAGCGCAATGCGACAGCATCGACCCACAAGAGACATCAAGGCTTCCTATTGGAACGATCGCAGGCGCGAGCACTTGGTGGGCAAAGGAGTCATTCATGGCAACCGAACCCAAGAGACAACAGCCGGATATTCCACCACAAAAGCCGGATATCCAACCGGAACCAAGGCGCGAGGAAATTCCTCAGGATAAGGATTTCCCAGAGAAAGAGGCCCCGCCTATGCAGCTTTAGGGAGTTGCCTCACCGACCTGTCTGGCTGCTTCAGGCGCATTGTTGGCTTGGGCAAATGCTGCTCCGCGCCAAATTAGGAATAGATCGATGCTTTCCCGCGCCTTTGCAGGCTCTTTGTCCTCCCGGCGCTATTCGCGCACGGATGCCTCGCTGTATCCCGTCGCTGTGGGTGTTGCGGCCGCGGCTGCAGCGCTCGCGGTCTCCGCACTGGTCAATCGCGTCATTGCCAAGAACGCCGAGCGGAACAACCCGCCCGTGGGGAAATTCGTCGAAGTCGGCGGTGTCCGTCTGCACTACATCGAGCGCGGCCAGGGAGAGCCGCTGGTTTTGCTGCATGGAAACGGCAGCATGATTCAGGATTTTTCCTCCAGTGGCCTGTTAGACAAAGCAGCCCGCAAATACAGGGTCATCGTATTTGACCGGCCCGGATTTGGTTACAGTATGCGCCCTCGTCTCACTGTCTGGACGCCGAAAGCGCAAGCGGACCTTATTTGTAAAGCTCTCGCACAAATTGGGATTTCGCGGGCAATCGTATTTGGCCATTCATGGGGCGCATCAGTGGCAATCGCGCTCGCGCTGCAGGCTCCCGAACGGGTCACTCGCTTGATCCTCGCTTCGGGATATTTTTATCCGACCGTTCGGAGCGACGTTCTTGCCTCGTGGCAGGCGAGCCCGGTGCTGGGGGGCATCATAAGCAATACCGTGTCTCCCTTTTTAGCGAGGATGATGTGGCCGGCGTTGATGAGGAAAATCTTCGGACCCTCAATCGTGCCAGGGAAGTTTGCCGGATTTCCGAAAGAGATGGCCCTGCGTCCCTCACAGCTTCGCGCCAGCGCTGCCGAGTCGGCGCTCCTGATACCCGCCGCCTTCGCCCTGCATAAGGATTACGCCGTCCTGACGATGCCCGTCGCCATCATTGCGGGCGAGGATGACAAGCTGGTCGACACGGAAAAGCAGTCAGCTCGACTTCATCGGGAAATCCGCCACAGCACGTTACGCCGCGTCGCAGGGGTCGGACACATGGTGCACCAATCTGCCACCGAAGCGGTAATGGCGGCGATCGACGAAGTTCAAGATGCGAACTTGAGGAAAGTTCCAAGCGGATCGTTGGCGCTTTCAGAAACGCCATAGCCTTGGCGAACGTCATAGCCTTGGCGGCAGCGACCAAGCCCGTCGACCGACGATAGTGCAATTACCGATCTATGGATCGCCGGCGAAACCGTTGGACAGGAACTTTCGTCACGACCGGCCGTTGTCATGCACCACCGACACAATGGAGAACACGCATGGATCGCGAACACGTCAAGGGCGCGGCAGACAAGGCAAAGGGCGCCATCAAAGATGCCGCCGGCAAATTGACCGATGATAAGGAACTTCAGTCCGAAGGCAAGGTCGATAAGGCAAAAGGCGACGCGCATAACGCAGCGGGCAATGTTAAAGATGCCGTGCGAGATTTAACAAAGTAACATTCCCGCAAACCACAGAAATTGGCCGCCCTTCGGGGCGGCCTTTTTCGTAACCGGCAGCTCCAGATCCGATCGACCACTCAGCGGATGTGCCAACGCACTTGTCCTGGGTGGGGGCGTTGCTGACGTTGTTGATTACGGTGTTGCACCGAAACCTGCTTACCGTTGACAACCAAGCGATAACCTTTTCCTTGGCATTCGCTGCACACGGCGCCGTGGCGCATTCCCGAAGCATGGCAGGGGTCACACGGGATCGGTAGTTTTTCATCCATTCAATTTAATCCTTTAAGCCGGCCCCAGCGGCCTTCGGATATCCGAAGCCGTGATGAGGATGCCGGCGCGTCATTTGGTTGAGGCTAGTTGCGGGATAAATTCCGCGGTGAAGCGAAGGTTCCTTCCAGCCAAGTCAAGCTACGTTGGCGCTGGCCGCGACTTAACAAGAGCGCCGACATCAGCGCGCCGACAAATGCGATAAACCTTCAGGCGCTATCCCGGCACTCGCACGACGCCTGATGCGCGCTCATTGCGGTGCGTCGGCCATGACTTTGTGCGCGGCTTCGATCACCCGACGCATGATCGGGGTCGGGTCGCCCAAGGTGAGCAGCGCGAGCCGCTGCACGATGGGGTGATCGGTTTTCAGTTCGTGCGCGGTGGATTTGGCGACAATGCTGAGCTGTGAGAGCCCCAATGCCTCGGGCAATTGCTCCGTCACCTTGATGACTTGCGAACTGATCTGAACGACGATCGGATTGGGCGCGGCGATGCTCTTGCCGTGCAGCAACTCGTCCTCGATGGAGGCCTGTACGCCGCCGCCGCCGCGCACAATGACGATTCTGATCGGCCGATCGGGGCCGCCGACCTCGTGCCAGTTGGTGATGGCGCCGAGCAATATTTGTCGCATCGTGTCGTCGGAAACCGCGGTGACGGGATTGTCCTTGTTGATCGCAAATGCCATCCGGGTGTTCGCGATTTCGAACGTTTTCAGGCGACCGAAGTCGAGGGCTGGGTGGGCGGACTTCAATTCGGCGATCTCGTTGTCCAGCGGCCCGGATATCATGGCGAAATCGCCGCGTTTCTCGAATAAAGCGAGCACACCTAGGCTCGATTTGCTCGGCACCACGGTCAGTTTTACGCCAGCGGCTTTTTCGATGGCGCCCTGGTAGGGCTCCATGACCTGATGAGTGAATGTCGTCGAACCCTGAACAACCAAGCTCGGCACGCCCGCATTGCCGGGGCTTTGCGCCGAAGCGCCAGGCGCCGCCAGCACAAGCGGTGCGGCCAATGCGAAGAGGATGCGAAGCTGGTGCATGGCGTGTGATCGATCCGCGTGAGATCACGATGGCACGCAATACGATAAGAAAACATTATAAGGCGTGCGCGGCGCCGGCGATATGATCCTTCCGGTAGAAAATGCATCGAACACGGTTGTGTTTTTTCAGCTTTGCAACAAAAGTGACATCAAACTGTCACAAGAAATGGAGCATCACCGTGTAAGTATAAGCGCATAAGAAAACGGAGGCTGAAATCAATGTGGGCTTCGGTGATGGGTAATTGGGGAAATACCGTAGCCATTGCTGCTTTCATAGCGCTACTGCTGTTCTCGGCAATGCTTTTTGGCATTCATGCTTGAGCGTTTGCGGAAGGTGCAGTTGCATCTTCCGGCGCGGATTGATCCCGGGCGAGGCACGCGGCCGCTGCATTGCATCGTGGCCGACATGTCTGAAACCGGCGCGCGGTTGACGCTCGCCAAGGACGCGAAGCTCCCCGAGGAGTTCGTGTTGGTCCTTACCGCGGACGGCCGCGGCCGACGCCGGTGCCGCGTCTTGCGACGGGATCACCTTGAGGTCAGTGTGCGTTTTTTGCCGGATAAGTCCGCGGAAAATAGCTCTTGAGCTGCAGCCGCGCTTCGCGCATGTCGAACCAGTCGGTCTTTTAGATTTTCTGGAAATGAATCTCGTCGGCGAGCGCCGACCACAGCGCGATGTCGTCAGTGAGCCGCTTGTTGAATTGCTCAGGCGTTGTCGGCGCTGGCTCGTTGCCGAAGGCGTGCAGCTTTTCGACGACCGCCGGCTCCTTGAGCAGGCGCACGACCTCGGTGTTGAGCCGCGTCAGGATCGGCGTTGGCAGACCGGCAGGTGCGACCAATCCCTGCCATGCACTCACGTTGAAGCCGGGCACCCCGCTTTCGGCGACGGTCGGCACTTCCGGCAGCGCAAAATAGTGCTTGGCGCTGGAGACGGCGAGCGCGTTGAGCTTGCCGGCGCGCACATGCGGAATGAGAGCCGCAGGCGGGTCCATCATGAAATCGAGCCGTCCGGCGAGCAGTTCGAGCGCCGCCGGCTCACTGCCGCGAAACGGAACGTGCTGAACCTTGATCTTGGTTTTCAGCGCGAACAATTCGATCGCCAAGTGCGGCCCCGATCCGAGGCCGGGGGTGCCATAGAGCAGCGGCGCCGGCCGCGTGCGTGCGGCATTGAGCAGCTCGGCCACGGTTTTGATGCCGCTGCTCGCATTGGTGCACATCAGATAGGGATATTCCGAGGCGAGCGTGATCGTCGCGAAGCCGCCAAGCGAACGATAAGGCAGGTGGGCGAAGGTCGCGGCGGCGGTGGCAAAACCCGACGGGATGACCATGAGTGTGTAGCCATCGGGCGTGGCGCGCGACACGAACGCTGACGCGCTGGTGCCTGAGGCGCCCGGTTTTGGTTCGACGATGACCGGTTGACCGAGCGACCTCTGCAGACCGTCGGCGATGAGCCGGGCGATGACATCGGATGGGCCGCCGGCTGGAAAACCGTGGATGATGGTGATGGTGCGGGACGGCCAGTCCGCCGCGTAAGCGTTACTGGCCGCAAGTCCGGCAAGACCGCCGAGTATAGTGCGGCGGGTGATGTCTCTGGTCATGACGTGATCTCCCATCAGCGCCCCTCGCGCCGCGCCATGAAGGCGAGCCGCTCGAACAGGTGCACATCCTGCTCGTTCTTCAATAGCGCGCCGTGCAGCGGTGGAATGAGTCTTTTCGGATCGCGCTCGCGCAGCGTTTCTACGGAAATATCCTCGACCATAAGCAGCTTGAGCCAGTCGAGCAGCTCGGAGGTTGAGGGCTTTTTCTTCACCCCCGGCACGTCGCGGATTTCGTAGAACAGCTTGAGCGCCTCGCCCACCAGCCGCTGCTTGATGCCGGGAAAATGCACCTCGACGATGGCGCGCATGGTGTCGGAGTCTGGAAAGCGGATGTAGTGGAAGAAGCAGCGGCGCAGGAAGGCGTCCGGCAATTCCTTTTCGTTGTTGGAGGTGATCACCACGATCGGCCGCCGCCGGGCGTGGACGGTTTCGCCGGTCTCGTAGACGAAGAACTCCATGCGGTCGAGTTCCTGGAGAAGATCGTTGGGGAACTCGATGTCAGCCTTGTCGATCTCGTCGATCAACAGCACCGGCCGCTCGTCGGCAGCGAACGCATCCCACAGCTTGCCCCGTTTGATGTAGTTGCGGATGTCCTTGACGCGGGCATCGCCCAGTTGGCTGTCGCGCAGTCGCGTCACCGCGTCGTACTCGTAAAGGCCCTGCTGTGCCTTGGTGGTCGATTTGACGTGCCACTCGATCAGCGGCGCCGAGACCGCCTTGGCAATCTCGATGGCGAGCACGGTCTTGCCGGTGCCGGGCTCGCCTTTGACCAGGAGCGGCCGCTCCAGCGCGATCGCGGCGTTGACCGCCACTTTCAGATCGTCCGTCGCCACGTAGGCGCTGGTGCCTTCAAAACGCATGCGTTCTTTCCGTCTGTTGCGTCCGCCATAAAACACGCCGCGGCCTCGGCTCACAAGGCGCCTAAGTGCGCGACCGTGCGGCAATTTCTGCCGGGCGGAAGGCAGTTCCGGCCCGGTCAGCGCGCCGATGCCCGTCTTAACGCATTGAAATTACGTGACTAAATCCATGGCACGGGGTTTGCTGCGTGCTGCCCGGGATTGGGGTCGCCGGTTGCGTCCCGTTGCTTATCGAGTTGGAGACCAAGTCATGGGTATCTTCGATGCACTGACCAGCGCGGTGACTGGTCTGCAGGCGCAGTCGTTCGCACTACAGAACATCTCAGGCAACATCGCGAACTCGCAGACGAGCGGATTCAAGGAGACCGACACAGCCTTCCAGGACCTGGTTTCGCAGGCTGCGCTGAACCAGCAGACGGCGGGCGGCGTCATTGCCAATTCGGTGTCGACCAATACCGTTCAGGGTACCATCCAAAGCGCATCGGTTCCGACGGACATGGCGATCAACGGCGCCGGCTTCTTCGTGGTGGCCAAGCCGACCGGGCTTACCGACAACCAACCGCAATTCTCCGGCGTCAACGATTACACGCGGGCCGGCGACTTCCAGAAGGACAGCAGCGGCTTCCTGGTCAACAGCGCCGGCTACTACCTGATGGGGATTCCCGTCGATCCGACAACTGGCAATCCCAAAGGCAGCGTTCCTCAGGTCCTGCAGTTCAACAACAATTTCATCCCGGCGCAGGCCACAACCGCGGTTAACTATGAGGTCAATCTGCCGAGTTCGCCGACGTCGGGCCCGATCGCGCCCGGCAATTTTGCCAACGATCCGGTTGCCGGCGCCGAGATACTCGGCACCGGCGGCACAATTCAGCCGGATGCGGCTGCGGTCGGCACCGGAACGGTCTCGAATCTCACCAACGCAACCTTGCTGTCCGGCGGTTCAGGTCTCGGAATCACCAGCGGTGACAAAATCATTATCAGCGACGGAACCAACACGACCAACTACACAGTCACCGGGACATCGACCGTCGGCGACCTGATCAACGCCATCAATGTGGGCGGCGCGCAGGTGACGGCCTCGCTGAGCAACGGCAATCTGAAATTGACCGGTAACAACGATACGGCAACTGCCTCGATCACCGACAACAACGCTACTGTCGGCACCGACGCTACGCTTCTGGGTTACGGTACCGGCAATAATTCTTTCAACCCGACCAATCTGATCACACAGGGATTGACCGGCACCTTGAACGTTTCGGTCGGCGGCGGATCGCCGCAGACCCTCACCATCGGCACCGGTGCCGGCGATGTCGAGACACTGTCGCAATTGCAGAGCGCCGTGCAAGGCTTGTCAGGCGTGATCGGCACGGTGAACACTCAGAACGGCGATATCTCGCTGGTGGCCACGGATCCAACAGCGACGATCGCCGTGACCAGCACGGGCGGAGCCTCGCCGTCGAAATTCGGCATCCAGACCACTTCTGTCGCGCCCGGAAACGGCACTGTGATCGGCAGCGATATTTCCACCTTCACCAGTCAATCGATCGACGGCGGCTCGATTACCGCCTACGACAAAGATGGCAATCCGCTGAATGTGCAATTCCGCTGGGGTCAGGTGGCAAGCGCCAATGGCCAGAGCATGTGGAATCTCTTCTATCAGACAAGCTCCAGCGCCACCGGTACACAGGCGGCGTGGCAGAATGTCGGCACCAACTTCATCTTCAACGGCAGCGGCCAGTTGATACAGCCCACGACAAGCACGCTCACGCTGCCGACGTTCACCGTCAACAACGACACGCTGAGCAATGTCCAGATCAATTTCGGCAGCAACGGCCTCACACAATTCGCCAATACATCGGGGACCGCGCAGGTCACTCAACTCCAGCAGAACGGTTTTGCCGCCGGCGCGCTGCAGTCCGTGTCGGTCGACACCAACAACCGGGTAGTCGGCTCGTTCTCGAACGGCCAGACCATCCCGCTGGCGGAGATCACGCTCGCCAATTTCAACGGTGCGAACTCCTTGCAGGCGCTCACCGGCGGTGCCTGGGCAGCCACCCCGGAATCCGGCAACCCGATTTACTCGGGCACCGGAACCATCGAAGGCAGTTCACTCGAATCGTCGAACGTCGATATCGCCACCCAGTTCAGCCACCTGATCGTGGCCCAGCAGGCCTATTCGGCTAATGCCCGCGTGATGTCGACCGCGGATCAGATGATTCAAAGCCTGCTGCAAGTGATCCAGTGAGGTCGCGCAGCGCAGGACGGCGAATAAGCGGCTCCCCGATGCCGAGCCGCATGGACGGCTGAAGCGATGAGCCTTTCCCAGGCGCTATCGTCCGCTCTGGCGGGCGTCAACACGACGCGACAAAGCCTGTCGGTCATCGCCGGCAACGTGGCGAACGCCAACACCCCCGGTTATGTCGAGGAACAAAGCAATCAAGCCGCGGTCGCGACCAGCGGTCAGCCCGGCGCCGGGGTCGAAGTCGCCGGCATCAACCGTGATCTCAATACGCTGCTGCAGGGTCAGCTGTGGACTGAAACGTCCGGCAGCTCCTATGCGGATACCAGCTCGCAGATCTATCAGCAACTGCAGCAGATCTACGGCACGCCAGGCTCGTCGACGTCGTTCGATTCGATCTACAACAATTTCACCGCCTCGCTCCAGGGCCTGGCAAGCAATCCCGCGTCCGCGTCGCAGCAGAGCGCGGTAGTCGGCGCCGCGCAGGCGTTGACGCAAAATCTCAATTCGATGACGTCGACCATCCAGCAACTGCGTACCCAAACGGAGCAGGGCATCTCCTCGGGCGTGCAGACCGCGGATACGGCTCTGTCTCAGATCGCGCAGATCAACCAGCAGCTCGAGGGCGCCAGCGCCGACACTGCGACGGCTTCGCTCGAGGACCAGCGCGACCAGGCCATTACTCAGCTCGCACAACTGATGAACGTCACCGTCGTTCGCAATCCCGACAATCAGATTTCGGTCTTTACCGGCAGCGGTCAGCAACTGGTGGCGGGGCCGCTGGCCTCGCAACTTGCTTTCAGCAACGCCGGAACGCTGACGGCGACCTCGTTGTGGAACGCCAATCCCAGCCAGGACGCGATCGGTACCATTGCGCTGACCGTGCCCGGCGGGACCACCAGCGATCTGGTCGCCGAAGGCGCTATCCAATCGGGCCAGCTCGGCGCCTACGTCCAGATGCGCGACAGCATCCTGCCGCAGGCGCAAAATCAGCTTGACGAACTTGCGAACCAGATGTCGCAGGCGTTGTCGAACCAGACCACGACCGGCACGGCGGTCACCTCCGGCAGCCAGGCGGGATTTAACGTCGATGTCGGCGCGCTGTTGCCCGGCAATACGGTGCAGCTCAGCTATACCGATTCCGGCAATGTTACCCACAACGTCACGATCGAGTCGCTCGGGCAGGGCGGCAGTCTACCGCTGCAGACGTCGTCGCCAAATTCCAACGACCAGATTATCGGCGTCAATTTCTCCGCTGGCCTGAGCTCGGCCGTTTCCCAACTCAATAGCGCGTTGGGCGGCAATCTGCAGTTTGCCAATCCGTCGGGGACCGTACTGCAGGTGCTTAATGCCAATGCCACCAGTAACGTCGTGAATTCGCTGTCGGCGACCGCCACAGCGACCTCGCTGACGGGTGGCAGCGCGCCATTGCCGCTGTTCACCGCCGACGGCGAGCCGATCACCGGAGTGCTGACGTCGACGGGGTCGCAGACCACGGGCCTGGCCGGAACCATCGCGGTCAATCCTGCACTGATCAGTTCGCCGTCAAGTCTCGTCGCCTATGCGGCAAACACGGCGGCGGGCGATCCGACGCGGCCGAATTTCATGCTCAATCAGCTGACCAGCGCGATGCTGACCTTCTCGCCCGACACCGGGATAGGGACGGCGCAGGCGCCTTATTCGGCGAATCTGCTCGGCTATATGAGTCAGATCGTCAGTCAGCAAAGCCAGGCGGCGAACGCCGCGACGAACCTGCAGCAGGGTCAGGACACGGTCTTGTCGGCGCTGCAGCAGCGCTTCAACGACCAGTCCGGCGTTAATATCAACACCGAGATGTCCAACCTGATTGCGTTGCAGAATGCCTTCAGCGCCAACGCGCGGGTGATGTCGACGATCGAACAGATGATGTCGACGCTATTGCAGGTGGTCGCATGAGCGTTACCGGGCCGGGTTCAATCACTGCGCTCAATCTGACGGCGCAGAACAATATGTTCAGCAAGCTGACCGCGCTGAGCCAAGAGCTCGGCACTGGTCAGGCGGCGCAAACCTTTTCCGGGCTCGATTCGCAGGCCGGCGTGGCGGTGGAACTGGGCGCGCAGGTTTCCGCCATCAACGGCTACAGCGCCACTGCCACCAATGTCAGCACGACGCTGTCGGTGGCGCAGTCGGTGCTCGGGCAGCTCTCGCAGTCCGGCGCCGCCGTGGCGCAATCGATCTCACAGCAGGGCGCCTTCACGCTCAACGGCAACGGCCAGACCACCACCCAGCAGGCCGCTGCCGGCTATCTCAGTCAGATCCTCGACCTGCTCAACACTCAGGTCGGCGGCAATTACATGTTTTCCGGCAGCGCCGTGAACCAGCCCGCCGTTGCCTCGACCAACGACATTCTCAACGGCAATGGCGCCCAGCAGGGCCTGACGCAGACCATTGCTCAGCGGCTCCAAGCCGACCAAGGGGCCGGCAACAATGGCCGGCTCACAGTCGGCGGCACCAGCCCGGCCGTGACGTTGTCATCGGATGGTTCACCGTTCGGCTTTCAACTTGTCGGGGTTAATTCGAGCCTGACCGGCGCCACGGCCAGCGGTCCGACTGGTTCGCCGCCTACGATCACCATCAATCTCGGTTCGAATCCCAATGCCGGCGACACGATTTCGTTTGCGCTGACGCTGCCCGATGGATCCAGTCAAACCGTCAGCCTTCAGGCAACCACAGCTTCGCCGCCGGGCGCCAACCAGTTCACTATCGGGGCGGATCAGACGGCGACCGGCGCCAACCTGCAGACCGCGTTGAGCACCGCCATCGGCAATCTTGCGCAGACCGCGCTGCCGGCCGCGTCCGCCATCGCCGCGTCCAATAATTTCTTCGCCGATCCGCCGCAGATCGTGACCCCGCCTTATAGCTCCGCCACGACGCTGACAAACGGCACCGCCGCCAACACCGTGTTCTGGTACACCGGCGAGAACGGCGCGATGCCTGCACTGCAGACCGCGACCGCGCAGGTCGGCCCGTCGATGACCATCGCCTACGGGATGCGCGCCACCGAGCCGGCGATCACTTCGCTCATCGCCAATGTGGCGGCTTTGGCCGCGACCACATTCTCGGCGGCCGATCCGAATGCACAGGCGAGCTATCAGGCGCTGTCGCAGAGCGTGCTCGGCAATCTCAACGGTCAGTCGGGCGCGCAGTCGATCAGCAACATCGAAAGCGATATCGCCAACGCCCAGACCACGGTGAAAAACGCGACCGCGCTCAACACACAGACGCAAAGTACCCTGCAGGACATGCTGCAGGGTTTCGAGGGCATCAATCAGACCCAGATCGGCGAACAGATTCTCACGTTGCAGAACATGCTCTCGGCTTCGATGTCGGTGACGGCGCGACTCGCGCAATTGAGCCTGGTCAATTTCCTGGCCCCGTCAACCGGTTGATCGCGCGGAAGCCGAGCGTTGCGGTCGCCGCGTGGAAATGCGCCTAGGGATGTTAGGAACGGCTGGTCTTGTAGTTCGGTCTATTGCGGCGCTCTCGCTGACGGCGCGACTTCACCCGGCTTGGAGCGGACAAAGATCGAGTCGGCGGCGCAGGTGGCGTTGCGGCCGAAATTGTCGGTGAAACGCGTGTCGACCAGGTAACGGCTGGGATGCGCGCCGAGAAATGTGCGTAGCGCTTCGCGCTTGACGTCACTGTCTTCGACCACGAGATAATCGCCGGGCACAAGATACGTGTGCATATGATCGAGCACACCGGCCACATTATTGTGGGCGTCTTCGACCACGAGCCATGGACGCGGCGCCGACTGCAAGAGCGCTGCATCGAACAGTCCCGCGGGATCGGCGCAGTTACCCTGGTAGAAACTAACCAGCGGATGCTCCACTCCGGATTTGCGCAGGTCGACAGAGTGGACGCGGCCGTCGATGCCGCACGATGTCATGGTGTCGGCCAACCAGGCCGCGCTGGCGCCGAGCCCCGAGCCGATCTCGAAAATGGTGCGTGGCCGCAGTTCGGCAATCAGCGCCGGGTACATGGCGAAATCGAACACGTTCTTCATCAGCGCCGTGCCGCGCCAGCGCATCAGGGAAGGCGCGCCCTGGCAGGTAAGCTGTACGTCGACGCCGAATTCGGTACCGAACCGCGGCTGATAGAAGGCGGCCGATGCTTCGCGATCGGAATATTCGACGAACCGTCCTTGCTGCCAGCGGTCGAGGAACTGCCGCAGCCGGAACAGATCCCAGCGCAGATCGAGCGCCTGTGCCGGGCCGGTTGCGCTGTCGTGCACGCTATCTTCCCAGGAGTGCGCCGGATCGAATTGCAAAAGTCGGCCGACGACGCGGGTAAACCAGCCGTCGAATACGCTGAGCAGGCCGCCCTGCTCAGTCTCGACCCGTTGGCGCATTTCGGCGGAGTATTTGAGCGCGGCGGCTTTGAGTGCATCGCCGGCAATCAGGCTCGGCACGTCCGACAGGGAGTCCTGACGAGGCGGCTCGCCCATCGAGATGCGCTAGTGCTTGCTGCGAAGTCCGGCGGCAATTTTACGATTGATATTGATCAGATTTTCGAAGTGCTTCTGCTGGGGCTTTGTCACCAGCGAAAAAGTCTCGCACATCACGAAAGCACCAAGCGTCTTTAGATTCTCGCGGAGCGGTGCCGGGAGGCGATCCTTGTCCTGGATCAAGGAGTCGAGGAGCACCGTCCAAAGACGCCGATTGAAAAGCACGGCTGCCTTCGTATCGCCGGGATTCTCCTTCCAGGAACTCTGCACGGCCTGCAACTTCGCTGCCGCCTGCAACAGCAGACTGGCTTCGAGTTCACGGGGGCCGGCAATGTCGTTCGCGGCTCTCGCATAGGATTGTACGGCATAGTTCACTTTCACCAACTCCTTTTCGTACGCGATCAGCTTGCGCGTCTCCTTTAACGCTTCATACAACTCCCCTGTTAAGATTCGATTATTAATGCTGTCGATTAGGGCCTTCGCACACGGAACTGCCGCCGCGATCCCGCGGATGAGCGCGCGGTAATCGGCGTAATTCTCCGGCGTCCGCTTGCTCGTGTACATGCGCTGTACCGCGAGATAAAGGCGCTTGGCCGGGCTATTGGCCTGTCGCGCCGTCATGATATCTTTTTCGCGTAAAACGGGCATCGCGCCTTCGATCGCAAGGCGCGTTCGCCGGCCGTCGTTGGTAACGACGCAGCCGCCTAGAATGAGGCGCTCGCCGGGTTTGAGTTCGATTTTTAGAGGCACGTTGATCCCCGCACCGTCCATGCTTGCGGATGCGGGTTAAGGGCCTGTTGCCGGCCGGGTTATCCAGCGGCGAGCCGGCGATTATTGTTAATCAAATTATCGAGGCGCCGCTGCCAAGGTTTATCGAGGCACGGCAAGGCTTATCGAGGCGCGGCAAGGCTTATCGACGCCAAGGCCATGTCGAGGCCGGCTGTAACAATTCGTTAGCCATAACGACCTACTTTTATCCGAGCATTCGTTCGCAGGCTGGCTGCAATTCTGGGGGCACCATGTGCGGTATTGCGGTGGCCATCGCCTGGGATGGTGCTGACAAGGCCGTACGGCGTTTGATCGCGGGAATTCTGCATCGCGGAGATGTCACCGATCCCTGTGTTTTGATTGGTGAAAGGATTGCGATGTGTACCCGCCGTCTGCGCATCGTGGACGCGGCACACGGCACTCAGCCGCAGGCCTCGTTCGACGAGCGCTTTCTCGTTTCGCTGAACGGCGAGATTTACAATCACATGGAGATACGCCAGGAGCTGGAGGCGCTCGGCGTGCGCTTTCGCACCGGGTGTGACACTGAGGTTGTCGCAAATGCGATCCGGGCGTGGGGCGCACCCGGCATTAAACGCTTGGCCGGCATGTATGCCTTCGTCGCCATCGATACCGCCACCGGCGAGTTTATTGCTGCGCGCGATCCCTTCGGAGTCAAGCCGCTTTATCTGATACGATCGGGCGAAGGATTTCTGTTCTGCTCGGAAATCAAACCGCTGCTGGAGGCAACCGAAGACGGCGAGGTTCTTCTGCTGCCCCCGGGCTTTATGCTCACCCGCAATTATTGCGGACGCCATTACGTGCTGCCGTCGCCGACAGCCTTGAGCGCCTCGTCGCCTGCGGAGCTGGATCAGATCCTGTCCGAAGCCGTGCGTGTTCGTCTGCCGCCGAATCTTCCGGTCTCGGCACTATTTAGCGGTGGCATCGACAGCACGTTAATCATTCACTACGCGCGGCGGCATCGCCCCGAAATGCCGGCTTATATCGCCGTGGGATCGGATGCCCCCGATCGCATCTATGCGCAGCGCTATGCCGACTTAACCGGTCTCGATCTCCACGAGGTGAGCGTCGATGTCCGCTCGGACAGCACGTTTTCGTTGATAGAAGCGGCTGTCGACGCGGTGGAAACGTTCGAACCCGCGGTAATTCGTCCGAGCGTCTATATGTATCGCGTTTCGCAGCGAATTCATCAAGACGGCTTTCGCGTCGCCTTATGCGGCGAGGGTGCCGACGAACTGTTCGCCGGTTACGAGCCGCTCGAAACCGCCTTCACCCAGGCAAATACGACAGGCTCCGGTCTGCGCAGGCAATGCCTGGACATGATGCACCGCGCGAATCTGCAACGGGTCGATCGCTGTTCTATGCGGTTCCAACTCGAAATACGCGAACCGTTTCTCGATCAGTCGCTCGTCACCTTCGCGACCAGGCTCGACAGGTCCGCTTTGCTCGAACAGACAGTTGATGCGCTGGTGGGAAAAGCGCCGTTGCGAAACCTCTATGACCTGTACCCTTCGCAACTCCCAACGTTTATTCGCGATCGACGGAAAGCGCTCTTTCATGAAGGCGCGGGGACCAGCGTTGAGCAGTCGGGTTGGCTTGACCTGTTCGAGGCTGCGTTGTCGGACGCCGATTTTCGCGATGGACAACGAGAGTTTGCCGATTTCAGGATTGCCACCAAAGAAGAGCTGTTTTGCATGCGCACGCTTGCGGCCAAGATGGATGTGACGCGCGTGCCTCATCTACGCGGTCGGCTTCGCCTGGATATGCCGCGCGCGGCCTAGTCTAGTGGAGCGGATTTGACATTCGCTATCCACCCAGCCGAAAACTCCGGTAGCGAATGTCAAATCCAAAGCTCCACTAGCATTTATAATTGATAGTGGTCCTTTGATTCTAACATTCGCATGAGAGCGCGCGGAACCCGGATGCGAATGTTAGAATCGGACCACTAGCCCGGTGTCGGTTAGGAGCCAGTCTGCCTCGGCCCGTTACGTTTAACTCGCAAGCATCAACAGGACGGAAGACTGTCGGCAGGATTCGGCGGTCCGGTTTCAATAATAAAAAAGACGGCGGGGTTTTGCCCCGCCGCCTTTCGCCAGTAGCCTTTTACCGAGGGTTTTAGCCGAACAGTTTGAGCACCGACTGGTTAGCATCGTTGGCGATCGACAGCGCCGAGATTTCCAGCTGCTGCTGCGTCTGCTCGGTGAGCAGGTTCGCGCTTTGCTGGTTCTGGTCAGCCGCCACCAGGTTGCT
>Ga0208849_1001558_pt1 | contig 15412 bp, 11 predicted proteins | sample NGESurdeep072012_10_FD_184470 | JGI IMG/M metagenome (GOLD analysis project Ga0208849, IMG submission 184470) | Arctic peat soil microbial communities from Barrow, Alaska - NGEE Surface sample 53-3 deep-072012 (SPAdes) | ecosystem: Environmental > Terrestrial > Soil > Wetlands > Peat ...
GCTGATGGGACTGTAAGGAAGGAAAACAAATCCGTCGCGGGACAATTTCTCCAGCAATCAGGATTGAACGAGATGAAATTCATTGTTCGAGCAGTTTCGGCGTTGCTGCTGCTTGCGCTTCCTTCGCTTGCGTCGGCCTCGGCTGCTCCGTCGATCGCGATTCGGTTTTGTCCCGCGTCGCACCTCTATACCTACCCGCTCGATAGCGCGGGAAAAACGAAGAGCCTGCTGCTGCACGCTTTCACCATTATCAATCGCGGACCAAGGCTCCTCGACGTCCAAACGATTCGCCTCGGGCTTTTGCAGGACGGTCGGACCATCGATAGTCGCACGCTGCCGCAGGCTTACGTGAAACGCTGGGGCGACAACGCGTCCGGTTTCCAGCGCGTTCTGCCGCTGTTCCCTTTGGAGTTCTGCGGCGATGCCATGATCGATCCATCGGTGACGTTGGGCGGACCGGTTCTCGCCCGCAATCAGGGGTTGTTGATCATGAAACAGGTTTTCGCGTTCGATGGCGTGCGAGATACCTTGCGCGTGCATCTCGAAGGCCAATCGTCGGGCCACCCGGTGCAGAGCGACGCGACGATTGCCATACGCGACGGGTTCGCCAAAACCCGCTTTGTCTTTCCGCTGAAAGGCACCTGGTATGTGGGCTGGGGGCCGAGCTTCCACACCGATCATCGCTGGCACCCACCGGAGGCCTTTGCGCTGGATATCGCGCGGCTTGGCGGCGGCGGCCAAACATATCGCGGCGACGGCCAGCATTTCGAAGACTATTACGCCTTCGGCGCCGACGTGCTCGCGGCGGCCGACGGCGCTGTGGTCAAAGCCGTCGGCGGCAGACCGGAAAGCCCCGATGCCATTCAGCGGCCGGGCGAGACGGCGCGGCACTATGCCGACCGGCACAATTCGGAGGAGATGAAGCTTTTCGGGGGCCGCGAAGACGGGGCTGCCGGCGACTACGTCATGCTGGATCACGGCAATGGCGAATATTCGCTCTACGCCCATTTGCAGCCCGACAGCATCCGGGTTCGCGTCGGAGAGCGGGTGAAGACCGGCGAGGTTCTTGGCAAGCTGGGCTCGTCGGGCAACTCCACGGAGCCGCATCTGCATTTTCAGGTCTGCGATCGGCCCGACCCGCTGCTGTGTTCCGGAATTCCGGTGTCGTTTTCCGACGTCGCCATTCTATGGGCCGACGGCCCGCGCGCGCTGCAGAGCGGCGACATCGTAACAACCCATTGATGCCCAAACTCCCGCCATCGTCGCGGGCAGGCTATCTCGACTCATTCTCCTGTTCCGCCAGCGGGCGGACATCTTCCACCAGATGCACAAGCACGCGGCCCGGTTCTTCGATCTGCATCATATGCGCGGAGTTCTCGAACCAGATCAGCTTCTTCACCGGCGCATGGACGCGCGCGAACCAGTCGGCGGTGACCTGCGCCGACACGGTGTCGTCGTGGCGGCCATTAAACATGATGATCGGGCAGCGAAACCGCGTCACATGTTCGAAATCCGCCGAAGTGAACCCCTTCACCAGCCGCGTCAGCGACAACAGCGAGCCCTTGCCAATGGCGGCGCGGTCGGCGTCGGTATAGTCGGGCGATAGTTTCGCTGCGTCGTAGTAATAGTCGTAGCTATCGCGGCCCCAACTCAGCCCGCCATATTTTACCGACCATTTGCGTTCGACATTGATCTTCTCGATCGGCACCGCGCCGTCTTTCTCGGGATAGGGGGCGATGGCGCGCAACTCCGCGATCGCCGCGGCATCCTGCGCGTTTTCCGCCGCTCGGAGCGTATGCTCATAGCCGAGCTGCTCGCTCCTGCGGCTGTCGATGATTTGTCCCATGCCGATATACGCATAGAGCCATTCGGGATGATCTCGGGCCACGCTCAGCCCGAGAAACGATCCCCAGGAATGGCCGAGAACGAAGATCTTGTCCTTGCGATACGCCGCGCGCAGATAGCGAACCATCGCTTCGGCGTCGGAAACCATCTGCGGCACGGTGACGGTGGGGGCGATCTTCGCGGGTTCGTTGGCAAGATATGTCTTGCCCGATCCGCGCTGATCCCACTGCACGACCGTGAACCAGTCTTCCCAGTCGTTCTGAAACGTCCAGCTGGTGGGCATTTCCGGTGCGCCCGGGCCGCCATGAATGAACAGCAGGATGGGATTGTTGCGGTCGCGCCCCCGCACGGTGATCCATTGGTCCGAACCGTTGATGGTGACCTTTTTCTGCTCGTCGATGCCGCCGGGCGAGACGATCTTCTGGACGCCGGCGACGATGGCGCGGGCGTCGTCCTGCGTAAACGCAGACTTGGCGTTGTCCGCCGCAGCGGCCGCGCCGGACGCAAGCAGGATCGGAATCAAGACAGCTTCAAGACGCATCAAAACTCCCTATGGACTCATCAATGATTGCACCCGCACGACCATTCAAAATGGTGCCGGAACCCAAGTCTGCAAGGCCGGAGCTCTCACAAGCTCGCCCCCGCGCATTGTCGTCAATTTTCGGCGGCGGCGGCAACCGGCGAGACGCCGCGCTTGCCTCACTCGTTCTCCGGCGCTCTACTGGTCCGGAAAAACCGCGGACACACGCGATGCTCATCGGATATGACGAGATCATGCAACTGAAGGCCAGCGGCGACGCCTTCGGATACACCGAGCGCGACACGATGCTGTACGCGCTGGGGATAGGCTTCGGGCGCGACCCGATGAACGAGGCGGAACTGCCTTTCGTTTACGAAAACGGCCTGCGCAGCGTTCCCACCCTGGCCACCGTTATCGCCTGGGGCAGCTCGGTCATCGGCCGCACCGGCATCAATTACCTGATGGTCGTGCATGGCGAGCAGCGATTGACGATCCACAAACCGTTGCCGATAGCGGCCGACATTCTGTCGGACGAACGCGTGCTCGGCGCCTTCGACAAAGGCAAGGACAAGGGGGCGCTGCTGGTGACGGAGAAAATCATTCGTCTCAAGACAACAGGCGAAAAGCTCTGCACCTTGGTCAATACCACCTTCGCGCGCGGCGATGGCGGTTTCGGCGGCCCGAAAGAAGGCGCGCCCGAACCGCATGCCGTTCCCGACCGCAAGCCCGATCTCGTGCAGGATTGCGACACGCGTCCCGACCAAGCATTTCTCTATGCCCTGTCCGGCGACCGCAACCCCCTGCACCGCGATCCGAATGTGGCCAGGATGGCCGGTTTTCCGCGACCCATCCTGCACGGCTTGTGCACCTACGGCACTGCCTGTCGTGCGATCGTCTCGACGCTGTGCCGCTACGATGCCACGAAGATCACCGGCTTCGACGTGCGCTTTTCCGCTCCCGTTTTTCCGGGCGAAACCATTTCCACTGAGATGTGGGTCGATGGTCCGGTGGTTTCTTTCCGCTCGAAAGCAAAGGAGCGCGATCTGGTCGTGATCAACAACGGCAAGTGCACGCTTGGGTCCTGACCGCGATCCTGCCGACGATCCTGTCAGCGATCCTGTCAGCGATCCTGTCGGCGACGCGCAAAGATCGATCGCAACCGGGCGCCCCGGCGAAGCCGTAGCGAGATTGCAAAGCCTGCTCGCGAGCGGTCGCGGCGGTCTCCTGCTGCGGGTCACCCTCGTCAGGGCACTGATCGCTTCGGACGATATATCCTCGGCCATCGCCACGGCACGCGAAACGGCGCTCCTCAATCCCCAGGCGGCAATCGCGGCGGCGTGCCTCGGCGAAGCATTGCTGGCCGCCGGCAAGCTCGCCACCGCCATCGGCGAATTCCAGCGCGCGCTGAGACTCGATCCGAACCTCGTACAGGCGAGAGTCCTCCTCGGCAACGCGTGGCTTGCAGCGGGAGAAGCGGAAAAAGCGCTGGAAGCCTATGCCGAAATCGCCGCAGCGGATTCATCGCCCGCTGTGACCGCGGCAATCGCGCAGGGGCACGCCATGCGCGCGCGACCGCGCTGCGATCCGCGCTATGTGCGCCATCTCTTCGACGAATTCTCCACGGACTACGACAGGCGCATGTTGGGTCAGCTCGCCTACACTGCGCCCGCGATCCTGAAGCAGCTCGCCGCAATGCTCGGCATCGTCGAAGACCGCAAATTTTCGGTGCTCGATCTCGGCTGCGGCACAGGACTCGCCGGAGCGGCATTTCGGGCGTTCGCGCAGACATTGGCCGGCGTCGATCTCAGCCCCGCAATGATCGAAAAAGCCCGGGAGCGCGGCATCTATGACCGGCTCGAAGTGGGCGACCTCGAAACCGCGCTATTCGAGGACGGACAAGCCTTCGATCTTATTCTTGCGGCCGACACGCTCGTCTATCTGGGCGATCTGCGGGCAGTCTTTGCGGGCGCCGCGCGCAGGCTCGCAGGCAGAGGCCTGTTCCTGTTCACGGTGGAAAAATCCGACGCGGCGGATTTCGCGCTTGGCCCGAAACGCCGTTGGCGGCATTCGCAAGTCTACCTCCACAACGAAGCCGAACATGCCGGCCTGGACGTCGCCGGGCTGCTGGCGTGCCATCCGCGCAGCGAAGCCGGCGTTCCCGTCGAAGGCTATGCCGTAGCCTTGCAGAGGGCTCGAAGCGGAGACATCCTGACCGCACCATGATGCCGCAATATCAACCCAGGATAAAAACCGGCGCGCCTGGGAAGAAAATCGCTCCATGAGCGGCGCCATCGGCATTCTGATTTTCGACGACGCGGAGGAGTTGGACTTCGTGGGACCTTACGAAGTGTTCACGATGGCCAACGAAGTCCTGTCGCGATCCGGCAAACCCCGCGGCCATGAAGTCCTGCTCGTGGCCGAACACGACAGGGCCGTGACCTGCGCCAAGGGTATGCGCGTCCTGCCTCACGCGACGATCACCACCTGCCCCAGGCTGGATATTCTCCTTGTGCCGGGCGGCCAGGGCACCCGCCGGGAAGTGAAGAACGAAGCCCTGTTGGCCTGGATCGCGAAAACGGCCGCCGGCTGCAGCTGGATCACCAGCGTCTGTACTGGCGCGTTGTTGCTGACCGCGGCCGGACCGGCCCGCGACAAACGGGTGACGACGCACTGGAGCTTCATCGGGCAGCTTCGGACGCGGAACGAGGCGGCCGAGGTTCTCGAGCGCATTCGCTATGTGCGCGACGGCAACGTCGTCACGGCGGCCGGGGTCTCGGCGGGAATAGACATGGCGCTGTGGCTGACCGGGCAATTGCACGACCCGTCCGTCGCCCGCGCCGTGCAGCGCGCCATGGAATACGATCCCGCGCCGCCCTACGCCGCCGATGTTTGAGCCCGCGGCCTTTATTCCGCCGCACCGGATGTGCTCTTATCGAAACGAAAGCACATTTTTTCACACGGGGGCATGGCATGTGGAAGGCGTTGGGTGTCGGGTTGATCGTGTTGGTTGCGTCGGCTGGCGGGGCAGTCGCGGAAAACAAGTGCGGCGACGAGCCGATCGCACCCGAGATTCCAGGCGTTGCGGACATGAAGCAGAAACCGCCGATGGACGCGGCCACCATCAGACACGGCGCATTCCTCGAAATCAGGCGGTGGCAGGGATCTCTAAAATCCTATCGCGACTGTCTCGTCGCCATGGAGAACACCGACAAGCGACTGGCCGGCGAAGCGCAGCGTTCTGACAAGCCGGATGCCGACAAGATCAAATCGTTCCAGCAGGAGATGTCCGATGCGGCGCATGCCTTCGACGCCTCGGTCGACGAGGAGGAAAGAACGGTCAACGAATTCCATGCCGCGCAGGTCGCCTATTGCACGCGCAGCGATGTTGACCGCTCGCCCTGCCCTAAGCTGTAGAGACCGCGCGCGGCGCCCCAGATCGGCGTTAGCACGTAGCGCTTGCGAATCGCCTATGATCGCCAGCCATGAGAGCGAGCGAATCGGTTAGGAGCGAACGGCGGGCAAAGGCGCATCACGCCGCCCGCGCCTCGATCCTCGATGCGGCGCGCCTTGTGGCGGTACGAAACGGGGCACGCAATCTTTCGCTGAGAAGCGTCGCAGCCGAAGCGGGTTATGCGCCGGCCGCGCTTTATGGCTATTTCGCGAGCAAGAACGAATTGCTTCTGGCGCTCGCCGCCGACGACCTTTCCGTCCTCGCGAGGGCCATGAAGAAAGCGGCGGGACAGAAAGGGGCGGAACAGGGACTTTCGGCCGCGATCGGGATTGCGCTGTCGCAGCTTGAGCACGCCGAAACGATAGTTGCCGCAGCCTCCGCTCTCTGTCCGGTGCCCGGAACAAGCGATGCCGAGCGTCAATTCAATGGGCGGCTCATCGCCGCGTTGAACGCGCTTTCGGATGCAAGCGGCCGGCGCGCCGAAAGCCGTGAAGGCCAGTGCGACGTGCTTCTGCTGGCCGCAACGCTGGCCGGCCTGTCGGTATTCGGCCGGTCGGGCCGGCTCGCGGCGCTCGGTTATTCGCAACGGGAACTGTTGGAGCGCCTCGCAGCGAGTTTTTCGCGAACCCTTTGAATTGCTGCCGTTCCCGGCCCCGCGGGAGATACGTTTTGCCAAGGCACGGGCATGCCGTAATGATGGGCCAATCGTCGTTTCGAGGGCCGGCCCTTGCACCCAAGCGTCATCGTCCGGAAGACCCCGGACAAGCTTGCCATCGTCATGGCGGCAACCGGCGAATCCCTCACCTACCGCGAGCTTGAGGATCGCACCAACCGCGGTGCGCAGCTTTTTCGCAAGCAGGGCCTGCGGCCGGGCAATGCGGTCGCCATCTTCATGGAAAACCACATCCGGTTCCTCGAGATTTGCTGGGCCGCCCAACGCGCCGGACTCTATTACACCTGCATCTCTTCGCGGCTCACCGCCGCCGAGGCCGCATACATCGTCAAAGATTGCGGCGCCAGGCTTCTGGTCGCCAGTCATGGGCTTTCGACGGTGGCGCAGGATACGGCGGTTCTCGTTCCCGACGTGAAGCGCTTCATGGTCGGCGGCGGCGCCGATGGCTTCGACAGTTGGGAAGATACTGCCGATGCAATGCGCGCCGAACGCATAGCCGACGAGGTCGCCGGCGCGGACATGCTCTACTCGTCCGGCACCACCGGCCGGCCAAAGGGCGTACGCCATCCGTTGCTTGGCCTGCCCATCGATACGCCGAGTCCGCTTGTCGCCATGGCGACGGCGCTGTTCGGTCTCGACGAACAGACGATCTACCTTTCGCCCGCGCCGCTCTATCACGCGGCGCCGCTGCGTTACTGCATGACGATCCACCGCCTGGGCGGCACGGTGATCGTGATGGAGCATTTCGATGCGGAGGAGTCGCTGAAGTATATCCAACACTATGGCGCCACCGGCAGTCAGTGGGTGCCGACGATGTTCATCCGCATGCTCAAGCTGCCGGCGGACGTGCGTTTGAAATATGACGTCTCGACGATGAAATCCGCCATTCACGCCGCGGCGCCCTGCCCGATCGACGTCAAACGCCGGATGATCGAATGGTGGGGGCCCATAATCCACGAATACTACGCCGGTACGGAAGGCAACGGCTTCTGCTATGCGAGCAGCTCCGACTGGCTTGCCCATCCGGGAACCGTCGGACGCTCGCTGCTGGGCGAAATCCACATCTGTGGCGAGGACGGCGCCGAAGTTCCGATGGGCGAGGAAGGCACCATCTATTTCGCCGGTGCGACAGACTTCGAATACCACAACGATGCAAAGAAGACCGCGGAGTCCCGCCATCCCGGCCATGCCGATTGGTCGACCCTCGGCGATGTCGGCAGGCTCGACAAGGACGGGTTTCTCTACCTCACCGACCGCAAGGCCTTCATGATCATCTCGGGGGGCGTGAATGTCTACCCGCAGGAAACGGAGAATGTTCTCGTTGCCCACCCGAAGGTCGTCGATGTCGCGGTCATCGGCGTGCCGAACGAGGAGTTCGGCGAGGAAGTGAAGGCCGTGGTGCAGCCCGCCAACTGGCGCGATGCGGGGCCGGCACTCGCCGAAGAACTGATCGAATATTGCCGCGGGCGCCTGTCGCCGCTCAAATGCCCGCGTTCGATCGACTTCGAGCCCGAACTCCCCCGCCACCCCACCGGCAAGCTTTACAAGCGCCTCATCCGGGATCGCTACTGGGGGCAGCGCGACTCCCGAATCGTCTGACATTTCCGGGTCTCTTATCCGCCGAGCGCAAAGCGGGCGGCGTGCAATTTGTCAGCGAATTCACTATCGAGATCGAAGGTCGGAACGCCCGGCGCTCATCGCCGAAACCATTGGCCTGCTTTACAGCTAACGGCTCGCCCGATTGTGGTGGAATTCCGATCGGCTATGGTCAAAGATGAGCGCCGCGCGAGGGAAAACCATTCATGAAATTCAGGGCCTTCTGGCTTGCGACGGCATCGGCTGCCGTGCTGGTTACGTCATCGCTGCCGACATTGCACGCCCAGGCGCCCGGCGCCGCGGCAAATATCGATTCGAGTCTTTTTCAGGCGCTGCGCTGGCGCGGCATCGGCCCCTATCGCGGCGGACGGGCTCTCGCGGTGACGGGCGTGCCGGGCCAGCCCGACACGTTCTATTTCGGCGCCGTGGCGGGCGGAGTCTGGAGAACCACCGACGCGGGCCAGACCTGGACGCCGCTGACGGACCGGGAAAAATTCGATTCGATCGGCGCCATCGCCGTCGCGCCCTCTAACCCCAACATTATCTATGTCGGAACGGGCGAAGCGGCGCCGCGCGGCGACATCACGTACGGCAATGGCATCTTCAAATCGACCGATGCCGGCAAGACCTGGAAGAGCCTTGGGCTCGAGGACACTCGCCAGATCGGCGCCCTGGTCGTCGATCCGCACAATCCCGATATCGTTCTCGTCGCGGCCCTGGGGCATGTCTTCGGACCGAACGCCAACCGCGGCGTCTACCGCACCGCCGACGGCGGCAAGACCTGGGCGAAAGTTCTGTACAAGGACGATCACACGGGCGCCATCGATGTGGCCTTCGATCCGCACAATTCCCAGATCGTTTATGCGAGCCTGTGGCAAGCCTTGCGCCAGCCATGGAATTTTTCCAGCGGCGGCCCCGGCAGCGGGCTTTACCGCTCGTCGGACGGCGGTGCGACCTGGACACAACTCAAGGGCAACGGCATTCCGGCCGGTATTTTGGGACGCATCGATGTTTCCGTTTCCGGAGCGGATTCCAAACGCGTCTTTGCGATGATCGAGGCGAAGGACGGCGGGCTCTTCCGCTCCGACGATTCCGGCACTCACTGGACGCGCGTGAACAATGACGGACGCCTGACGCAGCGGGCCTGGTATTTCTCGAAAATCTTCGCCGACCCGAAGAATGCGAATACGGTCTATGCCGTCAATACCGGCCTTTTCCGCTCGACGGACGGCGGCAAATCGTTCCAGCTTCTGCCCGCGCGCCATGGCGACCATCACGGCCTGTGGATCGACCCCGAAAATACCGGCCGGCTGATCGACGCCAGCGACGGCGGCGCCAGCGTCTCGCTCGACGGCGGAAAAAGCTGGTCGACGCAGGACAATCAGCCTACGGCGCAATTCTATCATGTCTCCGCGGACAACCGCTTTCCCTATTACGTCTATGGCGCACAACAGGACAATTCGAGCGTCGGCATTGCGAGCTACGACGACGAAGGCGCAATCGTTGCGCGCGACTGGTATGACGTGGGGGGTGGGGAATGCGGCTTCGTGATGGCCGATCCGCGCGATGCCAACATCGTCTATTCCGACGCGGAAAACACGATCATCCGCTTCGACAAAAAATCCGAACAGACACAGCTGGTTTCGGTGTGGCCGGTGGACGTTTCGGGCCATGCGGCAGCCGATCTCCCGCATCGCTTCAACTGGACGTCGCCGCTCATCGAATCCGCGCATAATCCCGACACGCTTTATGTCGGCATGGAGCGCGTCTTCAAGACGAGCGACGACGGCAACAGCTGGACCGCCATCAGCCCGGATTTGACCCGCAACGACAAATCGAAACAGGGACCCTCGGGCGGCCCCATCACTCACGACATCACCAGCGTCGAATATTACGACACCGTTTTTGCGATCGCCGAATCGCCGTTGAAAGCCGGTCTGTTGTGGGTGGGAAGCGACGACGGCTTGATCCATCTCACGTCCGACGATGGGGCACACTGGGCCGATGTGACACCGCGCGACATGCCGCAATGGAGCACGATCAGCATGATCGAGCCCTCGCATTTCGACCTCGGCACGGCCTATGTTGCGGTCGACCGGCACAAACTGGATGACATCAAGCCCTACATCTACAAGACAGCCGACGGCGGGAAGACCTGGAAGAGGCTCGATGCCACGCTGCCGTCCGGTTCCTTCGTCCACGCCGTACGCGAAGACCCGTCAAGGCGCGGACTTCTTTACGCAGGCACGGAAACCGGCGTCTTCGTTTCGTTCGACGACGGCGCGCACTGGCAGTCGTTGCAGCTCAATTTGCCGCAATCGCCGGTGCACGATCTCGCGGTCAAGGGAAGCGATCTCGTTGTAGCCACGCACGGCCGCTCGTTCTGGATTCTCGACGACCTGACACCGTTGCGCCAGATCAATGCGCAATCGAACCAGCAGGCCGCGAATCTCTATGCGCCCGAAACGGCTTATCGCCTTTACTATCCCGATTCCGTGGACGCCCATCCGCCCATCGGCACCAACCCGCCCGCCGGCGCGCTCGTCGACTATTATTTGCAAGCGGCTCCCAGGAGCGAAATTACCCTCGATATTCTCGATTCGAACGGCAAGGAAGTGCGCCATGTTTCGAGCACGAAATCCGCGCGTCCGCAGCAGCCGCCGGAATGGCCCGACCAGGTACAGCCGATGGTCAAGCTGCCGGCCGCCTCCGGCATGAATCGTTTCGTCTGGGATTTGCGCTACGGCGATCCGGCGCAGATTACCCCGGTTGCATTTTACGAGGGCGTGGCGCCGCGCGGACCCATCGCATTACCGGGACGCTACACGCTGAAGCTCACGGTTGGCGCTCAGACGATGACGCAGCCGCTGACGATCGACCAGGATCCGCGCTCGCGCGGCTCCGTGGCCGGCCTGTCGCAGAAATTCGCCTTGGCGATGGAGGCGTATCGCGATCAGGACGCGTTGCACCGCGCCGTAAACGAAATCCGCGGCGTGAGGACGCAAATCGCAGCCGCGCAGAAGAAGCTTGCGGGCAAGCCGGGCAGCGCGGCGGTTCTCGCGGAGGGCAACGGCGTGCTTAAGAGCATGGCGCCGATCGAAGGCACGCTCATGCAGGTCAACATTCACGGATCCGAAGCCAACCTCAATTACCCGGGCATGCTCAACGAGCAAATCTACACCTTCGCTTCCGGACTTGACGATGCGGACAGCGCTCCCACGAAACAGGAAATTTCCACATACGCGGACATGCATGGGCGGCTTCAGGCCCAGCTCGGCGCGTGGACGGCGCTCAAACAGGGAGCGGCGGCGGCTTTCCTCGCACACACACAGGGAACCCCGCCACATAAAATCTGAAGTGGCCGCAATTCCGGATCCGGCAGGGCCGATCCGTCCGCCGTGCCGCGACTTTTTTTTCCGACGCAAGCCGGACGAATTGCGTTTCTTCCGTGGCACCAAATCGATTTCCCGCGGTTTCCCTTTGGCAGCTTCACAATGGGCGATCGGCGCGTGGACGATTCCGCCGGAAGGGTCTCCAGGCATGAAAATTGCGCAAATCGCCCCGCTTTACGAGGCCGTGCCTCCGCTGCTTTACGGAGGAACGGAGCGCATCGTCGCCTACCTTTCCGATGCCTTGGTCGAGCTTGGCCACGAGGTCACACTGTTTGCGAGCAGCGAGGCGCGCACCCGCGCGCGCCTTGTGCCCGTGCGCGACCAGGCGATAAGGCTCGACACCTGTCCCCTCAAGTCGGATTTGGCGGCGCATCTCGTCATGTTGAACGAGGTGCGCCGACGCCAGGACAGCTTCGACGTGCTTCACTTCCATACCGACCTCCTGCATTTTCCCTTCTTCGAAGACGTGGCCGACCGCACCGTGACGACCGTGCATGGGCGCCTCGACATGAAGGATCTTCCGCAAGCCTATGCGCGCTGGCCGGACTACCGGATGGTTTCGATCTCCGACCGTCAGCGTCTCCCGCTGCCGACTGTCAACTGGGCCGCAACCGTTCAACACGGCGTGCCTGCAGAGCTTTACCGCTTTGCGCCCAGCCCGCAGGGCGGGTATCTCGCCTTTCTCGGGCGCATCTCGCCGGAAAAGCGCGTCGATCGCGCCATTGCGCTCGCCCGTGCGTCGGGGCGTTCGCTCAAGATCGCCGCCAAGGTCGATGACGCGGACCGCGCCTATTTCCGCGAGCAGATCGAGCCGCTGCTGAATCATCCGCTGGTGGAGTTCATCGGCGAAATCGGCGACAGGGACAAATCCGAATTTCTGGGCAACGCTTCGGCGCTGCTCTTTCCCATCGACTGGCCGGAGCCCTTCGGTCTTGTCATGATCGAGGCAATGGCCTGCGGCACGCCGGTGATCGCGTGGGATTGCGGCTCGGTTCCCGAAGTGATCGACAACGGCGTCACCGGGTTCATCGTGACGAGTGAAGACGAAGCTCTGGCGGCGCTGCGGCGGGTGCAATTGCTCAACCGCCGGCGCATCCGGCACGTCTTCGAACGACGCTTCTCCGCCACCGCCATGGCGCGGCGGTATCTGGGCGTGTATGCACGCCAGATCGGAGCGGCGGAATACGAAGAGCCGCTGAAGGACGCGGTTTGATCGCTTATGTCGCAAGCTGCGCAGTTCGCTGTCGTCCCCGCCGGTGAAGCAACGCTTCCCATGGACATTCCAACCGGACCGGAAGGCTTCTATGCACTGAAGCACGGCGACACATTCCTCGTCGCGGATCGCTTCGGAGACATCAACGGCCACAGCGACGGATTTTTCTGCAACGATACACGGCTGCTTTCGTGCTGGCGGATTCTGTTGTCTGGCCATCGGCCGTCGATCCTCAGCGGCTCCGTCAGCCAGGACAATGTGCTTTTCACCGCCAATCTCACCAATCATCCCCTGCCGCTGCTGGGCGGCGAATCCATGCCGGAAGGTGTCATCCATATCGAGCGGGTGCGCTTCCTGTGGGAATCGCGGCTTTACGAATCCGTTGCGCTCAAGAACTTTTCGGAACGCGACGCAAAGCTGCCGTTGTCGTTGCTGTTCGGCGCGGATTTTCACGACATGTTCGAGGTTCGTGGCAAGCACAGGCCGGCGCGCGGGCGCAAGCTTCCCCCGATCGTACAGAAAACCAGCGTGCTTCTTGGCTATGAGGGCCTCGACAAAGTGCGTCGCTCTACCGAGATTCGTTTCTCCGTCGCTCCCGATCGGCTGACTGAGTCGCGCGCCGATTTCGAGTTGAACCTGCAACCGCAGGCGCGCCGTCAAATCTTCATCGAGATCGGACAGAGCGAACAGGAGGCGCCGAGCGTTGGCCGCTTTCGTGCCGCCGCGGCGCGGGCGCGCTTCGCCATGCGCAGCGCCAGACGGCATGGAGCGGCGCTCAGGAGCTCCGGACGCCTCTTCAACGACTGGATCGTACGATCGCGGGCCGATCTGGCGCTGCTCACGACGGCGCTGCCCACAGGTCCATTCCCTTATGCCGGCATCCCGTGGTTCTCCACGCCGTTCGGCCGCGACGCGATCATCACGTCGCTGCAGATGCTCTGGCTCGATCCGCTGCTGGCGCGCGGCGTGTTGCGTTTCCTGGCAAAGAACCAGGCCCACGAAAAATCGGCTTTCGCGGCCGCCGAGCCCGGCAAGATCATGCACGAAACGCGCAAAGGCGAAATGACGACACTGCGCGAAGTGCCGTTCGGGCAGTATTATGGCGGCGTCGACACCACACCCTTGTTTGTCATGCTGGCGGGCGCCTATGCCGAACGCACGGCCGACATGGGCCTGATCGAGGAATTGTGGCCGTCGCTTGTGGCTGCCATGGAATGGGTGGACGGCGACGGCGACTCAGACGGCGACGGCTTCCTCGACTACAACAGCAGCGGCGCCGGAATCGGGCTCGTCAACCAGGCATGGAAAGACAGCAACGATTCCATGTTCCATGCAAACGGCGCGCTCGCGCATGGAACGATCGCGGTGGTGGAAGTGCAGGGATACGTCTATGCCGCGCGCCGCGCGATGGCCGAGCTTTGCCACCGGCGCGGCGACGAGGCGGCGGCAGCCGATTGGCGCAGGCGCGCCGAGACGCTGCGCGCGGCGGTAGAAGCGCATTTCTGGATGCCCGAGCGCGAATTCTACGCCATCGCCCGCGACGATTCCGGTCAGTGCAAGGTGCGGGCTTCCAATCCCGGCCATTTGTTGTTCTGCAAATTGCCGACACGAGAGCGGGCGGAAAAAGTAGCAGCGCAGCTGCTTTCGCCCGCCTTCAATTCCGGCTGGGGAATCCGCACGCTGGCCACGGGCGAACCAAGGTTCAATCCGATGTCGTACCACGACGGTTCGGTGTGGCCGCACGACACGGCCATTTGCACGGCCGGGATGGCGAATTACGGCCATCGCAGCGGCGCCGTGCAAATCATGGCCGCGACATTCGAGGCCGCGGTGCGCTTCGATATGCGCATGCCAGAGCTGTTCTGCGGCTTTGCCCGGGCGCCCGGCGAGCCTCCGGTCGCCTACCCTGTCGCCTGCCTGCCGCAAGCGTGGTCGGCGGGCGCGGTGTTCATGCTGCTGCAGGCGTGCCTGGGGCTGCGCATCGACGGCTTTCGCCGCGAGATCCATGTCGAGCAGCCCCGGCTTCCCGTCGGCATAGACAATTTGACGATTCATGGCCTCGCCATCGGCGAGGCGGCCATCGATCTGGAATTCCAGCGCCTGGGCGATCGCGTCGTGGCGACGCCGCGCGGCCGCGGCCGCAACGTCATCCCGGTGCTGCTGCATGTGTGAAAACAAATGCGGGTGGTGAGCGGACTCGCTACCGGCTACTTTCGCCGTCGCCAATCCTTCAGCACCTCATGCGCGGCGTTGTGCCCGGGCATGCCGCTGACGCCGCCGCCGGGATGCGTTCCCGAACCGCACATATAGAGCCCCGCAATCGGGCTGCGGTAATTGCCGTGTCCGAGAACGGGTCGCGCGGAGAAGAGCTGATCCAGGCTCAAACTGCCGTGCATGATGTCGCCGCCCACCAGGCCGAAGACACGCTCGAGATCGAGCGGACTCATCGCCGTGCGCGCAATCACCGACGCCTTGAATCCCGGCGCGAAGCCATCGACGGTATTGATCATCAGATCGGCTACCTCCTCACGATGCGCATCCCATGAGCGGCCGTCCGGCAGCTCCGGCGCCACGTGCTGGCAGAAGAGGCTCGCGACATGACGGCCTTCCGGCGCCAGCGTCTCGTCGACGAAAGACGGGATCAGCATTTCCACGATCGGAGCCTTCGACCAGCCATGGATGCGGGCATCGCTGTAGGCGCGTTCCATGTAGCCAAGGCTCG
>Ga0208849_1001559_pt1 | contig 15411 bp, 16 predicted proteins | sample NGESurdeep072012_10_FD_184470 | JGI IMG/M metagenome (GOLD analysis project Ga0208849, IMG submission 184470) | Arctic peat soil microbial communities from Barrow, Alaska - NGEE Surface sample 53-3 deep-072012 (SPAdes) | ecosystem: Environmental > Terrestrial > Soil > Wetlands > Peat ...
GACTCGCTCAAGGTCGGTGGCACCGCGCGCCGTGCGTACACGTCGCACCTCCACGCCTTCTACACGTGGGCACAGGACGAGGGCCTCGTCTCACAGGTCGCTACGGCCCGGATCCGGCGCCCGAAGGAACGCATCGGCCTGCCACGACCGATCCCCGACGTCGACCTCGCCCGGGCCCTCAGTGCAGCTCGAGCCGGTAACTCCCCATCGCACCGCCGCATGGTGTGCTTCCTCCTCCTCGGCGCGTATCAAGGCCTTCGGTGCATCGAGATCGCCGGCCTCCACGTCGAGGACGTGCCTGACGATGCAGGCGGACCCCTCCGGATACGCGACGCCAAGGGGGGAGGGGAGCGCCACCCGGTTCCGATGCATCCCGACGTCCTCGCCGCGCTCCGGACCCTCCCGATGCCGCGCTCCGGGCCCGTGTTCTGTCGCCCCGGAGACCTGCACTATCCGGCGGGCCAGCTCCGAGCTCACAACGTCTCGCACCTCACAAACGACTTTCTGAGCGGACTGGGTATCTCGGCCACGGCCCACCAGCTGCGTCACTTCTTTGGGACTCGGATCTATCAATCGACCCGCGACATTCGACTGACCCAAGAGCTCCTGGGTCATGCCAAGGTCTCGACGACGGCCCTGTACGCCGCGTGTGACCAGACGAAGGCTGCACCGGCCGTAGCGGCACTTTCCATCGGATCGCAGCGCGGTGCCCTCGGCGGGCGTATGGTGACCCCCGACAGACAGATGCCCCCGGCGACCGCGCAAACGGCCCCGGGGGCGTGGACGACACCTGATTGAGAGGTGCCGACGTGGGCGAAGGTAGCGCGACACGTAATGCGTATCGTGCATGGCCTGGGTCGTTTCCTTCGGGCAGGTGTCCTGGACCGGAGGTACCGAAGTGACTGTTACCCGCACACCCAGGCCCGGCGGCATGACCTCAGTCGGCGGCCCGCACGAGGACCGCATCGTCGAGATCCTTGACAAGATCCGGCTCCTCATCGGTGTCGACCTGGCCGACGAGCTCAACAACGAAATCGTGAGCCTCGCCAACGACGTCGAGTTTGACGCCGTCGAGCGTCACGGGGTGCAGATCCAAGCAATGATCCGAGGGGACCTCTACATGCCCGAGGGCTGCGAGACGCCGCCTCTGCGCGACTGATCCGCGTGACGGGTACTGACCTCGCTCACGGCGTCGTCCCCTTCGACATCTTCGGCGATCCGCCTGCGCCCGATTCCCTGCTCTTGCGGGTCCTCGGACTGGTGGAGATGCCGCACTCGACCGAGGATGTGAAGTCGGCATTTCGCACCCGCTTGCTCCAGGTCCACCCCGACATCGGCGCTGGCGGAACCGAGGCAGCCGAATCGGTCTCCGAGCTCGCCTGGGCGCGAGAGGTGCTCCTGCGTCGCGTTGCCGTTACGGCTAGTACCTTCGGCCACGACTCACCTCAACAAGCGTCACAGCGCTCCGGGCCCACGTGCATCGTGTGTGGTGGTGAGCGCAAGGGCCACAAGGGGCGCCCGTACAGTGTCCGCCAGGCCTTCTACAGCGGCAGGCCTCAGCGGTGGATCGGCTACTGCGAAGCCTGCATGAAGGACGCTGAGAACGAGCGGCTGCGCGAGGCCCGGGCCCAGGTGCGAGCGGGACGACGATGTGAAGAATGCGGCGATGCGTTCGCGCCAAAACGCTCGGATGGACGCTTCTGCTGCGCCGCTTGTCGACAGACGGCCTACCGGAAACGTGTGGGAAGGACGCAACCGTGACCGGCGACACCGACGTTGCTCGTGACGGGTAGCAACCTCGGACCATCCGGCACGGATGGAATCGCAATCGGTTCGCCATAGACCCATCTCGCTCCTAGACGTACCGTGATCCCGGCGGTCTGGTCGGCCCCCCCTCCAGATCGCCGAGGGGGGCAACAGTGTGGGGCGCGGGCGCTCAGGGGGCTACGTCACAGTCCGGTGGGCAAATCCGCGCCCCGCTTCCCCTCTGCGTCCTTGCCACTCCCGGGCGGGTACGGTGGCGACGGGTCGTTCCGGGGGGTCAACGCAACCTCCATGGCACCAGGAGCGCCCAGGGATTTGGCGGGGCACGGCAGCGCCCTAGACACGATGAGGACCTCGACGTCGCTCCCGTGTCCCGGCCACCCTCAAGGGGTTAGACACGCCCGTCCGCCCGGGCGTACCGTTTTCCCGGCGCCTCCGGGGGTCCCGCAATACCCCTCGTTCAGGGAGCGCCGGAGGGAAACGGCGGAGCGCAGGGCCACGTTCATCACACCCAACCCAAAGCGCCCTGCACTCCGCCCCCCCTTCGACGCCGCCGGCACCGTTGGATGAATGGCGTTGAATGGCGACAGGGGAGAGCGTGTTGGCTGGTGTCGACGAGGTGACGCACTTCGCCCTCTCGATCCCGGGGTGCACCATGGCGGATTTCCCGTAGGGAGCCCGTGGGCATACCGTGGCGGCGGGTGGCTCCGGGAGGGTTGACGCACACCTCCATGGCATCAGGAGTGCCCAGTGGTGGCGGGACACGGGCGGCACCCAAGACGAAATCGGGTGCGAGCCGATGTTGCTCCCGTGTCCCGGCTGCCCTGAGGAAAGCGGAGCCCGCCACCCCCCGATCACAATGGTGCTCGTGACCCACGTCGCCAATGTCGCCTGGCCCACCCCGGGGCTGTGCTTTCGCATGGTTTACAGCGGGTTCAACGGCTACCCGATGCGCTGTCCGGTGTCGCCCCGGTGGTCAGGGACGTTCGTCAACCCGAAAGGGGCGAGGTGGCCCGTAGAGGCGTGTGACGAGCACGTGGGGGATCTGCATCGGCCTAGGACAGAAGGCAGACCCCCCGAAAAGAGTCCTTCGGCCCTGCGCCCAGGTGGCGAAACCGTCGATAGCTGACCCATGGCAAAAACTCCCAGCCGAGAACTTGAACGCGTCAGGCATCAGCTCGATGGTCTGCAATATGCACGACTGATCGAGGGAAGCCCTGCTCTCGAAGCCCGTCGTCAGGAACTTTGCCGCCGTGAAGTCGTACTACTGGGTTGGGACCGGCTGGCGCGCCAAAAGCGATTCTTGAAGTCGCCGGCCTAGGCCGTCATCCGTAACGCATAACCGGATGAGCGCGCGACCATCGGGCGCGCCGTACTCTCGGCACCGATGGTTGTTGCGCTCACCCATGAGCCTCTCACCGAGTGGCTCATGGACCCGTGGGCCAACATCGACGCGCCGATGGGTCTCGAGGTCGTGCACCGGCCGGCGTGGATGTCACAGGCAGCGTGTAAGGGGATGTCCACCACCGTCTTCTTCCCCGAGCTCGGCGGCAACCTCACCGCTGCTCGGGCCGTCTGTCGAACGTGCCCGGTGCAAGGGGAGTGCCTCAGCTACGCCGACGCCGACTCAGAGCTCGACGGAGTGTGGGGCGGAACGTCGGGACGTGAGCGGCGGCAATACCGAGCTCGGTTGTCCCCGTGATCCCTCACTGCCTCACCGGTGGGGGACTAGGCCTCCGAGGCTGGTTCTGGCGTTGAATTCCCCTCGCGGAGACGGGTCGCCACGGCGTCCAGGCTTCTCTCGATGTCCTCGCGCGTGACCTCGCGGGTCTCGTAAGGACGTTCCTGAGTCGAAGTAGCCATCACCACGTCCTCCAGACTACTTGGGGGGTATGACTTCATCGGTCGCCAGGCCGCAGACGTCGATGAGAAGCCTGGCGATTGCCTCGGCAAGCGAGGAATGTTCCTCAAATCCCTGGTCAGAGACCAAAAAGCCGTCATCCTGGTCTGCATAGGCTGAGAGCACCCCGATGGTCCTGGCTGCCTGGTTCTTGATCGGCATGGCCACAACGATCTCGAGGTGAGCCGCCGCTTCCTTCTGCTCTTGATCAAGCTGGTAGGTGTCGTTCCGGGCGTGTTCCCCGCGTGCCGTGACACGTTCCCCCGTCGCGAACGCGTACCCTGTCGCTCCTTTGGCATCCGACCACTCGACGACGGAGACCGGTGCCTCGCTACTAAAGGCAACCCTCACTCCATTGGAGCGTCCTACAACGGGCAAATAGACGTCAAGGCTGTACGGCTGTAGGCCGGCGGCCCGGCCACGAAGGAGGAGATTGATCGCCAACTCCCCGGCCTTGCGACGTTCCCTCGATCGATGGCGCTCGGCTTCACCCATGAGCTCGTCGACCTGTTGAGCTTGGCGATCTGCACTTCGCACGATCAAGAGGGCGGCAATTCCCCATGCCACCAGCACAAGGGCGCGCCACACCACCCAGATTCCACCGAGCGAAGGGAACAGAGTCCAGATCGTTGGAACGGCCACAAGTCCAAGCGCCGCGCCCAGCGCAGCGAGCCGCCGGCCGCGGCGACTGAGGCGTTGCGACAGCCATTCGACCAGGCGTTGCTTCACGCCAACTGGTCCCGCAGTAAATCAGGCAATTCTCCGAGTGCCTGCAATTTCCGCATGCGCCGTGACGCTGGCGGCTCACCGTCGTGTTGCTCACGTTCCCAGACGTGGGCAGGTATCCAGGCGGCCCAAAGTCCACATTCGATTGCAGGTGTGATGTCAGAGCCAATGCTATTTCCGACCGACCACGAGGCGCTTACGTCGATGCCGCAGTCAGAAATCAGTGCTGCCCACGATGCGGTCGTCTTCTCATCGACTACCCGAATCTCCTCGAAGAATTGAGCCAGCCCGCTCTCATCGATCCGGCGTCGCTGAACCTTTTGGTCTCCACGAGTCAACAGCATCAGGCGCCATTTGCCGCTCAGGGACTCGAGCACCGGGAGACTGTCGGGGTAGATCGGTGCAGTGCTCTCAAAAACGGTGTCGGCTGCCTCATAGATGGCCCTGGCGACGGCGGTGTCGAAGCTCGTGCCGTCCTCGCGACAGACGCTTTCGTACGCTTCCCGGCAGGACGTGGGGAATCGAATTGCGGAGAGACCCAGCAAGTCGACATTCTGCACGTCGATGATCCGCTGGAGGGCCTCCCACCTCTCGCCGTCAAAGCCCATCTGCTCTATGAGCTCCCGCGCTGCAGTCCGAGCCCGGTCATACAGCACCTCGGTTTCCCAAAGAGTGTCGTCGCCGTCGAAAATCACGGTCTGAGCGATCGTGCTCACTGCGACAGGATCGCGCGTGCCGGGGTACTCACTACAGGCCGACTCACTGTCATTAGGCTTCCACCAGGGATTTTATCCGTGCGAGCTCGCCCCAGACAGCGGCCAGACAGCGGGACCGAGCATCGAGTCGACGGCTGGTGGGGCGGCACCAGCGGGCACGGGCTTCCTGACAACGCTTCAGTCTCGCTCGAGCTCGTCGAGTCGAGCGAGGGCCTTCAGGCATTGTTCGAGGCCGTGCTCTGCGTGCTCGGTCTGCGCCCTCTTGCGCTCTGCGACGGCCTCGGCCCGGCGCTGCTCGGCTGCCTGTGTCTGAGGGTTCCAGACGTCCAGGTGGACGAGCCGAGCCTTCCGCGGCCCTGCAAGCGTCCACAGCTCGTCCAAGTCGACCGATGCCGCCTCTGAGATGGAACGAAGCCGAGCATCGTTCGTGCGAGCAGCGGCGTCCCTGATCGCTTGAGCGGTCCGAGGCCCCCCGTTCCCGAGCTCCGTGCTATTCCTCACGCCCTGGCGCTTCACAGTGACTTCGAAGGCTTGTCTGGCGTCTCGCAGTCCGGCTCGCAGCTCCTCGTGCGCCGGACCGAGTGCGCGCCACCTCCGGGCGTCGGCCCGGGCCCGTCGCTCGCTTCGCACCGTGGTCACAACCGAGAGGCTCACCGCAGCCCCCGAAACCCCGATGGCGACCCCACGAAGTGGTATTGCTCAAGTCGTATCTCTCCCGAGTGCATGGTCCCGCCCAGGCTAGGTGCGTGACGCGGACCTGACGCGGGAGGTGGGTCGACGTCGGTAAACGGCGGTCAACCCCGGCTAGGCCGCTTCCCTGGTCAAGACCGCTTTTCGGACATCGACGCAGGTCGCAACACTGGCCCGAAACGCGCTGATAATGCTGAGGTCGCTGGTTCGAGTCCAGCTAGCCCCACCACATTCCACCAAGCCCGGTCTTGGACCCGCTCCGGACCTCCTTGTGCAGGATGTCTTCGACCTTCTCCGCCATGCGTTGCAGGCTGAAGTGGGCCTGCACGTGTTCTGAGCATGCCGCACCGAGTCGCGGCTCCCGCTGCTGCCAGCCGGCGACGGATGCGAGATGTTCGGCGAGACCGACGGCGTCTCCGCTTTCGAACAAGAACCGCTCGAACGCGCCGGTCAATATCTCCGGCACGCCTCCGACTCGGGACGCCACGACGGGTCGACCCGACGCCATACCCTCGAGCACGGTCCGGCTCAATCCCTCGGTGACCGATGGCAGCACGACGGCATCCGCGGCGCGCAGAGCGGTGAGGACATCGTCGCGCATGGGGAGCCAATGGCATCCCTCGGGCGCTCGCTCCTGGAGCCCGCGCAGGTAGCTTTCGGGATCCGGTGCCAGTACGGGTTGTCCCTGAATCACGAGCCGGCCCTGATCCGCTGTCAGACCCAATCGGCGCCAGGCATCGAGCAGGAGATCGATGCCCTTGTCGCTGTCCAGCCGGCCGTAGTACAGGGCGACGAACACATCGGCGGGAAGACCCAGCGCTTGGCGCGAGCGGAGGCGCTCGACCGCTCCCCCCGGGGGATACTGCATGGAATCGATGCCGGTGTGGACGACATCGACGCGGGTTCGATCCAGACCGTCGTCCACCCAAGAATCGCGGGTGGCTTCGGACACGGCGATGAACCGGTCCGCCCACTGTGCCAGCCGGGGTGTCGTCCCGTCATGGAAGGCGTCGCGGAGGTGGCAGACCACGGGCGCGCCGGTCACCAGGCCCGTCAATCGCGCACAGATCACGTCCCGAAAGCGATGGACATAGATCACATCCGGCCGACGTCGAGCTCCCGACCAGATCGCCGGAACGAGCTTGGTGGCAGCCCGCACAGAGTGTCGTTCCACCCCCATCCACGAGCGCGTCATCGACCGGCAGAACGAAAGGTATTCCCCACGCAGGTCACCATCGTGCTCGTACAACAGGTCCACGGAGTGGCCACGTTGGCTCAACGCCCTTGCGATCTGCAGGCTGCTGATCTCGGTCCCACCTTCTCGCTTCAACGATTTGGCATACATGAGGATGCGCATTGTCACCCCCCGGCCGCGTGGCGCAGCCCCGCCCCCGCCAAGTCGTCGGCAGAAACCCTCCCGATCATGGTGAGCGCTCGTGGTTACGGATCCGAGCTCCGACCCCTCGTGTGTAGTACCGCGCCTTGCGGGAGATGATCTGCCCCGCAACGAGCGCTCGGCGCGAGCGGGGAAGACGGCGCGGTGATACGAGGATCTCACCGTCTCGGGCAATCTGCAGAAAACGGCTGGGGTTGGGAGGAAGGTAGTCATCGTGCCAGGTCCATGCGTTGTGGCGCTGATAGAGCGCCCGGATCTCCTGGAAGCGCTCGAGATCGACGGCCAACTCCCGCGACGGGATGTCGCCTAGGGTCTCATCGGGGTAGTAGTCCGCCCTAAGCCACACATCCCGCGAGACCAATTCCTGGCTCGACAACCCGTCCCACGCCCACACAGAGCAGCCGTGGCGCTGCGCCAGAGCCACCATGGCGTGATTGACCTGGACGTGCTCTTCATGGCCGTACTCGCCCCATGGGTTGTGGGTGTAGATGTCGGTGCGCGGTCCGACATGGGGATCGACGGCGGCCAGCAGGGCTGCATAATTTGACCGGTAGCGCTCCGCAGGCTCGACCTGGCATGAGCGCATCAGGGTCACGCCGTGTTCAACGGGCACCCGACTCAGGAAATCTGACTGGCCGTAGACACCGGCGTTCTCCAATCCCAGGAACTCGAAGCCAGCGAAGGGGTAACTCGTCCGGACGAGCTCCCGACCTTCGGTCAGAGCCGGGTCCTTGGTTGCCACCGAAAAGGCGGCCAGTACCTTCGACGCGGTAGGCAGGACCGGGCCGAGCCACAGCACTTCATCGTCGGGGTGGGCGACGACCACGAGGACTTCGAGATCAGCACCCATACCCACCGTGAGGACGATACATCGGGAGTCTCAACCGCTCTTGACGTCGTCCAGGCCAATCTACGATGCGGGGATGGTGCCACCGGAGCCCACCGGGTCGATCGGCGAGCCGTCGCGGACCACCGAAACCTGGCTGGAGGCGGTGCGCGACGCCGAAAGGCGGGGCGAGTTGCTCTCGGCCTTCGATCTCGCGGCGCGGGGGCTCGAGGAGTATCCCGGTGACGTCGAGCTGCGGTACCGGGCGGTCCTGGCTCTCGCCCGGACGGGCTCGACCGGCCAGGCGGCGCGCCGTTTCGTGGAGCTGGATCTGTCCGCGGTCGACACCGAGGACGTCGCCGCACTCGAGGCACGCATCCAGAAGGACGAGGCACTCGCCGCCACCGGTGACGAGCGGCGCCGTCTGGCGGCACACGCCGCCACGACGTACCGAATCATCCGGGACCGTACACGCGGTTACTTCCCCGCTATCAACGCCGCCACCCTGACGCTGGTGGCGGGTGATACCTCCACCGCGCAGACGCTGGCCCGCGAAGCGCTCGAGCTGGTGTCGAGCTCAGGTGAGACGTCGTACTTCGCGGCCGCAACCGATGCCGAGGCCCGCCTGCTCCTCGGTGACGAGGACGGCGTCCGGGCCGCACTCGACCGGGCGGCTTGCCTCCACGAGGGGGACTTCGGTGCGCTCTCGACCACGCGACGTCAGCTGCGCATGATCTGCGGCGTCACCGGCACCGACCCCGATATCCTCTCCGCCCTGGCCGGGCCGGCCGTGGTGCACTACTGCGGGCACCGGATGGCGGGTCCCGCCGAGCAGGGCCGCCTCCGCCATGGTCAGGAGGGCGACGTCACGTCCCGGGTGGCGCAAGCGGTGGAGCGACGTCCGGCGGGGTACGCCTACGGCTCTCTGGCCAGCGGAGGCGACATCTTGTGGGCCGAAGCCCTGCTGGCCCGGGGCTGCGAGCTCCACGTCGTGCTGCCCTTCTCGCTCGAAGAGTTCATCGTGACTTCGGTGGCGCCTGCGGGTGCGGGGTGGGTTGTGCGGTTCAACCGCTGTCTCGAAGCAGCCACCTCGATCAACTACGCCACTGTGGGCGCGTACCTCGACGACGATGTGCTGTACGCGTACTGCGCCGAGTTCGCCATGGGACTGGCCCTGGTACGCGCCCGGCATCTCGACTCCGACGTCTATCAGCTGGCGGTATGGGACGGCGAGCCCCCGACAGGGGTCGCCGGCACGGCCGCCGATGTCGCCCGGTGGGCAACGACGGGTCACGATGCCATCGTGGTCGCTCCGGGGGCGGTGGAGTCCGAACCCACGGGCGGGGGCGACGATCCGGCGCCGCGTCTTTCGACGGACAATGGACCCGGGCGCGTGGTCCGGGCCATGTTGATCGGCGACATCAGCGGGTTCTCGAAATTGACCGACGAACAACTTCCCAGCTTCGCCCGCACCGTCCTCGGGGCCTTCGCCGCGGTGCTCAGCCGTCACGACACCGACGTCGAGTACCGCAACACCTGGGGCGACGCCCTTTACGTCGTCCTGTCCGGGGCGCCGGCGGCGGCGCGCTGCGCCCTGGATCTGCAAGAGGTGATGGGGGCGCTCGACCTCGAGGGGGTCGGACTTCCCGCCCATCTCGCCTTCCGCCTCTCGGGACACATCGGGCCGGTGTTCCCCATCCGGGACCCGGTGTTGGACACCCTCGCCTTCATGGGCTCGCATGTGAGCCGGACCGCCCGGATCGAGCCCGTGACCCCGCCGGGCGCGGTGTACGTGACCGAGGCCTTCGCAGCTGCCCTCGAATTGTCGGGGTGCTCCGACGTCGGGTGTGACTACGTCGGGCACATGCCGGCGGCCAAGGACTACGGACGCCTGCGCATGTACCGGGTGGGGCGACGGAGCCCGGCGACGGCGCAGCGTCGCTGAGTCAGGCGACCCTTCCCCTACGGACGCCCGGGCCTGTTCGTCTACCCCGCCACGGCGCCGTGGGCGCTCCAGAACTTGTTGAGGTGCCCCTGCACCTTGCACAGCCGGACGAAGCCTCCGATGAGCGGGACAAGGATCCAGAAGCCCGTCACTGCATGGACCGGTTTCGGTTGACCCTCGGCCCCATACAGCGCCCCGACTTCAGAGGGCATCACGGAGATGTTCACGATGGAGAGAAAGACGGGCGAGCACCAGTCCGAGCACGCCACCGGTCCCTTGTCCCGAATACCCCTTCATCTCCTTGAACATCGCATATTGCCAATAGATCCCCTAGATACCGAGCGTCACGATCGAGAGCAGAATGACGATCCACGGGTTCCTGATCATGCCGAGGGGTCCGGGCACGGTGTGCCACCTTTCGAAGCCCAAGCACGAGCTTGCGTTTCGCACGCCACTTGTCGCCCCGCACGGTCGACGGGATCAGGGCGGTGCGCGATCCTCAAGCGCCGGTGAGCTGCACGACGTCGCCCCCGGCGTAGTGCAGGTTCGGGAATCGGCGGACGCCCGATCGACCCGTCACGGTCAAGGTGCCCGTCCCCACGAGTTCCGGCGCCGGGACGCGCAACGTCGCCTCCCCGGTGGAATCCGCCGTGGCGCGTATCACGCCGTGTCCCGTCTCGAGCGTGAGGTGGGACCCGGCCGTGGCCCCGCGCACGACCACCGGTGCCGCCGCGGTCACCCAGAAGTCCCTGAAATTCGAGACGTAGGAGATACCCCGGCCCTGCACTTCGAGATATGCCTGGAATGGCGCGGGGTCGTTCATATGCAGACTGTGGCTCGAGTACACCTGTCGATCGCCGAACCACACGGTGAGGCTGTGGTGGCCGTCGGTGCGGATGGTCACCGGCTCGGTCGACGGGGTGTCGGCACGCAGGGGCTCCTGCCACAGTCGATCGGTGACGGCGTCGGCGACGAATCCGTGCGCCGAGCCGATCTGCCACGTGCTCTTCCCCCGCGACGACAAGGCGGAGACGACCACGTAGTTGATCGATCCGTTGCGCTGCGTGGAGGCCGATTGCACGGCCAGCACGGCTTCGCCCACCCCGGAGCCCACCGCCGACGACGGTCGGGACATGAGCGCATGCCAGACGACGTCGGGCCCCGCGGCGCGCAGCGTCACCGCGAACCATCCGGCCCAGCTGGCATGAGAGCGGACCCCGACATCGAGCCCCGACGCGGTGGCGTCCACCCAGCCCACTCCCGGCGCGGCCGAGCCGTTGAAGACGTAATGGTCCTGGAGCACCCGGTTGGGAGCGGCGGTCTCGAACGGATCGGCCATGGACAGGCCGGAGTGCGCGAGGGCGAGCCCGGCCGGCATGGGGCGCGCCGGCGAGGTGCTGGGCCACACCGTCAACGCCATCGTGGCGATCACGAGCACCAGCGCACCGACGGTGACCTCGATCCGCCACAGGTTGGCCCGAGCCCGGGCCCCGCGCCGAGGGTGCAGGCGCCGGTCGTGGCCCTGGCCCGTGTGCTGATAGGTGGGGCGCGACACGGGGGTGAGTTGGGTGACCATCGTCAATGAGCCGCGGCTCAGAGTGTCCGGTAGTAGGTCAGGTCGGCGCGCATGAAGGCCCGGTGGGCGAGGGCCACGGCCACACAGGCGTAGACCCCCGCACCCGCCACCAGTCCGGCGACGGCGGACACCGTCGGGCCGGCCCATGCCGCGCCGATGGACGTGGTGGCCAGCGCCACGAGCCCCGCCCACGCGGCGACGAGCGGACGCATGGGCGCCGACAGGGAGAAGAGCAACTGGCTGCAGAAGAGCCCGATGCCGAGACAGAGATAGCCGACCGTGCACGCCGTCAGCAGGCCCGGGTGCCGGGCCAGGTCTTCGAGGATGGGGAAGGTGGCGCCGAGGCGGGGGGCGCCCACGATCACGGCCGCGCCCGCCACCACGGCGAGCCCACTGAGCATCAGGAGCTGCTCGCGCCAGTACCGCACCACCGTGTGGCGGAATTCGTGGGTCTGGGCCACGGTGAACTGTGACAACCACGCCGGGAACTGGCGTGTCAGCAGGTGCTCGGTGGCGGCGACAGTCTGGGCCAGCAACGGCACCAGCACGACGATGGCGACGCCGCTGGTCATGGCGAAGGGGGCGTTGAAGGTGTAGCGGGCTTGCAGCAGTCCCCCGCTCACGAGTTGGGGGACGACGACGATGGCGAAGAAGGCGAAGCCGTAGAGCCCGTAGGGCGCCACCGCTCGGAACAGGGCCGCCCCCGACGGGTGCCACAGTGCCGAGGGTGCCGACGAGTCGACGCGTAAGAGCCACCACGCGCTCGACAGCCAACACACCGCCGCCATCACCGCCACGACGCGGACCTGCCACACGATGAGCACGGTGGGGTCGGTGTAGGACCCGGCGTGGTTCACCAACCAGAGGAGGATGGCGGCGCCGGCGACCACGATGACGCCGATGGACAGAAAGGCCCGCCGCACGTAGAACGCCGCCAACCCCAGTTGCAGGGCGGCGATGGAGATCGCCGCGGCGAGCCCCAATCGAGCCGTGGCCGGCGTGCCGGCGCGCAGGACGTCGTTGCGGACCAGGTAGAGCACCACGCCCGACAACACCGTGGACAGCAGGCCGGCCTCGAGGGTCCAGCGGGTGATGAGCACCACCATGCCCTGGTCCCCGAGGCCGATGTAGAACGAGGCCCGTCGGCCGAAGGCCTGGATGAAGGGGCCCGTGACCAAGAGTGCCACCGCTGTGGCCAGGGTCACGGCGTTGGCGATGGACGGGATGGCGACGTTCGACGACCAGAACGACACGCCCGAGATGAGGAGCGTGGCCAGGCTCACGAGCCACGGTGAGGAGTAAGCGAGCCCCCGGGCCAGGGCCAGGGGACCGGGCGGCCGGGAGCGGATGGCGACCGGTGCCATCGCCTGGCGCGACAGTGCCGACGAGTAGAGGGGGACGAGGGCGAAGACGCGCTCGGCCAGGGCGTTGAGCCCGTCGGACCCGAGGGCACGCGCCCGCTTGGCGGTGTACCCGCAGGTCTCGAGGACGACCGCCACCTCCACCGCGTTCAACGGTGCCGGGCAGCGCCCTACGACGGTGCGCGCGGCGATATGGAGGCCGAGCTCACCGGCCTCGGTGGTCTGCATCGTGCCGGTACTCATGACAGCGTATGGGCCATGGCCCTGTCCGAGACCGAAGCGCTGTGTTGCGCGAGATCTGGTGTGGCGTCCCCGGTGCCCGGCCCGACCGAGCTGGACCGTTCGAGGATCCCGGTGTAGACGTCGTCGTAGTCGTCGAACATGCGCTGGGCCGTGAACAGCGTCAGGGCGCGGTTGCGGAGCCATGTGCCCAGATGGCCGCGTTCGACCGAGGACGCCCCGAGCACGGCGATCAGGGCTTCGGCCATGGCCCCGGGATCACCGGGCTCGACAATCATGTCGACCCCCCGGCACTGGGCCGGGCCGATGGCCTCGGCCACCCCGCCCACGGCGGTGGCCACGATGGGGCGTGCCGCCAACATGGCCTCGACGGCGGTGTAGGGGAATGCCTCGGAGATCGACGACAGTCCGATCACGTGCGAGGCCCCGTAGGCGGCGGCGACGTCGTTGGTGGAGCCCTCGAAGGTCACGGCGCTGGTGAGCCCGAGGTCGGTCACCGCGGCCTGACACTGCTCGAGGTAGCTCGGGGACGTCGCCGGGCCCCACAGGCGCAGGCGCGCGTCGCGGATCACCCCGCGCACCCGGGCGAATGCCTGGATCAGCGTCAACACGTCCTTCAACGGGTCGATGCGACCGATGAAGCCGACCGTGGGTGGCCCGTCGGGCTCAGGCCAGACGTCGATGCGGGCGGGGTCGACGCCGTTGTGGATTACCCGGATGCGTTCGGGCTCGACGCCGAGGGCCTGTTCCCACCCGGCGTTGTAGCCGCACACCGGCGTGAGCACGTCGGCTTCCCGGTAGGCGAGCTCGACGACGGCGCGGTAGAAGTTGGCGAAGAGCACCTTGGTCCCGAAGGGCTCGGTCGACATGGCCAGCAGGCGCTCGCGCAGGTAGATGCCGTGCTCGGTGAGCACCAGCGGTGTCCCGTAGCGGTACTTGGCCACGATGGCCGGCAACGCGCACAACGCCGCCGCCGAACTGTGGGCGATGTCGCACACCGGGGTGGGCGCGGTCAAGGGGAGCAGGTAGCGGTACATCGTGCGGGCGAAGTCCATGGCCGGGGCGAGCCCGGTGCGGGCATGGATGGGATTGGCCTGCAGGCGGTCGAGCAACAGACCCCATGCCGCCGCGTCCCCGAGGGCCCGCCGCAGGTCATAGCGCTCCGCGAAGTGGGCGACTTCGGAGAGGCTGTCGCCGAGCGCCTCGGGATCGGCTTCCGGCGCGGCCAGGCAGTCGACGAGATGCTCCCACGCCGGCAGGAAGCGATCGCGCACGACAGGGGAGGACGTCCGCAGTGCCCGGCGCCAGCCGTGGCGCCTCGGCAGGTACTCCTCGGCCAGTTCCAGGCCCCACAACGGGATGGGCTGCAACCTCACGTTGGGCGGTGGCCGGTACTGGATGCGGTGATGCGGATTGTCGACGAGGGCCCCGATCTCGAAGTCGTGCTGCGGGAGGCCGTGCACGAGCATGTCGACCCAGGTCGACACGCCACCGAGCACAAAAGGGTAGGTCCCTTCGGTCGAGAGGTAGATCTTCACGCCGACTCGGTGTACCCGAGGGTCTCGCCGATGGCGATGGCCTTCGACAGGCACTTGTGGGCCAGGGGGAGATTGCCCGCCTCGAGGAAGCTCCTGGCGCTCTCCCGGTAGGCCATGAACACGCCCTGGGGCAGTGTCTCGGACTTTTCGGCGATCTCGAGATACGCCTTGCCGGCGAGGCGCTGCATGCGGTTGGCGTGATCGCCGCGCCCTGCGGCCAGGGCGGACGCCGCTGCCGCCCGATAGGCGATGGCGGCGCGTTGCGGCGAGCCGGCTTCCGCCGCTTCGGACGCCTCGGCCTCGAACGCGGCCAGCGCCTGGGAGTGATCGGCGTCGCGCGACGCCACCAGTGCCCGCACCCATCCGTCGGCACCGCTCGTGTCCCCCGCCGCCGCCCGGGTGCCGGGCTCGTTCGTGGCCACCTCCTCGTCCACCGAGAATTGCGCCTGGTTGACGTCGGACCCGAAGCGCAGGTGCCAGCGCTCACAATCGGATTGGATCGGTGCCTCCTCGGGAGCGCCCATCTCCTTGAACAGCGCACGGAGCAAGGTGTGGCTGGCCGCGATCGACCCCAGGAACGACGGTGACAGGTCCGAGGCGTAACGCTCAGGGCTGACCCGACCGTTGTGGAAGTAGGTCGACCCGACGGCGAGGACCACTCGCTCCTCTTCGGCGGACCCTGTGCCGACGGGCCCTGATTCGTCCGGATCCGGGTCCGGATCCGGCGGCGGGG
>Ga0208849_1001560_pt1 | contig 15406 bp, 17 predicted proteins | sample NGESurdeep072012_10_FD_184470 | JGI IMG/M metagenome (GOLD analysis project Ga0208849, IMG submission 184470) | Arctic peat soil microbial communities from Barrow, Alaska - NGEE Surface sample 53-3 deep-072012 (SPAdes) | ecosystem: Environmental > Terrestrial > Soil > Wetlands > Peat ...
CTACATTCTCGATCGTACCTGGACGGCGCGAAGCTGGAATGCGAAAGCGCGTCATTTGTTCGCCGGTTGGCTCGATGCCCCGGGTGAGCATCGCTACAATCTTCTGCGCTTTATTTTTCTAACGCCCTCGGCGCGGACGCTGATCTGCGATTGGGAGCCGCGAGCAAGGCGCGTTGCTGCCGAGTTTCGCGCCGCTTGCAGCGCCCATTTCAACGATCCCACACTGCACGCGCTCATCGCGGAACTGCGCGAAGGCAGCCGCGAATTCGCACAGTTCTGGGAACAGCACGGCGTCCTGGGGCGCGAAGGCGGCGAACGCACGTTCAACCATTCGCGCGACGGCTTTGTCCGCTACGAGCAGGTGACGTTCGACCTCGCCAGCCAGTCCGATGTGAAATTGACGCTACTGGTCGCGCCGCAAAAAATTCAGCGCGTCGGCACCGGCTTGTCGCCGCGGTAGTCGTAGAAGCCGCGCTGCGTCTTGCGGCCGAGCCAGCCGGCCTCGACGTATTTCACCAACAGCGGGCACGGGCGGTATTTCGAGTCGGCCAGGCCTTCGTGCAGCACCTGCATGACCGACAGGCAGGTATCGAGCCCGATGAAGTCGGCAAGCTCCAGCGGCCCCATCGGGTGGTGTGCGCCGAGCCGCATCGCGGTGTCGATCGCCTCGACGTTGCCGACGCCTTCGTAGAGCGTGTAGATCGCCTCGTTGATCATCGGCAGCAGAATGCGATTGACGATGAAGGCCGGGAAATCCTCCGACACCGCGATCTGCTTGCCGAGCCGGCTGATGAACTGTTTGGTGGCCTCGAAGGTGGCGTCGTCGGTGGCGATGCCACGAATCACCTCGACCAGTTCCATCAGCGGCACCGGATTCATGAAATGAATGCCGATGAAGCGCTCCGGCCGGTCGGTCGCGGCGGCGAGCCGCGTGATCGAGATCGACGACGTGTTGGTGCCGACGATCGCCTCGGGCTTGAGCGCCGGGCACAGCGCGGCGAATATCTTGCGCTTGACGTCTTCCTTTTCGGTCGCCGCCTCGATGACGAGATCGCAGTCGCCGAGTTCGTCGACGGTCTTGGCCGCCGTGATGTGCTTGAGCGCGATCTGACGCTGCTCCTCGCTGATGCGCTGGCGGCTCACCTGGCGCGCCAGGTTGCCGCTGATCGTGGCCATCCCCTCGGTGATGCGTTCGGGCGCGATATCGTTAAGCATCACGTGCAGGCCGGACAGCGCGCAGACATGGGCGATACCGCTGCCCATCTGTCCGGCACCGACCACGCCGATCCTGCGAATTGGATGCACCGTCTGTTCCGTCCGCGCCGCACGCGCCACCGGCCGCTCCCTGACGTCGCTCATGTCCCAGCGCCTCTTGTACGACGATCCGCCAGCTTGTTCCACACGGCGGCACGCCAAAATTCAACGCAAAATTCAACGATGGTCAACGCTTCACCTTGCCCAGTTCGGCCGCCAATTCCGGCAGGACCTGGTAGAGATCGCCGACAAGGCCGTAATCGGCGACCTGAAAGATCGGCGCCTCCTCGTCCTTATTGATGGCGACGATCACCTTCGAGTCCTTCATGCCGGCGAGATGCTGAATGGCGCCGGAAATGCCGACCGCGATGTAAAGCTCCGGCGCCACGACCTTGCCGGTCTGCCCGACCTGCCAGTCGTTCGGCGCGTAACCGGCATCGACCGCAGCGCGCGACGCGCCGACCGCGGCGCCGAGCTTGTCGGCCACCGGCTCTATGTATTTGGTGAAGTTCTCGCGGCTTTGCATCGCCCGGCCGCCGGAAATAATGATTTTGGCCGAGGTCAGTTCGGGCCGTTCGGACTTCGAGAGTTCCTCGCCACCGAACTGCGACAGACCCGGATCGGCGGCTCCCGCGACCGTTTCGATCGGCGCCGATCCGCCCGCGCCCGCCGGCTGGAACGCCGCGATGCGTATGGTGAGCACCTTCTTGGCCTCGGCGGACCGCACGGTCGCAATGGCGTTGCCCGCATAGATCGGCCGCTCGAACGTATCGGGCGCCACCACTTTGATGACATCGGAAATCTGCATGACGTCGAGCAGAGCCGCGACCCGCGGCATGTAGTTTTTGCCCGCCGTGGTGGCCGGCGCCACAATCGCCTCGTAGGGACCGGCCAGCGACACGATCAGCGCGGCGATCGGTTCCGCCAGCATGTGCTGGTAGGCCGGAGCCTCGGCGAGCAGCACCTTGCCGACGCCGTCGAGTTTGGCGGCAGCGTCCGCCACGGCGCGACAGCCCTGCCCCGCGACCAGGACGTGCACCTCGGCGCCGATCTGCTTGGCGGCGGTCAACGCCTTGCTGGTCGCGTCTTTCAGCGTAGCGTTGTCGTGTTCGGCGATCAGAAGGGTTGGCATTGGTTATCCAGTTGACCGGTCATTCCGGGGCGCGGACGAAGTCCGCGAGCCCGGAATCCATATTCACAGGTCGTGCGCTACCGCTCGGGCGGTGGTTATGGATTCCGGACAGCCGCTGCGCGCCTTCCGGAATGACGTTGGAGTTTTCGGCCGCCATCAGATCGCCCCCGCCTCGTTCTTCAGCTTGTCGACCAGTTCGGCCACGGTCTTGACCTTGACGCCGGCTTTGCGCGTCGGCGGCTCGGACGTTTTGACCACTTCGAGCCGCGGCTTGATGTCGACGCCGTAATCGGCGGGTGTCTTTTCGTCGATCGGCTTCTTCTTCGCCCGCATGATGTTCGGCAGCGACGCATAGCGCGGCTCGTTGAGGCGCAGATCGGTGGTGACGATCGCCGGCATTTTCAGTTTCACGGTCTGCAAGCCGCCATCGACCTCGCGCGTCACCGAAAGCGCGTCGCCGTCGAGCGCGACCTTGGAGGCAAAGGTGCCCTGCGGCCAGCCGAGTAAGGCCGCCAGCATCTGGCCGGTCTGATTGCAGTCGTCGTCGATCGCCTGCTTGCCCAAAATGATGAGGCCCGGCTGTTCGGCGGCCGCAATGGCTTTGAGGATTTTTGCAACCGCAAGCGGCTCGATCGGTCCGTCGGCCTTGACCAGGATGCCGCGATCGGCGCCCATCGCCAGCGCAGTGCGGATGGTTTCCCCCGCCTGCTGCGGACCGATGGATACGGCGACGATCTCCGTTGCCTTGCCGGCTTCCTTGAGCCGGATCGCTTCCTCGACGGCGATCTCGTCGAACGGATTCATCGACATTTTGACATTGGAAAGCTCGACGCCCGAGCCGTCCGCCTTGACGCGTATCTTCACATCTTTGTCGATCGCCCGCTTCACGGGCACCAGTATTTTCATGGGGTTCTGCCTGCGCTCGGTCAATCGCCGGCCATGCTGCGGTGCGGGAACCTAATGGCCGTGACCGCGCAGTGTCAACGTGGCGGGAACTGCGGCGGGCGGCCGTCGCGATAGTCCGCCGCCTGCCGGACCGCATCGGGCTGCAGGTCCTGCGGCCGTGCGCACGCGAACAGGCGGGTGCCCGCAGGCCGTAGCAGCAGGAACAGGATAGCGCCGGTGGCAAGGCCGCCGACATGGGCCCAGTAGGCGATGCCTTCCTGGTCACGGCTCGCGGCTTCGACGACTTGCCAGATGGCCCAACCGCCGATCACCCAGAACGCCCGCACCCGCAGCGGAATGAGACCGAGCAGCACCGTAACCTTCTCGCACGGCAGATACATCAGATAGGCGGCAATCACGCCGGCCACCGAGCCGGAGGCGCCGATCAGCAACGTCGGCATGCCCGGTGCGCTGAATACGAAAGCCAGCCCGGCGCCGACGCCGCAGGCGAGATAGAACGCCAGAAAGCGCCAGTGACCTAACAGTTCCTCGATGTCGTCGCCAAACACGAACAGAAAGATCATGTTGCCGAACACGTGCATGAAGTTGGCGTGCAAAAACTGGTAGGAGATGAGCGTCAGTGGCGCCGGCAATCCGCCAAAGCCCGTTCCACCAAAGCCCGTTCCATTGGTGAACGCGGCCGGGATCAAGCCCGCGAGCCGATCGGTATGCGCCATCTCCTGCGGACCGCCGCCGATCTGCAGGAAGAACACTGCGAAATTAATGACGATCAGCGACCACATCACGTAAGGCGGCTTCGGCCACTTGAACGGATTGTGGTCCCAGATCGGCATCACCATGGCTTCGCCCCCAAATGCATCCCCGCAAGTATCTGCATATCCGCAAGTAAATGCATTTCCGCAAGTATGTATGCGGGTTGGTCCGCCGCTATCCGTCAGCGATTGCGGCCCGGCGCCCACAGCACGTCACGCGCCCCCTTGTCGTTGGCGTAGCGGCTGGCGACGAACAGAAAGTCGGACAGACGATTGAGATATTTCAGGACCGCCGGCGTAACGCTTTCGCCGGGCTGATCGTTGAGTTCCGCGACCAGCCGCTCGCCGCGCCGGCATACGGTGCGCGCCAGATGCAGATAGGCCGCCGCGGCGCTGCCGCCCGGCAACACGAACGAGCGTAACGGCGCAAGCTCGGCATTGAGCCGGTCGATCTCGCTTTCGAGCCAGTTCACCTGGTTGTCGGTTGCCGTCAGCCGCTCGCCGCCGGGCCCCCTGCCTTTCCCAGGCATCGTGAGATCCGCGCCGAGGTCAAACAGATCGTTCTGGATGCGCGCCAGCGCGGCGTCGAGCGCGGCATCGTTCGCCGTATGCAGCCGGGCAATGCCGAGGGTGGCATTGGCTTCATCGAGGGTGCCGTAGGCGGCAACGCGCAGATCGTATTTTTTGCGCCGCTCGCCGGTGCCAAGCGCAGTGGTGCCGTCGTCGCCGGTGCGGGTGTAGATGCGATTCAATACAACCATCGTCGCCTCATAGCGCCGGCCGTTTTGCAGCTACGCCCTTATACAGGATCAAGGAAGGCTATTTCAGTGGTTTCGCTCAAACATCCGCGCCTAACCCTAAAACACTCTCATGGGAACCCCAGTGGAAGAACCGCCCTTTCCTGCTAGAATGTCGATAGTCCATCGCAAGTGTGCTTATGGCCCAGATTCGCTTCTGCAAATCCTCGGACGGCGTGCGCATTGCTTATTCGCAGGCCGGCGGCGGCCCAGCGATGATCGAGGTCGCGACCTGGCTCAATCATGTGGAATACGATTGGAAGAGTCCGATCTGGAAAGCGCGGCTTGCCGAACTGACAACCAACTACACGCTCACGCGTTATGACGGCCGCGGTTGCGGCCTGTCCGATCAGAACCCCGACAGTCTAACGTTTGACGATCTTGTCGCCGACCTTGAGGCCGTCGTCGAGGCCGCAGGGCTCAAGCGTTTCATTCTGCTCGGCTGCTGCCAGGCAGGCCCAGTAGCGATCGCTTACGCGGCACGTCATCCGCAATGCGTGAGCCACCTTGTTCTGTATGGCGCCTACGCGCGGGGAAAGCTCAAGCGGAATCCATCGCAGCAGGACATTGACGAAGCCGAGACCATGCTCAAACTCATCGAGCTTGGCTGGGGGCGCGATAATCCGGCATTTCGCCAAGTCTATACGGCGATGCTTATCCCCGATAGCAAGCCGGAGCACTACAGTTGGTTCATTGATATGCAGCGCATGACGATTTCGCCGCAGAATGTGGTGCGCCTAATGCGGGCACTTGACCGCGTTGATATCAGCAACCTTCTGCCCAATGTCCGCAGTCCCACGCTAGTCATGCATTCCCGCCATGATCGGCGGATACCTTTCGGCGAGGGCGAACTGATCGCGCATTCAATCTCCAATGCGGAGTTTGTTCCGCTGGACAGCCGCAACCACCTTCTGCTTAGCCACCAACAGGCGTGGCGCGACTTTCTGGACGAAACAGCGCGGTTCGTCCGCGCTAACCGGACGGTCGAGTCGGTCGACGCTGATTTTCTTGAATTGACCGCGCGCGAGCGTGAGGTGCTCGACCACATCGCACGCGGGCTCGACAACGCGCAGATCGCAAAGTCGCTCGGTCTGAGCGAGAAAACCGTCCGCAATCACATCAACGGCATTTTCGGCAAGCTAGGTACGCAAAACCGCGCGCAGGCTATCGTAAGGGCGCGCGAGGCCGGCCTTGGTTCGACGCCGCGTAGCCGACACGCCAGGACTTGATTGGGTCTCCTGACCCAGGTTTCTGCGAAGTCCTACGACTTTTTGACGGCCGCTGGGTCCTGCGCCTCAGGACAGACGGCGAGCGCTGACCAAAGGTGCTACGATTGCAAACCGCGCCGAGACGCCGGTTTGCATCCAAACCCTCAGGAGAGCAAGCCATGACCCAAGTGACAGGCCAAGCCGCCACCCAGACACTTGCAACGGCGCCAGCCGGTTCGGCGACGATGCAAGGAGACTTGTGGAGCGTCCGCGCAGCCGATTACGCAGAAGTCCAGGAACCAACTTTTCTGCCGCTTTATGAAAGCGTGGCGGCGCGGCCCGAACTGGCCGGTGCAAAGGCGCTGCTCGACGTTGGTTGTGGTCCGGGTTTGGCCGCGCAAATCTTGGCGAAAAGAATCGGCCACATTGCCGGCGTTGACGCCGCCGCCTCCTTCATCGCAATTGCGCAACGACGGCTCGCGCGAGCCGAACTTCGCGTGTGCGAAATGGAGACCTTGCCGCATGCTGACGGCTCTTTCGACATAGTGACGGGTTTCAACGCGTTCCAGTACGCGGCAAGGCCCGTCAGCGCGCTGCGCGAAGCTCACCGTGTCAGCAAGCCAGGCGGCCACATCGTGATTGCAGTCTGGGGCTTGCCCGAGCAATGCCAGGCGGCTGGACACCTCAAAGCGCTGGGCAGCTTGATGCCTCCGCCACCGCCCGGTGCGCCGGGCCCCTTCGCACTATCTGATGAAGCAAAGCTAAAGGCATTTGCCGCGGAAGCGGGCCTGACGCCGTTGACCGTCATCGACGTGACATGTCCTTGGATTTATCCCGATCTGGACACCGCGCTCAAAGGCATGCTGTCGGCAGGACCCGCCGAGCGCGCGATCCGATCATCCAGCCCGGAGAGGGCACGCGACGCCGTCGCCGCCGCCATCACGCCATACCGCACCCCGTCTGGCGGGTACCGCATGGACAATGTGTTTCGCTACCTGATTTCACGTGCGTGACTTAAGGCGGGCTTTGCCGCTCTCGCCTGCTTTCGTCCATACCTGGGCGTTCATTGCCTGACCGCGGACATGCGCCTTGGGCCATAACGGTTCCAGGCCGCATAGCGTGATGCGCCGCCGAATCCGATTCTGATTTCCGCGCATTCGGCGACGCATCAGCTCCGAAATTAGTATCAATTGGGGGTCGGGCCGACAAACCGGCACCGAGTCACGCATCGTTTAATTGTTGATCCGCGTTTCGAAGGCGTGCCTTTAAGAAGCGCGAAACAACGCCGTTCAGAACGCGTAGCCGACGCGCAGGCCGTAATCATTGATGCCGGGGTTGCGCGTGGCCGCGCCCATGCCGCCGCATTGGGTTCCGAAGATGCCGTGACCGTTGGACTGATGGTCGAACGTGAACATCGCACTCCAATGCTGAGAGAATTTGTATCCCAGCGAGCCGCCGTCGTGAAACATGTAGCGGCAGCCCAAGCCGGAATGTCCGGGCGGAGGATTGTTCAGATAGCCATTATGCAGGTCGGCATCGAGAAACGCCTCGGCGAAGAAATGCCGCGGCAACGGAATGGTCCAGAGCGCACCTGCGTAGACCGCGCTGGTGCGGCCTTCGAGGTTGAGCAGGCCGCCGACATTGGCGCGCGGCATGAACACGCTCCACCACGAGTCCTCAAAGAACGGCAGCCGGGGCGTCACGAATTCGCCGTTGAGGTCGTAGGTGCCCTGCTCGGCGCCGCCGACGCCGTGCGCAAAACCGCCGAAGCGGAACTCAAAGCCCTCGGGGTCATAGACCATGGGCTGCACGGTCGCGGGCGCGGTCGGCGGGATATAGGCCGGCGCCTGCGCGGGCGGCAGATCGGCGCTCAACGCCGGGCCGAATGACACCAGCGCGGCGAACACCGCACCGAGCGCCGCCACCGAGCTGCGCTGAACGAACCACGCGGTCATGCTGATCCTCACACCGCCGGCACCGTAGCCCAATTTCATGGCCGCGACATGCCGCGCCCGGCGATCGTGGCAAATATCGGCTGGAATTCCGGACAAAAATAACAGCTGTTGCGTCAGGGCCGCACGCATTACCGCCGAAACGTGGCGAAACGGCCCAAAATGGCCAGTGCGATTCGGGGCAGCCTGCCGGGTAACGGTCCCACCCGACGCGCGCCAGTAGTCAGCACCTCACCGGCCCATGATCCAGACCGCGAGCATGATGACCACAATGGCAACGAATTGCAGCACGACGCGCAGCCGCATCAGCTTCTGTGAGGTCCAAGGCGAGCCGCCGCGCATCATATTGATGAGGCCAAGCAGCAGCACCAGCGCAACGGCGCCGACGGCGATCGGGACCGCGACATGCGACATGAAATATGACATCGGCCCAATCTAGCGCGGCTTAAGCATGCTGTCATTCCGGGGCGCCGGCTTCTGCCCGCGAGCCCGTCGTCATTCCGGGGCGCGGGCATTTTGCCCGCGAGCCCGGAATCCATATTCGCCGACCTGTGGTTATGGATTCCGGACAACCGAGCTGCGCTCGGTTTCCGGAATGACGCGGGCGGGCTCGTGCGCTAAGACAGCACCGCAATCGCAAAGGACCCTCGATGATTATCGACTTCCAGCACCATTTCACGCCGCGCGAATTGATCAAGGACGACCCGGGCGACCGCCTGGTGCTCAATTACGACGCGCTGGGCGCGCCGAGCTACACGGTGCATTCGCTGCTCTACGATCTCGACGAGCACGTCGCGATGATGGATCTGGCCGGCATCGACGCGGCCTGGCTGACCAGCGCGGCCGGCATGTGCGCCGACCTCGACACCTCGCGGTTCATCAATGACAAGGCGAAAAAGGCCGAGCGCGACTATCCGGGCCGCTTCATCGGCGCCGCGCATGCCCATCCACTCGGGGGCGCCGCGGCTTTCAAGGAACTCGCCCGCTGCCGCCACGAGCTCGGCTTCCAGGGCGTCACCATCTGCTCGGAATTCGACGGCAAATGGATCGACGATCCGGCGATCGAGCCGTTCTGGAACGAAGTCGAAAAGCTCGGCCTGTTCGTGTTCGTGCATCCGGCGCTCAAGCTCAATCAGGCGCAAGCTTTCGACGCCTACGACACCGCGCGCGGCGTCGGCCGCGAATTCTCCCTGATCATGGCGACGATCCGGCTGGTCAATTCCGGCGTGTTCGACCGCCATCCCGGCCTGACCGTACACGTGGCGCATCTCTCCGGCGGCATCGCCGGCATGCTGGCGCGCATCCGCTCGTTTCAGGACAAGACGTTCTGGGGCACCGCCGGCAATCCGCGCCACGGCGTCACGCCGAAGCACGACTTCGACTATTACATCCGCCACAACTTGGTGTTCGACACCGCGGGCTTCGCCGGCGGCATCGGCGCCATCAAGGCGGGCTTATGCGAAATTCCAGCAGCGCGCATCGTGTTCGCCACCGACTATCCGCAGGAAATCCGCAAGCGCGAGATCGTCCGCGACTTCGTCAAGGACATTCGCGCGCTCGGCGCCGACGGCGAGCGCATCCTGTCCGGCAATGTCGGGCTTTTGTTCAAAGAACCGATCGCGACAACCAAAGCGCGATGACCGTCACGCGATCGCGTCGAGGCCTCTGGCCTTCACAATCGACAGGAGCTTAAGGGACGGGCCGCTCGGCCGCTTTTCGCCACGCTCCCACTCGCTCACGAGCTTGGGCTTGACGTTCAGGTAGTGCGCCAACACGCCTTGACTGACGCCCGCCTGCTTGCGGATCGCAACGATTTGTCGGGCCGATAAAGGCACGATGGCGGTCAGGCACGAGGCATCAAACTCACGCATAGTGGCTTTATCGATCAAACCAATGTGGTGCATACCAGCGGCCGTTTCGTGAATGGCAGCCGACAAACGACTGCGATATTTCGGTTTGCCTCTACTTTTGTTCATCGCATGACTTTTGTTCATCGCATGTCACCTCTGTAAGCTCTCCAGCTTTTAGCGCTGCCGCAATTTGTGTGTCGCTATAACTAAGGTAAAGCCTTGCGAGCTTTTTCAGGTCGTCCAACTCTCGGCCGTCAATATTTTCACGCTCGTTCTTGGCAAATCCGTAAAGAAACACACTGCGTGACGCAGCTCGATAGGCGATCACCGTTCGGTATCCACCCGACCGCCCGGCTCCTGGTCTGGCGACTCGCTGCTTGATGAGGCCGCTGCCAAGCTCGGCATCGACCGACCCAACCTCGGCACGCGCGATGGCTTGGCATAACCGCATCGCATCGAAGCGTTCCTTTCGAGCAAAGCGCGCAAACACTTTTGTAACGAAAACCCTCACAGCGCGCTTCCCCACCCTACGAGCCATGTATAACCCCTAGGGTTATAGTTCAAGACCGTAGGGTTCAATCCGACGGCGAGCGCATCCTGTCCGGCAATGTCGGGCTTTTGTTCAAAGAACCGATCAAGGCTCACGCATAGGCGACGCGCGAGCCGCGGCGCAGCAACAGCCACAGCACGATGGCGCCGTTGACCGCGTTCCAGCCGATGCCGTTGAAGAACGCCGCGCGGTACGAGCCGGTCAGATCGAAAATGTAGCCCGACAGCCAGCCGCCCAGCGCCATGCCGAACAGGCTCATCATCAGAATGATGCCGATGCGCGCGCCGGCTTCTTTCGCGGGGAAATACTCGCGCACGATGATGGCGTAGCTCGGCACGATGCCGCCCTGGAACAGGCCGAACACAGCCGAGATGACGTAGAGCGAGACCAGCCCGTCATACATCAGATAGAGCAGCAGCGCGACACCTTGCAGCGCCGAGCCCAGCATCAGCGTCGGCAGGCCGCCGATGCGGTCGGCGATGAATCCCGAACCGACGCGGCCGACGATGCCGAACGCCATCATCAGCGCCAGCATGTCGGCGCCGCGCGCGACGCCATAACGAGATCGCCGCAATAGGCGACGATATGAACCTGCGGCATCGACATCGCCACGCAACAGCAGACCGACGCCAGCGCCAGCAGTGTCTGCAGCGCGCCCGGCGACAGGCCGAGCGACGCCGGCGTGCCGCTACGGACCGCAGCGCTCGCGCCGGCGACAGCGGCGGGCGCCCGGCCGCGCAGCGCGATCACGGCGATAAGCAGCATCGCCGCGCCGCAGCCGAGCCCGATGACGGCGTGGGTCGCGCGCCAGCCATCATGGGCGATTGCCGATTGCACGACCGGCGGCCACAGCGCGCCGGCGATGTAGTTGCCGGCCGAGCACAGCGTCACCGCGGCGCCGCGGCGGCGCACGAACCAGATCGAGATGTCCGCCATCAGCGGCCCGAACGTGACGGAACTGCCGAAGCCGATCAGCGCCTGCGCCAGCGCGAACCACACAAGGCTGCCGGCGCTGGCAGCGCCCACATAACCCAGGCCGAGCGCGAGCGCGCCGACCGCGAGCGCCGCCAGAATTCCGGCCCGGTCCAAGAGCCGGCCCATGATCACGCCGCCGAGCGCGAAGCCCAGCATCGTCAGCGTGAATGGCAACGACGCCTGCGCCCGCGGCACGCCGAATTCCGCCTGCACGGCGGGCAACGCTACCACCACCGACCACATGCCGACGCCGCCCACGGTCGAGACCAGCATGGTCGCGCCGAGGCGCAGCCACGCCTGTGTCGAGTCGGGCGCGGGTTGTTTCAGGGATTTCGGCGTCGCCTGCGATTCCATCGGGCGACATTCACTGGCACGCCCGGCACCGTCAATCCCTGCTGTTTGATCGGCATGGCGGCCGTGGCCGCTCTTCGCAACGAGGCCGCGATGGGCTAGAATGAAGTTGTGGATAGGAGCGAAGCCATCGATAATTTGAAGCGTCGCGCCGGCGCCATCAAAGCCATGGGCGCCACGTCGCTCTATTTGTTCGGCTCGGTCGCACAGGGGGAAGCCGGCAGTTCCAGCGACGTCGACCTGTTCATCGATTACGACCCGCAAGGCCGGTTCAACGCCTTCGATCTGGTCGGCATCAAGCAATACCTCGAAGGCGAATTAGGCATCGACGTTGACATTACGACCCGCGACGGCCTGCACCCGATGCTGCGCAACGCCATCGAGCAATCGGCGATCCGCGTCTTTTAATGCCGCGCAAGGTCAATCACGCCATCCACGACATTTTGGAGGCGATTGCCCGGGTGGAAGAAATTACCGCCGGGAAGACTCTTTCCGAATTTGAAGACAACTGGCAACTCCGATGGCTGGTTCAACGAGCGATCGAGATCATATCGGAAGCGAGCCGCGCTATTCCCGGAGAGCTGGCAAATTTGCGACCGGAGGTTCCTTGGCCGCAAGTGCGCGGGATCGGCAATGTATTGCGGCATGAATATAGCGGCCTCTCGGATCGTATTATTTGGAATGTCGTCATTGATGAGCTGCCTCGCCTGAAGGCAGCTATCGAGGCCATCGCGGCTGAAACAAAAGACGAGTAGTTCAAAAATCAGCGCGTCTTAGTTCGATCCGTCCAGCAGTCGCCGCGCGATGACCTGCGCCTGGATCTCGGCGGCGCCTTCGAAGATGCTGAGGATGCGGGCGTCGCACAACAGCCGCGACACCGGAAACTCGAGCGCAAAACCGTTGCCGCCGTGGATCTGCACGGCGTTGTCGGCCGCCGACCAGGCGACGCGCGCGGCCAGCAGCTTCGCCATGCCGGCTTCCAGATCGCAGCGCCGCCCGGAATCCTTCTGCCGCGCCGCGTAATAGGTCAGCTGGCGCGCCATCATGATCTCGACCGCCATCATGGCGAGCTTGTCGGCAACGCGCGGGAAATGCGCGAGCGGCTCGCCGAACTGCACGCGGCTCGTCGCGTATGACAGCCCCTGCTCCATCGCGGCCTGCGCCACGCCGATGGCGCGCGCCGCGGTCTGAATCCGCGCCGCCTCGAACGTCGCCATCAGTTGCTTGAAGCCCTGCCCTTCGGTACCGCCGAGCAAATTCTCGGCGCCGACTGAGAAACCATCGAACGCGATCTCGTATTCCTTCATGCCGCGGTAGCCGAGAACCTCAATTTCGCTGCCCGACATCCCCGCAACCGGAAACGGCTCGGCGTCGTCACCGCGCGGCTTCTCGGCGAGCAGCATGGAGAGCCCGCGATAGCCGGTTTCGGCCGGGTTGGTACGCACCAACAATGTCATCAGGTCGGCGCGCACCGGATGCGTGATCCAGGTCTTGTTGCCGGAGACCTTGTAGGCGCCGCCCTCGCGCACCGCCCGCGTCTTCAGCGACGCGAGATCGGAGCCGGTATTGGGCTCGGTGAACACCGCGGTCGGCAGCACCACGCCGGATGCGAGCTTCGGCAGCCATTGCCGCTTCTGCTCCGCCGTGCCGCTGCCGAGAATGAGTTCGGCCGCGATCTCGGATCGCGTGCCGAGACTGCCGACCCCGATATAGCCGCGCGACAATTCCTCGGAGACGACGCACATCGATTCCTTGCCGAGACCGAGTCCGCCGTAATCCTCCGGAATGGTGAGGCCGAAGACGCCGAGCTCGGCCATCTGGCCGATCACGCCGAGCGGGATGTACTCATTATTGAGATGCCAATCCTGCGCATGCGGCACGACCTTGTCGTCGGCGAATTTGCGCATCTCCTCGCGGATTGCTTCGAGCGTATCGTCGAGGCCGCAGGCGCCGACCGTCGCCTGCTGATTGTCGCGCATCAGGGCGGCAAGCTGCGCCCGGTGCGGCGCCGTGTTGCCGGTGGCGATCAGCGCTTCGACGGCCGGCGTCAGCCGCGCCGCCGTGGCGGCCGCAGTGAGTCCGAGATCGGCCGGCCGCGCGATCTCGCCCTGGCTCATCGGGATGCCGCCGAACATCTGCGCCAGGTATTCGCCTGAGCCGATGCGGATCAGAAGCTGTTCGATGTCGCCGAGGCTGCCCGCCTCCATCATCCTGTGGGCGTAGTTGGCGAGCTGACGGACCGCCTCGACGTAGGTTGCGAGCCAGGCAAGCCCGTGGGCGGCGCGCTGCTCGCGGTCGAGCTCGCGCGGATCGGGCCGGCCGTCGCGCATGACGCGTCCGGCGACCGCCAGACGGGCGTCCGCGAGCAGCCCCTCCGCGGCCGTAACCCCTTGTCTTAACGTGGCAATCAGTTCGAGGCCTGCGGGCATAGCATCGGCGCCAGGCGGCATGACGGCTCCAGCGATAAAGTCGAACGGGCCCCGGACCGTCAAAACTTACTCTTGCGCTGCAGCAAAGCCAACGCGCGCGGTGTCGTTTTCCTCACCCTGAGGCGGCCGCGAACGGGGGTCGAACGATGAGGTTAACATTGCCGCACTGCCGCAGAGTCTTGCCAAATCTTAACCAATTTCCGCTTTGCTGGAGCCCGGAACCGCGGCGTGGGGATTGCCGCGACCGATCAACATCCGCGCGGGACGTCCAATGCTCATTCGCCAGCTCTTCGACAGATTGTCGGTACGCGCCCGCGTCGCAGCCCTTGGCGTCGTCCCGATCGTCGGCTTCCTCGCCTATGGGCTCGCCTACATGGCGAGCGATATCGAGGTCGGCCGCGCCTTCGACAGCGTGCGCCGCGACAACGCCGTGGTCGACGCATCGAGCGATCTCAAAGGCGGGCTCCTGGAAATGCGGCTCGCCACCGTGACATTCGCGACGCATCCCACCGATGCCGAAGTCAAAGCCTTCGACCAGTCGCAGCAGCTGGCGATGAAATCGCTCGACCGTATCGAAGCCTCGCTGGTGTCGTCGCAGCAGGATGCGATCACGCCGCTGCGCATCACCATTCGCGACCTGAAAGCCAGCTTCGAAAGCCTGGTCAATGCCGAGCGCGCGCTCGGCTTCAACGAAACCCAGGGCACGACCGCCGACCTGGTCGCCGCCAGCGCCGCGATCGAGCACATCGTCAACAACGAATTGACATGGGTCGGCGATCACGATTCGGCGAAACTCCTGGAATCGCTGCTCACCATGCGGCGCTACGAAGTCGAATATCGCCTCAGCCGGCTTCGCTTCTCGATGCAACCGACGATGCAATCGGCGGCGCCGGCCACCGAGCAGCACTTTCTCGACGAGATCAAACACTTCAACGCCATCTTCGACTCGGTCGACGGCCCGCCGGCGGCCAAGCAGAAGCTCAACAAGGCGGTGCAGACCTACAGCTATACGTTCGCCCAGTGGGTCGCCAACACCGACAACATCGAGCCGCTGCTGACGCTGATCGACCACGACACCGAGAGCGTGCTGCCCGAGGCCGATAAGATCATCGCCACCGCGCAGCAGAACGCCGACATCGCCTCGAACCGTCTCGCCGCCTCGCGCGCCCGCACCCAGTGGATCATCGCCTGGGTCGGCTTCGCCTTCGTCATGCTGGGGCTGTTCGCCGGCTGGCTGATCGGCCGCTCGG
>Ga0208849_1001561_pt1 | contig 15396 bp, 15 predicted proteins | sample NGESurdeep072012_10_FD_184470 | JGI IMG/M metagenome (GOLD analysis project Ga0208849, IMG submission 184470) | Arctic peat soil microbial communities from Barrow, Alaska - NGEE Surface sample 53-3 deep-072012 (SPAdes) | ecosystem: Environmental > Terrestrial > Soil > Wetlands > Peat ...
TCGCGTCCGCTTCGGCGCTCAGCGTCGAGCCGGTCGGGAGTTCCTCTGAGATGCCCGATTTCTCGGTGACCTTGCCTTTCAGCGACCAGTTGACGAGCTTGATGATCAGGTCGCCGGTCTGCGGCGTCAGGCGGGCGTTCGACGGCAACGTCGCACCCACTTTGTGCTGCCCGCAGGTGCTCGGAGCGCTCTTCCCCGCGACGCGTTCTTCGATCCACTTGATCGAGTCTGGAGCTCCGAGCGGGTCGGTGAACAGGTGGTCTCCCGAATACAGCTGGAAGTCGTCTGTGACACCGAGCGAGCACCAGTCGTAGTGCAGGTTCACGTCCTGGCTGACCGGGACGAACTCGTCTTCCAGGCCGTGGAAGTGATACACCGGCGCGGACACCGGTTTGCTGTCGAGCGACTGTTCTTCAAGCGCTTTCTTGAAGTTCGGTTCTGATTTTTCGAGTTCTTCAAGGTTCTCGTGGTTGGTGGTGAATTCGCTGAAGTTCGCCCCGCGCAGTGTCTCGATCAGCTGCACTGCGCACTGGCTCAACGCCACGCCTACGGCTTTTTCGCCCGCGGCGGTCAGCGTGCCGAGTTTGAGTTCGGGATAGGCCGACTCGAGCCCGATCGCAGAGATGATCTCAAAGCCCGACCCGACCGATTCGCCGGTGAAGGCGCCGAATTCCTGCAGGTTGGCCGGGACGCCTCCCGCGACGATTCCCGACAGTTTCACGTTGGACGCGTAGCTCGACTGCAGCTCGCCTGCCCAGCCCACGGCCTGGCCGCCCTGCGAGTAGCCCCATGCGTACGTCGGGTCGCTTTCGGTCAGGCCCGACCCCGGTACCTGCCGTCCCGCGCGCACGATGTCGAGGACCGCCTGGCCCTCGGCCTTGCCCGCCGTGTAGGTCGGGATCGCGCCGTTGGTGTAGCCCTGGTAGTCGGTCAGGTCGACCGCGTAGCCGGCCTTCAGCGAGTCGATGATCGCTGAGCCGTCGTACTCGGTGCCGTTGACCACCTGCTTGGACGGCGCGCACTTGGAGGCGATGCCCTGCGTGCCGATGCCGACGGTCACGACCGGCCGCGACCCTTTGCCGCTCCATTTGGTGCTCGGGACGATCACGGTGCCGGTCACGAAGTCCGGTTCGCCGCGCTGTCCGGTGGACTGGTAGAGGACCGTCCACGCTTTGTTGGCCGGAAGCGGCACCTGCAGGTTCACCGTCGCCGGCCTGTACCAGATCAGTTCGCCGGTGCTGCCGGCCGGAGTGGACGACGGCGGCGTGTAGAACGCTTCGCCTGCCGGTCCTTCCACGGGCGTCGCCGAGGCCGTCGCGGCCATCGTCAACGCGAGTACGACTGCTGGCGCGAGCGCCGCTCGCGCGATTCCCCTGAGACTTGACACTGCCTACCCCTCTCCTTGGTTTGTAGCGCTGTCATGCCAGTTCGGCGCCGAGGAATGTAACACGACCAGACCACTTTGTACATAGCCGTCGTCTGATGTCAACACGGGCCAGCGCGACCGCGGGTGCTCCGTCTATCCCGGGTCGCGGCGCGGCGCCGCAGCGCGTCCATTGGCCGGCCGGGCCAGCCGCCCGTCTATCGTTGACCGAGCAAGATGCCGTCAGGGGACCCGTCTACACAAGAGCCGACGGGGCGAGCGCCTCGCCGATACAGGGGCCTGAGCGTCGCCGAGCGTCGTGAACAGCGCCGCGAGCAGCTGCTCGAGGCGGGTCTGGAGCTGTTTGGAACCCAGGGCTACGCCGGCAGCTCGATTCGCGCGGTCAGTGCGGCGGCGTCGCTGAACTCGCGCTACTTCTACGAGTCCTTCACCAGCAGGGAGGACCTGCTCTACCACGTCTACCAACGCGCCGTGGCCGATATCGCCGGGGCCGTGATCGAGGCGACCGCGCAGGTGGATACCGTCGAAGATCAGGCGCGCGCGGGGCTGCGGGCGTCGTGGACGGTCCTGACGAGCGACCGGCGCAAGGCGCGGGTGATCGTGCTCGAGGTCGTCGGCGTGAGCGAGCGGCTGGAAAAGCTGCGCCGCGAGAACAGGCACGCATTCGCCGAGATCCTCGTGAACAACGCGATGTCGATCGCGGGTGAGGGAATCCGCCTGCGCATGGATCCCGTCCTGACCGCGCGTTCGCTGATCGGCGCCGGCATGGAGCTGCTCGTCGACTGGATCCACGGCGACGTCAGCGCGTCTCCGGACGAAATCGTCGAGTACCTCACCAAGATGTACACCGCGGTGGCGCTGGCGTCGGTAGCCGAGCCAACCGCCGAGCAGTGAGCGCTACGCTTCGCCGCGTGCGCCGGATGCCCACAGCCCCGCTCGCGGCCGGCTCGCTGATCGCCAGCTACGCGGTCGTCGCCGCAAGCGGCTCGCGCCCGCTCGGCGGCGCCGTGCTTGCGGCCGGCGGTCTCTGCTGCGTGGGTGTCTGGACGCGACGCCACGGCGCGCGCACGGCCGCGCAGCTGGCCGGCGTCGGCTTCGCCGCATTCGTGATCTCGCATCTGCTCGCGCTCGCCGTCGGACCGTGGCCGGCGGTGCTGATCGTGGCGGCGGCGACCGCCGCCGCCACCTGGGAGCTGGCGGACGCGCGCGCGTTCGCGCCCGCGCGAGGGCTCGCACTTCGCCCGCCCGCCCGCTAGATTTCGCACAATGGCCCAAGTAGCAGTCTCCCCGACAGGCGCCGCCGCCGCCGATGCGCCACCCGCCGGCCTCGAGCGCCCGAGCTTCCAGATCGTTCCGCGCGCGGGGCTGCCGATCGTCGGCGTCGTGCTGGCGCTGACGATCGCGGGCATCGCCTCCGACAAGCTGTGGCCGCTGGTGTTCCTGCACGTCGTCGGTGGCGCGGCGTGGACGATCATCGACCTGTTCCTCGGCTTCGTGCTCGGGCCGATCATGGGCCAGCTCTCGATCCCGGCGCGCATCGAGTTCACGACGCGGCTGATGCCGAAGATGGTGCTGATCATGCCCACCGTCGTGACGGTCACGCTCGCGGCCGGCTGGCAGCTGTCAACCCATCTGGGGACCAACCTGACAGGGAACCCGCTGCACGGTTGGGTGGTCGCGAGCTTCGTCGTCGTCGGCGTCATGGCGGTCATCGCGCTCGGCCTGCTCGAGCCCGCGAACATCGCGGTGCTGACGGAGCTGAAGAAGCCGCAGCCCAATCCGGCCGTGGTCGAGCGACTGATGAAACGCTTCATCTACACCGCCGGGGCGACCGGGCTGATGCAGATCGCCACGCTGGTGATCATGACCAAGCTGAGCTCCGGATGAGCGACCACGCGCAGGACGCAAGCGAGCACGCGCAGGACGATGCGCTCCGCCTGCCACCCGTGACGGCGCTCGGCATGCTCTCGCTGGCGCTCGTGCTCATCGGTGGCATCTACCTGTCGGCGCATCTGCCCGAACACGTCCCGCTCGCTCCGGCGGTGGCGCTGCTCGTCGCTTCGGCGGTGGTGCTGATCGGCAACGTGCTCGCGCTCGCGCGGGTCAAGGGGTTTGCGTGGGGACGCCTGTTCGAAGTCGGCAGGTGGGCGCTGCTTGCGTACGCGATCATCGCCGGCATGATCGAGTACGTGTTCCTGCGCAACCACACCAGCGGCGGCCCGCTGGCGGTGCTGACGCTGTCGCTGATCGTGTTCGCCGTGAACGTGCCGCTGCTGATCGGCTTCACCGTTGCGCGCTACGCGCAGGATTGAGTCGCACAGCCGGCGGTGTCTGTAACTTCCCTGTAGATGGGAGGTGATTCTCACCGGGGAGGTGGGTTCGTGTCGCGAGAGCTGACGGTTCGCTTCGGCGGCATCACCGCGCTCGACGGTGTCTCGCTGGAGGTCGCGCCCGGAGAGGTGCTCGGCGTGATCGGCCCCAACGGAGCCGGCAAGACGACGCTCTTCAACGTCATGTGCGGGTTCGTCGAGCCGACGTCGGGCACGATGGAATGGAGAGGTCGTGCGCTGGGCAAGGTGCGCGCCAGCCGCCTCGCCGGGATGGGAATCGCCCGCACGCTGCAGGGGGTCGGGCTGTTTCCGGGGCTGAGCGTGCTCGAGAACGTGATGACCGGAGCCGAGCGGTTTCGCAGGGCCGGCGTAGCGAGCGCTGCGTTCGGGCTGCCACGCTCGGACCGCGACGAGCGCGCACTGCGCGATCGCGCGCTGTCTGTGCTGCGCGAGCTCGGATGCGATGACGTCGCGGCGCGGCTGCCGCCGACGCTGCCATACCCGGTGCAGAAGCGCGTGGCGCTCGCGCGCGCGCTCGTCTGCGAGCCGGAGCTGCTGCTGCTCGACGAGCCCGCGGGCGGCCTCGGCGCCGAGGAGGTGCGTGAGCTCGGGGAGCGGATCCGCGCGCTGCGCGGCTCGATGGCGGTGATGCTCGTCGAGCACCGCGTGGACCTGGTGATGTCGGTGTGCGATCGCGTCGTCGTGCTCGACTTCGGCCAGGTGATCGCGCACGGCGATCCGGCGAGCGTGGGGCGCGATCAGCGCGTGCTCGAGGCCTACCTTGGGCAGGACGCGAGCGCCGGGGCCGACGCGTGATGGGCGCGCCGGCGGTGCTCGAGGTCGAGCGGCTGACCACCGACTACGGCCCGGTGCGCGCGGTCGACGGCGTCTCGCTCACGGTGCGCGGCGGCAGCATCACGGCAGTGCTCGGCGCAAACGGAGCGGGCAAGACCTCGCTGCTGCGCACGATCTCGGGACTCGAGCGTGCGAGCGCCGGCCAGGTGCGCCTCGACGGCGAGGACCTGCTCGGGGTCGCGGTCGAGGACATCGTGCGTCGCGGCCTGTCGCACGTGCCCGAGGGCCGGGGCGTGATCGCCGAGCTCTCGACCGAGGAGAACCTGCGCCTCGGCGGCCTGTGGCGCGGCGCGGACGGCGCGGCGCTGGAGGAGGCATACGCGCTGTTTCCGCCGCTGCGAGAGCGCCGCTCCCAGCTCGCCGCCTCGCTGTCCGGCGGTGAGCGTCAGATGCTCTCGATCGGACGCGCGCTGATGGCCGGCCCGCGGGTGCTGCTGCTCGACGAGCCCTCGCTCGGTCTCGCGCCGATCGTCACCGCGCAGATCATGCAGCTGATCCGCACGCTCGCGGCGGAGCGCGGGCTCGCGGTGCTGCTGGTCGAGCAGAACGCGCGCAGCGCTCTGTCGATCGCCGACCGCGGGATCGTGCTCAACCTCGGCAGGGTGGTCGCGGATGACGCGGCCGACGCGCTGGCGGCCGACGAGGACCTGCGACAGGCGTACCTGGGGTTCTGAGGATGACGCGATTTATCGACCTGACGCTCAACGGCATCTCCACCGGCGCCGTGTATGCGGCGGTGGCGCTCGCGCTCGTGATGATCTGGAGGGCGACGCGGATCGTCAACTTCGCCCAGGGCGGCATGCTGATGATCACCACGTTCATCGCGTCGAGCGTGATCGGCTCGAGCGGCTCCTACTGGCTGGGCTTCGCGGTCGCGCTCGTGTGCGGACTCGTGCTCGGCGCGGTCGTCGAGCGCGTGCTCATGCGCCGCGTCGAGGGCGGGCCGCCCCTGAACGCGGTGATCGTCGCGCTGGGGCTGTTGATCCTGCTGGAGGCGGGCGCAGGCATGATCTGGGGCAACACCCCGCGATCGTTCCCGCCCGCGTTCTCGATCCGTGGCTACGACGTCGGTGGCACGACGCTGCTGTTCAGCCCCAACGACACGTTCACGGTGCTCGTGGTGGTCGCGGTCGCGGTCGGCCTCGCGCTGCTGTTCCGCTACACCGCCGTTGGCCTCAGGATGCGCGCCTCGGCGCTCGCGCCGGAGGTGGCGCGGCTGCTCGGCGTGCGCGTCGGGCGCATGTTCACGCTCGGCTGGGCGCTCGCGGCGTTCGTCGGCTCGCTCGCCGGGCTGCTGGTCGCGCCGTCGGTGTTCGTCGGTCCCAACCAGTTCGACCCGATCCTGATCTTCGGCTTCACCGCCGCCGTCCTCGGTGGCTTGGACAGTCCGCCGGGCGCGGTCGTCGGCGGGATCCTGCTCGGCCTGGCACTCTCCTACGTGTCGGGCTACGAGGGCGCCTCGTTGGTCACGCTCGCGGCGCTCGTGGTGCTGATCGCGGTGCTGATGATCCGCCCCGGCGGGCTCTTCTCCACGCGCAAAGAGCGGCGCGTATGAACGCCGCGCTTGCCAGGCTGCGCGCGCCGCAGAGCACGCTCCTACGCTCGCTCGCGCTCGCGCTGCTGGCGGGGGTCGCGCTGTTCATCGCCAGCGAGCTGCTCAGCGCCTACGACGACCTGCAGCTCGCGAGCGGCTCCTACTACTTCGTGGTGCTCGCCGGGCTGACCGTGCTCACCGGGCTGAGTGGTCAGATCTCGCTCGGCCACGGCGCTCTGATGGCCGTTGGTGCCTACACCGTGACGCTGCTCGTGGGCAACGAGCACTGGGCGCTCGTGCCTGCGCTGGCGGCGGCGATCCTGACCACGGCGCTCGTGGGGACGATCGTCGGGGCGGCGGCGACGCGCCTGCGCGGCCCCTACCTCGCCGGCGCGACGCTCGCGTTCGCGATCGGCCTGCCGGCGCTCGCGGACAAGTACCCGAACACGTTCGGGGGCGCCAACGGCCTGATCATCAACCCGCCGACACCGCCGTCGGGCTTGGGCTCGAGCTTCCCGCTCGAGCGCTGGGAGGCGTGGATCGCGGGAGCGGGAGCGCTGGTTGTCGTATTCCTGATGCGCAATCTCACGCGCAGCGGTGTCGGGCGCTCGTTCCGTGCCGTGCGCGACGATGAGATCGCCGCGTCGCTGTGCGGCCTGCACGTCGGTCGCGTGCAGACGCTCGCGTTCGTCGTCAGCGCAGCGTGCGCGGGGCTCGGCGGCGGCCTGCTCGCGGTCGTGCTGCAGCTCGCGGCCCCGGGCGCATTCGAACTCGGGCTGTCGCTGTCGCTGCTGACCGCGGTCGTGCTCGGTGGGCTGGGATCGCTCGTCGGCGCGATCTGGGGCGCGGCGGTGCTCGTGCTGCTGCCCGGTTGGAGCAACGACCTTGCGCACTCGTTCTCGCTCTCGACCAACGTCTCGAACAACCTGCCGCTCGCGGTCTACGGGCTCGTGCTGATCGTCGCGATGCTCGTGTGGCCGAGCGGCATCCAGGGCGGTGTGCGCAGGATCATCGCGGTGGCCCGTCGAATTCTCCGCAGACGAATCGGGGGAACTCCGGAAAAGCTTGACAAGCACTCAACACAGGATCAGGAGGAGCAACCAAATGAGAGTTGATAAGCACAAAGTCAGGGCGGTGGGGGCCGTCGGAGCATTGCTCGTGGCGCTCGTCGTCGCGGGGTGCGGCTCGAGCAGCAGCAGTAGCAGCAGCGCGCCCGGCGTCACCGCCACGAGCATCACCTTCGGAACCCACCAGCCGCTCACCGGGCCCGCCGCGCCGGGCTACAGCGAGATCGCGCCCGCGTCGCAGGCGTTCTTCGACTACCTGAACGCGCAGGGCGGCATCAACGGCCGCAAGATCCACCTGATCATCAAGAACGACGAATACAACCCGACCCAGACCGTCAGCGTCGTACACCAGCTGGTGCTGCAGAACAACGTGTTCGGGATCTTCGAGGGGCTCGGCACGCCCACGCACACGAAGGTCGTGAGCTACCTGAACAGCTCGAAAGTGCCCGACATGTTCGTCGCCTCGGGCTGCGCGTGCTGGGACAACGGGACAGCCCAGCCGTACACCTTCGGATGGCAGACCCAATACACGATCGAGGGCAAGATCCTCGGGCAGTACATCAAGCAGCACTACGCCGGCAAGAAGATCGGCGTCTTCTACCAGGACGACGACTTCGGCACCGGCGGGCTTGCGGGCATCAAGGACGAGCTGCCCGCGAGCTCGATCGTCTCGGCGCAGCCATACCAGCCGGGCGGTACGAACGTGGCGCCGCAGATCTCCGCGATCAAGGCGGCCGGCGCGGAAGTGCTGGTCGACTTCACGGTGCCGATCTACACCGCGCTCGGCCAGTTGACGTCGTTCACGCTCGGTTACAAACCGCAGCTGGTCGTGTCCAACGTCGGCATCGACCCGACGACCGTCGGCGGCCTGTTGAAGACCTTCTCGAAAGGCAAGGCCGGCACCGAATTGATCGAAGGCGCGGTCACCGACGGCTACCTGCCGTCCTCCTCGGACCTGTCGAACCCGTGGATCGCGCTGTTCAAGAAAATTCACGACCAGTACGACTCGAGCGCGCCGTTCGACGGCAACGTCGAGTACGGCATGGCCAACGCCTACACGCTCGCGCAGGCGCTGCAGCTCGCGGGCAAGAGCCTCACCCGCGAAAAGCTGATCGAAGCGGTCAACGAAAAGGGAGCACAGCTGACCGGCCCCGGCCTCGTGCCGTTCCGCTACTCGAAGACCGACCACGGCGGTTACAGCGGCGTGGAGATCGGACAGGTCCGCAACGGCAAGATCGTGCTGTTCGGCGGTCCGCTGGTGACCGAACCGACCTCGGGCGCGCCGATCACCCCGTACACGACCGCGCAGCCGGCGCCTCCGAGCAGCGGGGTGAGCGTCCCGTAGCGCGCCTCCCCTCGGCTGAGTTCCCCAGCCGCTGATCCAAGCCGCGATCCCGGCCGGCCACTCTTGTGGCCGGCCGGGAGGCGTGGGGTTTCGAGCGCTCGAGTGCACGCGGCAGCGCCGGCGCATTCACGCGCGCGTCGACGCTGCGCGCCAGGGGTAGTGTTGACGGCGATGCTCGCGCTGACAGCATCCCCGGGCGCCCCCGGTAACGTGCGGCTCCGCGAGGTCGCCGAGCCCGAGCCGCTCTCGCACCAGGCGCTCGTGGCGGTCAGGGCGTTCTCGCTCAATCGGGGCGAGGTCAGGCGCCTGGCAGACATGCGCGACGGGCAGCTCACGGGCTGGGACGTCGCGGGCGTGATCGAGCGTGCCGCCGCCGACGGCAGCGGGCCGCCGTCGGGCACGCGTGTGGTCGGCCTGAGCCGCGGTGGGGCGTGGGCCCAGCTGGCGGCGATCGACACGGACAAGCTCGCGCCGCTCCCCGATGGCGTCTCCGATCAGCAGGCGGCCAGCCTGCCGGTCGCCGGGCTGACTGCGCTGAAGGCACTCGACACGATCGGCTCCGTGATCGCGCGGCGCGTGCTCGTCACCGGCGCGAGCGGCGGCGTCGGGCGCTTCGCGGTCCAGCTGGCGAAGATGGCGGGCGCGCACGTAACGGGCGTCTCCTCCAGCCCGGAGCGCGCTCGCGGGCTGCGGGAGCTCGGGGCCGACGAGGTGATCGGCGAGCTCGAGCCGACGGGCGAGGAGTTCGACGGGATCGTCGAGGGCGTGGGCGGCGCGAGCCTCGCGGCGGCGCTGCAACGCGTCGGGGGCTTCGGCGCGATCGTGTCGTTCGCCTCCAGCGATCCGGCGCCGGTGGAGTTTCCGGCGCGTGCGTTCTTCGCGCGCGCGCCCGGCGCTCGCCTGCACGCGTTCTACGTGTTCACGATCCTCGAGCGCGAACCAACCGGCGCGCGCGATCTCGCGCGGCTGGTGGAGCTCGTCGCCGACGGACGGCTGGACTGCTCGGTCGATCGTGTCGTCTCCTGGCAGGAGGCCGCGGGCGCGATCGAGGCGCTGCTCGAACGCCAGATCGTCGGCAAGGCCGTGCTGCGGGTCGATGAGCGGTGAGCGAGGAGGCGCACAACCCGAGCTTCGCGCACTGCTCGGCGAGCGTCACCGCCCCGCGCGCTTGCCTCGGACATAATGGCGCCCCGTGAGAGCCGTCCAGATCGTGGAGGAGACGGGCCCCGACAGCGCGCTCGCGCTCGTCGAGCTGCCCGAGCCCGAGCCATCGCACCCGTTCACGCCTGGGGCCGGCGTCGTGGTCGAGGTGCACGCCGCGGGGGTGTCGTTTCCCGAGCTGCTGCAGACGCGCGGGCAGTACCAGCTCAAACCGCCGCTTCCGTTCGTGCCGGGCAGCGAGGTCGCGGGGATCGTGCGCAGCGCGCCGGCCGGCGCGCGCGTCCAGCCGGGCGACCGCGTCGCCGCCTTCTGCGCTCTCGGCGGCTTCGCCGAGACGGCCGTCGCACCCGAGTTCTTCACGTTCGCGCTCTCGCCTGAGCTCGACTTCGGCCAGGGCGCCGCGCTGATCCTCAACTACCACACGGCGTACTTCGCGCTGCTGCTGCGTGGCCGCTTGAAGCAGGGCGAGACGGTGCTGGTCCACGGCGCGGCCGGCGGCGTCGGCACCGCTGCGCTGCAGGTCGCCCGCGGTCTCGGAGCGAAGACGATCGCGCTGGTCTCGAGCGAGGCAAAGCTTGAGGTCGCGCAGCGCGCGGGCGCCGATCACGCGCTGCTGCTGCAGGAGAACTGGAAGGAGGAGGTGCGCGAGCTCTCCGGCGGCGGCGTCGACGTCGTGCTCGACCCGGTCGGCGGGGACCGCTTCACCGACAGCCTGCGCTCGCTCAGCGAGGGCGGGCGGCTCGTCGTCGTCGGCTTCACCGGGGGCTCGATCCCCGAGGTCCGCGTCAACCGCCTGCTGTTGAAGAACACCGAGGTCGTCGGCGCGGGCTGGGGCGCTTACGTGATGGGCAAGCCCGAGCTGAACGTCGAGATCGGCGCCGCGGTCAACCGCATGGTCGACGACGGCTTCGTCGCGCCGATCGTCGGCGAGCGCTTCCCGCTCGAGCGTGCCGCCGACGCGCTGAAGACGCTCGACGAGCGGCGTGCGACAGGCAAGGTCGTGCTCGACGTGCGCGCCGCCTGAGCTCGGGCTATCCCCAACACCGATCCGGGGGACAGCCACCGCTGCGCCGGTGGCGGGCCACAGCGACAGCTAGGCCACTTCGTCTCAACATCAAGTGCGATGAGCGTCGCTCCGACAGAGCTCGCCGAGCCGCAGGCACCTCCAGGGCACCAGGGGGACGCGGCAGCGGCGGGCGATCGCGAGCGCGGTCCCACGCCGGAGGAGATCCAGGAGCCGGTGCTCGAGAGCCTGGACCGCATGATCACGGGCGTGATCACGGTCGTGCCGCCGCTGCTGCTGGGCGTCGCGGCCTGGCAGATGTGGGACCGCGAGCTGCACTGGCGCGACTTCGCGATCTTCCTCGTCATGTACCTCCCGGTCGGCCTCGGGGTGACCGTCGGCTTTCACCGGCTGCTCACCCACCGCAGCTTCAAGACCTCGCCGCCGCTGCGGGGGCTCCTGGCTGTGCTGGGCACGATGTCCGTCGAGGGCCCCGTGATCTCGTGGGTGGCCGATCACCGCAAGCACCACGCCTACTCGGATCGCTTCGGCGACCCGCACAGCCCGCACGTCGACCACGGCGGCGGCTGGCGGGGAGCGCTGCGCGGACTCGCGCACGCGCACGTGGGCTGGCTGTTCGACCACTCCCAGCGCGGCTCGCGCGAGCGCTTCGCGCCCGACCTGCTGGCCGACCCGGTCGTGTCGTTCGTGGACAGGACGTTCCTGGCGTGGTCGCTGCTCGGGCTCGCGATCCCGTTCGGTCTCGGCATGCTGGTAGGCGGCAGCGTCTCGGCGGGTCTCGAGGGGATGCTGTGGGGCGGCGCCGTGCGCATCCTCGTGCTCCACCACGTGACCTACAGCATCAACTCGCTGTGCCATTTCTTCGGTCGGCAGCGGTTCGCCACCGACGACCACTCGCGCAACCTGCTGTGGCTGGCGCCGCTGTCGCTCGGCGAGGCGTGGCACAACAACCACCACGCGTTTCCCACGTCCGCGTTTCACGGCATCGGCCGCCGCGAGCCCGACATCTCGGGGCTGGCGATCGCGGGCCTCGAGCGGATCGGCCTGGTCTGGGACGTGCAGCGGGTCGGCGAGAGCAGGCAGGCGGTAAAGGCGCTCTGACCGGCAGATGGGCGCCGGGCGCGCTGTCGAGGTGACTGCTGCGCCGGGTAAGCTCCATGAGCCGTGACTGAGTCGCTACGCCCGCTCCAGACGCTGGCCGAACGCTTCGACAGCGATGTGTTCGAGCCGCGTGGCGGGCATGCGCGCGTGCGGCTCCTGGTCGATGGCAGGGACCCGTGGGACGCGCTGCTCGAGGGGGGCACCGCGCGGCTGGTGCCCGTTCGCGGCAGCGCGGACGCGACGCTCGCCGCCAACGCGCAGACCTGGCGCGCGATCGCGCGCGACGCGCGCGGCGGACTCGACGCGTACTTCCGTGGTCGTCTGAGCGTGCGCCGCAACCTGCACCTCGGCGTGGGCTTCCTCGCTGCGACGGTACCCACCGCCGGAGGGGACGCCGGGCTGCGCTTTCGCATGGTCTCCACGCGCCGCGGGCGCCTGTCGATGTTCGAAGCCGGCAGCGGCCCGGCGCTGATCGCGATTCACGGGTTGGGCGCCACGAAGGCGTCGTTTCTGACGACCGTCGCCGCGCTGGCCACCCGCTTTCGCGTGATCGCAGTCGATCTTCCCGGGTTCGGCGACTCCGACAAGCCGCTCGGCGCGAGCTATGACGCCCGCTTCTTCGCGCGCGCGGTGATCGGGCTGCTGGACGCGCTCGAGCTGGATCGCGCGCATCTGATCGGCAACAGCCTCGGTGGGCGCGTCGCCCTCGAGGTCGCGTTGCAGGATCCCGGGCGCGTCGAGCGCCTGGCGCTGCTGTGCCCGTCGTTGGCCTGGCGGCGCCAGCGTCCGTGGGCACCGGTGGTGCGGATGATGCGCCCGAAGCTCGGTCTCGTGCACATGGCTCCGCGGCCGCTCGTGGAGGCGGTCGTGCATCGGTTGATCCCCAACGCGCAGGAGGGCTGGACCGCCGCGGGCGTCGATGAGTTCCTGCGCGCGTACCTGACGCCGTCCGGGAGGGCGGCGTTCTATGCCGCCGCGCGCCACATCTACCTCGAGTCGCCGCACGGAGACGATGGCTTCTGGCCACGTATGAGCAAGCTCGAACCAGACACGCTGTTCGTGTGGGGCAAACGCGACAGGCTCGTACCGGTCGCCTTCTCGCGCCACGTCGCCGACGCGCTCCCCCACGCGAGTCAGCTCGAGCTCGACTGCGGCCACGTACCGCAGATCGAGCGTCCGCGCCTGACGCACGCCGCGGTCGCAGAGTTCCTCGAGCAGGGCGCGCCTGTGCGCGCCGCCGTCGCGTAGCGCTCGCTGTCAGGCCGGCGCCGCGAGCGCCGGGTCCGTGTCCGTCCCGCCCGCGTCCGCATCGCGCATCCTGTTTGGCTCGCGCTTGCTGCTCATCGTCGTGAGACGATAGCGGCGATGGCTGAGCGTGCGCATCTCCCAATCGACCTGTCGGTAGCTCGCGACACGCGCCGTCGGCGGTGGATGCCGCTGCTCGCCGCAGGGCTCTCGATCGGCGAATATGCCCGGTCGCTCGTGCGACGTCTCGCGCTGCTGAGCGCCGTCCTGCTCGCCGCGATCTGGGCGCTCGACGGGCAGGGATACTTCTGGCCTGCATGGGCGTGGCTCGGGCTGGGCGACCTCGTACTGCTCGACTTCAGCGCCAGCTGGGCCTGGCGCCAGCCGCGTGGTGCGGTGCGCCGGGTGGCATGCGTGTGGGCGCTCGTGGGCGCGGCGGCGGTGATACTGATCTTCACGTGGCTGCTGACGTGGCTGCTGGCGGGCGTGCACAGCTTCTGGCCGGGGTGGGCGCTGCTCGGGCTCGGGACGGCCGGCAGCGCGTACTCGCTGGTCGCGCTTCACGACCGCGTGCTCGTCGCCCGCGGCCGGCGCGCGCTGCGCGCACGGATCGACCTGCTCACCCGCACGCGCCGTCAGGCGGTCGACGCGCAGGCGGCCGAGCTCAGGCGGATCGAGCGCGACCTGCACGACGGCGCGCAGGCGCGGCTGGTCGCGCTGACGCTGCAACTCGGCCGCGCGGAGCTGCGCCTCCAGGATCAGCCCGACGTGCGCGGCCTGGTCCACGACGCGCAGCAGGAGGCCCACCGTGCGATCGCCGAGCTGCGCGACCTCGCCCGCGGCATCGTCCCGCCGCTGCTGGCCGAGCGCGGCCTCGTGGCTGCGGTCGAGTCGCTCGCCGCGCGCTACGGCCTCGGCACCTCGGTCGAGGTCGAAACCGATCGCGAGCTCGCGCCGTCGACGGAGCGCGCCGCCTACTTCGTGATCGCCGAGGCGCTCACCAACACCGCCAAGCACGCCCGCGCAAAGCACAGCTGGGTGCGCCTGCGCGACGAGCACCGGTCGCTGTCCGTCCTCGTCGGCGACGACGGCTGCGGCGGAGCGGACCCCCGTGGCTCGGGTCTCGCCGGGCTTCGTGCCAGGGTCGAGGCGCTCGACGGCAGCCTCGCCGTCCACAGCTCCGACGGCGCCGGCACCGTGCTCGAGGTGAAGCTTCCTTGCGGGTAGTGATCGCCGAGGACCTCGCGTTGCTGCGCGAAGGGCTGGTCGCGCTGCTGCGAGAGAACCAGATCGAGGTGGTGGCGCAGGTGCAGGACGGGCCGGCGCTGTTGCGCGCGATCGCCGGGCATCAGCCCGACCTGGCGATCGTCGACGTGCGCCTGCCGCCGACGTTCAGCGACGAGGGCCTGCTGGCGGCGATCGAGGCGCGCCGCCGCCAACCCGCGCTCGGCGTGCTCGTGCTCTCGCAGCACGTCGAGACCGCCTATGCGAGCGAGCTGATCGGCGAAGACACAGCCGGCATCGGCTATCTGCTCAAGGAGCGCGTCGGCGACGTGCGCGCGTTCCTCGACGCGTTGCACACCGTCGCGGCGGGCGGCACGGTGCTGGATCGGCAGGTCGTCGCCGAGCTGCTCGCTCCTCGCGACGGCGCGCGGGAGGCGCTGCTGGGACTCACCGCGCGCGAGCGCGACGTGCTCGCGCTGATGGCCGAGGGACGCTCGAACACGGCGATCGCCGAGAGCCTCGTCGTGACGCCCGGCGCGGTCGAGAAGCACATCACAAACATCTTCGCCAAGCTCGATCTGCCCGCCTGCGACGACGACCACAGGCGCGTGCTCGCGGTGCTCGCCTACCTGCGAGTCACGCGCTAGCGCCGCTCGGCCACCGCGCCGACGAGCCCGCACGTGATAGAACGCTGCCACCGAATGAGCGTGCTCTCACGAAAGTCATCCGCGCCCAGGAAGCGCACGTGATGGCCGCTGATCTGCTCGAGCGCGTGCGCGCCGAACTCGCTGCGCGGCTCGCGGAGCTGCGCCCCGCTGTCGCCGAGTACGAGCGACTGCTGGGCGCAACCGACATGCTCCGCGTCGACGCCGCAGCTAGCAGGCCGCGGGTCGTGATCGAACCGCGTGCCGCCAAACCTCGTGCAGCGACCAAACCGCGTGCAGCGACCAAACCGCGTGCAGCCGCGAAACCTCGCGCGGCGACCAAACCGCGTGCAGCGACCAAACCGCGTGCAGCCGCGAAACCTCGCGCAGCGACCAAACCTCGCGCGGCCGCCAAACCGGCGCCGACGCGCCTGGGGGCGGGCGAGCGGGCGATCGTGGCAGCGCTCGAGCACGGCTCGCAC
>Ga0208849_1001562_pt1 | contig 15394 bp, 13 predicted proteins | sample NGESurdeep072012_10_FD_184470 | JGI IMG/M metagenome (GOLD analysis project Ga0208849, IMG submission 184470) | Arctic peat soil microbial communities from Barrow, Alaska - NGEE Surface sample 53-3 deep-072012 (SPAdes) | ecosystem: Environmental > Terrestrial > Soil > Wetlands > Peat ...
CGTGACGCTCTTCCACTCCGAAGCGGGTCGCGGCGTGCGGGGCCGGATTCGAGGCGCGAACATCCTCGTCGGAAGTCCGAACTTCGTGGCGTCGTACGGCGTGAAGGTGGCGCCGGAGGCGCTCGCGGCGTTACCACCGGAAGCCACAGTGGTGATCGCAGCGCGAGACCAGCGCGCGATCGCCGCGTTCGCCGTCAGCGACCGAGCGAAAGCCGGCGCCGCCGCAGCGATCGATCGTCTGCGCGCACTTGGCGTATCGGTAGCGATGGTCACCGGCGACAATGTCCTCACAGCACGCGCGGTGGCCGATTCGGTCGGCATCAGCGACGTCCGGGCGGGCGTGACGCCATCCGGAAAGGCCGACGCGGTCCGGTCGCTGCAGCGCGAGGGCCACAAGGTGGCGCTCGTCGGCGACGGCATCAACGACGCGCCCGCGCTCGTTGTCGCGGACGTCGGCATCGCACTCGGCAGCGGCGCGGACGCGGCCGCCCAAGCGGGTTCTATCGTGCTCGTCAGCAACGACCTGCTCGACGTTTCGCGCGCGTTGCGTCTCGCGCGCGCGACGTATCGTACGATCAAAAACGGCTTGTTCTGGGCGCTTGCCTACAACGTGCTCGGAATTCCGATCGCGGCCGGCGTGCTCTTTCCGGTCACGCATGCTATGCTCAGGCCCGAGTTCGCGGGGCTCGCCATGGCCTTGTCATCCGTCTCCGTCGTTCTCAACGCGCTCACGCTGAAGCGCGCACCGATCGAGTGACCACCCTCCGGCGCTTATGGGCCGCACGGCCGCAGGACATTTTGCTTTGTCATGCAAAGTGAGGGCGCATGGAAGTCGAACGAGCGTTAGCCGATCTCGCTGAAGTCCGCGACCGGCTGGCATCGTGCCAACAGTTCCGCGGGTATTCGGGCCCGGCCGCCTCATTCAGCGGCATCGGTGCGATCGCCGCAGGCCTCGTGCAGCTGATCGTCGCGCCGTATCCGGTCACAAGCGCACAAATCCAGGCGTATTTTCTCATCTGGAGCGTCTGCCTCGGCGTCGCGCTCGCCGCGAACTACGGGGCGCTCGCGATATGGTACGCGCGCACTGCTGGATTGCAAGAGCGCAGCCAGACGCGCACCGCGGGCTTGAGCATCTTGCCGGCCGTCGTGCTCGGGGCGATCTTGAGCGCGTCGCTCTCGCTCCACGGCATGTACTGGATGTTGCCGGGAGTCTGGTATGCGTGCTACGCGGTCGGTCTGTTCGCATCGCGCGCGATGGTTCCGCGTCAGGTCGCGGCAGCCGGCATTTTATTCGCGATCGCCGGTGCCGCGCTCTTGCTCGTGCCGGATCAATCGCTGCCGTTGTCGTGGTGGGTGATGCCGCTCGGATTCGGCGTTATGCAGACCTACATCGGTTGGATATTAGCTCGCGAAGAGGAGTCTCCCGTAACCGCATGAGCGCGAAGAAAGCAACCAAGAAATCCGGCGGCTCGCAATCCGCCGAGGCGCCGTTCGCCTATGCCGGGCTCGAGCGGATATTCCACGAGCGCGGCCGGCTCGCGGTCTGCACGTGTCTCATCGCGCATCCGGAAGGCATGAGTTTCACTGAGTTGCAGGTCGCCTGCGGCCTGACCGACGGCAATCTCAGCCGTCATCTTCGCGCACTCGCGGATATGGACATCGTCTCGATCGTGCGGCTCACAGGTCCGGGCAGGCCGACGAGCGTCTGCCGCATCACGAAGGGCGGCCGTGCCCGCTTTCTCGCCTACGTGGATGAATTGGAGTCGGTCGTGCGCGACGTGCACGACCGCGCGGAAGACGCGCAACGTGAATCGCGAAGCCGTGCCATGCCGCGATTGGCGACCACATAGCATGATCATCCGCAAAACGGCGAGCGCCGCGGCCGAAGCCGCACCGCAGACATCGCCTCGTCACATCGCGATCATCATGGATGGCAATCGCCGCTGGGCGCGCGAACGGAGCTTGCCGCTCGTCGAGGGTTACCGCCGCGGGATCATCTCGCTGCGCGAGGTGACGCGCGCATGCAGCGAGCTGCACGTGCCGTACCTGACCGTCTACGGGTTTTCGACTGAGAACTGGAAGCGCGACGATGCGGAGCTCTCCATTCTCTTCGAATTGTGCTGTGCGTTCGCGCGCAAAGAACTCGCAGGACTCGTGCGCGAAAATGTGCGCGTGCAGCTCATCGGGCATCCGGAGGAGTTGCCGCCTGCCGCACGTCGAGCGCTCGCCGATCTGGTCGACAAGACGCGCGCCAACACCGGCACGATTTTGAACCTCGCGGTCAACTACAGCGCACGTGCGGAGTTGGGCGATGCCGCTCGCGCTCTAGCCGCGGATGTCGCATCGGGAGCCGTCGCGCCGTCTGCTGTCGACGAAGACACGATCGGCCGCTACCTTCATACTCGCGGCATGCCGGATCCCGATCTGCTCATCCGGCCGGGCGGCGAAGCGCGTCTGTCCAATTTCCTGCTCTATCAGCTCGCGTACACCGAGCTTTGGTTGACCGACGTCTATTGGCCCGATTTCACGCGCGAAACTTTCTCGCTCGCGATCGCCGATTTTGCCCGACGCGCACGCCGTTACGGCGGCGCGTAGACTGTAAGCCGCACTGCCCGATTGATCGCAGATTTTCATCTCCATAGCAATCACAGCGACGGCGAGCTCTCGCCTTCGGCGCTTGTGGACGTGGTCGCCGACGCGGGGGTCGCGATCATGGCGCTCACCGACCACGATACGACGTCGGGCCACGCTCAAGCGCAAGCGCGCTGCAGACAGCGCGGAATCGCGTTCGTTCGCGGCATCGAAATGACGACGTATGCGATGGACCGCGTCATACATGTCTTGGGTCTTGGGGTGCGGACGCACAACGAAGGGCTCGTCAGAGCGGGCGAAACCGCACGCGCCAACTTCGCGCAAAACCAGAAAACTTGGGTGGACGCGCTCGCAGCACAGGGTGCCACCGTTTGGTGGCAGCGCGACTTTCCCGACGGCGCCGTGCGGCTGCCGGTCCTCATCGAACGACTGTGCCAGCGAGGCTTCGAAGGCGGCGACCCTCAGCGCGTGCACGCTGCGTTCCGGGCGTATTTTCGCGCGCTGCCGGGCAAGGCATACGCCCCGCTTCCTTCACCACGCGCGGCGGCCGATACGATCCGCGCCGCCGGCGGGATCGCGATACTCGCGCATCCGTACAGGATCGCAGAAGATGCTTCGTGGCACGAGATCCTTGACGGCATGGACGGCATCGAAGCGATGTATGCGACGTATCTGCCGGCGCAGCGCGAATCGCTGCTCGAAATCGCGCGGGCCAATAGCTTACTATATTCTTGCGGCAGCGACTACCATGGCCATTTCTTCGGCAAGTACCAAAATCCGAAATTCGAAGCGCCGCCCGAGCTGCTCGCACGCCTCCGCGCGTCTTGATGGTCACCGTTCTGTAGGAGGGTGAGCAACGCTCACCCCATTTTTATTTGAAAAAAAAACGGGGCAAGCGATGCTTGCCCTAGTACAATGGCCCTCCTACAGATTTGATGACTTCGAGCGCTTGGCTTTCACGAACTTCAGCACGTCGGAAAGCCGCCGCGTGTTGAGCACGTCGGCGCGGGTCAGGCCGGCTTTGCGGGCGGTGCCGACGCCGAAGTGCATATGATCGAGCATCTCGACGCTATGCGCGTCGGTGTCGATCGATATCGTGCAGCCCATCTCTTTCGCACGGCGCGCCATCGCAGCGTTGAGGTCGAGCCGTTTCGGATTGGCGTTGATCTCCATCGCGGTGCCGCTTTGAGCGGCGGCGCGGAACACCGCTTCTTGATCGAATTCGTATCCGGCGCGCTTTTCGATGAGGGCGCCGGTCGGATGCCCGATGATATTGACGAACGGATTGCGGATGGCGCGGATCAGGCGCTCCGTCTGCTCCGCTTTGGAACGCGTGAACGCGGAGTGGATCGAGGCGACGACGATGTCGAGTTCCGCAAGGATCTCGTCGGGCCAATCCAGCGATCCGTCTGCGCGGATATCGACCTCGGACGAGCAGAGCAGGCGGACGCCGAATTGGTCGCGGGCTTTCTTTATCTCGGCGATCTGCGCGTGAAGACGCTCGGCATTGAGGCCGTTCGCCACTGCACGCCCCGGCGAATGATCGGAGATCGATAGATATTCTCGTTTGCGTTCGGCGGCCGCGCGCGCCATCTGCTCGATGCTGCGCGTTCCGTCGCTCCATGTGGTGTGATCGTGCAGATCGCCGCGGATGTCGTCGAGCGTGACGAGCTGCGGCAATGAATGTTTCTTCGCGAGGTCGATCTCGTCCAATCCCACGCGCAGCTCGGGCGGGATGTATTGGAGATCCAGCGCCGCGTAGACGTCCTCTTCGCTCTGCATCGTCCGGATTTTACCGGTGGCGATCTCTTCGACGCCGTATTCGCTCACTTTGAGGCCGCGCGCCTTAGCAAGCTCGCGCAACTGGACGTTGTGCTCTTTGTTGCCGGTGAAATGTTGAAGCAAATTGCCGAAGCACTCGTGCGCCACCACCCGGCAGTCGATCGAGATACCGGGGGCGGCCCACACCGTCGCTTTCGTGTCGCCGAGACCTGCGACGCGCTCCACCATCGGCAGGGCGGCAAAGAACGCCAGCGCCTCGCTGGGAGTCGAACTCGTGCAGATGATGTCGAGATCGCCGACCGTAGGTTCCATGCGCCGCAACGAACCGGCAGCGGTGACGTTCTTCGCTAACCCGCTTTCGGCGAGCGCCGCCACCACCGACTGCGCGATGGGCCACGCGTCGCCCAGGCGCATGCGTTTTGTCCTTTGCGCCAGTTGGGCCAGCGCCGTGCGCAGATTCTCGATGCCTTTGGCGCCGAGCCGCGGCAGATTTGCGATCGACCCGTCGTCGACCACTTTGCGCAAGCCGGCGACGCTCACGACGCCAAGGTCTTTGTAGAGGGCGACTGCGGTCTTCGTCCCGACGCCGGGCACCGTCAGCAGCTCGAGCACGGTCGGCGGATACTTGCCGCGCAGCTCATCGAGATACGGGCATGTGCCGGTACGGTCGATCTCGTCGATCTTTATCGCGATGGCTTTTCCGACGCCGGGAAGATCCTGGAGCGTGTGCGCCTCGATCATGGAACGCGCCGTCGATTCGGCATCTTCGAGGCTTCGTTTCGCCCGTTCGTACGCCCGGATCTTGAAGAAAGGCTCGCCGTCGAACTCCATTAGCGCGGCTATCTCACCCAAACGGGCGGCGATGTCGACGTTGTTCATTGGAGGGGCGTTCGCGCCGCACAGGCCGCCGCCCCGCGTCGCAAGAATTGGCGGCCACCATGACCCCGGCACCGGCCCGACGACGCCTCGATCCCGCCATCTTCAACTTGCCGGTCCAGAAGATGCGCGCGGGATATTATTCCGACGCCTACTTCAACCGGGTCAAGGAGATCCTCGAGCGCGACGGCCGAAATCCGCGCGTGCTGATGCAGGTCTTCAACAAGAAGGATGCTGTGCTGTGCGGCATCGACGAAGCGATCGCGATCCTCAAGTTGTGCAGCGGCCGGTCCGTCGCCGGCGGCCCGTGGCAAGAGGGCTGGAGCGCGCTCGACGTGCGCGCGCTGTATGACGGCGATCGGGTCGGACCGTACGAGACCGTGATGACGATCGAGGGCGACTACTCGTTGTTCACGCATCTCGAAACCGACTACTTGGGCGTGCTCGCTCGCCGGACGAGGGTGGCGACGAATACGAGCGCGGTCGTCGCGGCGGCGAGCGGCAAGAATGTCCTGTTCTTTCCGGCACGTTTCGACCATCATCTCGTTCAGACGGGCGACGGCTACGCGGCATATATCAGCGGCGCGCTCGGCGTGAGCACCGACGCGCAAGCGGAGTGGTGGGGCAGCCGCGGGTTCGGCACCGTGCCGCACGGTTTGATCGCGGCATACGGCGGCGACACGGTATTGGCGGTGAAGAAGTTCGCTCAGTATGCGGAATCGTCGGTGAATGTCATCGCGCTGGTCGATTTTGACAACGACTGCGTGAACACCGCAAAGGCGTGCGCGGCGGCGTTGGGTCCGAGGCTATGGGGCGTGCGGTTGGACACGTCGGCCACGCTCGTCGACAAGAGCCTGTTCGATCAGATGGGCACTTTCGATCCCACCGGCGTCAACGCGCAACTCGTCCTCAACGTGCGCCGCGGTTTGGACGACGCGGGATTCGACCGGGTGAAGATCATCGTATCCGGCGGATTCAACGTCGAAAAGATCCGCGCGTTCGAATCGGCGAGCATCCCAGTGGACGCCTATGCCGTCGGCTCCGTGCTGTTCGAAGGCAAATTCGATTTCACCGCCGATATCGCGCTCGCCGAAAAAGACGGCACCATGGTGAGCTGCCACAAAGCCGGAAGACCGTACCGGCCAAACGCGCGGCTGGAAAAAGTGATCTGACACTCCGGCACGCGCGTCGTCAAGGCAGCGCCGCGTTCTCGCCGGCGAACAAACCGTCCTCGTTCGGCAGCCACGCCCAAACAAGCAGCGCGCGTGATGCCGGATGGACGAATGCGAAAAGAAGCGTTCCGTCGGCAGGCATCAGCCCGCGGCGGATAAGCTCCGCCGCGGTGGGTTGCGCATCGTCATCCCATTGCGCCTGCGCGTAGTATGCCTTGGCTCCGACCGTGATGTTGTAGTGCAAGTGGCGTGGGATGTCATACCACGCGCCCGGCGGCACGCTGGAAAAATCCGTGCCGAACGCCACACCTTTCGAGAACTGATAACCGCACGCCACCAGTTGGCCGGCGTCGTTGAAGTACAATACCGTCGGATGCGCGAGATCCGGCGGATTGAAGTCGTCGTGGTTTGTGAATACGGTGCCGATGCCGGCGACAGGATCGGTGGACTGGACGTAGCCGTCCGCGCGCGCCCAGACCGACAAACGATACGGTTCAGTCGCGACGCGCACGGCGCGGGCGAACGCAGTGTCGTAGCCGTCGTCGGCGTGCGCAGGTAATATCGTGGCGATAGACGCGAGCAGCGCTGCGATGAGCGCGATTGGCATGGCCGACGTGCGCACCACGGTGCGATTCGACCGCCATCGATCGGGCATGGCGAGGGTTTAGGCTCGCTTCAGGTCAAACCTGCTATGCGAGATATCAGCGCGGCACCACCGGAGAAACAGCATGAAAAGAATTGTCGCGCCGGCGATCGCGGCGTGCGTGGCACTTGTCGCAGCGTCCGCAGCATTCGATAGCGGTCGCATCCTCGCAGCATCGCGGTCGATCGCGCCGGGCGACACGCTGGTGTACGATGTCACCGTCGACGTGCAGATGTACGCGCTCGGACCGAATTCTCGGACATCCATGACGAGCGTCACGAGCGGCGCCGGCACGGAGACGCTCGCCGTCGATCGTGTTTTGTCGGACGGCACCGCCTACGCGGGCCTGACCTTGACGTATCGCGGCTCCACCGACGGCCGGCCGATAAAGTTCAACCGGTCGTGGCGCGCACAGCTCGCGCCCGATGGCGAGATCCTCTCAGTCGGCGCTCGGCCGGCGCTCAGTGACAACCTCGACCAAGCGCTTTCGTACATCAACGCGTTGGCCAAGGGACTTGGCTCGCGAGCGCTCGCATCCGGCTCGACGTGGACCTCGAAAGAACCGCTCGGATCTTCGTCGGGCTCGATGTTCGTCACGAGCAGAGTCATCGGAGTGCAGCCGTATCACGGATTTCGCACGTTCGTCATCGAGCAGAACGGCGCTGGCTCATTCACCCAGTCGGTCGAGGGTTCTCCCGGTGTCGGAAGCGTCGCGATGGGTGGAACGGTGTACTACGACAAAGCCGACCAAGTGTTGATCGGCGGCGCGGCTCGAGGGCAAACGGAAATGGCGCTGACCCACGCCAACATCGCCCATATCAGTGCGACAACGATGGTCAACGTGCAGATGCGCTCGTGGAACCATGCGCGGGCTGCGTCGCCGGCAGCCGCGTCGCCCACGCTGAGCGCGGCGGCGTCACCGGAACCGAGCGGATCCGCAACCGGCGATGTTTCGCCGGCGCCGGCACCCGCGTACACTCCCGCGACCGCTACGACTACCACGCCGAGTCCCATCTCGACGGGAAATTGAGCGGTGCGTCCATCTGGTTTCGCGATCATCATCGCCGCTTTGGGTCTTGCGTGCGTGGCCGCGGCGGCGCCCACCGGGCCGATATTTTTTCCGGGGCGCGCGTATGGATTGGGTGAGCACCAGACATACCTGATCGACCGCGACGCTCACCTGACGGTTCGGCTCGCGCGGCCGGACGGATCGACATTATCCAAGACCGTTACGGCCGTCGACGAGAGCAGCGTGGCGTTCACCGTCGAGGGATTCACCGACGCGGGAACGCCGGTGCTCGGCGTAGCGACCCTACGCAAGTCCGATCGCAGCGGTACGACATCCGGTCCGGCGGCGACGGCAAGTCCGGTCATCGAAAACGACGGCCGGGTGCAAAGCGAGAGCTTCGCGGACCTCGCGCCGACGGCCGCTCTCATGAACGGGTTCAATGCGCAAGCACTCGACATCGGCATGACGTGGCACGGGCGAGGCGACCTTCCACTGCCGTTCGCAACGGCGGCGTTACGGCTCAACGGCCAGGTGAATTTCAGGTCGGGCGACGCGCAGATGACCCTCTTGCAGGCGCTTCTGACGGGCGACGCCGGCATATCGGGAAGGCCGGTCGTCGCTCCATTCGGCGCGATCCGGCTTTCCGGCGACGGCGCGTTGGCGGGCACCGCATTTTTTTCGCCGGAACGGCGGCTGCTGCTCGGCATGGACTTGACTATGGTCAGCAACGGCAACGTGACTGACGCGCATAACCGGCACGGCGCATACACTTTATTGTCGCACTGGTCGATCAAACTCGCGGGTTATGCGCCCGGCACGCTGCCGGGTCCCGGTATTTCGCCGGGCATCGGCATTCCGGTCACGCAAATGGGCGGGGCGGCACCGGCCGCGACCAACGTGTACTCGCCAAGCTCGCCCGCCGACGTCTTCGAGCCCGCGTCGATCGATCCCGATGTCATCGACAGACTGAACGCGAGCGCACCGCCGACGGCGGCTCCATCGCCGGACGAATCCCTGCCGCCCGTGCCCATTTCAAATCCAAGCGACCAACCGGTGGCTTCGCCTCCGCCCGGCCCCACGCCGACGTCTTCGTGACGCCGCTACTCTTTGACCGTGCGCCACCCGCCGTCGCCGATCAGACCGTTGACGATCTGGATCATCGAGTCGAGATCCCGCATGTCGATCACTTCCATCGAGTGTGAGTAGCGGATCGGTATTCCAAACGGAATGACGAGCGTCGACTCGCTCCAGAAGTTCTCGCCGTCATTGCCGCCGCCGGTCGCGCCGATCTGGAGCGCGATGCCCTTGGCCTTCGCCCAGGCGAGGATGCGGCGGTTCCAATCCACGGGGCTAATGTTGGAATTGTCCAAAGCGCGCATGACGGTGCCGTGCCCTATCGGCGCGTAGGCTTCTTGAGACGTTTCGAGCGGCGTGTCCGACGTCACGAACATGTCCACGGGAAAGACGAAGTCCGGCCGGTACGATTTCGCGACCGCCGCTGCGCCGCGTGTGCCGAGCTCTTCTTGGACCGACCAGACGAAGGTCACAGTGCCGGTGAGCTTTGCCGGATCGAGCGCGCGCACCGCCTGCACGAGGGTGGTGCAGCCGAACCGGTCGTCCATCGAGCGCGCTGCGTAACGGTCGCCGGCGAGCTTGGTGAGATCTTTGCGGATCGTGATCGTATCGAGGATCTTGATGCCGAGCGAATCGACGTCCGCGCGCGAACTCGCGCCGACATCCACGAAGATCGAAGAATTGGTCACCGGGGGCGCCTCGCCCGCGGTGAGGTGAATAGATTTTGTCGCGACCACTCCTGGGACGTCGCCCTTGTCGGTGTGGATCAGCACGAGGCGGCCCTCGAACGTGCCGGGCCAAAAACCGCCGGCCGGTTCGACGCGAAGATAACCGTCTGGAGTGATGCCGGTGACGTAGTAGCCGATCTCATCCATGTGCGCGATGAACAGCAATGACGGCGAGCCGTGCCCGACGTCGAGCACGAGGTTGCCCATGGCATCGGTCTTCGGATGAGCCCAGCTGGGCAGCATGCTCTGGACTTCGCGGCGCACGGGCGCCTCGGAGCCGCTCACGCCGTAGGCGCTCACCAGGCGGCGCAACACATCGACCGTCGTGAGCGTATCGGCCCTGGCGGGTGCCACCCAAAGGAGGCACGCGACGGCGGCCAACGCGACGGAAAACGACGACGTGCGCTTCTTCAAAGGACACCCTTTCGCAGAGCAGGAGAGAATGCCGAACGACTACGAGGTCGCAGATAATTAACGATTTTCAGAGAGGGACGGCGCAGCGATGCGCGGTAGGTCGCTGACGTGAATCCATCCGACACGCTCCTTGCGGGGCACGGCACGACGTCGGGTATCGTCGCGGTCGAACCCAATATGCAGACCGGTATCGCGAGGACGTACGTCCGGGCCGGCGATCGTATCGACACGGTCGATGCGCCGCTGCAAACGTGGCTGCTGGGGCGGCGACAGCTCAGCGGCTCGGTCGAGCTCAAAGGGCGCCATCCCATGCGGCATCTGCTCACGTCCGGTGGCGCCGCGCGCATCGCAAGTCTCGCCAAGGAGATGGCCGCCGACCAGCGGCTTGTGTACGTCGATCCGATCACCTCGCATCTGGTCGGAAGCGGCGAGACGTATTTCAAAGGTCTGCAGTTCTCCGACCTCCGCCGCCTCCAATTCGACCTTGAAACCCTCGACGTCGTTCCTCATCGCGACGGCGCGGAGATATGCCTCATCGGCGTTCGCGACACGACCGGCTTCGAACGTATTCTCGCGCTCGACGAATTCGCGAACGAAGGCGCGCTCATCGCAGAATTCGTCCGGATCGTGCGCGAACGCGATCCGGATATCATCGAAGGTCACAACGTCTTCAACTTCGACTTGTGGTACTTGGAGGAGCGCGCCCGCCGCGCGGGCGTCGCGCTGATCATGGGACGCGACGGGCGGACGCCGATGTGGCGCGACGAGTCGATCCGCCGCTCCGGCATCAACGGCATGACCGTCAAGTACTACCGGATCGAAGGACGCCAATTGGTCGACACTTTTTTCGGCGCGTTGCGCTGGGACGTCGGCCGCAGGCTTCCCAACTACAAATTGAAGACCATCGTGAGCCACCTCGGCATCGGAGACGTCGATCGCGCGCTCGTGGACGCATCGCAAATGCGGCAGCTTTGGGCCGATCCGGACGCGCGCGCGAAGCTCAAGGCGTATTGTTTGGACGATGCGCGCGACGCCGAACGGCTGTCGGACCTCGTCTCGCCGAACGAGTTCTACCAAGCGCAATTCGTCCCCGAGTCTTTTCAAGGCTTGGCATGCGTCGGCATGGGCAGCCGCATAGAGCGGCTGATGGTCCGCGCGTACTTGCATGCGGGTGTCGCCATTCCGCGCCCGCGTCCCATCGGTCCGACTGCGGGGGGCTACACCGTCGCATTTGAAACGGGCGTCTTCCGCGACGTGATCAAGTGCGACGTCGAGAGCCTCTATCCGTCGCTCATGATCTCGCGGCTCATCAAGCCGCAGGACGACGACCTCGACGTCTTCATCCCGATGTTGACCATGCTGCGTGAGCGCCGCATCGATGCCAAGCGGTTAGCTGAAACTGCGCGCGCCGACGGCAACGCGCGCGAGCACCTCGCCGCCGACGGATTGCAAAGCGCGTTCAAGATACTCATCAATTCGTTCTACGGATTTCTCGGCACGAACGGATTGCATTTCAACGACGCGACGGCGGCCGGCACCGTCACCGAAGCCGGCCGGGCGGTCCTCGAGCGGATCGTTGCGGAATTGCGTGCCCAGGACTGCCGGGTGATCGAAGCCGACACCGACGGCGCGTATTTCGTCGCGCCGCGCGGAGCGGATCCCATCCTCATCATTCAGCGCGCGAACAATGCCATCGGCGAAGGCCTGCACTTGGTCTGCGAGGAGCGCTATCCGGCGATGCTTTCGGTGAAGGCGAAGAACTACGCGCTGCGCCGCGCGGACGGTGAGATCGTCATGCGGGGTTCCGCGCTCAAGTCCAATCGCGAGGAACCGTTCGGGTCGGCGCTCTTGCGCGCCATCGCCACGTCGCTCATCGACGGGCGCCCCGACGACGTCGCGCCGATCGTGCGCGATCTTGTGGAGCGCGTACGCGACGGGCAGCTGAAGCCGATCGAATTGGCGCGGCGCGAATCGGTCACGCAAAAAACCTTCAACGCCCCGGGGAACCGCCGCCTCGCGCAGGCGCTTTTCGACAAAGGCGTCGTGGTCGGTGACAAAGTGAACATCTACCGGCGGCAGGGCGGCGAGCTTGCGCTCATGGAGGAATACGCAGGCGATGAAGACCGCGGCCACTACCTCAAACGCATCGGCGATTTCGTGGCTCGCTTCGGCGACCTGATCTCCGCCGAAGCGCGGCGCATCGCGGTCGAAGACCCGGATCAACTCACACTGCTATGAGAAATGCACTTATATGCCTGAACAGATCCGCGTAGCCGTCATCGGCACGGGATTCGGCGCCCGCTGCCAGATGCCGGCATTCGTCGCGCATCCGGATACGAAGTTGGTCGCCGTGGTCTCGAACTCGCTCGCGCGCGCGCGCATCGCCGCCCAAACCCACGGCGCGCCGGTCTACAGCGACGACTATCGCACGGTGCTGAAACGAGACGACGTGGACCTGGTCAGCATCACCGCGCCGCCCCATCTGCACGCGCCCATCGCGCTCGCCGCGCTGAAGGCCGGCAAGCACGTGCTGTGCGAGAAGCCGATGGCGCTGAACGAACGTGAGGCGGCGCGCATGGTCGACGCAGCGCGCAAAGCGCGGCGCGTCGGCTTGATCGATCACGAATTTCGCTATCTGCCCGAGCGCGCCCGATTGCGCGACCTCGTCAACGACGGATGGCTTGGCGACGTGCAGCGCATCGCGTGGATCGAAACAACGTCGTGGATGGCGGCCGGCGGAGACTACCGCTTCGGGTGGCAATCGCAGGTCAAATGCGGCGGCGGTCTGTTGGGCGCGCTCGGTTCGCATGCCGTCGACTATTGCCGAGTCATCGCCGGCGAGATCAGCGATGTCGACGCAGCGCTCGCGACCAAGGTCAAGCGCCAGCCGCGGGCGGACGGCGGCATGGCCGAAGTCGACGCAGATGACAACGCAAGCGTGCGGCTCGTGCACTCAAGCGGCGCGATAACGACGATCGAACTATGCGCGACCGCGGCCGCGAGCGTTTTCACGGTCGTCGTGAGCGGATCGAAAGGCGTGCTGCGGATAGACGGCGATCAGCTTTTCGGCGTGCGCGGGGCGCAAGGCGCCATGCCGGTCACCGCGCCTGCGCGCACGCGCAAGAAGTTTCCGCCCGGCTCACACCGGCTGCTGCCGGCATTCTACACGTTCGTCGGCGAAGCCGTCGCGGCGGTGCGCGGCGAGCCGTCGACCGCCGCCACATTCGGCGACGGATTGCGCGTGCAGCGCGTGCTGGACGCGGCGCGGCGGTCGGCGCGTTCGCGCAAGACCATTCATATCGCGGGCCGCAAAGGCAAGGCGTCATGAGCGACGCGCTCCGGGATGCGTGCCACGAGCTCAACAACGTGCTCGGCACGGTTTTGGTGAGTGCTGATGTCGGCGGCAAGCGCTCGGCCGTGGACAAGGATCGCGAGCTATTCGACATCATCGCCGCGAGCACGCGTAGAGCCGGCGAATTGGTGGCGCGGCTTTCGCCACTCGTGGAAAGCGCGGACGACGGCGCGGCGGCGCGCGATCTCAAGTATCTGGACGGACTGCATGCGGCGATGCCGCCGGTGGTCGCCGAACTCGAAGAACACTGCAAACGCGACGATATTCCGCTGATGGACCGCGCCGGAGTGCGGCTGCTCGCCACGATCGTGGCGGCCGTTCGCGCCGACAAAATTCTCGAACTCGGCACCGCGTATGGCTATTCAGCGCTCTGCATGGCCTTGGCGCAGGGCCCGGCTGGGCAGATCACGACGATAGACCCCGATACGGCGCGCACCGATATCGCGCGTTCGTATTTCGCACGAGCCGGCGTCGCCGGCCGCATCACGGTCGTCAACCAGCCGGCGCTGGATGCGATCGCTTCCATGTCGCATCCGCCGTACGATTTGGTCTTCATCGACGCCGTGAAAGCGGAATACGCCGCGTATCTCGAAGCGGCGCTGCCGCACATGCGGACTTCGGGAGTGGTCGTCGTCGACAATCTCCTGTGGAGTCATCGTTCGTCCGCCGCCCCCGCCGACCACGACGATGCGTCCACACGCGCGATCCGCGAGTTCAACCGCACGTTCTTGTCGCATCCGGCCCTGAGCGCGGTCATCGTGCCGGTCGGCGACGGCGTCGGCTTCGGCGTCAAAGTGAAATAGGAGAACCGGCATGCGCCCACGTCACATCGTTCTCGCCGGCGCGCTATACGCCGTTGCGCTAATCTCCCGCGCTGCCGTCGCCGACCCAACCCCCGCGCCGCTTTTGGCGAAGCCGGCGATCACCGTGCCGCGGTCGCCGGGCTCGTTCGACTATCTGAGCGTGGACCTCGACCGCCGCTATCTGCTCGTGGCGCACACCGGCAGTCACACGCTGGACGTCTTCAAGCTCGACAGCGGCGCGCTGCTCCGTCAGATCATCGTGGGCGCGGCGCACGGCGCGGCCGTGGACGTGAAAGACCGCAAGTTCTTTGTCAGCACGAGCGACGGCATCCTCGCCGTCGTCGACCGCGACAACTTGGTGCTCAACGACAGAGTAAAGCTGCCCGGCCCGGGCGACGGCATAGCGTTCGATCCGAAAAACGACACGGTGTATATCGACGAAGACAATGGGACTCGCGTGTTCACGGTCAACGGCAAGACGAATAAGCCGGGGCCGGTCGTGACGATTCCGCAAGACCCCGAGTTCGTGGACTACGATCCGGTGAGCGACAAGCTTTATCAGAACATCGTCAGCACGAATTCGGTTGTGGTCATCGATCCAGCCACGAATACCGTGACCGCCACGTGGTCGACGTTGCCGGCAACAGAGCCGCACGGGCAGGCGGTCGACTCGGCGGCAGGCCGTGTGTTCGTCGTCGGCAGCAACGGCATACTGGTGGCGATCGATATGAAGACCGGCACGGTCATCGCGCAAGCGCCAGTGACTCCGCGCGTCGATCAGATCGTGTTCGATCCCGGCACCATGCGCATCTATTGCGCGAGCGGCACGGGCGTCGTGTCGGTGGTGCAGGAGACGACCGCGGGCCTCAGTGCGCTGGCCGATGTGGTGGTGCCCGAACATGCGCACACGATAACGGCCGATCCCGCCATGCACAACGTCTGGATCGCG
>Ga0208849_1001564_pt1 | contig 15357 bp, 13 predicted proteins | sample NGESurdeep072012_10_FD_184470 | JGI IMG/M metagenome (GOLD analysis project Ga0208849, IMG submission 184470) | Arctic peat soil microbial communities from Barrow, Alaska - NGEE Surface sample 53-3 deep-072012 (SPAdes) | ecosystem: Environmental > Terrestrial > Soil > Wetlands > Peat ...
GCCTTGCGCCCCTTCCGTCACGGCGCTGACCGCGCCGCGCCACCTTCCCCGCTGCGCGGGGCAGGAGTTTTCTAAAATCCTCACCCGCGCAGCGGGGGAGGGGGACCGCCGGTGCAGCCGGTGGTGGAGGGGGCGCAAGGCGGCGATCAACCTGATCGCCGAGCCGGGCGGTGATCGAGTCGGTCAGTCCTCGATCATGCGCCGCCGGCCGCGGTTGAAGCGGCGCACCCACGGCCGGAAATCAACACCTCGAGTCGCTCGATCAACCTCGCCGCCACGCAGGGCTTGATCTGGACGACCAGGCCCGGAAAGCGGGCCGCCAGGGCAGGCGGAAGACCCACGCCCGTCTGGAGGATCATGGGAATGCCGTGGCCTGCAAGAACTTCCACGAGCGGGGTGCAATCCCCGTCCACCAGATTTACGTCCAGAATCGCCGCCACGACGGTCCGGGTCGCGAGCAGGGCCAGGGCTTCTTCGACGCTTGCGGCCGGGCCGACGACTTCCCCGCCGGCATCCTCGATCGCCAGGGCCAGGTCCATGGCGATGAAGGGCTCATCCTCGGCGACGAATACAGAGGCGCGATTCAACACTGAAACTGGCCCCGCCGCGATTGAAACCGCCGAACTTTCATCAACCACTCAAAGCGCCAAACGTTCCGTCTTCGCCGAGATGGCGACGACCAGGCCGTCTGGATTCCAGCGGAAAACCAAGTCTCCGGCGAATTGGCCGTTGACGCTTCTGCGGGCCAACACGCTGCCGAACCCCTCGTGTTCGGGCGCAGCGGTGATGGGGGGTCCGCCGCGCTCTTCCCATAACAGGGAGAGGCGTCCGTTCATCGCCTTCCATGAAATGTGGACGCGACCGCCGGGAACCGAGAAGGCGCCATACTTGGCCGCGTTCGTCGCCAGCTCATGCACGACGAGCGCGAGGTTGGTAAGGGCGTCGGCGCCGACCGGGATCTCCGGACCATCGATCTGGGCCCGTGCGTCCTCTCCCGTTATCGCCGGATCGTTGTAGGGCGAGAGAACCGCCCTGATTAATTGGCCCAAGGTCGTCTCGTGCTTGGCGGCCTTATCTGCCGGTCCCCTGGGCCTGATCAGCTGGTGAGCGCTGGCAAGCGCGCCCAGCCGGCCGTGAATGGTGTCGGCCATGCCCTTGGTCGTGGTCGCGGACCTGGCGCTCAGCGTCACCATTCCGCCGACGATGGCGAACAGGTTTTTCACCCGGTGATCCAGTTCCCCCAGGACGAGCCCTTGCTGTTCCTCGTGACGTTTGCGCTGGCTGACATCGAGGAAGATCACGCCGAGCCTCGGAAGACCTTGATCCTCGAAGCGAAAGGCGAACAACTCCAGCGTCCGCCCATGCGATGCCAGGTCCCGCTCGAAACGGATCGGGTCTCCCGTCGCCATGACCTTGTCATAGATATCGAACCATTCCTGCGGCTCGTCGGGAAACACTTCCCGAATGGTCTTGCCGACGACGTCGCCGACGCCGGTTTGCCTCTCGAACCCGGGATTGGCGACGAGGTAGCGGAAGTCGCTTAGCCCGCCGGGGCGAGTCTCCAGCTTTTCAAGCGTGCAGAAGCCCTCGTCGATGAACTCGAAGAGCATCCGAAATCTCGCGTCGCTCGCGCGAACGGTTTCCTGCGCCGCTTGGCGCTCGGTCTCGTCGATGAAGGTGAGGACCACGCCGTCGATCACGTGATCGATGGTGCGGTACGGACGCAGGCGCAGGGTAAAGGTCATGCGCCTATCTTGAAGCGACACTTGGCGTTCGATCATGGTGAGCTTGCGCAGCACGGTTCTCACGTCGCGTTGCAGGTCGGCATAGTCCAGCAGCGTCACCACCTCGGTGATCGGCCGGCCGATGTCGGCGTCGCGGACGTGGAAGATTTCAGTGACGCCTGGGGTGAAGCTCTTCACTCGCAGATGCGCGTCCAGGAACAGAGTCGCGATCTCGGTGCTCTCGAGCAGGTTTTTGAGATCGCTGTTCGCACGGGTCAACTGCTCGTTCTTGCTGACCATCTCGGCGTTGATTGTCTGTATTTCTTCGTTAATCGACTGCATTTCCTCTTTGGCGGTCTCCAGTTCCTCATTCGAAGATTGAAGCTCTTCGTTGACGGATTGGTGCTCTTCGTTCGATGACTTCAGCTCCTCATTCGAAGTTTCCAGCTCATCGACGGTCGATTGGAGTTGCGCCCTGGTCGTTATCAGTTCCTTCTCGAGCAACATCGACGTGTCGGTGGACTTCGGGTCCCGCCGGGACGCCGACGCGCCCGGCGCACCCGAAGCGCCTGCATCTTGAAAGGCGAGAACGATCAGGCCGGCGTCCGGTCCGTGATCGGCCAACGGTTCGGCGATCAGGGTGACCAGGCGCGAGCGGCCATCGATTCGGACCGGCACATTTTCATGCCGGGCGGCCGCCTTGGAGGCTTTGGCGTCCCTGAGCGCCGCGCGAACCGGCGGCCGGAGGGCTTTGCGCAGGATGTCGAACAGGGCGAAGCTCGGCGCCCCTGCCGAGAGTTCCAAGTACTGACCGATCGCCGGACCGGAAAAGCGCACGATCTGTTCATTTGCATCGATGACCACATGCGCAGGGGTGTACCTCTCCATTACCCTGCGGGCGCCCCGATCGATCCGGTCGTCCGCCCGCTTCGGCGGCCCCTCGGGCGCCGGGTGCGTCCCCGGCCTTCGGCCGACGTTGGGTAGACCGGGAAGCAGCGTGCCTTCGACCTCCCGCCTGTGAAAGATCCGATGCTTCTTGTCCTGGACCTCGAACAGCTTGGTGGTGCGAGAGACAGACTCCGATGAGCCCAGGAACAGCGCCCCCCCCGGCTTGAGCGCATAGTGAAAGGTCCGCATCACGCGGTCCTGCATGGCGGCGTCGAGGTAGATCAGCAAATTGCGGCACGAGATCAGATCGAGCTTGGAGAACGGCGGGTGCTTGATGATGCTGTGGACCGAAAAGACGCACATCTCGCGGATTTCCGGAACGACGCACACGTCGTCGCCCTGGTCGGTGAACCATCGCTCCATGCGCTCGGTGGAAAGTCCCGCCACCGGTCGGCGGTAGCGGCCGAGCCTGGCGACCGCGATCGCCCGATCATCGATGTCGGTGCCGAAAATCTGCACCTTCGGCCTGTGCCGCCGCCCGGTCATCGCTTCGCGCAGCAGGATCGCCAGGCTGAAAGCCTCCTGCCCCGTCGCACAGGCCGGGACCCAGACGCGAATATCGTCGTCGGCCCCTTTTTTTGAGGCTAAATCCTTCAGCACCGTTGCGTCCAAGGCGGCGAACGCGGCTGAATCGCGAAAGAACTCGGTCACGCCGATCAGCAGTTCGCGAAATAGCTGGTCCAGTTCTTCGGGCTGACTGTGATAGCGCTCGATGTAGGCCTGAGGCGTATCTACCTGGAGCAGTTGCATCCGGCGCTGGAGCCGCCGAACGAGCGTTTTTTCCTTGTATTCGCTGAAATCGTAGCCGCTTCGCACCCGCAGCGCCGCCATGATCGTCAGCAAGTGCGAGCCAGCGTCCTTGCGGGCGCCGTCGTCGTCCTTGCTCGGGGCGACGCCTTTGAGATGCTTTTGATGGGCGATCAGCTTGGCCGGGATCGCCTCGACCGCGAGCACTTCATCGACCTGACCCGTAGCGGTCGCGCTGAGCGGCATTCCGGGCAGTGCGTGGTGGCCGAACTCGGCCTGGGCCAGGGTCAGGCCGCCGCGCTCCTTGATGGTGGCCAGTCCCAGCGAACCGTCGCTGCCAGTCCCGGCGAGGATAACTCCGACTGCGTTCTCGCCCTGGTCGTGCGCCAGCGACTGAAAGAAGGTGTCGATGGGCCGCCGGCTTTCGCGCGGCGGCGCGGGCCGCGCGACCCGTAAGCGTCCGCCGTTCATCGTCAGCGTGGAGTCGGGGGGGATGACGAAGACGCAGTTGGCCGTGACTTCCACGCCGTCGGCGGCCTCGATTACTGTCATCGGGGTCGATTTGGCGAGCAGTTCGACCAACATGCTCTTGTGGTCCGGGGAGAGGTGCTGGACCAGCACAAAAGCCATGCCGCTGTCCGCGGGCGTATTGGCGAAGAAACTCTTGAAGGCTTCGAGGCCGCCGGCCGAGGCGCCGATGCCGACGATCAGGAGCATGTTGGGGCGGCCATGGTCACGCGCCCGCTCCGGCCCCGCGACAGGGCTTGGCGATATGTGCTCCGGCGGATCTGATTGCCATGTAGGCGCCCAGGGCTACGTCAATTCGCACCTTGCACCAACAAACCTGGGATCGCGAATCAGCACGAAACCGAGAGCCAAGCCCGATCAACAGAGGAGCGGTTCACGCGCCGGGTTGGGCGCGTTCTGACCGCATGCTGAAGACCGCGGTCTGGGGCGCAATCCAATCCTGTTCGATGAAATCACGCAGGGTGTAGGCCCGGGTCAAGGCCTCATCACTCGCCGCCCGCCAAATGTCGCAAACGCCTTTGGCGGACGGATCGCTTCGCTCCGCCATCTGCCGGCAGAACTCGGCGCGTTCATGCAAGATCCGCTCCGCCGAGCGCATGACTACTTCCATCTCATCGAACTGGGCCGCAGCCATGGCTTCGGCCGTGTAGAGGTGTCCGATGTGGCAGGCATACTTGACGATGGGGCCGATCGCCGAGCGCCGCAGGGCGCCGCCGCAATCTGGGCAGGTCACGGTGATTGGGCGGTCAAATTCACTGCCGTTGATACCGTCTTGGCCGTTCTGAGGGGCCGCTGGGTGGGGATTGATCGTCACGACGCCTTCCTTTTCCTTGACCAAACGCGTGAGCAGCGCGGGAATTTCGCCTAACCCCACGCAATAGTCGAGATCGACGTGCGTCGCGGCGCTTCGCGGCATGTCCGGATTGGCGGCGTCGTCCGGATCCTGCACGATAGCGACCCCGCCTCGCCGCTTGATCTCATAAAGACCGGCCGTTCCGTCGTTGAGATTGCCTGTGAGGACAATCCCGATCACCGCCGGCCCAAAACTCTCCGCGGCGCTGCGGAACAGTGGATCTATCGCGGGCCTGGCCCAGTTCTCCTTAGGTCCCCGCGTGAGCCGAATGCGACCGTCGAACACCATCATATGGCGGTCCGGCGGCGCCACGTAGATCTGGCCGGGCCGGATCTCTTCCCCGTCTTCGCCGTGCTTGGCCGGGGTGACCCCCGCAGCGTTCAGCAGGGCGGGGAGCTCGCTGGGAAGAGCGCCGATATGCAGCACGATCAATATCGGCGCGGGAAGGGGGCTCGTCAGCTCCGCTACAAGGCAGCGCAATGCCGCGACGCCCCCGGCCGAAGCGCCGATCACGACTAGGCAGGGAGATTCCATAAGAACCCATCGGTCAGCCGGCTTCAGGATGGCTCCGGCGGGAAATACAACGCGCGAGACCTGACAAGGACGCAGCGCGCGCTTTCATCTGGGTGGCTGGCGAGGAGGAGGCCGCTCGAGGGGGCTCGCGCAAGCCGGTGATTGTCCCTATTCTATAGGGTGTCATGGCCATTCAAGATCACACCCGCCTGCGCCCCTGGCGCTCCATAGACCGTCGCGTCTCGCGCCAGATTCACGTCGGATCGGTGCCGGTGGGCGGCGATGCGCCGATCACCGTGCAGTCGATGACCAACACCATCACCGGCGATGCGGCGGCCACGATCGAGCAGATCCGCCAGCTCGAGGAAGCCGGCGCCGATATCGTGCGCGTGTCCTGTCCCGACGAGGACGCCACGACGGCCTTCAAGACCATCGCCAAGGCCGCGCGCGTGCCGCTCGTGGCCGACATCCATTTTCACTACAAGCGGGGTATCGAGGCCGCGCAGGCCGGGGCGGCCTGCCTGCGCATCAATCCCGGCAACATCGGCTCGCCGGCGCGGGTGCGGGAGGTGATCTCGGCCGCCCGCGACCATGGCTGTTCCATGCGCATCGGCGTCAACGCCGGTTCGCTCGAGCGGGAGCTTCTGGAGCGCTATGGCGAACCCTGCCCCCAGGCAATGGTCGACAGCGCCCTCGGCCACGCGCGCATCCTGCAGGATCACGACTTCCACGAATTCAAGATCAGCGTGAAGGCCTCCGACGTTTTCATGACCGTCGCCGCCTATCAGATGTTGGCCGAGGCCATCGACTGCCCGCTGCATCTGGGCGTGACGGAGGCCGGCGCCCTGCGCTCTGGCACCATCAAGTCGGCCATCGGCATGGGCAGCCTGCTGTGGGCCGGGATCGGCGACACCATCCGCGTCTCGCTCGCCGCCGATCCGGTCGAGGAGATCAAGGCCGGCTTCGATATCCTCAAGTCGCTGGGCCTGCGTCATCGCGGGGTGAACATTATCGCCTGCCCCTCGTGCGCTCGGCAGGGTTTCAACGTCATCGATACGGTCAACACCCTTGAGGCGCGCCTCAATCATATAACCACGCCGATGAGCCTCTCGATCATCGGCTGCGTGGTCAATGGACCGGGCGAAGCGCTGATGACCGACGTCGGCTTCACCGGCGGTGGGGCCGGCGCCGGCATGGTCTATCTGGCGGGCAAAGCCCATCACAAGATGGGCAACGCCGGCATGGTCGATCACATCGTCGAACTGGTCGAGGCCAGGGCCGCCGAGATCGACGCCGCGGCGGCCGGTGCCGGCCAGAGCCTGCAGGCGGCGGAATAGGTCTCTAACGCGGGCCTTGCGCGGCGAGCGCCGGGCTGTTTAGGTCGCCACCACACTTTGACCGGAGAAAATATCATGTCCGCCGATGGCGACTGGAAAACCACGATCAATTCGCCCATGGGCGTTCAGGAAGGCACGCTGACGCTGAAGACCAGCGGCGATACCCTTACTGGTCAAATGGTTGGCCGAATGGGTTCGCAGGACATTTCAGGCAAGGTCGACGGCGATACACTCACCTGGTCGGCTTCGATCACCACGCCATTCCCAATGACCCTAGAATTCACCGTCACCGTCGAAGGTGACAAGATGAGCGGCTCGGTGAAGGCGGGCTCCTTCGGCTCTTCGCCGCTGACGGGCGTGCGGGCCTGAGACTGATTGCCTCCCTTCCCTTAAACGGGAGGGACGAAGGGTGACCCAAACGCTGGTGTCGGCCTGGACGAGCGCCAAGCGGCGTCTCGAGACCGCCGGCGTCGAGGGTCCGGTGATCGATGCGCGTCTTTTGGTAGAGGCGGCGGCCGAGGCGACCCGGGCCGACATCATCGCCGATCCGCACCGGGCGCTTACCCCCGATCAGGCGCTCACGCTCGAGGCCTATCTGGCGCGCCGCGAAGCGCGCGAGCCGGTCAGCCATATCCTGGGCCGCAAAGGCTTCTGGAAAATCATGCTGGCCGTGACACCCGGCGTTCTCACCCCAAGGCCCGATACCGAAAGCCTGCTGGACGCGGTGCTGCCCGCCTTCGCTGAAGATCGCAGTTTCTCGGTCCTCGACCTGGGTGTCGGGTCTGGCGCGATTTTGTTGGCCATACTCGCCGAGCGGCCTGGTGCGAAGGGTCTGGGTGTCGACATCTCGGAGGACGCGCTGGCCGTGGCCAGGGAGAACGCCGCCAACCTGGGGCTTGCGGGGCGCACGGGGCTGTTGCGCGGCGATTGGACCGCCGGGCTCGAGTCTGAGAGTTTCGACCTTGTGGTGTCCAATCCGCCCTACGTGGCCAGCGGCCAGATCGCCGATCTGGCGCCCGAAGTCCGCGACCACGAGCCCCGGCTCGCCATCGACGGCGGCCCTGACGGTCTGGCGGCCTATCGCGAGCTGGCGCCGCAGATTCTCCGCGTTCTGCGCCCGGCCGGTCGGTTCGCGGTGGAGTTTGGCGAGGGGCAGCGGCAGGCGGTCACAGACCTGTTTACCAGAGCCGGCGCCTGTGATCTGACGGTGGTCAACGATCTGAGCGGACATGAGCGCGTGCTCGCCGGCGCCAAGAAAGCACTTGAGAACTGGGCTCCAAGCGGCTAGATCAAGGGCGTCTCCGCCAAATCGCTGGAAAACGGGCCGGGGCGCCCGCCCGATCGCAGGCTCCGCCCACTCAAATTTCCGTCGAAGCGGCCGACCAAACCCTCGCCAACGTACGCGTTTCGCCTGACAGCGGAGGCGGGGAACAAAGGCTCATTGAATACCATCACGGGCTAGCGACGCCCCCGGACACACCAAAGCCGCAAGCCGCCGCAATCCGATCGTCGGGCCGCCCGGCGCGTGCAACAGGTTCAAGAAAAACATGAGAGACTTCAAGGGAATGAAGCGTCAGCGTGGACGCAACCGCAATGGCGGCGGCGGTAGCGGCGGGGGCGGGCGACCGCAGCACAACACCAACCGCGCGTTTGATTCCAATGGTCCCGATGGCGTCAAGGTTCGCGGCGCCGCGCAGCACGTTTATGAAAAATACCAACAGCTTGCCCGTGACGCGCACACCGCCGGCGACCGGGTGGTGGCGGAAAACTACCTCCAGCACGCGGAGCATTACTTCCGGGTGATGCGCGCCATGCAGCCTCAGCGCCCGCTTTCGGAGATCGTCGGGCGCGACCAGTTTGTCTCTGGCTTCGACATCGATTTCGAGGACGAGAATGGGGCGGGTGAAAACGCCGGCGCCGAGAGTGACGGTGAGACGCGCGAAAATGGCGCCGACCGCACCGAACGCTTCGAGCAACGCCGGGACGAGCGGCCCCGCGACGACTATCGTCAGGCGGACCAACGTCCGCGCGATGATCGGGGTTCTGCCGAGCGCCCGCAAAACGATCGACCGCAAAGCCAGAGGCCGTCCGGTGAGCCGCAGGCCAGCCGATTCGCCGACGAGCGCGCGGGGCGGGCCAATCGCGACGATCGCCCCCACTATAATCGCGACGAACGCGCGCCGCGTTTCGATCGCGATGACAGGCCGGACCGCGACAGTCTGAACGCTGTCGAACCGCAGCCGTCACCGGTTGTCGCCACCCAGCCTGTGCAGGCCGAAACGCGGGTTTTGCGCGCGGACGACGGCGAGGTGAACAATGCGCCGGCCTTTCTTCAGGTCCGACCGGTCGAGGCGCGGGCGCCGGCTGCCGGCGATGCCGGCGCTCGCCGCCGTCGTCCACCCAGGACTGTCGAGGCGCCGGTCGCCGGTACAGCCCCGCCCGAGACCGAAGAGGCCTGAAGCGCGGGACCCGCGCGTGGACCTTACTGCTGCTGCTGCAGCAGCTGATCCAGCGCCGCGGAGGACGGCAGGCGTTGGCCGGTGCTGGAAATCAGCGGGCGCACGGTGCGCGTGAACTCAGAACCGACCGCTTCGGCGCTGCCTTCACGCACCGAGACGGCCACGGTCAACTCACTGGCGGCTTCCCCCTTGTAGACGCCGCGCGAAGGTGGCGCGTCGGCGTAGTCCCGGCCGATGGCGACGCAGATGTGTCGTTCGCCCGCGGCGATGTTGTTGGTGGGATCCAGACCGATCCAACCCAACGATGGCAGGAACACCTCAACCCAGGCATGGGTGGCGTCCGGATCGGACCGATCGCCCGCCGAACGGTCGGTGAATAGATACCCTGACACGTAGCGAGCGGGCACACCCCAGGAACGGGCGATGGCGATCATCACATGGGCGAAATCCTGGCACACGCCGCTGCCGGCCTCCAGGGCATGATCGATCGGACTATCGACTGCCGTAACGCCGGTCTTGTAGCTCAAGGCGGCGTAGAGCGCGTCGGACAGGCGGCGCATGGCCGTCAACGGATCGCTCAGTTGCAGAGCACCCAGATCGTGACGGGCGATGAAGGCGTCGAGGCGCGGGGTGGGGCGAGCGAAGCCATGCGGATGCAGAAAATCGAAATAGCGGTCCGCTGTCTGGTCCCCGTGAATCAGCTCCCACTCCCCCCCGCCCAGGGTGGTCGGCGCATGCGGCGGCGGGGTTGTCTCGACATTCGCCGTCGACTGAATGGCAAGCCGGCTGTGCGACTGCGGAATATCGAAGTGGTAGACCGCGTTGCCGAGGAAATCGGTATAGGAGAACAGCTGCGCCGCGGGCTCAAGCTCGATGAAGAATTTCGTCAGCCGCTGCCGGACGCTCTGCTGCGGCTGGATCCAGAGTTCCATGACGCTTTCGCGCACCGCCGGTTCGTGACGGAATCGGGTTTCGTGACGGACGGTGAGTAGCATCGTCTACACCGCCAGCCGTTGCTCGAGGGGATATCTGACGAAGGTTTCGTGAATGGCCTCGTGAATGCTCGCGCACTCGCGCGCGACTAGGCTGAGCAGCGCCCCTGGACGCAGGGTTTCCTCCATATCGGCGAACTCCAGACGCCCGCTCAGGCGGGCGGCCAACCGCTGGGGGCGCGACCGGTCGGCGGTGGTCGCAGGGCCCGCGAGGCAGGTCAGATGATCGAGGATTCTCTGGGTGGAAAAGCGGATCGAACGCGGAAACTCCTCGTCGAAGAGAAGAAACTCCAGCAGATGGCGGGACTCGATCTCGGCGGTGTAGACACGCAGATAGGGCTCAAGCGCGCAGGCCATGCGCAGGATCGACATTTGGGTCATCGGATCGTCGAGGGGAGGCTCGCCCACCGGGTCGCCAAAGCAGACGTTGAGCAGCCGCGCGATCAGCTGGGCTCTCTCCAGATAGATGCCGAGCATGAGAAATCGCCAGCCCTGGCCGTGGCTCATGGTGGCGTCCACCGCGCCTTTGAACAGGTGGATGTCCGAGATGATTCCATGAAGAAACGCGCCACGCCCCCTTTCGAAGGCGCGGGCCGTCCCCGGCGCGGTGACCCGCAGATAAAGCAGATTGAGGCGCTCCCAGGTTTCGCTGGTGATCTGGTCTCGCACCTGCCGTGCGTTTTCCCGGGCCCTCGAGAGGGAGGCGATGACCGATGCCTGGTGGACGCGGTCCAAAAGCAGGCCATGGGCGGCGCTGAAAGGCGTGTCGGGCGCGGCGAGTGTGCCCGCCTCATCCATGGAGGCCGCCCGCCGGGCGACGGTGACGGCGGTATCGTTCTGGTCGAGGGTCGCGGTCAGCAAGACGTCGGCAAGCCGGCTGTGGTGCTCAGCCCGCTCGACATAGCGGCCGATCCAATAGAGGCTGTCCGCCACGCGCGCGAGCATCATGACGAAGCCTGCCCCTGGGCGAGCACCCAGGTGTCCTTCGAGCCGCCGCCCTGGCTGGAGTTGACCACCAGCGATCCGCGCCGCAGCGCAACCCGGGTCAAGGCGCCCGGCGCCACCGCGATATCCTGGCCACAGAGCACGAACGGCCGCAGGTCGACGTGGCGCGGCTCGATTTCCCCATCGACCAGGCACGGCGCCGTGGAGAGCTGAATGGTCGGTTGCGCGATGTAGTTGGACGGGTCGGCCCTGAGGCGGTCGGCGAACACGCTGCGTTCGGCCGCTGTTGCGTGAGGTCCGATCAGCATCCCATAGCCGCCCGATTCGCCGACCGCCTTGACCACCAGCTTGTCGAGATTGGCCAGCACGTGATCCAGCTGGGCCGGTTCGCGGCAGAGGAATGTCTTCACGTTCGGAATCAGCGGGTCTTCGCCGAGGTAATAGTGAATGATGGTGGGGACATAGGCGTAGACCGCCTTATCATCGGCGACCCCCGTTCCTGGCGCGTTGGCGATGACCACGTTGCCAGCCCGGTAGGCATTGAACAGACCAGCCGCGCCAAGTCCGGACTCGCGGCGGAAGGTCAGCGGATCGATGAAGTCGTCATCGACGCGGCGATAGATCACATCGACCTGCCGAAGACCGCTGGTTGAACGCATGTGGACCATGTTGTTGTGGACCACGAGGTCGCGGCCCTCGACCAGGGGCACGCCCATGAGCCGGGCGAGGTAGGCGTGCTCGAAATAGGCTGAGTTGTAGATTCCGGGCGTCAGCACGACGACCTGGGGGTCTGGTCGCCATTCGGGCGCCAGGCTGTTCAAAGTGGCCAGCAGCAAGTCGGGATAACGCTCGACCGGCCTCACCCCCGCGTTTCGAAATATCTCCGGAAAAGTCCGTTTCGCAGCATCGCGATTGGCCAGCATGTAGGAGACCCCCGACGGCACGCGAAGGTTGTCTTCGAGGACGAAGAACTGTCCGCCTTCTCCGCGTATGAGGTCTGCGCCGCTGACGTTGACGTAGGCGTTGCGGGGTACATAGACCCCTTGCATTTCGCGGCGGTAGGAGGCTGCGCCCAGGATCAGATCGCGCGGCACAAGCTTGTCGGCGATGATCTTCTGGTCGCCGTAGATATCCGCGAGGAAACAGTTCAGGGCGCGCAGCCGCTGGGTGAGTCCGGCTTCGATTTTCGCCCATTCGCTGGCCGGAATGATCCGCGGGATGAGGTCGGTGGGAATGATCCTCTCGGTCGCATCGCCGGCCCCGTAGACAGTGAAGGTTATTCCCTGCAGCAGGAACGACTGTTCGAGCGTGCGCTGGCGGTCGGCGAGTTCCGCTCCGGTCAGCGCCGCCATTCCCGCATGAAGCGCCGCGTAATGTGCCCGCGGCGAACCATCCGATTGGAACATGTCGTCGTAGGATGGTTGACCGGCGTAGAAGGGGGCTCGTGGCGGGGAGGGCGCCTTGTCGGCGTCCTGTCGCATAGGCGGGGTCATAGCTTCTTAAGGCCCCTTCTGCTGACAGGGCGGGGCGCCTGGCACTGTAAAGCCGCCAGCCGGCAAGTCACCACCGTCACGCCGCGACTGGCCCGATCGTTGGCGGCGCCTAAAATATGGGCCGCAATTAGCCACCCGCGCGCGCCTCATCCAGAAACGCCGCCAGCAGATCGCGCACCGCCGCCTGACCGGCCTCATCGGCGATCAGATCCTGGCGCACCTCGATTTCGAGATAATCGATGTCTCCTGGGCCTGCATGAAGGGGCACGGTGTTGTCGCTGGCGTCCATCGCATACGGCTGGTTGTCGCCGACAGCCGCGCCGAGCGACCGCTTCATCGCCGCCAACATGCGGTTCGAGAACGGCGAGTCGCCGCGATGCAGCACGCCGAACCGCCAGGGCCGCGGCGCGCCTTGGAAAACCGGCGTAAAACTGTGCAGCGCCACCAGCACGGCGCCCGGACCCGCCCGCTTACGCGCTGACAGTTCCTTTCTGATCTGGCGATGGTAGGGCTGATAGATTTCCCGGAACCTCGCGCGCTTCTGGGATGCCGTGAGATCGGCGTTGCCGGGGATCGGCGACCCATCGCTGGTCGGCGGGATGGAATCGGGGGCGCCCGGCCGCCGATTGCAGTCGATGACCAGGCGCGAATAGGTCTGGCGAACGAAGCAGGCCCCGAGAGTCGTGGCCAGGCCCGACCCCAGGCCTTCGACGCCGATGTCCCATGCAATATGGCGATCGAGATCCGCGCCGGTGAGACCGAGGTTCACCAGCCTTCCGGGGATGGCGCGTCCGGCGTGATCGCCAACGAACAGCAAGCGGGCGACGGCGCCGGAATTTGTGACACGAAACGGCGAGGGGTCGCTTGGCGACAGCAGACGGTTCGACGCCGAAGCCGAATCGGCGCTACCCATTTGCGATGCGTCTGGTCTCCATTCGACATCTCACCCGTTACCGCTACGGCCGGGCCGTCGCGTTCGGTGAACATCGCATGATGTTCCGTCCCCGGGAAAGCTATGATCAACGCGTCCTCTCCGCCCGTTTGACCATTACCCCCACCCCCGCGCGCCTCCGGTACGTCGAGGACGTCTTCGGCAATTGCGTGGGTATCGCGACATTCGTCGGCCGCGCCAGGGAGCTCACCTTCGAAAGCCGGGTGGAGTTGGAACATGCCCCAGCGCCGGCGTTTTCGGTTCGGGAGGGGGAGGCCGAAGCCCATGTCGGCGCGATGCCGCTGGCCTACAGTCCCGAGGACATGCCGGACCTGTCGCGTTCGATGGAGCGCCATTACCCCGATCCGGAAGGCGCCGTCGAATTCTGGGCGCGGCGGTTTGTGCGGCGGGTTGGCCCTACCAGCCTTCGGGGCCTGCTGAGCGAGATGACCCGCGAAATTCACGACAATTTTGCCTATCAACCACGTCCCGACGGCGCGGCCCAGGCGCCCGAACAGACCTTGCGGCTGGGACGGGGAAGTTGCCGCGACTTTGCGATTTTGATGATCGAGGCCGCCAGGAGCCTGGGCCTCGCGGCGCGCTTTGTCTCTGGCTATGTCTACAGTCCGTCGCCGGCGGCTGCGCGGCTTGGTTCGGCCGGCGGGGGCCATACCCATGCCTGGGCCTGCGTCTATCTGCCCGCCTGCGGCTGGGTCGAGTTCGATCCGACCAATGGCCTGGTGGGCGCCAGCGACCTGGTGCGCGTCGCCGTCACCCGCGATCCGCGCCAGGCGGCGCCCCTGCACGGGACCTGGGATGGATTCGCCGCAGACTTTCTGGGCATGGATGTCGAGGTCGATGTCACCAGCGCCGATTTGACAGTCGCCCGGGAAGTTTCCAGAAGGCAACGCGCTTCAGCCGCCTAGCGCCCGCTTGGATCTCCAGCCGGGTCGTCAGCGCGCCACGGCCATTTTGGAGAGTGCCATGCGTATCCGTGCGGGGTTCCAGATTACCTACGAGTGTCCGACGCCCTCGCCCATGCTGCTGATGCTGAGCGTGCACCCCTCGCGTCTGGCTGATCTTGAGACCCCTGACGCGCCGACGATCGAGCCGCATGTCCCGCTTCGGCGTTACGACGACCGCTTCGGCAACCTCTGCTATCGCATCGTCGCGCCCGTGGGGCGATTGACCCTGTCGGCCGATTTCGTGGTCAGGGATGACGGACTTCCCGACGCCTACGCCCCCGAAGCTCGGCAGACTCCGGTCGAAGATCTTCCCGACAACGCCATCGTCTACCTGCTCGGCAGCCGCTATTGCGAGACCGATAGATTGAGCGACGTCGCCTGGTCGTTGTTCGGCGGGACCCAGCCGGGCTGGCCGCGCGTGCAGGCGATCGTCGACTACGTTCATGATCACATCGCCTTTGGCTACCAGCATGCCAGACCCACCAAGACTGCCTGGGATGCCTACCAGGAACGTCTCGGCGTCTGCCGCGACTTCGCCCACCTGGCCATCGCCTTCTGCCGCTGCATGAACATTCCGGCCCGCTATTGCACGGGCTACCTGGGCGATATCGGCGTGCCGGTGGTGCTGCCGATGGACTTCAGCGCCTGGTTCGACGTCTATCTGGACGGCGCCTGGTACGCCTTCGACGCGCGAAACCATCAACGGCGGATGGGTCGCATCCTCATGGCCCGGGGACGTGACGCAACCGACACCGCGATCGCCACGACCTTCGGGGCCGCGACGCTGGTGGGCTTCGAAGTCATCACCGACCAGATCGCGGACGCCTAGCAGGCTGTTGAAGAAGTCGGTAGCGCGACCGGACTCGGCATGATTCACTCCCTCCCGAAGTGCTTCGAGGAGAGGCGTGATGCGCGGTTCGGA
>Ga0208849_1001565_pt1 | contig 15339 bp, 17 predicted proteins | sample NGESurdeep072012_10_FD_184470 | JGI IMG/M metagenome (GOLD analysis project Ga0208849, IMG submission 184470) | Arctic peat soil microbial communities from Barrow, Alaska - NGEE Surface sample 53-3 deep-072012 (SPAdes) | ecosystem: Environmental > Terrestrial > Soil > Wetlands > Peat ...
GCAGGTCGACCGACTCGCGTGCCCGCCCTTCCATCACCTGACGATCTTGCGCAGGTCGCGTACCAGCAGCAGGTGCTTGAGGTGGGTGGCCACCGCGGCGAGGTTCTCGAGCGCCTCGACGGCCTCCTTGCGGCGCTCGGGGTTGCGCGAGCGCAGCGCCGGCGCGAGGATCTGCTGGAGCAGGTTGGCCTCGCGGTCGGCGGAGGAGCGGAACACGCGCAGGTTGCGCCCGCCGACGCCGTAGCGGGCGAGCTCGGCGACCGCGGCGATGATCTCGCGCTCGGTCTCGTCGAAGTAGCGCACGCCGCCTCGCATCTCGCCCTTGACGACGCCGTACTCTTCGAGCTCACGCACGAGCTTGGCCTCCGCCTTGGTCTCCTCGAGCACGTCGTCCATCGAGTACAGCGCGCCGCTGCCCTGGCGCACGCTCACGCTCGGGCGCCAGCCGCGTGCGCCCTCGCGCCCGACACGGCCCGGAACGGGCGGGGGATCGGATCCCTCCCCCCCGCGTCCGGCGGCGAGCTCCTGACGGATCACGCGCAACGGCAGGAACTCGTCGCGCTGCATGCGCAGGATCGTGCGCAGCCGCGCGACGTCTCCCTGCGTGTACAGGCGGTAGCCGCCGGGCGTGCGCCGCGGCGTCAACAGCTTCTGGTCCTCCAGGTAGCGGATCTTGGAGATCGAGATGTCGGGGAACTCCTGCGCGAGGGCCTTGCACACCGCGCCGATCGTGAGCGACTTGTGGCGCTTGCCGAGCTCCACGCGCTCACCGAGATCTCCCGCGGAGAGCTCGAGCTCGACCGGGGCGAGCGCCGACGGCTGGGCGGGCGGGCTGTCAGTTTTCGTGTGCGCTGCCATCAGCGTGCGTGGAACGTCAGCTTGTACTTGCCTACCTGCACCTCGTCGCCCTCTTCCAGACGGTGAGACTCGATCCGCGAGCGATTCACATAGGTGCCGTTGAGCGAGCCGCAGTCATCGAGGTACCACGCGTCGCTGCGGTGGATCAGCAGCGCGTGGTCGCGCGAGACGGTGACGTCGTCGAGGAACACCTCCGATTCGGGGCGCCGGCCGATGCTCATGCGCTCGCCCTCGATCGCGAAGCTCTCCCCCACGCGCCCACCCCCGGCGCGGATCACGAGCGCCGGCCCGTGTGCGGTGACCTCGCCGATCTCGACCGGCACGAGCTCGCCGGTCTCGTCGATGCGATACGTGGCCGTCACCGACTCGCCGGTGCCCTCGGCGTGCGCCAGCAGCGCACCGCAGCGCTGGCAGTAGTTGGCTCCCTCGTCGTTGAGGAACCCGCACTCGGTGCAGTGCAGCGCCATGGGCTTCTACTGCTGGCGGTTGGCCAGGATGTCGGTCAGCTTCTGGACGTCCTCGCCGGTGATGGCGATGTCGCCGTCCTCGTGCTTGTGGCGCAGCCGGTTGACCAGCTCCGCCCGCAGGATGTCGATCTTGCCGTGCAGGATGCGCCGCTTGTAGGAGATCTCGGTCTCCTCCTCGGTGAGCTGGCGGATGACGTCTTTGAGTTCGACGTCCGACAACGAGCCAAGGTCGGGGAACGTCTCGTCCATGGGGCTCTCCTCTCGGGGCTTGCGCCGTCCTGCGCCGGGTTTGCGGGTACGCCGGCAGCGCCGGCCATGCCGCGAGTATAGCCCAAAAGGTCAGGCTGAGCTTGAGACTATGGAATCGACCGTTCGCCGTCCCGCTCGGCTGCGGCGCGCAGCTGGTGGGCCCCGGTGCGTGCGTACAGGACGCTCGCGGCGAGCGCGAGCGCGAGGCCCACGTAGAGCAGCACCTCGGCGAACGTTCGCAGCCCCGTCATGGCGAAGAAGAACGAGCCCATCACCGGCGCGACGGCGAGCCGCCCGGGCCAGTTGATGCGCAGCTCGACGCCGCGTGAGAGCGCGTAGCGGCCGAGGACGAGCATCAGCAGCTCGCGCGCGGCGAGCACCGCGAGCGCCCAGCGTGGCAGCAGCTGAAAGCGCCACGTGACCACGACACCGGAGATCACGAGCAGCCGGTCGGTGACCGGGTCCATGAGCGCGCCCAGGCGGCTGTACTGCCCGGTGAGGCGTGCGGCGATGCCGTCGGCGTAGTCCCCCCAGCCGATCAGCGCGAACAGCGTCGCCTCGAGCGCGCCGACGCCGTCGCCGCTGGCGAGCGCCACGGCCAGGAACGCAGGGATCAGCGCCAGGCGCGCGAAGCCGATGGCGTTGGGCAGCGTCCATGGGCGCAGCGGCTGGCCGGCCTGCGTCTGCGGTGGGGGCGGCCCGGAGCGGTCGAGTCCGAGCAGCCTCAGAACCTGTTTGAAACGGGTTCTCAGGGGGCGCTTCGCCACAGCTCGTCCACTGCACGCAGTAGCTGCTCGGGCTCGCCTGCGAGCGGCAGGCCCCGAGCCTCCTGGCGGCCGCGGCGCAGCTGGACCTCGGCCTCGCCGGACTCGAGCGAGCGGCGCCCGACGGTCAGTCGCACGGGGCAGCCGAGCAGCTCGGCGTCGGCGAACTTCTCGCCGGTGCCGGCGTCGCGGTCGTCGTAGATGACCTCCACCCCACCCTCGCGCAGCGTCTCGTAAAGCGCGTCAGCGGCATCGCGCTCGGGCGTGCCGGGCTTGCCGAGCGCGACCAGGTGCACCGCGAACGGGGCCAGCGCGCGCGGCCAGGAGATGCCGTGCTCGTCGGCGAACTGCTCGACGGCGGCGGCGACGATGCGCGCGGGGCCGATCCCGTAGGAGCCCATCCAGATCGGCTGCTCCACCCCGTTCTCATCGAGGTAGCGCGCCCCGAGCGGCTCGGAGTAGCGGGTTCCGAGCTTGAAGATGTTGCCCACCTCGATCGCCGGCTCGATCGTGAGCGGCTCGCCGCCGACGGTGTCGCCCGCGCTGACGCTGCGCACGTCGACCTCGCGGAACGGAAAGTCGCGTCCGGGGACGACTCCGGCGAGGTGCTCGTCGGGTGCGTTCGCGCCGGTTACCCAGCCGCCCTCCCCGCCACTGCGGGCGGCGCCCGCGTCGAGCAGGATCTCCACGTCGCCGTCGAGGCCGACCGGCCCGATGAAGCCGGGAGGCCCGAGCGCCTGCGCGATCTCCTCCGGCTGCGCCGGGCGGCTCGCTGCGCCGAGCGCATTCGCGAGCTTGATCTCGTTGACGCGGTGGTCGCCGCGCACGAGCACGAGCACGAGCTCGTCCTCGCCTTCCTCGCGCGTCACGACGACCGGATATGCCTTCAGCAGCGCTCCCTCGGGTACTCCCAGCGCGCCCGCCACCTCGATCACCGTCGTCAGGCCGGGCGTGCTGCGGGTCTCCGGGGCCGGCGGCGCGGGCGCCAGCTCCACCGGCTGCGGGTCGGCGCTTGCGACCTCGACGTTCGCGGCGTAGCCCGGTGCCACGGCAACCTCGTTCTCGCCGGCGGCGCACGGCGCCATGTACTCGTGGGCGCCGAGGCCGCCCATCATCCCGACGTCGGCCTCGACGCTGTAGAAGCGCAGGCCGGTCCGCTGCATGATGCGATCGTAGGCACCGACGTGCAGCTGGTAGCGCTCGTCCAGCCCGTCTGCATCGCGGTCGAAGCTGTAGGAGTCCTTCATGATGAACTCGCGCGTGCGCAGCACCCCTGCACGCGGCCGCGCCTCATCGCGCTCCTTGACCTGCACGTGGTAGAGGATCAGGGGCAGATCGCGGTAGGAGCGCACGACCTGGGCGACGTGCGTCGTGACGGCCTCCTCGTGGGTCATCGCGAGCACGAGCTCCGAGCCCTTGCGGTCGGTCAGCTTGAACAGCTCATCGATCGCGTAGCGCCCGGTCTTGCGCCACGCCTCGGCGGGCTGCAGGACGGGCATCAGCATCTCCTGAGCGCCGATCGCATCCATCTCCTCGCGGATGATCTGAACGGCGCGCTGGTGGACCCGCCAGCCGGCTGGCAGCCACGTCCACATCCCGGCTCCCATCTGGCGGATCAGGCCGGCTCTGACCATCAGCTTGTGTGAGATCGCCTCCGCGTCGGCCGGCGGCTGCTTCTCGGTTGGAAGTAGGTATTCGGAGAGGCGGGTCATGGATCTACCGCATGCGCGCGCCGGGTGCGAGCGGAGGCACGAGCGTATACGGCCGTGCGCCGGCGCGTCTGCAGCGCAGTGAAGGCTGGATTGGCCCGCCTGTGGTTGCGCGGTTTGCTTATCAAGCGATCGGCCGGGGTAGACCGTCAAGCGATGACCGTAACGACAGGAGGCTGGAAACGAATGACCGCAGAGCGCTCACATCGGCTCCCGACGCTCGCGCCGCTGGCGCTCCTCGGCCTCGCCCTGGTCGGAATCACCGCGCCGCGCGCCGACGCGACGTTGCCGACACTCCACCTGTCGGCGTTGGTCTACGACCAGCACCTGGCATCCGACGGCACCTTCTCTTCACGCGAGCGGCTCACGCAGGGCACGGCGCGCGTCGGCGAAGACTTCTCGCGGTGCACGCCGAGCTCCAAGACGACGGTGCACTGCACCGGCAGCTACACGCTCAGCGGCGGCACGTTCTCGATCGCGGGCACGATCTCGAACAGCAGCGACACCAACCGCCTCGAGGTCACAGGCGGCACGGGACGCTACAGGGGCGCTCGCGGCAGCGTGCTCACCGAATACAACCGCTCCGGCACCCGCGCCAAAGAGACCATCACCTTCAAGTAAGCGGCGCGTCGAAACGCCGTTCGCCCGTCCTCGCGCCGCAGGCGACCCCGACCGGACCGCCGTCCAAGGCGGCCCGGTCGGGGTTCCGCACTGCTGCTAGTGGAGGCTCCCCAGCTGGTAGGCGCCCGCCTCGATCGCGGTGAGGCCGACGAGGTTGCCGAGGGCGACGTTGACGTCCTCGAGGTGCGTGCCCCACAGCGGACCGAGGACTTCCTCGATCTGTTCGCGTGTGTCCTGCGGCCCGCCGACGTCGGTCAGCTGCAACCATGTGGCGCCGTTTGCGCGCTCGCACTGGCCGATGTACTGGGCCGGGAACGCCACCCACGGGGTCGATGCTTTGGGCGCCTTGACAAATTCGCCGAGCAGCCCCGGGAAGGGGTCGGTCGACTCGTAGCGCAGCATCGGTCCGGGGTAGTTGCCCTGTACGAGAACCGACGGGTTCACGCACAGGACTTCGTCGTTCTTGATTTCTTCTTCGGTGGCGGTGCCGCCGAGCAGCGGGCCGCCGACCCGTCCGAAGTTGGACGGGTTGGGCGGTTCTTTGAGGAAGCTCGAATACGCGACCACGCAGTGCGTCTGCGCCGCGTTCTGGCAGGACGGGACGTTCTTGAACATCGCGCCGACGCTCTTGCCCTTGGGCACGAGCACGTTGCCGCCGAGCAGGATCGCGGACACGAGCTGCTTGCGCAGCGCGGGGTTGGGGTCTATCTGTTCCTTGATCAGCTGCTCGAGCATCGCCGCGCCCTGTGAGTGCCCGACGAGCACGAAGCCGCGCCCGTCGTTGTAGCGGGCGAGGTATTCCTCGAACGCGGTGAGCACGCCGACATAGGCGATCGCTGAGCCTTCGGGCGTGATGCCACCGGGCGTATTGATGGCGGGGATCGTCAACTGCGGATAGATCGGCGCGTACACCTTGCACGTCTGCGAGAACCGCGAGGCCTGATCGATCGCGATCTGCGTCTCTTCGGGCCCGATTTCCAGGTTGGCGTTCTCGGTGAACTGGCTGCTGACCGTGGGATACACGTAGAAGCAGTCGATCGGCGGGTTCTTGGCCGGTTTGGCGTGTTCGATGAAGCTGGCGCCCCCCGGCAGCTCGACGGTTGCTTCCTCGCTGCTCGTGCACGGATTGCTCGCGAGTCCCGGCTTGCACAGCCAGGTGGTTTCAGCCGAGGCTGAGCTCGCGGCGAGCCCCGCGATTGCGATTGCGCCGACGCTGAGAGCCGCGAGCAAAGCTGCCCGCCGTCTGACAGAGCTCGAGCACGAGCCCCACATCCTTGCGTGCTGCATGGCTATCTCCTCACTCCTCATGCGGGGCGCTCGGTCGGTGTCCCCGCCGTGTCGCGCGGTATTTTAGTCATCCAGCGACCAAAGTCTCAAACCTAGCGTTTGGACGCGTAGGCGGCCGACTGGAGTGCGGTCGTGCGCACGAGGTTGCCTAGAGCGATGTTGACGTCGTCGACGTGCAGACCCCAGTCCGGTCCGAGTTCTTCTTTGACGTATTCGGGCGGATCCACGGGTGGGCCGACCGGGTTGACCTGCAGCCAGCTGGCACCGTTTTCTTTGTGGCACCGGCCCGTGTACTCACCCACCGAAGCGACCCATGGCGTGCTTGCGGTCGGAGGGTCATGGAACGGGCTCTGCGCATCGGAGACCGAAGTGTTCGCCGCGTATGGGAGCAACGCTCCGGTGGCGCCGTTCTGCGCGGGCAGCGCCGGGTTCACGCACACGACTTCTTTGCCGACGTTCTTGACGCCCGGCTGGAGCAGGGGGCTGTTCTCACGTCCGAAGAACGCCCCTTGCGGCGGTTCTTTGAGGAAGCTCGAGTAGGCGATCACGCAGTGCGTCTCACCGGCCGCAAGGCAGACGGGGACGTGCTGGAAGGTCCCGCCAACGAGCCGACGTTCGGGCACGAGCACGTTGCCGCCCATCAGATCCGCCGAGACCAGCCGGTGGCGCACGGCGGGGTTGGGGTCGATCACGCCTTGGATCAGGCGCTCGAGTATCAACGAACCCTGCGAGTGGCCGAGCAGCACGAAGCCGCGACCGTCGTTGTACTTCGCGAGGTATTCGGCGAACGCCTTGGCGACGCCGATGAATGCCGTGACGCTCGCGGCGGTGCTGACCGGTTTGCCGCTGTTGAGCGCCGCGAGCGTGACCTGTGGATACATCGGCGCGTACACCTTGCATACCTGGGAGAAGCGAGAGGCCTGCTCGATCGCGACCGAGGTCTCCTGCGGTTCGATGTGCAGGTTCGCGTTTTCGGTCGTCTGGTCGCTGACGGTGGGGTATACGTAGAAACAGTCGATCGGAGCTTTGTAGTTGACCTTTGCGTCTTCGATGCTCGTTTTGCCGTTGGTCTGGACGACGGTCGTCGTCAGCGGCGAGGTGCACGGATTCTTGGCGAGCCCCGGCTTGCACAACCAGACCGTCTTCGCCAGCGCCGAGCCGGTCATCGCGCCGAGCGCGCTGACAAGCACGAGGCCTGCGAGGCCGACAGCCGCAAACAGCGTTGCCCGCCGAGCGATCGCGGGCGGCTTAGAGGATCTCGGTGGGGTTCGCATACCTGTTCCGCCTCGCTTCCTAGCGTTCGCCGATCCCGAGCAGGGCGGCCTCGACTTGGCGCAGACGCGCGGTGTCCCCGCGGATACGGGCGATGGCGTCGTTGTACAGGAACGCCTCGCCCAGGCGCACTATCGCGTAGGCGAGGACAGCCGGCGGCGTCGGCGAGGCGAAGCTGCCGTTTTGGATCTCGGCGTCGAGCAGGCTCTCGATGCAGCCGACGACGCGCGGCTCGACGGCCCCGGCGCTCGAGGTGAGGATCCGCAGCGCGCGCTCCTGCTCCTGGGCGAACAGCGCGCGCATGCCGCGGGTGGCGGCGACCTCGCGGTTGAAGCTGTCGAGCGTCTCGAGCAGGGCGGCTGCGCCGCTGCCGCCGACCGCGCCGCGAATCGCCAGCAGGCGCTCTTCGCCGAGTGCACCGAGCACCTCGCCGAGCAGCAGCTCGCGCGTCTGGAACCAGCGGTGCATGGTCGCCCGCGCCAGGCCGAGCTCACGCGCGATCCCCTGCACGTCGACGCGTTCGCACGCGAGGAAGCGCTTGCGCGCGAGCGTCAGCGCAGCCTCGCGCGTGGAAGCGGCGGGGCGACCGGGACGGCCGGTCGCGAGCGGTGGCATCCGCCAAGCGTAATCCCCAGAGCAGATCGCTGCCTTTGATAGAACACGATCACCGACCGAACTTCAGAGCGACAACGAGAAGGAGTCCCGACATGGCCTATTCAGTTCCGCCGCTCCCGTACGCCTATGACGCGCTCGAGCCGCACATCGACAAGGCGACGATGGAATTCCACCACGACAAGCACCACCAGGCCTACGTGGACAAAGTCAACGCGGCGCTCGAGGGCACGCCGCTCGCGGACGCGCCGATCGAGGACGTGCTGAAAGACCTCAGCCAGGTGCCCGACGCGAAGCGCACCGCGGTCAAAAACAACGGCGGCGGGCACTACAACCACACGCTGTTCTGGGAGAGCATGAGCCCCGACGGCGGCGGCGAGCCCAGCGGCGCGCTGGCGGACGCGATCGGCTCGACGTTCGGCTCGTTCTCGGACTTGCAGGCGAAGATGAAGGAAACGGGCGTCAACCAGTTCGGCTCCGGCTGGTCGTGGCTGATCCTCGACGGCGCCAGCCTCGCGGTCGTGGGCAGCGCCAACCAGGACAACCCGATCTCAGACGGCAAGACCGCGCTGCTGGGCGTCGACGTGTGGGAGCATTCCTACTACCTCAAGTACCAGAACCGCCGCCCCGACTACATCGACGCGTGGTGGAACGTCGTCGACTGGTCGAAGATCGCCGAGCGCTTCGACGCGGCCTCCTAGCCCCAGGCCTGCAGCCGCTTCGGCTCGGCCCCCCGCGACATTGCCGAGCCCCCTCGCACATGTGCGAGGGGGACGGTGGGCGCATGCGCCCACCGCAGAGCCGCCGCATGCGGCGGCTCACGACGGGCCGCATGCGGCCCGTCGCCAGACCGCGCATGCGCGGTCGGCCCATCGAGACCTACATTGGACCGGTCGCGAGCGCCGCGATCCCGTAGAGGACGATCAGCGCCGCAGTGGCAGCGGTGAGGGCCAAGCCGGCGGGGGTGCTGACGCGCGCGTGTCCCAGCGTTGCGCCGACCGCGCTGCTCAACGCGCCGATCCCGGCAACAGCGCCCACGGCGGCGATCCCGATCAGGAGAGCCGGGGCTCTGTTCGTATGCGAGTCGTAGTGGCCGTGGATGATGCTTCCGAGGAGGGCGAGGGCCGCGAGTAGCACCAGCAGCGCAGCGAGCACGACCCAGACCGAGCCGAGCACTCGCCTGCCGCGCGTCCCCCAATCCATCTCTCTGATCATCCCACCACCTTCGCCCCTTGGAGCGTTCCCTACGGCGTGAGCGCGAGTGCCGGCCTCAGCGCGTGAAGCGTCGCCCGGCTACAGGGGATACGTCCTCGTCCAGCGCTCCGGCGGGGGCGAGCATCGACTCGAGCACCGCGCCTGCGCTGGCGTCCTCCCGCGCGGCGGCGGCTTCGAGTGCGGCGATGCGCTCGGGCGTCATCGCGGTCTCGTCCTCGTTCTCGGCCAGCCATTGGCGCGCCTCGGCGGCGGCGGCCTCGTCGCGCTGGACGGTCTTGCCGGCGGCGTAGTAGCGGTCGATCTCCTTGAAAAGCTCGTCCACGAGCTGCTCGGTGGGCACCTTCTTGAGCGGCTCGCCCTTGGAGTAGATCATGCCCATGTCTTTGGCGCCGGTGATGCCGAAGTCGGCGTGGCGCGCCTCGCCGATGCCGTTGACGGCACAGCCGAGCACCGAGACCTCGATCGGGTCCTCGTAGGCTTCCAGGCGCCGCTCGACCTCCGCGACGACCGAGTCCATGTCGAACTGCAGGCGCCCGCAGGTCGGGCATGCGATCAGGTCGGGGCCGCGCTGGCGCAGCTTCAGCGCCTTGAGGATCTCCCAAGCGACCTTGACCTCCTCCTCGGCGTGGAACGTCGAGAGCGAGATCCTGATCGTGTCGCCGATGCCATCTGCCAGCAGCGTGCCGAGCCCGACGGCGGACTTCAGCGAGCCCGACCACTTGGTGCCCGCCTCGGTGACTCCGAGGTGCAGCGGATAGGGGATCTTCTCGGCGAGCATGCGGTTGGAGGCGATCGTGTTGGGCACCGACGTGGACTTCATCGAGACCTTGAAGTTCTCGAAGTCGAGGCTCTCCATCAGCTCGACCGTCTCGAGCGCGGCGGTGACGAGCGCCTCGACGGGGTTGTCGTACTCGAGCTGGCGCAGGTGCTTGGGCAGCGAGCCGGAGTTGACGCCCACGCGCAGCGGCGTGCCGCGCTGCTTGGCCAGCGCGATCACCTCGGCGACCTTCTCGGGTCCGCCGATGTTGCCGGGGTTCAGCCGCACACAGTGCGCGCCCGCCTCGATCGCCTTCAGCGCGAGCGTGTGGTTGAAGTGGATGTCCGCGATGATCGGGATCGGCGACTCGGCGACGATCGTCCTCAGCGCCTCGGCGTCCTGCTCGCGCGGCACCGCCACGCGTACGATGTCCGCGCCGGCGTCGGCGACGGTGCGGATCTGGGCCATCGTCGCCTGCAGGTTGGCGGTCTCGGTCTTGGTCATCGTCTGCACCGCCACCGGGGCGCCGCCGCCGATCGCTACAGGGCCGACGTGAATCTGGCGTTCTGAGGCCATAGGCTGGATTCTAGATGCCCGAGGTCTACGCCACCGCCAGCGGCCCGCTCGCGCGCCTCGCCGGGCCCGCCGCGGCGCGAGCGCGCGCGCGTCGTCATGCGCGCTTCTTCCTGCTCGCGCAGCTGCCGAAAGGCGGCACTGTGCTGGATGTCGGCTGCGGCGTGCTCGGCCTGCGCGCGCAGGAGCCGGAGCTCGAGATCACCGGCCTAGATATCGTCGATCGGCCCGCCTATCCAGGCCCGTTCGTGCGCGCGGACCCCGCAGACGGGCTGGCGTTCGCCGACGACGAGTTCGATCTCGTGTACTGCTCGAGCGTGGTCGAGCACGTGCCGCCGGCGCGGCGTGCGGCGTTCGCCGCCGAGCTGCGGCGTGTCGGACGCGGCTGGTTCGTGCAGACACCGGCCTTCGGGTTCCCGCTCGAGCCGCACTCGCTGCTGCCGGGCGCGCATTGGTTGCCGGTGCCGTTGCGCCGTGCGTACTGGCGGCTGGGCGTGACGGGCGGCTGGGAAGAGATCTCGCTGCTGCGCCGCTCCGAGCTCGAGTCGCTGTTCGGCCGGGCGCTGCCCGAGCGTTTCGGCCCGCTGGTCAAGAGCTGGGTGTCCATCAGACCAGTCGGCGAGTGACCGCTTTGCCGCGCTGCGGCAGGGCGGCGCTGCTCAGCCCCCGAGCCGGCCGATGTCGTTGCTGATGCCGTTGATCACGAGGAACGCCAGCAGCACGATCCCGACAGAGCTGTAGCGGTACATCGCCCCGAGCGAGATGCGCCGGCCGCGCACCTTCTCGGCGAGCGACCACAGCACGTGGCCGCCGTCGAGCGGCAGGAACGGGAACAGGTTGAAGACGGCGAGCACCAGCGAGATGAAGCCGGCGAACACGAGCGCATAGCCGGGGCCCGCGAGCACGCTTTCGTGCGCGATTTCGGAGATCCCGACGATGCTGTGCAGCTGGTGGCGGACTTTGGAGCTGGTGAACGCGTGCACGACGTTCGTGATCATGTTGGTGGTCGTCGTCCACATCTCGTGCAACGCGCCACCGGCGGCGGCGAGCACGCCCCAGTGTTTAGGCGCGACACCGAAGTTGAAGCCGATCAGCATGCGCCCGACGGTCTTGTTGTAGCGCGGGCTGACCGACACCGCGAGGTCGTGTCCGGCGCGCCGGACCTGCAGGTGCACGGGCGCGGCCGCGACGCAGCCGTTGACCTGCGCGCCCGTGCAGCGATCCGCACTGACCACTGCGACGACGGACTTGACGCTGGCGCGGCGACCGTTGACCGAGACGATCTGGTCGCCGGGGCGCAGCGCGCCCTGGGCGGGCGCGCCCTTCTCGACTGCCCCCACCGAGGCGCTGGTTTCGACGGTGTGGATCGAAGGGTTGAGGCTTTCCAGCGTCGAGGCGCCGGTCAGGCTGCCCGACGCGAGGATTCCCCAGAAGATCGCGAAAGCGATCAGCAGGTTCACGCCGGGTCCCGCCATGATCACCGCGATGCGCTTCCACGGCGCCTGGTTGTAGTAGGCGCGCCTTGCCACCTCGGGTTCCAGGGTCCCGATCTCTTCGGGGCTCATCCCGGTGATCTTCACGTAGCCGCCAAGCGGCAGTGCTCCGATCGCGTACTCGGTCTCCCCGCGGCGCACGCTGAAGATCGTCGGCGGGAAGAACAGTGAGAAGCGCTCGACGCGCATGCCGACCGCCTTTGCCACGGCGAAGTGCCCGAGCTCGTGCAGGATCACGAGCAACATGATTCCGCCGAGGACCAAGATCCAGCTCATGGCCTCAGTGTGGCAGGCGTCGGCGCGCCTGCCGCCGGTTGCATCACTCGCGTTGCGCGACCGCCTCCGCAGCCACCTCGCGGGCACGCCGGTCGGCCTCGTACAGCGACTCGAACGAGCGCACCGGCTCGCTGCCCAGCTCATCGAGCGTCTGCTCGATCACGTCGGGAATCTCGAGAAAGCGCAGCCGGTCCTCCAGGAACGCATGCACGGCGATCTCGTTGGCGGCGTTGAGCACGCACGGCGCGGTGCCCCCCTCGCGCGCCGCGTCGCCGGCGAGGCGCAGGCACGGGAAGGCGTCGAGGTCCACTGCCTCGAACGTCAGCTCGCCGACCGCCTGCAGGTCGAGCGCCGAAACCGGCAGCCGCACGCTCTCGCCGCCGTGCAGCGCGTATGAGATCGCGATGCGCATGTCAGGTGGTCCGAGGTGGGCGAGCATCGCGCCGTCGGCCAGCTGCACGATCCCGTGTACGAGCGACTGCGGATGCACGACCACGTCGATGCGCTCGTACGGCGTGCCGAACAGGTGGTGGGCCTCCATCAGCTCGAGGCCCTTGTTCATCAGCGTGGCCGAGTCGATCGTGATCTTCCCCCCCATCGCCCACGTCGGGTGCGCGAGCGCCTGCGTGACGGTCACGTCCTGCAGCTCCTCGCGGCGCCGGCCCCTGAACGGGCCGCCGCTGGCGGTGATCGTGAGGCGCTCCACCGCTCCGGGCGGCTGCCCGGCGATCAGCTGGTGAAGCGCGGTGTGCTCGGAGTCCACCGGGATGATCTGTGCGCCGGTGGCCTCCGCGAGCGCCGTCACGAGATCGCCGCCGACCACCAGCGACTCCTTGTTGGCGAGCGCCAGATCGATCCCCTCGCCGAGCGTCGCGACGGTCGGCCCGAGCCCGACCGAGCCGACGAGTGCGTTGAGGACGAGATCGGCGCCGGACTCGACCACGAGCCGTACGAGTCCCTCGGCGCCGGTCAGCACCTCGCCGTCGGTCCACGCCTCGGAGGCCCGTGCGGCGGCGCGCTCGTCGCCGAGCGCGACCCTGGTGACGTCGTGGGCACGCGCCTGTTCGAGCAGCGCCTCCCACGAGCGTCCAGCGGACAGGCCCACGATCTCGAGCTCGTCGCTGCGCGAGCACACGTCGAGTGCCTGCGTGCCGATCGAGCCGGTCGAGCCGAGGATCAGCAGGCGCTTACGCGCGGGCACTTCCCTCCAATCATGTGCTCGATGGACGCCGCCATGGCAGCCGAGGAGGTTCTGGGCACGCGCCGATCATAGGTCCTCGCGCTCCGGCGCCCGAACGTGCGAGATTCTGCGCAATGAACGGCTGGACCGGGATATTCATCGAGGCCTGCTGGATCGCCTGGCTGCTGTATTGGCTTGCCATGGCCGTCAGCACGAAGCGCACCGTCGAGCGAGGCGGTCTGTTCGGCTATCGGGTCGTGGCGATCGTCCTTGTCATTGGACTGGCAGCCGTGGGGCGCCTCGCGGGCGTGTCCGCCCAGTCCCATCTATGGCACATGAGCCTCGTACTCGGAATCGTGAGCGACTGCATCGTCCTCGCGGGCGCTGCGTTCACGGTCTGGGCACGAATTACGCTCGGGCGCAACTGGAGCGCCGAGGTGACTTTCAAGCAGGATCACGAGCTGATCGAGTCCGGGCCTTACGCGCTGGTGCGCCATCCGATCTACACCGGCCTGATCCTCATGGCGCTCGGCACCGCGATCGACTACGGGCGTGCCATCGGCGCTGCCCTGTTCGTCGGGCTGTGCGGCGCTCTATGGTGGAAGGCGCGGCAGGAGGAACAGATCATGATCAGCCACTTTCCCGACGCCTACGCCGACTACAGGGCGCGCGTCCACGCGATTGTTCCGTTCCTGCTGTAGTCGACTCGGCGGCGCGTAGAAGCTCAGCCCGGTCAGTGCGCCTCAGTGCACGTACGCCGACCAGATGTAGTAGCCGACGACCGCCGCGAACAGCACCGCATCGAGCCGATCCAGCACGCCGCCGTGAGGGCCGAACAGGCCGCCTGAGTCCTTGACGGCGGCCTCGCGCTTGACGAACGACTCGAACAGGTCGCCGATCGGCGCGACCAGCGCGACTCCGAGGCCGAGCACGAGTGCGTGCGTGCCGGGCAGCCATTCCTGGTAGCGCCCCGCGATCCACACCCCGAGGATCGCGAAGAGCATGCCGATCAGGAGGCCCTCGACGGTCTTGTTGGGGGAGATCGACGGCGCGAGCGGTCGGCGTCCGAACATGCGCCCGCCGATGTAGGCGCCGGTGTCCCCGAGGAACGTGCCCACGGCGACGTCGATCACGATGCCCAGCCCGTGTGGCAGGCCGCGCAGCAGCACTGCGTGCGCGAGCGCGAATCCGATCCAGTAGATGCCGAGCAGCGTCACCGCGATCGCACCCACCGACGGGCGCGGCTGCGCCAGCGTCAGCGCGAACACCAGCGGCAGGGACGCCACGGCGACCAGCAGGATCTGGAACTGGTTGCCGTAGAGCGCCGCCGCCAGCAGCCCGGCGAGTGCGATGAAGCCGGCCAGGCGCGCGGGATGCGCGCGCTCGTACATCGCGTAGAGCTCATGCATGCCGACGACGCCGAGCACGAACATGCCGAGCGCGAAGACGAGGCCGCCTTCGATCACCAGGAACAGCGCCACCGCGATCGCGGGGATCGCTGCCAGCAGTCGCCCGCTCAGCTCCGAACGGGGCTCGCGCCTGCGCCGACGACGGCGCGCGGACGAGCGCCTGCCCCGGCTGCCCCGGCCGGAGGCCTCTGGCCGGGGCTCTCGCGCGATGCGCGTGCCGGCGGGCGTGTGCGGACCGGTCGCCATCAGCGGCCCGTCAGCGTCCGCCGAACCGGCGCCGGCGCTCGGCGTACTCGGCCAGCGACTGTTCGAGCGCCTCGCGTGTGAAATCCGGCCATAGCTCCTCGCGGAAGACGAGCTCGGAGTACGCGGACTGCCATAGCAGGTAGTTGGACAGGCGCCGCTCGCCGCTCGTGCGGATGATCAGGTCGGGATCGTGCATCTCCGGCGCATACAGGCACGCGCGAAACTCATCCTCGGTGGCGCCGGTGAATCGACGGGCGGCGTCGATGATCTCTGCGCGGCCGCCGTAGTTGAACGCCACGAACATCGTGATGCGGCGGTTTGCGCGCGTGAGATCTTCCGCCCACAGCATCT
>Ga0208849_1001566_pt1 | contig 15338 bp, 10 predicted proteins | sample NGESurdeep072012_10_FD_184470 | JGI IMG/M metagenome (GOLD analysis project Ga0208849, IMG submission 184470) | Arctic peat soil microbial communities from Barrow, Alaska - NGEE Surface sample 53-3 deep-072012 (SPAdes) | ecosystem: Environmental > Terrestrial > Soil > Wetlands > Peat ...
CCGCGATTCACTCCCCCCAAAAAGAATCACAAACGCCAGACTTATGCAAAGCCCTCGCAACGGCGGGCCACCCAGTTTGTGGCACGCGATTCAAGATTTAAATCGACGGTGCTTGCGGCCTAGCACGGGGGCCGCTTGGTTGTATAACTGGGTGGCCCGCCGTCGCGGGCCATGACAAATTGGGGTCGCGAGCAATCACTGGGATAGTATGACGGTTTCAGATCCGCCCACGCCATGATCCCGTCGTCCAACCTTCTTCCCGCCGATGCAGCCGCCATAGCGCGCGGCGCCGATATCCTGCGGCGCGGCGGGTTGGTGGCGTTTCCCACCGAAACCGTCTACGGCCTCGGCGCCGATGCTTCGAACGATGCGGCCGTTGCGGCGATCTTCGCGGCCAAAGACCGGCCGCGCTTCAATCCGCTCATTGTGCATGTGCGCGATTGTGCGCACGCGGAAACCTTCGCCGCATTCCATCCGCGCGCGTGCGCGCTGGCGGAGAGGTTCTGGCCGGGCCCGCTGACGCTGGTTCTGCCGCGACGGGATAGCGCACCGATTTCACTGCTCGCCAGCGCCGGGCTCGACACCATCGCGGTCCGCGCGCCGGCGCATCGCGTTGCGCGCGACCTACTCGCCGCCTGCGGCCTTGCGCTGGCAGCGCCCAGCGCCAACCCGTCCGGCGGCGTGAGCGCGACGACGGCCGCGCATGTGGCGGCAGAGATGGGAGCACGGGTCGAACTGATTTTGGACGGCGGCCCCTCCCCGCTCGGCATCGAATCCACCGTGATCGGTTTCGAGAACGAAACGCCCTTCCTGTTGCGATCCGGCGCCATCGCCCGGGCCCGCATCGAAGCCGTCACGGGGCCGCTTCGCGCGCCGGCCCGTGAGGGCGTGCAAGCGCCGGGACAGCTTGCCCGCCACTATGCGCCGCGCACGCCGTTGCGCCTCGATGCGAGAGGGGTGAACCCGAACGAAGCGCTGCTGGCGTTCGGCGCGAACGCGCCGGCAGGCGCGCACGTAGCGCGCAATCTGAGCCCGAACGGCGATTTGGCCGAAGCGGCTGCCCATCTGTTCGCGATGCTCCGCGAGCTGGACGGCGCGCATTGCGCGTGCATCGCCGTCATGCCCGTGCCAGAACAGGGCCTCGGCGAAGCGATCAACGACCGGCTGCGCCGCGCGGCAACACCGGCGGAACCCTGACATGGCCATCGATCCGTCCGTTCTCGCCCGTCTCAAATCCGTTGTGGGCGCGAAAGGCTTCAGCGAGGACGCGAACGAAATCGCGCCGCATCTGGTGGAATGGCGCGGCAAATACCAGGGCCGCACGCCGCTGCTCCTCAAGCCGGCGACGACGGCAAGAATTTCATCCATCCTGCGCATCTGCAACGAGACGCGCACGCCGGTCGTGCCGCAGGGCGGCAACACCGGTCTTGTCGGGGGCCAGATTCCGCTGGACGGCGAAATCCTGTTGAGCCTCGAACGCCTGAACAACATTCGCGACATCGACACAGCCGGCATGAGCGCAACCGTGGAGGCAGGCGTGGTGCTGGCGCGGCTGCAGCAGGCGGCCGACGCAGCCGGCGCGTTTTTCCCCTTGAGCCTCGCTTCGGAAGGCTCATGCACGATCGGCGGCAATCTTTCGACAAACGCCGGCGGCGTGAACGTGCTGCGCTACGGTTCGGCGCGCCATCTCGTGCTCGGTCTCAAGGTGGTGCTGGCCGACGGCCGGGTGCTCGATCTGTTGCGCAGCCTGCACAAAGACAACACGGGCTACGATCTCAAGCAGCTTTTCATCGGCGCCGAAGGCACACTTGGTATCATCACGGCGGCAACCCTGAAGCTGTTTCCCAAACCCGTCGCGCGCGAAACCGTGTTCGTCGCGGTCAACGATCCAAAGGCCGCGATCGAACTGCTCAACCGGCTACAGCACGCGACCGGCGGACTGGTCTCGGCGTTCGAGCTGATGCCGCGTCTCGGGCTCGAACTGGTGCTGGCGCGTATTCCCCAGACGGTCGATCCGCTGGCCGCACCATCGCCCTGGTATGTGCTTGTCGAAGCGACCAGCGCCGCGGCGATCGGCTTGAAGGAGGCGGTGGAATCGGCCATCGCCGATGCCATCCGCGACGGTCTCGCCAGCGACGCGGCGGTAGCGGGGCCGGCGGCGCAGCACGCCGCGCTGTGGCGGCTGCGCGAGAGTCTTTCGGAAGCGCAGAAACGCGAAGGCGGCTCGATCAAGCACGATGTCTCGGTTCCCATCGCCGCGATCCCCGAATTCCTGCGCCGCGGCATGGAGGCGGTGGCCGCGCTGGTGCCGGGCGTGCGTCCGGTGGCGTTCGGCCATCTGGGCGACGGCAACATTCACTTCAATTTCAGCGTGCCGAAGGGCGGCGACGACGGCGCGTTCCTCGCGCGCTGGAGCGAAGTCTCGCGCGCGGTCCACGACCTCGTGCACGAATTCGGCGGCTCGATCAGCGCCGAGCACGGCATCGGGGTGCAGAAGCGCGACGAACTGCGCCGTTACAAGAGCGTGGCAGAACTGGACGCCATGCGCGCGCTGAAGCGCACCCTCGACCCCAACAACATCCTCAATCCCGGAAAGATTCTAGCGATGTAAGAAATTCACCACGGAGACACGGAGGACTCGGAGAAAAAATCCCAAAACGGAGAAGGTCTCTTCCCTCCGTGTCTCCGTGGTGAAATCGGAATAAAATCCTCCGAACCATATCGAGGAAGGGAAGCGCAATGAAGGATTTTGCGGGCAAGACCGCCGTCATCACCGGCGGCGGCACGGGAATGGGGCGCGAACTGGCGTTGCAGCTGGTGGCCGAAGGCTGCAACGTGGCGATGTGCGACGTGTCGGCGGCCAACATGGCGGAGACGGCGCGCCGCTGCCGTGCCGGTGCGCCGCAGGGCACCCGCGTTGCCACTTTCCTGGCGGATGTTTCGGTCGAAGAGCAGGTGCTGGCGTTCGCCGAAGGTGTCGCGCGCGAGTTCGACACCGATCACATCCATCTGCTGTTCAACAATGCCGGCATCGGCGGCGGCGGCAGCATCGTCAACGGCGAGCGCGCGCAATGGGACAGGACCTTCGCCATCTGCTGGTTCGGCGTCTATTACTGCACCCGCGCTTTCCTGCCGCTGCTGCTCAGGGCGAACGAGGCGCGCATCGTCAACACCAGCAGCGTCAACGGCTTCTGGGCCTCCATCGGACCGGGCCGGCCGCACTCCGCCTATTGCGCGGCGAAATTCGCGGTCAAGGGATTTACCGAAGCGCTGATCACGGACCTCGCCCTCACCGCGCCGCACGTCAAATGCTCGGTCGTCATGCCCGGCCATATCGGCACGGAGATTTTCGCCAATTCGCGGCTGATCCAGAACTATGGCGACGCGACGGTCGATGTCGCCGCCGTGCGCTCAGCGCTGGAATTGCAGGGCCTGGATCTTTCGCGCCAGTCCGACGACGATATCCGCGCCTTCGTCAAGCTCCAGGAAATCCGCTTCCGCGACGAAGCCCCCACCTCGGCGGCGCAGGCGGCAACCATCATCCTCGACGGCGTGAAAGCGGAAAAGTGGCGCATCCTGGTGGGCAAGGACGCCGAATACCTCGACGCGCAGGTCCGCGCCGCGCCGGAAGAAGCCTACAGCGCCGATTTCTTCGCCGACGTGCTGAAGCAATCGGGGTGGAGATTGTAGAAAAACGCGGGCGTTTGAACATCCGTACGTCCCGATCTGTCGTATGCACACGCTATTCTCTTTTTCCGACGGAAGAGGAGATTTGCATGAACGATGTGGACGATCCGGGACTGGCACAACTTGGCTGGTATGTACGCAATTGCGCGCTCAGTCCGCTTGCGCGCAGACTCGAACGCGCGCTGCTCGACCAGATCAACCGGTTGAAGGGCCTGCCCGAAGACCCGTCAGACGATTCCGACATCTTTGAAGAGAAGCGCCCGCGCGCGCGATCGGGAGAGCTTCGGCGTGCGCTGAAGCCATACCATGCGGCGCCCGCCGGCGACGGGCTGCTCGACCGTCACGCAAATTATGCGCGGAAGGAGTTCAGACTCGATCCGCTCGAGGTGGAAATTCTTCTGCTGCTGATGCGGTACGCGCAGGACAAGCGGATCGAAGACTTCATGGATACCGTCGCGCATATTCTGCGCAACGCGCCGCAGACCATCGCCACCATGATCGGCTGCAATGCCCGCGAGGTGCTGGAGCGCCTGCGCGGCACCGCGCCGCTTGTCCTGTGCGGCCTTCTGAAGCTGGACGAGGACAGCGGCGGCTTCGGCGCGCGCAGCGGCTTTGCCGCCGTCGCTCCGCCCCTGCGCCAGGCGCTGCGCGAGAACTGTGCTTCGCGGCGCCAGTGGATCGAGGCGCTGACCGGTCCGGCGCAGACTTCCGATCTGGGCTGGGGCGATTTCGCGCATCTGGGCGAGGCAGCCGAACTTGCGCGCAAGGTTCTTGCCGGCGCGGCCGAGCGCAAAGCGCCAGGTGTCAATCTGCTGGTTCACGGCCCGGTGGGAACGGGCAAGACGGAATTCTGCAAGGCGCTGGCGGCGGCGGCTGGTTTGTCGATCTGGGCGGTTGCCGACAAGGATGAAGACGACGGCGAACCGACCCGTTCCGAAAGGCTTGCCTCGTTGCGATTGTTGCAGCGTCTGCTGTCGCGGCGCGAGGACTCGCTGGTTCTGTTCGACGAGGCGGAAGATTTGCTGGAGCAGCCCGGCGCCGCTTTCCGAATACAGGTCTCGTCGCGCAACGGTTCCAAGGTCCACATCAACCGCCTCTTGGAGCGCAATGCGATTCCCGTGATCTGGACCTGCAACGAGGTCGACTGCATCGATCCCGCGGTGCTTCGGCGCATGACCATGGCCGTGGAAGTGAAGACGCCTTCGAAGCCGGCCCGCACCCGCATCTGGCGCCGCGCGCTCGACCTCGCCAGCGTTGCGCTGGAAGACGATGCCATATCGCGGCTGGCGACGCGTTTCGAAGCCCCGGCGGGGATCGCCGCCAATGCCGCGAAGGCCGCCGCCCTCGCCGACGGTGGCGAACGCGAGATCGAGCATGCGCTGACGGGGCTGCTGGCATTGGTGGGCTCGCGTCCCGCGCCCGGCGCGCCTGACGATCTGCAATTCGACAACGGCCTCGTCAATTGCGCGGAAAATATCGCGGCGTTGACCGAGCGTCTCGCCCGCGCAGGCGCGCCGCTCAACTGGTCGATGTGTCTTTCCGGACCGCCGGGAACGGGCAAAAGCGCCTTCGCGCGCCATCTGGCAGGGCGCATCGGTCTCGACGCCATGCACCGGCGCGCCAGCGACCTGCTTTCGATGTGGGTAGGCGAAAGCGAAAAACAGATCGCCAGGGCATTCGCCGACGCCCGCAATGCGCGCGCCATGCTCATTCTGGACGAAGCCGATTCGCTGCTGGCCGAACGGCGCGGCGCGGTGCGCAGCTGGGAAGTGACCCAGGTCAACGAGATGCTGACCTGGATGGAAAACCATCCCTTCCCCTTCGTCTGCACCACCAACATGATGGAGCGGCTGGATCGGGCATCGCTGCGCCGTTTCACCCTCAAGCTGCGTTTCGAGGCGCTGACGACGAAGCAGGCAAGAGAGATGTTCGCCCACGCGTTTGGCCGCCCCGCGCCGCGCGCACTTTGCGATGCCCTGACGCCGGGAGACTTCGCGAATGTCCGCCGCCGCCTGGGTGTCATGGGCGCGGCCGACGGCGCGCGGCTGGCGGACTGGCTGACCGAGGAGGCCGAAGCGCGCGGCGTGCAGGGCGCACGCATCGGCTTTGCCGCGTGACACAGCCAGTGAATCCCGTCTTCTACGATTGCGAAGCGTCGGGCGTCGATGGCGTGCCGATCGAGATCGGGTGGGCCATCGTGGAGGAAGACGGCGGCGAAATCGTTTCCGAATCCCATCTCGTCAAGCCGCCGAAATCCTGGTGCATCGAGGCGCGCTGGGATCCCTGCGCGGAGGCGCTGCATGGCATTGCGCTCGTGCAGCTCGCTTCACAAGGCCGTCTGCCGTTTGAGATCGCGCGGCGGATGAATGCAGCCCTCGCCGGACGTGAGTTGTTTTCCGACAGCCCCATGGACGAAGCCTGGACGAGGCAGCTGTTCGACGAAGCGGGCGAGGATCCCGCCTTCCTCCTGCGCCGCACGGACGCGAACATCGTCATCGCGGCGTTTGCGCGCTCGCAGGGCGTGGGCGATGCCGCGTTGGCCGAAGTCCGCAAGGAAGCGGAGCGCCGCTCGCCGCGCACCCATCGCGCCGAAGCCGACGCTCGCTTCTGGGCCGAACTTTGGCTTATGCTCTCCACGAAGGGATCGCCCGCGTGACGGGCGGGATCGCAAAGGGTTCGTCGCGGTCCGAAGGGCCAGCGATGCGCTACGAAAAGGCCGATACCGTGCTGCGTCTTGCCCTCGCCATGCAGGGTTCGGCGGAAGGCCTCTCGCTCGAGGACATGCGCCGCTGCAACGGCAACCTGCTGAGCCGGCGCACGGCGGAGCGGCTGCGCGATGCCGTGGAACGCGTCTTCCCGCAGCTTGAAGTTGCCAATCCCGGCGACCTGCCGAAGCGCTGGCGGCTGCGGCCCGGCACGACCAACAGCCTGGCGGCGATCGGCGCCGGCGAGCTTTCCGCGCTCGGCGCGGCGGCGGCACTGTTGCGGCGCGAGAACATGCAGACCCAGGCAGGCGAAGTCGAGCGCGTGATGACGAAGATCAGGGCAGCGCTGAAACCGCAGGCGCTGCGAAAGGTGGAGACCGATCTCGAAGCGCTGACGGAAGCCGAAGGTCTCGCGATGCGCCCGGGCCCGCGCCCGAAGATCGACGGCGAAATCGTCAGCCGCTTGCGCGAAGCCATCCTCGCGATGCGCAAGGTGCGCCTGCATTATCTCTATCGTGGTTCCGGACGGCGCGGCTTTCAGACCGTGCATCCTTACGGATTTCTCTACGGCAACCGCAACTACCTCGTCGCCTGGAGCGAAAACGAACAGGCGCGCGAAGTGCGCTCCTTCGCGCTCTCCAACATCGAACGCGTGGAAATCCTGGAGAAGAGCTTCACGCGCAAGCGCGGCTTCTCACTGAAGGCCTATGCCGAACGCTCTTTCGGCGTCTTCCAGGAAAAGCCCGTCAACGTGGTCTGGAAATTCTCCGCCAAAGCCGCGCCCGACGCGAAGGAGTTTCTGTTTCATCCCACCCAGAAACTGGAGCCGCAAAAGGACGGCAGCCTCATCGTCCGCTTCCGCGCCGGCGGCCTGCAGGAAATGGCCTGGCATCTGGCAACGTGGGGGGAGGAGGTTAAGGTGGTCAATCCCACCAAGCTCGGGAGACAACTTTAGATAGCGCAGGAGAAATCGCATGGGTCACGAAAAGATACTGTTCGCACGTGCCGGCTGGATGAAGTTTTACGCTGGACCCGTTCCCGGCGACGATAAACCGATAGGCGGAGGCAGCTTCAACCAGGAAAATGTCGGTAGCGAGGCTTGGAATTTTGCAATTCAACGTGAAGATTGCCTGTATGGTTTTGTCCAATCGAGATCCGAGGAAATTGCGTTACAGCGAATTGATCCGAAGGTACCTGAGACCTCTTCGGAGTTGAATAATGTTCTTGTGGTTTTTGTCGCTAGAAATCCAATTGGCGGTCAAGTCATAGTGGGTTGGTACGACAGAGCCCGTGTTTTTCGTAAACTCAAAAAGCAGTCTCCAGGCAAACCGCGTGGCCACGGCCACTTCATAGTTGCCGAAAGGACTAACTGCGTGCTTCTGCCAATTGAAAGACGCACCTTTGAAATACCTAAAAAGAGTGGCATGGGGCAGGCAAACGTCTGTTATGTGTTTGAAAACAATGGAAGGCCTAAAAATCAGGCTTGGATCAGAGAGGCGGTCAAATTTGTCGAGAGCTATCAAGCAAGTAACATCCTGTCTGATCCCGAAGCTGGGGCTGAAGGCGAGAGCGCTGCTGCTATCGAAGAGGCCCTCGCAAGGTCTCAAGGGCAGGGATTTGCACGCAATGCCAAAGAGCGGAGGACCATCGAATTGTACGCAATGTGTATGGCCAAACGTCATTATAAAGAACAAGGCTTCAATAAAATTGATGATGTCTCTTCAACGAAGCCATACGACCTCCTCTGCAGGAATACCACCGGTCGAGAAATTCATGTCGAGGTGAAGGGAACGACGACCGATGGAAGAGCTGTTATTCTTACGGCCAATGAGGTGAAGCACGCTGAGAGCCACACCGCCTGCGCACTCGCGACTGTCCACTCTATCCGCTTAAGTGAAAAAGGCGGAAAACCGCGCGGAGGTACCCTTGTCGTATGCGATCCTTGGCATATCAATCGTAAGAACCTTTCGCCTGTTGCCTTTACATATCGTATGACCTGACTGGCAAGAATCCATAATTCGGGGATACATATAGCAATATGGACTCGATAACGATTCAGGCATAGCAGTCGAACTCCCAATTGCCTTCTCTGAGGTGCTCTCACAATTGCAGGAGAGAGAGCGGCAACGTGCAAAGCTGGAAGCCCATCGGTTTGATCCCTTCGATTACATGAAGGGAAATGAGCCAACCTTGAACAGAATTCTTTCTGACCTCCTCCGCCCCAATGGAAAACATGGCCAAGGCGCAGATTAGCAGGAGAGCTTTCTGGCGACGGTTGGAGTTGATCTTTCGAGCGGTTGTGACTTAGCCGGATCAATCGAAAAGCAGAAACGGAATTCCGGACGGCATACGCATTTCGCTTCGCGTGGGCACAACGGGGCGCGAACTCGGACGGTTAATGCAATTCCTTGGCCCGTAAAGATGCGGGAAAAAGCGCGGTCAATGATGATTTCACGGCACGTGGCCGCGCGCTACGCTGGAATGAGATGGCCGTAGGCGGCGATCCACTCTGGAATTGGCGGGTATCGCTCCGGCAACGAGCCGTCCCACATGTAATGGTCTGCGACCATCAGCTCTTCGAAGGTCCACCTGCGCACGCTGCCGGCGGGCTCACGGCCGGCAGCCGGGGTTACTGCGTCGGTCGTGGCCGGCCGAAAAAGCCCGGCCAAGGCGCATGGCACGGCCGCGGCGCAGGCGCCTGTGGCGGCGAGGGAGGCGAGCATCTGGCGGCGCGTGCGTGTCACGGCATCGGATTTCTCTGGTGTTTCCATGGGCGCATCATGACGGGCGCATACGACAGAAGCGGTCGTTCTGCTCTCGCCCGCTCCCTGCATCAAGCTCCCCGGAACATTGAAGCGACAGCCAATGAATCAGAATGGCCGCCGTGGAGGCGACGTTCAGCGAGTTCGCCATGCCGAGCATCGGAATCGCGACCGCCGCATCGACGCCGGCAACGGCTTCGGCGGAGACGCCGCCCTCTTCGGACCCCAAGATCAGACAGGCGGGAAAGCGCGGCGCGAGCCGTTCGGGCGCGACGCTGGCCGTCGTCTGTTCCGCGGCAACGATCCAGGCGCCGGCCGAGCGGGTTTCGTCGATGGCGTCGCTCGCGCGGGCGCGATGCCGCCACGGCTCCCAGCGCTGCGTCCCCCGCGCCGCCTGGACGAGCTTGCGCTTGTGCAACTCCACACGCGTGCCGCAGATGATGAGCCGTTCGACCAGAAAGGCGTCGCACAGCCGGAAGATGGCGCCGAGATTGTAGTTCTGCCTCACGCCATCGAGCACCACAGTAATCGGCCGCCGCGGCAGGCGAAGGAAGGCTTCGCGGTCCTGCTTCCCGCTGCGCAACTCCGCTTTCGAAAGTGCGCGGTACGCACTCACGCCTGTCGCTGTCAAGCCGTCCACCCCGCATGGATTTCGCAGCGAGTATGATGTCGCGATGCGTCAGACGGGGACGTACCGCCGACCAGAGTACAAGAAGGAACGATGCGGACTGCGGGAGATGTGCCATAATTGTTCCGGCAATGCGTCGGCCAAGACCGCCGGCAGAAAATGGGGCAACGCGTGTTCGTCGATTCCGGTCGCATCTTCTTCTCCGCCAGCGACCTGAATGCCTGGCTCGGCTGCCGGCACGCGACGTTTATGGACCTCAAGGTGCTGAACGGCGCCGTGAAGGCGGAAGAGGTTGGGGATGTACAGCTCGCGCTGATTCAAAAGAAAGGCATTGAGCACGAGGAACGATATCTCGCGCATTTGCGGGACTCGGGGCGGGATATCGTCGCCATCGACAAGCGCGGCACCCTTGACGAGCGCGTTGCGCAGACACATGAGGCCATGAAAGGCGGCGTGGAGGTGGTTTACCAGGCCGCGTTTCTGGATACGCCGTGGAATGGCGCGGCCGATTTTCTTCTCCGTGTCGACGGCAAGTCGCGATACGGAAACTACAGTTACGAACCACTGGATACGAAGCTCGCCAGATCAGCGCAGCCCAAGCACGTGATTCAGCTTTGCGTCTATTCCCGGATGCTGTCCGCCGCGCAAGTGTGCACTCCGCAGAACATTCATCTCGTTCTCGGCGACATGAGCCAGGTGATGCTGCCGCTGGCGCATTTCGTCCACTACGCGGAGCTGGCGCAAAGGCGGCTCGAATCCTTTGCCGCTCACCCGCCGGAACATTCGGTGGGCGAGCGCTGCGCGTGGTGCGGGCTCTGCCGCTGGCAGGCGCACTGCGAAGAAGAGTGGGAGCGCATCGATCATCTGAACGGCGTGGCGAACATCACACGCGTGCAGATCGCCACGTTGCGCGCCAATGGCGTTTACACCCTGCGGGCTCTCGGCGATCTGCCGGACCGCTCATCGATACCACAAATCCAGGCCGGGACACTGTCCCGTTTGAGGCAGCAGGCACGGCTGCAGAACCATAAGCGTGACACGGGCAGGAATGTCCACGAACTGCTTCCCCATGTTGACGGCAAGGGGTTTGCCCGGCTGCCCAGGCCAGATCCCGGCGATCTCTTCTTCGACATGGAGGGCGATCCTCTGATCGAGGGCGGACTCGAATATCTGTTCGGCTTCGCGTTCCGCAAGGGCGACGAGATCGCCTTTCAGCCGTTCTGGGGACATTCGCGCGACGAGGAGAAGCGCGCCTTCGAGCAGGCGATGGATTTCATCGGCGCGCGCCTTGAGGCTTATCCGGACGCGCATATATACCACTACGCGAGCTACGAGCAGACGGCTTTCAACGCGCTTTCTACCAGGCATGGCACCCGCGAAGCCGCGCTCGACGATCTTCTGCGCGGGCACAAATTCGTCGATCTCTACCGCGTCGTGCGCGAAGCCATCCGGGTGTCGGAGCCTTCCTATTCGATCAAGAACCTCGAAACCTTCTACATGCCCAAACGCGAAGGCGAAGTGGCGAGCGGCGGCGACAGCATCGTGATGTACGAGCGCTGGCGCGAGCTGGGCGACGCGGCGCTGTTGCAGGAGATCGAGGACTACAACGCCACCGATTGCCGCTCGACGTTGCTGCTGCGCGACTGGCTGCTGACGTTGAAGCCGGCCAACACAAGGTGGTTTGCGCCGGAGCCGGAAACTGACGGTGCGGAAAAAGCCGAGGTAAGAAACGAAGCGCAGGCAAGGCTCGAAACCATGACCGCGCGTCTGTGCGATGGCGCGCCGGAACAGGAGAAGCCGTTTCACCAGTTGGCATCGCAGCTTCTCGAATTTCATCGCCGTGAAGCGAAAGCACAGTGGTGGAAAATCTTCAACTGGCGAGAGATGTCCGGCGACGCGCTTGAGGATGAAGTGGAATGTCTGGGCAACGTGCGCCCGGATCGCGGCCGGCGCCCGGAGTCCGACAAGAGATCGCTCATCCACTATTTCCGTTTCGATCCGCAGCAGTGCAAGCTGCGCGAGGGAAACAGCCCACAATTTGCACACATGCGCAAAGCGGCCGGCGCCATATGGGAGATCGACGCTGGCGCGGGCACCATCGCGCTCAGGATCGGCAATAGCGCTGAGCCTTATCCCAAGACATTTTCGCTGATTCCCGACGACCCGATCGGTACGAAGCCCTTGCGCGAGGCCATCTATCGTTACGCCGAAGCAATCGCAAAAGGCGGGAAGGAATACAAGGCGATCACACGGTTGCTGAAAAAGGAATTGCCCGTCGTTACCGGCGTAAAACTTGGAGAACCCATCGTCGAGGGCGAATCCACCGTCGACAAGTCCGTGGCGGCGATCTGCGCCTTGAAAAACAGCACGCTGGTGGTGCAGGGGCCGCCGGGCGCGGGCAAGACCTACACCGCATCGCACGCCATCGTCGAATTGCTCAAGCGCGGCAAGCGAGTCGGCGTTTCCTCCAATTCGCACAAGGCGATCGTGACCTTGCTGAAGGCCGTCGAGGAAGTGGCGATCGCGCGCAAAATCAAATTCCGCGGCGCCAAGAAATGCTCCGGTGACGATGACGGCGTCGGCGGCAAGATCATCGAAGACGTGAAGGACAACAAGAGAGTTTGCGAAGGCGACTATCAGCTTATCGCGGGCACGGCGTGGCTGTTCGCGCGCGACGAACTGGATCAGGCGCTCGACTACCTGTTCATCGACGAGGCCGGACAGGTGGCGCTTGCCAATGTGATTGCGACAGGCACGAGCGCGCGCAATATCGTGCTGATCGGCGATCAGATGCAGCTGGCCCAACCCTCACAAGGCGTGCATCCGGGTGACAGTGGCCTCTCGGCGCTGGAATATGCGCTGGGTGCGCATGCGACCGTGCCGCCGCAGCTTGGCATTTTTCTCGACCGCACGCGGCGCATGCATCCCGATGTCTGCCGCTTCATCTCGGAAGCGTTTTATGACGGAAGGCTGAACCCCGCGCCCGGCAACGAACGCCAGCGCCTGGTGCTCGGCCGGGATGCGGATGCGTCGCTGGCGCCCACCGGTTTGCGCTTCATCGAGGTCGAGCAGAACGATTGCAGCCAGAAAAACGAAGCCGAAGCGAAACGCCTGGCGGCGGCGTTCCGCAGCCTGTTGCAGCAAAGCTGGATCGACCGCGACGGCAAAAAGGCCCGCATGGGGCTTGCGGATATTCTCGTTGTCAGTCCCTACAACATGCAGGTGGAAGAATTGCGGCTGACGCTGCCGGAAGGTGCGCGCGTCGGCACCGTGGACAAGTTTCAGGGCCAGGAAGCGCCGGCGGTTCTCGTTTCGATGGCGACCTCATCGGCCGACAGCATGCCGCGCGGCATCGAGTTTCTGTTCAGCCGCAACCGGCTCAATGTGGCGATCTCGCGGGCGCACTGCCTCGCCGTCATCTTCGCCAATCCCCGCCTGCTGGAAGCCGCCTGCACGACCGTGGAGCAGCTTCGCCTCGTCGATGCGCTATGCTGGGCGAAGCTGTATGCGGAAGCGTGAAGCCACTCATCCAAAGGCGGCCGTGGATTTTTTTTACGCGATGCAATAAGCGCACACCGCGAAATCGACATCAGGGAATTTTTTCGCTGTTCGTGCGAAGCGGCGGCGGCAGCAATTGCGGCGACGCGTTTCTTCGTTGCGCACGATGCGGTATGATGCCGGATTGCGCTCTTTGACATTGTGAATCGGATTTGAATGGCGGCGGCGCAACGCAGTTGCGTGCGAAGCATCGCGCCCGCTGACTGTGCGGCATCGCAAAAAATGCGGGCTGGAAGCCCGCGGTCCCGCAAAACTTGTTTCCGTGCTTTTTCGCTGCCTGCGGCTGGGTGCGCCGGCCCAAATATCGTGCAAGGCGTTGATTGCGTGGCAGAAAATGGATTTGCCGCGCTCGGGCGCCCGCGGTTTATTCCGTGTTAACCAGCGAATAACAGCGAGTGCAATTCGCTGTTCGCGCCCAGCGCGATTACGCTGCTTTCGTCAGCACGGGATCGCCGGGCGAGGGCGGCGCAGGCGCCGCGGCAAGCCCCGACACGGCAACGGGTGGCCGCCGGTTCGACAGCGCGCTCAGGCATGCGGTCGCGACGCTCGCCGCATAGGGCAGGCTCTGGATGGCGAGCATGGCGGTCCACAGCATGGCGGCGGGATCGTCGCTGTCGCGCTCGTACAACATGGCCGCGATCGCGATGGTACACAGCGTCAGCAAAGTGATTTCCTGCCAGATCATGCGCAGCGCCTGACGCAGATCGGCCGGGTTCTCGCATTTGGGCGTGCGCAGGAAGGCCTGGCGCGAGGTGAAGACGCCGATCAGAACCGCCTTGCCTACCGTGTGGGTGAGCGACAGCCCGGCGACGGAGGCGGCGATGGCGCCGACCACGCCGGAGCCGACTTTCTGGGGATGCAGCAGCATCGTCTTCAGCGACTTGGCCACGAACAGCGCGATGGCGGCGGCGGAAAGGGCTTCCATCGGCACGTCGAAATAATTCGGCGCCATGGTCATCAGAAACGTCCACACCAGCGCGAAGCCGGTGACGATGAGACCCATGCCGTCGGACAGCCAGGGCAGCCAGCCGCAGAGAAACTGGTAGCGCTGCGCCCAGTTGAGCTTCGTGCGGCCGAGAAAAATCGCACCGACATGGCGTTTCATGATCTGCATGGCGCCATAGACCCAGCGGTAGCGCTGGCTCATGAACGCAGCCAGCGTATCCGGCGTCAGGCCCCTGCCCATGCTTTGCGGAAGATAGGCCGCGCTGTACCCCGCCTCGAACAGCTTCAGTCCCAGCTCGGTATCTTCGGTGATGCACCACGGGCTCCAGCCGCCCACCTGCCGCAGCATCTCCTTCTTCACGATGGTCATCGTGCCGTGCTGGATGATGGCGTCGTGCTCGTTGCGCTCCACCATGCCGATGTGAAAAAAGCCGCGATATTCCTCGTAGCACATCGCCTTGAAGACGCTGGCGCGGGCGTCGCGATAATCCTGCGGTCCCTGCACCAGCGCCACCGTCGGCGACGCGAAGCAGGGAAGCGCGCGCCGCAGCCAGAACGGCTCGACGCGATAATCGCTGTCGATGACGGCGATGTATTCGGCCTGCGGATCGGTGAGACGTAGCGCTTCGTTCAGCGCGCCGGCCTTATAGCCTTTGACGTTGTCGAGATGGAAGAACCGGAAACCCGCGCCAAGCCCCGCGCAATGCGCTTCCACCGGGCGCCACACGGCGGGATCGCTTGTGTTGTTGTCCAGCACAATGACTTCGAAATTGTCGTAGTCGAGCCGTGCCAGCGCCTCGATCGTTTCGATCACCATCGCCGGCGGTTCGTTGTAGCAGGGCACATGGATGGAAACCCGGGGCGCATTTTCGGGAATCGCCGCAAGCTGGGCGCGCCGTTCGATGCGCCACAGGCTCGCGGCCAGCTCCACGCCTTCGGTCAGGATGATGGCGGCGGCGAAAAACACCAGCGGTATCATCGCCAGCGTCATCGCGATGTCGCCGGGGTCGATGTATTGCAGGGTGCCGGCATCGAACAGAATGAGCAGTCCCG
>Ga0208849_1001567_pt1 | contig 15326 bp, 11 predicted proteins | sample NGESurdeep072012_10_FD_184470 | JGI IMG/M metagenome (GOLD analysis project Ga0208849, IMG submission 184470) | Arctic peat soil microbial communities from Barrow, Alaska - NGEE Surface sample 53-3 deep-072012 (SPAdes) | ecosystem: Environmental > Terrestrial > Soil > Wetlands > Peat ...
CGAGCTTATGATCACGCTCGTCATCGCCACCGTATTGATCACCATAGCAATACCGTCCTATAGCAATTCCGTGCGCAAGTCTCGCCGTACCGAGGCCAAGACCGCATTGCTCGATCTGGCCGGACGCGAAGAACGCTTCTTCAACACCAATAACGTCTACAGTGCTTTGCCCACAGATCTGGGGTACACCGGTGCGGGCTTCCCCCTGAACGTCGGCAGTAACTACTATCAGGTGAACGTTCTACTGACCAACGTCGGCGGCACCCCTGGCTACACAATCACGGCCGTACCAATTACCGCCGATCAGCTCAAGGACGTGACCTGCCTGCAGTTTCAGCTCACCAATACCGGCGCACAAACCGCCACCGACCCGAGCTGCTGGCAATAACGCGCGGCTTCGCCGCGTGGCGGACACCCGCCGCGTCCCGTCTTTGGTGTAACCTCTCGCCATGTGCCGCAGCCGCGGCGGATTGCGCGATGGTCGGCAAACACAACATATTTCTGATCGGACCGATGGGGTCCGGCAAAAGCGCCGTGGGAAAATACCTGGCGCGCGTGCTCAATTATCCGTTCCTGGACAGCGATCATGAGATCGAGCAACGCACCGGCGCCGATATACCGCTGATCTTCGAACGCGAAGGCGAGGCGGGATTTCGTCATCGTGAACGCGAGGCCATCGCTGAGCTCAGCGCGCGCGAGCGCATCGTGCTGGCAACCGGCGGCGGCGCGGTGATCGATGCCGACACGCGCCGCAATCTCAAATCCCGCGGCTGGGTGGTCTATCTGGAGACTTCGGTGGCGCAGCAGGCGGAACGGGCCGGACGCACACGCCACCGGCCAATGCTTCACGGCGCCGATCCGGCCCAGCGCCTGGGAGAGCTGCTGCAGGAGCGCGAGCCGTTGTACCGGGAGATAGCCGATTTGACCGTTTCGACCAATCGCCGCCGCGTGCCGGCAGTGGCAGAGTTCATCGCGCAGCAGTACCGCGAATCGTTGCAGGTGGCAGACGCTTGCAGACCCTGACCGTCAGCCTGGGGGACCGTTCGTATCCGATCCTGATCGGATCGGGGTTATTGCAGTCCGCGGCCGTGGCGCTGCATGTTCCCGCCGGCGAATTGCTGCTGGTGAGCAATACCGTGGTCGCGCCGTTGTATGCCGAACGGCTCAAAGGCGCGCTGCCGGGCCGGCGCGTGATTGAACTGATCCTGCCGGATGGCGAGCAGCACAAGACCCTGAGCGCCGCGGGCCGGATGTTCGACGTCATGATCGCCAATCGTCTGGGACGCGATGCCGTAATCGTGGCGCTCGGCGGCGGCGTCATCGGCGATCTGGCGGGCTTCGTCGCCGCCTGCTATCAGCGCGGCGTGAATTTCGTGCAGGTGCCGAGCACGCTGCTGGCCGACGTCGATTCGTCGGTGGGCGGCAAGACCGCGGTCAACCATCCCGGCGGCAAGAACATGATCGGCGCCTTCCATCAGCCGCGCGCGGTGATCATCGATACCGATCTGCTCGCAAGCCTTCCCGGGCGTGAACTGCGTGCGGGACTGGCGGAAGTCATCAAGTACGGACTGATCTGGGACGCGGCTTTTTTTGACTGGATCGAGGCGCATATCGATGCGCTGCTGGCCCGTGACCCGGCCGCGCTCGAGTACGCCATCCATCGCTCCTGTCAGATCAAAGCAGAAATCGTCAGTCACGACGAACGCGAGCAGGGCGAGCGCGCACTGCTGAATTTCGGCCATACCTTCGGCCATGCCATCGAAGCGGCCACCGGCTACGTCGAATGGCTGCACGGCGAAGCGGTTGCCTTAGGCATGGTGGTCGCCGCGGACCTGTCGCAGCGGCTCGGACAGCTCGAGCCCGGCGAGCGGCGCCGGCTGGTGACGCTGCTCAAGCGCGCCGGCCTGCCCGTGGACGCGCCGCGCATGGGTGCCGATACCGCGTTCGACTACATGCGCATCGACAAGAAGGTCAAATCCGGACGCGTGCGCCTGGTGCTGTTGCGTGGCATCGGTGCGGCGGCAATGACCGGCGACTATGCCGACTCGGCGCTGCAGAGCACGCTGGCCGCTCATTTCGGCGAGGCCAGCACCGTGATCTCATGAGCCAGGAGGCCCTTGCGCCCTACGCCGCGCACGACCTGCAATCCCGCGGCCGCCGCTTCGCCGAGCCGCCGCCGGAGTATCGCAGTGAGTTCCAGCGCGATCGCGATCGCATCATTCATTCCAGCGCCTTTCGCCGCCTGGCCTATAAGACCCAGGTGTTCGTGAACCATGAGGGCGATCTGTACCGGACCCGGGTGACCCACTCGATCGAGGTGGCGCAGATCGCGCGTTCGGTCGCACGCGCCCTGTCGCTGAATGAAACGCTCACCGAAGCCATTTCGCTGGCGCACGATCTTGGCCACACGCCGTTCGGTCATGCCGGGCAGGACGCACTCAACGACTGCATGCGCGATTACGGCGGCTTCGAGCACAATCTGCAGTCACTGCGCACGGTGGATGAACTGGAAGAGCGCTATGCGCTGTTTTCCGGCCTGAACCTCACCTTCGAGTGCCGCGAAGGCATACTCAAGCACTGTTCGCTGTCCAAGGCGCGCGAACTGGGTGATGTCGGCGAGCGTTTTCTGCAACGGCGCCAGCCGGGGCTTGAGGCGCAGCTGGCCAATCTTGCCGACGAAGTGGCTTACAACAATCACGACGTGGACGACGGCATTCGCGCCGGCCTGATCACGCTGGAAGAAGTGGCGCAGGTGCCGCTGGTGGGCAGGCAATTCCATGAGGTGTCGCGGCTCTATCCGCAGCTGCAGGGCCGCCGGCGCGTGCACGAGACCGTGCGGCGCATGGTCAATACACTGGTGGTCGATGTCATACGCTGCGGTATCGAGCATCTGCGGGCGGCTGCGCCCGCCGACATCGAAGGCGTGCGCGCGCATCCGCACGCACTGATCGGCATGAGCGATGCCACGCGTGCCGCGCACGTGGAACTCAAGCAATTTCTCTATGAGCATGTGTACCGCCATCAACGCGTATTGCGCATGACGCTCAAGGCCAGACGGGTAGTCAAGGAGCTGTTCGAAGCCTTCATGGACGAGATCCGGCTCATGCCGGCCGAACACCGTGACCATGCGATAGGCGCGGAAGCGCGCGCTGGCATGGCCGGCCGCGCCCGCATGGTCGCCGATTACATTGCCGGCATGACCGATCGCTACGCAATTCTCGAGCACCGCCGCCTGTTCGATCCCGGGGCGCGCACGTGAACGAATTGCGCGCTGCCATTTCCGCCCCGAACCGCCTGATCGTCGCACTGGATGTCGACACGCGCGCGCAAGCGATAAACTTTAGTTGGAGTCGTAGCTCAGTTGGGAGAGCGACGGGTTTGATAGCCCGTGTGTCGCCGGTTCAATTCCGGCCGGCGACAAAAAAGGCCACGACTAGCGCGGCCCTATAAGCCTGTTGAAAAATGGTTAGGCCGCTTCGTTAGCAAGAGCCCGAGCAATTTCGTCTTGAATCTTTGCGGCAGCGCCCTTGGGATCAGCCGCGTCGCGGATAGGCCGCCCTACAACCAAATAGTTGGCACCAGCACGTATCGCCTCTGCCGGAGTCAATGATCGCTTATGGTCGTCTGTGTGGGCGCCAGTTGGTCTAATTCCAGGCGTCACGATGAGAAGATCCGGGTATTGAGCGCGCAGCTTACCGACCGAAGAACCCGAAGCGATGACTCCATCGCATCCCGACGATATGATGCTTTCGGTCCTGCGAAGAACATGTTCATCCATGGCCACGTCTTTTTTGAAAGCCTTCGGTATGTGAAAATAATCTCTTAAATCATTCGCGTCCCAGCTCGATAGATACGTGACCTGCAAAAACTTCGGAAACTCTTTATCGCCTCGACCAAGCTTGGCTGCTGCCGTTGTGGCGCCATTGCCTTGTAGCGTAAAGAGCTTCACATCAGCATTCGCTGACATTCTTACGGCCTTTTCTACCGTACGCGGCGTGTCGTTAATTTTCAGATCCAGGAAAACCTTCTTGCCTTTCCCTACGACGGCTTCCACGATTGGAAAGCCGCTTTCCATAAAAAGCTGCAGTCCCACCTTGTAGAAAACGACATCATCACCCAGATTTTTTACCAGGCTCAGCGCTTCAGCGCCAGTATCAACATCCAACGCGACTATTAGTCGTTCTGTTGGTGCAATGTCGGTGCGCATATCGTCCTCCATTGGCGCTCCGGTTTGGTGCCGTCTTGAAGAAACAGAAACGCTACTTCCGCGCGCAACGGAAAGGCGGCCGCGGATGCTACCACTCGACGTTCTAGATTGACGCTCGAGTTCATGCGTGGTTCCCATCTATACATTGTGCTACCGGAAGGTTCTAAACACAACTCGTGGTACTGCGCGATCAATTATTATTAAATACAGTATGTTAATTGTCGCCTCTATTTAGGCTTGTGCAATGCCACCGATCGGTTCCTTTCCAAGCGACAAAAAACCATGCTTCAAAAGATTAGTCGAGAGCAGGCTGCCGATACCTGTCGAATGTGTGCCGGAGTGGGCGAAAGGGAAACATCCAACTGGGCTGCGCATGGTGCCGTTGCCCTGGAAACGAGAATTAGATTCACTTCCGCCCGGAAACCGCCTCGATTGCTGGTACCTGTGGAACGCTGCGATTCCGAATACCGAATGGGAGCTTGATCCTCAACGAATCCTGGATCGCAATATTTCTGACATCGGAGCGCTGTCGCGGCTGGAATTTCTGATTTTCGATGCTGCGATCACAATCCAGCAACGATCGCATCGACTTCAATGCGCGAGCTTACTCAGCTCACTTGCCGCGCGTAGCCACGATGGCGCATGGATCGTGCCGGAACACGATGGTTCAATCTCAGTATGGGCAGATGCGGCGTTTCAGCTATATCACGGCCGCTTGGAGTAGTCGGTGAGCGGCCGGCCATCAGACTTGGAGCAGGAGCTGGGACTCCGGCTCGCTGACCGTCAGCTGCCCCATCTGGGTCACATGGCTGTAATGAGCCTCAGCGCCGGTGAACACGAGCGAAGTTCTGACCCCTGCTGCTAATCTATGCTTGCTTCTTCACACCTGTACTGCGGGGCGGATTCAGGATGAAAAATAGACGACTTAGTTGCCTACTCGCGGCACTCGGCTTGCTTATGCCTGCGTCGGCGCTGCTCGCCGCGCCGTCTCCCATCGCGTTGCCCGGCGATCGTGTGTTTCCCGAAAACATTACCTCGACCCGCGACGGCACTTTGTATGTGGGCAGCCTGGGCTCAGGCGGTGTCTACAGAATCCGGCCCAGCAATGCGCACGCGCAGCTGTGGATCAAGCCCGGCACCTTCGGCAGCAATGCGGTGTTCGGGGTACTGGCAGACGAACGCTCCAACACCCTATGGCTGTGCTCGAACGATCTGTCGCCGCTGGGCGTGATCGTTGCGGGAGCGGACAAGGGCAGCGTGCTCAAGGGATTCGATCTGACTTCCGGCAAGGGCAAGGTCAGCGCGGTGATGCCCGGCGAGCATACGCTCTGCAATGACATCGCCATCGGAGCGGACGGCTCGGCATTTGTCACCAACACCCTGGCGCCGCAGATCTTCCGCCTGCCCCCGGGCGGCACTCAGCTCGAGCTGTGGCTGACGGATGCCTCGCTGCAACCTCCGCCGGGCAAGGCCGGACTGGATGGCATTGCCTTCGGCAGCGATGGCAACCTGTACGTGGATACCTACTCGCCCGGCGATCTGTACCGCATCGAGGTCAAGGACGGCAAGCCGGGCAAGGTCAAGAAGTTGCAGCCGTCGCGGCGGCTGGTGCTGGCCGATGCGATTCGTCCGCTCGGCAAGGACAGTTTCCTGATCGTCGAAGACGGCGGGCGGCTGGATCGCATCATCATCCATGGCGACAATGCCGCGGTGAAAACCCTCAGGGACGGCATGGCTATTCCCACCGGCGTGGCGATCGCCGGCGGCACCGCGTGGGTCAGCGAGGGTCAGCTGTCATACCTGTTCGATCCGTCGAAGAAGCAGCAGAAACCCAAACTGCCGTTCAGGGTTTACCCGGTGGTGCTGCCGCCGCGCTGACCGGCGCGGCGGCGCCCGCCTGCTTCACGAGTTCATCGCGCAACGCCCGCCGCAGGATCTTGCCGACATTGGTCTTGGGCAGCTGGTCGCGGAAATACACGGCCTGCGGCCGTTTGTAGTTGGTCAGGGACTCGTGGCAGCAGTCCTTGACCGCCTGCTCGGTCAACGCCGGATCCTTGCGCACCACGAATACCGCCACGACTTCGCCCGAATGCTCGTCGGCCTGCGCGACCGCCGCGACTTCCAGCACGCCCGGACAGCGCGCGACCACGTCCTCGACTTCATTCGGATACACCTTGAAGCCCGAGACGATGATCATGTCCTTCTTGCGGTCTTCGATGAAGACGAAGCCGCGCTGATCGAAGCGGCCGATATCGCCGGTGCGCAGCCAGCCCTCGGGCAGCATGACCTTGGCGGTCTCGTCGGGGCGGTTCCAGTAACCACGCATGACCTGCGGACCGCGCAGGCAGATCTCACCGACCTCACCAATAGCGAGCTCGCGGCCTTCGTCGTCACGAATGGTGAGATCGGTGGACGGCACGGGCAAGCCGATCGAGCCGGTGAAACCGGCATCGGGACCGACCAGCGGCGTCACACAACCCACCGGTGAGCACTCCGTGAGCCCCCAGCCCTGCGAGACCACGCAGCCGGTGATCTCTTTCCAGCGCGCAGCCACCGAACTCTGCAGCGCCATGCCGCCGGCCACCGTCGCCTTCAGGCGCGAGAAGTCGACAGCGCTGAAACCCGGCGTATGCATGAGGGCGTTGAACAGGGTGTTCACGCCCATGAAGAACATGGGCCTGTGGGCGTGCAGATCCTTGACGAACGCCGGGAAATCGCGCGGATTGACGATCATCAGCCCGGTTGCGCCCACCGAGGCGAACAGCAGGCAATTGCCGGTCAAAGAAAAAATGTGATACAGCGGCAATGCGCAAACAAAGGTCGCTTTATCGAGCGCGACCTGCTGGAACCAGGCGCGCGCCTGCATGACGTTGGCCACCATATTGCCGTGTGTGAGCATGGCGCCCTTGGCCACGCCGGTGGTGCCGCCCGTGTACTGCAGGTAGGCGAGGTCCTGGTGATCCAGGCTCACCGGCAGCAACTTCAATGGGCGTCCTTCCTTGATCACCTCGCGGTAGCGGCGAGCCTGGGGGATGTGCCAGCGCGGCACTTTCTTGTGCACGTGGCGCAGCACCAGATTCACAATCGCGCCCTTGGGCCACGACAGTTCATCGCCGGCGCCGGTGACGATGACCTGGCGCACATTGGTGCCCGGCAGCGCCTTCTCCACGGTCGCGGCGAAGTTCTCCAGCACCAGTATGGCCGTGGCTCCTGAATCCTTGAGCTGGTGCGCCAGTTCGGTGACGGTATAGAGCGGATTGGTATTCACGACCACCAGCCCGGCGCGCAGGGCGCCGAACATGGCGATCGGGTACTGCAGGACGTTGGGCAGCATGATGGCGATGCGATCGCCCTGCTTGAGTCCGAGGCCATGCTGCAGCCAGGCGCCGAAGGCACGTGAGCGCCGGTCGATCTCGCGGTAGCTGATTGCCGTGCCCATGCAGTGATAGGCAACGTTGTCGGCGTAGCGCTCACAGGCACCCTCGATCAATGCCTTGAGCGAATCAAACGCGAATACGTCGATCTCCGCGGGTACTCCCGGCGGATACTGCTTCAGCCAGAATTTTTCCATCGCTTCGATTCCCCCAGCAACGGCAGCAGTCTGGGCCAGACGTTGTCCAGCAACGATGGCTGTCCTTTCTCGTTGGGATGCAGGCCGTCGGCCTGCATCAGATCGGCGTGCAGGGCCACGTTATCGAGCAGGAACGGCAGCAGCGCGATGTGGTGGCCGGCGGCGAGTTCCTGGTACATGCGCATGAAGCCGCCGGTGTAGCGCTCGCCGTAGTTGGGCGGCAGGCGCAGACCCAGCAGCAGCACCGCGATGTGCTGGCTCTGTATCAGCGCAATCATCTGATCGAGATTATCGCGCGTGCCGGCGAGCGGCAGGCCCCGCAGGCCATCGTTGGCGCCCAGCTCAAGCAGCACGATGCGCGGTTTCTGCACGGCCAGGGCCCGCGGCAGGCGTGCCAGGCCGCCATCGGTGGTCTCGCCGCTGACGCTGGCATTCACTACACGGAATCCGTACCCTTCGTGCTCGATCTTCTGCGCCAGCAGGCTCACCCACCCCTGCTCCACGCGAATGCCATAGCCGGCACTGAGGCTGTCGCCGAACACCAGTACCACGGGCGCCTGCGATGGCGCCGCGCCCGCCGCCGCCGGCACGATGACCAGCCATGCCAGCAGGATGCCAATGACGCGCGACATAGTTCTCGAAGCCAGAAATGTGACCAGGCAGGTTAGCAGTCCGGAAGGGCCGCTGACCATTGTGCGCGACATTTCTCTGGCCGTGGCAGCGCGTGAATCGATTGCGATCGTGGGCGCCTCGGGAGCCGGCAAGTCGACACTGCTGGCATTGCTGGCGGGCCTCGACCAGCCGACTTCCGGGGAAGTGTGGCTGGCGGGCAGCAACCTGTCGTTGCTGGATGAAGACCATCGCGCGCGGCTGCGCGCGCAACGCGTGGGTTTCGTATTCCAGTCGTTTCACCTGGTGCCCTCGCTGACCGCGGTGGAGAACGTCATGCTGCCGCTGGAGCTCGCCGGCCGGCGCGATGCGCGCGGCGCGGCTGCCGACATGCTGGCGCGTGTCGGCCTGGGCGCACGCCTGGGGCATTACCCACGCCAGCTCTCGGGCGGAGAGCAGCAGCGTGTGGCGCTGGCACGTGCCTCGGTGGGATCGCCCGCGGTGCTGTTCGCCGATGAGCCCACCGGCAATCTCGACACGGTCACCGGCGCGCGCATCGCGCAGTTGTTGTTCGAGCTCAACACCGGATCGCAGACCACGCTGGTGCTGGTCACTCACGATCGCGCGCTGGCCGCGCGTTGCGGCCGCGTGCTGACCATGGAGGCCGGTGCCATGCAGGCCGGGAGCTGAGCGCATGCATGCGCTGACCCTGGCGGTGCGGGCGCTGCGGCGTGAATGGCGCTCGGGCGAGCTGGCGGTGTTGTGGCTGTCATTGAGCATCGCGGTGGCGGCGTTGTGCGGCGTGGGTTTCCTGGTCGATCGCATCGGCCGCGCAGTGGCGGCGCAGGCCAGTGAAGTGCTGGCAGCGGATCTGCGCGTTGAATCCGATACACCGATCGCGGGCGCAGACGTGGCCAAGGCGGATTCGCTGGGATTGTCGAGCGCGCGCCTGACGAGCATGCTCTCGGCCATCTTCAATGGCGACACCAATCAGCTGGCCGACGTGCGCGCGGTCAGCAACGGCTATCCATTGCGCGGCCAGCTGACGATCGCCGAGCGCGCGTTTGCCACTGGCGCTGCAACCAGGCAGATTCCGGGGCCCGGGGAGGCATGGCCGGATTCGCGGCTGGCCGCGGCGCTCGGCGCCGCGATCGGCAGCCAGCTCAGCGTGGGCTCGAGTACCCTGCGCGTGACGCGCATTCTGATCTCACGGCCGGACCAGAATTCCACCTTCGTCGAATTCGCCTCGTCGCTGCTGATCAACGATGCGGATCTGCGGTCGACCACCCTGATCCAGCCCGGCAGTCGCGTCAGTTACGCCTTGCTGCTGGCCGGCTCGAGCTCGCAGCTCGAAGCGTTTCGTCATTGGCACACGCTGCAGGACTTCGGCAAGGAGCGGATCGCGGATCTCGCCGAGGCCAGCCCGCAGATCGGTGAGGCCAGCCGGCGCGCGGCGCGCTTCCTGTCATTGGCGAGCCTGGTGGCGGTGCTGCTGTGCGCGGTGGCCATTGCAATGAGCGCGCGCAGCTATGTGCGCCGGCACCTGGACGTGGTCGCACTGATGAAAACACTCGGCGCCTCGCGCCGCCTGGTGCTGGCCGTGCACCTGTGGCAGTTGCTGCTGCTGGCGCTGGTGGCGAGCGTGGTCGGCGCGGGCGCGGGATGGCTCACGCAGTTGTGGCTGGTGCGCGTGCTGCGAGGGCTGCTGCGCGGGGATTTGCCGCCAGCCGGTCCGTGGCCGGCGCTGGTGGGATTCATCATTGCACTGGCCATGCTGGCCGGATTTGCGCTGCCGCCGCTGTTGCAGCTCACGCAGGTGCCGGCGCTGCGGGTACTGCGGCGCGATGTCGGACCGCCATCGCCGCGGCTGTGGAGCGCGGCGCTGCCGGTGGTGCTCGCCATCGCCGGCGTGGTGTACGCAGCGCTCGGCGATGCACGCCTGAGCGCGTGGTTCGTGCTCGGGCTGGCCGCCGCGGTGCTGGTGCTGGCTCTGGCGGGCGGCGCGCTCGTGAGCCTCGCGGCGCGCGTGCGCGGTAATGCCGGCGCCGCCTGGCGCTATGGCGTTGCCAATCTGGCGCGCCGTCGCACCGAAGGCATCGCCCAGATCGTGGCCTTCGGCTTAGGGTTAATGCTGCTGCTGTCGCTGGCCATACTGCGCAACGACCTGGTCACCGACTGGCAGGCGAGCCTGCCGGCCGACGTGCCCAATTATTTTTTCGTCAATATTCCGTCCGCGCAGCGCGAGGATTTTCAGAAGGAATTGCGCGCCCAGGGCGCGCGGCTGGAACGCATGCTGCCGATGATCCGCGGCCGCCTGGTGGCGATCAACGATCAGCCCATCGCCGCGCGACACATCGCCGGGCAGCGCGCCGGCGCAGGCGCAGGCGATGGCCGCCGTGGTCGCGGTTCACCCGAGCGCGAACAGAATCTCACCTGGTCGGGCGAACTCGGCGATGACAACCGCATCGTCGAGGGGCAATGGTGGACGCCGCAGCAGTATGGCCAGCCGCTGGTGTCGCTGGCGGTGGAATACCAGGATCGGCTGGGGCTGAAGCTCGGCGATCACCTGCGCTTCGATGTCGCCGGCGAGAGCCTCGATGTCACGGTGGCGAGTTTTCGCAAGGTGAAGTGGGACAGCTTCAGGCCGAATTTTTTCATCGAGTTCCCGCCGGGATTGCTGGATTCGGCCGCGGGCACCTACATGACCAGCGCATTCCTGCAGCCCACGAGCGGTGCGATGGCGCGGCTGGTACACCAGTTTCCCGGCGTCTCCATCTTCAACGTCGGCGATCTGCTGGCACAGGTGCGCGCCGTGATCGGCAAAGCGGTCACGGCGGTGCAGAGCGTGTTCGTGTTTACCCTGTTCGCCGGCCTGAGCGTGTTGTTCGCGGCCGTGCAGGCCAGCAGCGAGGAGCGCGGCTACGAGATCGCCATACTGCGTGTACTGGGTGCCGGCCGTTCGATGATCTTTGCCAGCGTGCTTGCCGAATTTTCGCTGATGGGGGCGCTGGCCGGTCTCATGGCGGCCACCGGTGCCTCGCTCGGCGGCGCCTGGCTTGCGCACGCGCTGGAACTCAATTACCGCTTCGACGCCACGCTGTGGCTGGTGGGTGTGATTGCATCGGTGTTGATCCTGGGAGCGGCGGGAGCGATTTCGACGCGCTCGATGGTGCGGGCGCCACCACGCACGGTGCTCTACTAATATCGGCGTGATGAGTTATCGGACAACTAGAGGTGTGTATAAGCCAGGCAGGTAACTTTCGTTAATGAAAGTTACCTGCCTGGCTTATACACACCGCTCGATAGCCGAATGTCTCATCGCGCTCTTAGTGGGCAATGGTGAGCGTGGCCCATGCCTGCGGATCAGTCTCGCCGCGCCAGTTCAGTCCCTCGAAGGTGAACTCATATTTGCCGGGACCCAGTGCCGAGCTGTTGAGCCCGACGAACACCACGCCGTTGGAATCGCGCATGACATTGTGCAGTACCGCTACGCGGCCCTGATCGCCACGATCGATGATCACGCGGAAGGCGGTGTATTTCGACCAGGACAGGTCGAACTTCAGATCGGCCATTTCCGCAACCTGGCCGCCGATAGTGACCAGGCTGCGCGGCGAGGGCGCGACGCGATTGGGTATCAGAGTGATGGTGCGTGTCGACTGCGCCGGATCGAGGGCCTGGATCGCGACTTGCTGCTGCAACACGGCGATTGAATGGTCACGCGCCGACAGTTTGCCGAGCAATACCAGCGATACCACCACCAGTACCAATGCCAGTCCAGTGGCGCTGAACAACACCGGCAGCCCCTGCCACCAGGGTCTGGCCCGCACTTCCCAGGGCGGTGCGCGCCCGCCGGCTTCCAGCATGCGCAGTGCGCCATTGATGCGTTCGGTGAGTCCGATTTCATCCAGCAGCTGCGGATGCTCGGCGCAATAACGCTCGAAGTCCTGTGCGCCTTTGAGCGGCAGACGACCGGCGAGATAACGTTCGACGATCTGGTTGCGCGCGATGAAATCGCGATCCATGATCGCTTGCGCGGGCAGCGATGGAATCGGCAGCGCGGCGCGGCGTGGTTCCGCGGGATCTATTTGCGCGGCTTGCATGGGCATATCGTGCCGCGATGGAGCGGTCGCGCGTACGCGACAGCTCACAGTTCCGCGGCCGCGCCCACGGCCAGCGCGAACTGCGTCACAGTTCCATCAGAGGGAGCCGGTACAGTAGGAGCTGGAGAAAGTGTGAAGAATCCCAATCCCGACAAGCCTGAGCGGCCCCAAGGGCCGGTCGGCAAAGTGACCCACGACGCGCGTGGTCATGCGGTCTGGCAATGGGCCGCCGAGACCGCTCGTAACCTGGCCATGTCGACCTCGCAGGTGCTGCGCCGGCTCGATACGCGCAGCCTGTCGTTGCTGGATGATCCGGGCACTGCGAAGAAGCCGGCGAAATCGCAGGGCCCAGTGAAATCGCCGGCGCCGGTGAAAACGCAGGAGCCGCTGAAATTACAGCCGTCGGCGAAAGAGGCAGGATTCGATCCCTACGAGGGCCGCGCAACCAAGCCTGCAGCCAAGTCCGCGGCCAGGCCTGCGGCTAGGAGCCCTGCGCCAGGGATAAAGCCCGCGCGCTCCTCGTGGTGGCAGCGGATGCTGCGCCGCGGGTAGGGCGATCGGCATACTCGATACCGGCGGAAGCCATCCAGCGGGCCGCAGCCGGCGTCCTGACTCCCTTGGCGACGCAGTACAGGCCCAGCACGCGCGCGGCTTTCACGATCGCAGCGATGTTGGCGTGCGCGAATTTATCATCCGGCACGTTCGCGGTCAGCGAGGCATCGAGCTTTAAACATCGCAGCGCGCTCGACTGCAGCAGTGCGAATCCCGGACGCGTGAGATTGAAATTATCCAGGACGACGAAGCAGCGCAGGCGGCCGCATTGTTCGATGAAGCGCTGCGTGGCCGCGAAATCCTGTTCCCAGGCCGCGGCCGGAATGCACAGGCCGAGCATGTCATCGGCCAGCTTGGCGTTCTCGATGGCGGGCGCAAGCTGTGCCAGCAAATCAGGCGTCAGTATCGAGGCGACGCACAGCGGCAGCGTAAAGCTGGCGGGCGACGGCGCTTCGCGCGTGCCGCGCTTCTGCAACAGCTGGATCAGCCGGCTGGCGCGGCTCAGGTCCTGCGAGAATGATTCCGACTCCTCGCGCGCGACTTCGTAGCGGCGCGTCGCGCCGCCGGAGCGCAGCAGCCGCGAATACGCGCGTGAGCGCAGCGGCAGATCCTCGGCAGGGGCGCTGGCGGGAGCGTCTGCTTTGGCCGCAGGGGCGGCGGCTGGCGCTGCCGCGATCTCGGCCGCAGTGGTCTTTCGCTGCGAGCTGCGCACCTTGAATGTCGGCAGCGCCTCGGCGGCGGCGGGCTCGGATGCCCCAGGCGCCGTGGCGCTGAAGCGGCCCATGGCGGCGAATACGCGGCTCTTGATATCTTCCAGGTTGACGTCAGGTCGCCGCCGGGAGGAAATGACGGCACAGGCCAGGTCGCTGCGTTCGCCCAATGGCGTACGCGCACAGAAAAACAGCGCTCGGCGGCCATCCTCGAGCTCTCGCTCCAGATACTGGGAACTGCCTTCGAGCCCGAAGGCGTCCTGGACGTCCTGGATATAGCGACGTTCGCCGGCCCCGAACTCGCCCTGGCTCAGCCACAGCAGCTCGCCCTGGGCGTCGTGCAATGACAGCCGCCGGACGCGCAGCGGGGCCAGCAGCCGCACCAGGCGGCGACCCAGAAGTCCGGCGGCATCGCGGCGCTCGGCTGCGGCGCCGGCCGAGGCACTGGCAGTTTGTGAGTCGCTCATCGTTACAATAGTGACAGGGCGCGGACCGGCGCGGCGTGACAGCGCTCGCGTTCCGGTACGCTGGTACGGGTCCCCACTTACACTTGTCATATTTCATGTATCAAGCGCCGCTCAAAGACCTGCAATTCGTACTGCACGAGCTGCTGCGCGTGCAGGAGCTCTCGGGGCTGCCGCGCTATGCCGAGTTTTCGGGCGAACTGGCGGACTCGATCCTGGAGCAGGCCGCGCGCTTCGCCGAGCAGGTGCTGGCGCCGATCAATGTGCTGGGCGATACCCAGGGCGCGCGCTACCTGGGCGGCTCGGTGCAGATGCCGGCGGAGTTTCGCAGCGCCTATAAACAGTACGTCGCCGACGGCTGGCCGCTACTGAGCACGCCGCCGGCCCATGGCGGCCAGGGAGCGCCCCTGGTACTGGCGGTGGCGGCGGAAGAAATCTGGTTCGGCGCCAACCTCGCCTTCATGCTGTGCCCGCAACTTTCGCGCGGCGCGGTGGATGCGATCGAGGCCGTGGCCACGCCCGCCTTGCAGGCCATGCTGTTGCCCAAGCTGGTCAGTGGCGAATGGACCGGTACCATGAACCTCACCGAGCCGCAGGCCGGCTCGGACCTGGCCGCGATCCGCACGCGTGCGCGGCCCGAGGGCGAGCGTTACCGGATTTACGGGCAGAAGATATTTATTACTTACGGTGAGCACGACCTTGCGGACAACATCGTCCACCTGACGCTCGCGCGCATCGATGGCGCGCCGGCCGGGGTCAAGGGCATGTCGCTGTTCGCGGTGCCGAAGCGGCTGGTCAATGCCGACGGCAGCCTGGGCGAGCTCAACGATGTGCGCTGCGTGTCCATCGAGCACAAGCTGGGCATCCATGCCAGCCCAACCTGCGTGATGTCCTATGGCGATGGCGACGGCGCCATCGGCTATCTGGTGGGCGAGCCGCATCGCGGGCTGGAATACATGTTCATCATGATGAATGCCGCGCGGCTGTCGGTGGGCGTGCAGGGCATCGGCCTGTCGGAGCTGGCGCTGCAGCAGGCCAGCCAGTGGGCGCACAGCCGCGTGCAGGGCCGGCCCGTGGGCGCCAGGAGCGGCGCCAGAGGCAAAGCGTCCTCGG
>Ga0208849_1001568_pt1 | contig 15306 bp, 16 predicted proteins | sample NGESurdeep072012_10_FD_184470 | JGI IMG/M metagenome (GOLD analysis project Ga0208849, IMG submission 184470) | Arctic peat soil microbial communities from Barrow, Alaska - NGEE Surface sample 53-3 deep-072012 (SPAdes) | ecosystem: Environmental > Terrestrial > Soil > Wetlands > Peat ...
GGGGAGAAGGATACGGCTAGAAGATCGAATAGCCGCCGTCGATGACGAAGGTGTCGCCGGAGTGGTAGCGCGAGGCGTCGGAGGCCAGATAGACGGCGATGCCGCCGAAATCCGCCGGCTCGCCCCAGCGGCGCGCCGGCACGCGCGGGATGACCTTTTCGGCGAAGGCGGGCGTCGCCTGCGCGCCGGCGGTCATGTCGGTGGCGATCCACCCTGGCAGGACGGCGTTGGCCCGCACGCCCCAGCGCGCATGCTCGACGGCGATGGCGCGCATCATCGAGATCACCCCGCCCTTGGTCGCGGCGTAGGCCTGGTTGCGGGCCGCCCCCTCGATGGCCGCCAGGGAGGCGGTGACCACGACCGAGCCGCCGCTCTCGCCTGCCTGCGCGCGGGCCACCATGTGCTTGCACGCCTCGCGGCAGGTAAAAAACGCGCCCTCGAGGTTGACGCTCATCACCCGGCGCCAGGTCTCGATGCTCATCTCGGAGAACGAGCGCGCGCCGCCGCCAATGCCGGCGTTGGCGATCACGGTGTCGACGCGGCCCATGGCCGTGGCGGCCTCCGCCATGGCGGCGATGACCTGCGCCTCGTTGGCGACATCGACCTGCTGGGCCAGCACGCGGACGCCCAGCTGATCGAGCTGGCCCTGCGCGGCCTGGTTGTGGGCCGCGCTGCTCCCCCAGATGACGACGTCGGCGCCGGCCTGGGCCAGGGCCTTGGCCATGCCGAGACCGATGCCGCGATTGCCGCCGGTGACCAGGGCGACCTTGCCGGCGAGGTTGAACGGCTCATAGGCCATGGCTGGCTGCTCCTTAAGGGAAGTGTCGATTCCGGTCGGCTTTAGACCGCCGTCCAGCCGCCGTGGATGCTGAGCGCGGCGCCGTTGACCGAGGCGCCGAGGTCGCTGACCAGATAGAGCAGCAGGCCGGCGAGCTCGCCAAACTCGACGAAGCGCTTGGTCGGCTGGGCCGCGAGGATCACGTCGGACATCACCTCCGCCTCGCTGATCCCCCGGGCCTTGGCCTGATCGGCGATCTGGCGCTCGACCAGGGGGGTCTTCACATACCCCGGGCAGATGGCGTTGCAGGTGACGCCGGCCTGGGCGACTTCCAGGGCGACGGTGCGGGTGAGGCCCAACAGGCCGTGCTTGGCGGCCACATAGGCGCTTTTGAAGGGCGAGGCGACGAGGGCGTGGGCCGAAGCAATGTTGACGATGCGGCCGCGCGCCTGCGTCTTCATTATCGGCACGGCGGCGCGGATGGCCAGGAACGCCGAAGTCAGGTTGACGGCGATGATCTGGTCCCACGCCTCGACCGGGAGATCCTCGACCGGGGCGACGTATTGGACGCCGGCGTTGTTGACCAGGATGTCCAGGCGGCCGAATTCCCGACGGGCGGAATCGACCATGTCGGCGATCTCGGCCGGACGGGTCATGTCGGCGCCATGGTAGCGAACCTCGACGCCGCTTTCCGCCGCTAGGCGCGCACGCGCCTTCTCGATCTGGGCCGTGTCGCCCAATCCATTGATCACGAGGTTGACGCCCTCGGCGGCCAGGGCGCGCGCCAGGGCTTGGCCGATGCCGCTTGTCGAACCGGTGACGATGGCGACCTGGCCGGCGAGATCGTAGGGCGCGGTCAGGCGCCGCCTCCGGGGGCGGGGCCCTGCGCGAACACCCAGTCGGCGTCGCTCGAAGCTTCGGGCCGGAAGCGATAGCCGTTGGCATCGAAGGCCTTAAGCCCCTCGGCCGTCTCGATGCGCCGGTCGATGGCGAAGCGGGCCAGCAGGCCCCGCGCGCGCTTGGCGACGAACCCCTGGGGCCGCAGGACGCCATCGCGCTCCTGGCTGAAGTGGCAGTTGACGACCGGGAGTTTCAGGGCCTTGCGGTCGACCGCGGCGAAATATTCGTGGCTGGCGAGGTTGATCAGCGTCGGATCGGCGTGGCCTTCGCAGGCGACGTTGAGGGCCTCGGCGATCCTCGGCCCCCAGAACCGGTAGAGGTTCGCCCCGCGCCGCGTCTTAAGGGACGAACCCATCTCGAGACGGTAGGGCTGGATGGCGTCGAGAGGGCGCAACAGGCCGTAGAGGCCAGACAGGATGCGCAGATGCGCCTGCGCCCAACTTAGCGCCGCCTTGTCGATCTCGCGCGCCTTCAGGCCCAGATAGACATCGCCATTGAAGGCGAACACCGCCTGGACCCCCTCCTCGCTCGCGGGGTCGAAGGCCTGGAAACGGTCGCGGTTGAGCTTGGCGAGGGCGTCGGAGACGCCCATCAGCGATTTGAGGCCCCGGACGCCCAGGCGGCGCGTGGTTTTGGCGAGCTCGGCGGTGTCTGCGCCGAGCGCCGGCATAGTCAGCGGCGCGGCGACCGGCGGCGGGGCGAAATTCAGCGCCTTGGCCGGCGATATGACCATCAGCATAGGCCCCGCCATACGGCTTTCAGGGCCGGGCCGCTAGATGCAAGAATAGGTGGCCGCAAGGTTCACTTCAGAACAGCACCCGGGGATTCATGATCCGCTTGGGATCGAGGGCGGCGCGCAGGGCGCGCTGGGCGGCGACATCCACCGGGCTCTTGTAGAGGAGGGCCTCGGCGGTCTTCATCGATCCGAGTCCGTGTTCGGCGCTGATCGAGCCGCCGAGACCGGCGGCGAGGTCGTGAACCAGCCTGGCCCCCTCATCGCGCCTCGCGGCATGCGCGGCCGGGTCGCCGCCGGGCGGCCCCAGGACGTCGAAGTGGATATTGCCGTCCCCCACATGCCCGAAGGCGTCGATGCGCACCCCGGGGTAGCGTTGCGCCAGCGCCGTCGACGCCTCGTCGATGAATTGCGCAATGCGGGAGACGGGCACGGAGATGTCGTGCTTCCAGGCTGGCCCCTCGGGCTTCTGGGCCGCCGACTGGCCCTCGCGGATGGCCCACAGGGCCTTGGCCTGGGCCTCGTTCTGCGCCACCGCGGCGTCGGTCACGAGGCCATCCTCGAGGCCGCCGGCCAGCACGCGCTCCATGGCGGCCTCGCTCGCCCCGGCCTCGCCGCCGGCGATCTCGACGAGCGCGTACCAGGGCGATGGCGCCGCCAGGGGATCGCGCACGCCGGGCAGATGGGCGATGGCCAGTTCGACGCCGAGGCGGCCGATCAGTTCGAAGGCCTCAACCTCGCCGCCGCTTTCCTGTCTGGCGCGGGCGAGCAGGCGGATCGCCGCCGCCGGATCGGCCAGCGCGACCAGGGCCACCGCGCGCGAGGCGAGGATCGGATAGAGCTTGAGCACGGCGGCCGTGACCACCCCCAGGGTGCCCTCGGCGCCGATCAGAAGCTGCTTGAGATCGTAGCCCGTGTTGTCCTTGCGCAGGCGCGATAGGCCGTTCCACGCCTCGCCGCTGGGCAGCACCGCCTCCAGGCCCAGCACCAGTTGGCGCATGTTTCCGTAGCGCAGAACCGCCGTGCCCCCGGCGTTGGTGGAAACAAGGCCGCCGATCGTCGCCGAGCCCTCCGACGCCAGGTTCAGGGGAAAGCGCCGGCCGGCGGCGAGCGCCGCCTCGTGGACGGCGGCGAGGGTGGCCCCGGCCTCGACCACCATGGCGTCATCGAGGGGGGCGACCTCACGCACCGCGGTCATCCGCTCGGTGGAAAGCAGGATCTCGCCCTGCGGGATCTGTCCGCCGACCAAGCCGGTGTTGCCGCCCTGCGGGGTGATCGGCGCCCCGGCCGCGGCGCATATCTGGATCACGGCGGCGACCTGGGCGGTCGTCCGCGGAAGAGCAAGCAGGGGCGTTTGGCCGCTCCAGCGATCGCGCCATTCGACGAGCTTGGGCGCAAGGCGGCTCGGATCCAGGCTCCAGCCGCCATCGCCGAGCGCGGCCTTGAGGCGGGCGATCACGTCCGGAGCGATGGACGCGGTCACCCGATCCGCCCCGCCGCCCGCCCCAGGCGGTCGTTGATCGCTTCGCCAAGGCCCCCGGCCGGGATGGGCGCGACCGCGATGGCCGATGGCGCGAGAGCGTCGGCCGCCCTCAGCATGGCGAAGAGGTTGGCCGCGGCCTCCGTCAGGTCGCGCGCCGAGCTGAGGTTGAAGACGCCGGGCCCAGGCTCGGCGGGACCGAAGGCGAGCCAGGCTTCGCCCGGGCGGGGGGCCGAGGCTTCCAGGCGCATGGGCGCGCAGGGGGCGTAGTGGCGCGCCATCGTCCCTGGGGAGCGCCCGAGATGAGGCCCCGCTTCCGCCAGGGGCCCGACCAGCGCCTCGATCGCCTGGCGCAACACCGGTCCCGGCCTCAGGAGGCGCGCCGGCCCGTCGAGCAAAGCGACCACGGTGGATTCGAGCCCCTGGGCGCACCGCCCGCCGTCCAGCGCCGCGCCGGCGAAGGCGCCGGTCTCCTCGACGGCGGCGGCGAAGGTCGTCGGGCTGGGGCGGCCGGAGCGATTGGCCGAAGGCATGACGAGCGGACCGCCGAAGCGCGCCAGCACCGCCCGCGCCAGGGGGTGAGCCGGCGCCCTGACCGCTACGCTCTCCAGCCCGGCGCGCGCCAGATCGCAGACCGCCGCCGGGTCGGCCAGGGGCGCGACGATGGTCAGGGGACCAGGCCAAAAGGCCTTCGCCAGCGCCTGCGCCCGGTCGTCGAACCTGGCCACGGCGCCGGCCGCCGCGGCGTCGAGAAGATGGGCGATGAGCGGATTGAAGCGCGGCCTTTGCTTGGCGGCGAAGAGCCGCGCGACGGCGGCGGGGTTGGCGGCGTCGGCGGCGAGGCCATAGACGGTTTCGGTCGGCAGGATGGCCAGATCGCCGGCTCGCAGCGCCTGGGCCGCGCGATCTACGGCGTCCGCGTCGCCGTCAGGGCGATCCTCACCGACACGCTGGCTGGGATGACGTCGGTCGCCTGCCATTGGTCCTGACCCACTCCGAAGGCGAGGCGGTTGAGCGCGACGGTGGCGCTCATCCTGGCCCGGGCCCCGGTGATGGAGAGGCTGAACGGCAGAGTCAAAGGCTTGCTCACGCCGCGCAGCGTAAGGCGGCCGGCGGCGAGATACCGCCCGCCGCCCAGGGACTTGCACGTCCCGGCGCTGAATGTGGCGTGGGGAAATCGGGCGGCGGCGAAGAAGCTGTCGGCAGGCAGGGCCTGGTCGCGGTCGGCGTTACCGGTGGCGGCGGACGTCATGTCGACGCTGACCGTGACCTTGCAGGCGGCCAGGCGCCGCGGATCGAAGCGGATGTCGGCGTCCCATCGGCGGAAGGCGCCGCTGAAGGCCTGGCCGTTCATGGCCGCCGAGAAGCCGAGGGCCGAGTGGGCCTTGTCGATGCTCCACGCCGGCGCCGCCGCGGCCACGGAGGCGGGGACGGCGGCGATGGCCAGGGCCGCGGCGAGCGTCGGGAGGCCCTGGCGCTTCACGCCGGCCGCGTCCCAAGGAAGGGAACCATGCGCGCGGCTACACCGTCGCGACGGATGAACTGATGGCGCACGGCGGCGGCGACGTGCAGGGCGATGAGCGCATAGGCGAGATCGGCGAGCAGGACGTGGCCGGTGAGGAACAGGCGGTGGGCCTGATGCATCGGCCTCGGCGCCAGGCGGGTCAGGGGGCCGATCGCGGGCCAGGGCGCCAGGCCATAGAGGGTGATCGGAAAGGCGCGGATCAGGCGGCTGGCGGATGTGAAGGCCCAGCCGGTCAGCGGCATGCCCAGCATGACGACATAGAAGAGCAGATGGACCGACCCCGTCGCGAACCGCTCCCAGCCGCGGATCTGCGCGGGCAGCGGCGGCGGCGGCCGGGCGATGCGCCAAGCCAGGCGCAGCACGCTGAGCAGCAGGATGGTGATGCCGATGGATTTGTGCAGCTGGGTGGGCTCGATCTTCTGCAGGCCGACCAGGGTGTTGAAATACCAGGCCAGGACGATGTTGGCGACGAGCAGCGCCGCGATCAGCCAGTGCAGGCTCATCGCGACGGCGTCGTAACGGACCCTGGCCGGGAGGGGCGCGATCACTCAGGGCGGCCTATTTGCGGTCGAACTCGGCTTCGATCTCGATCCGCACCTCGTCGCCGACGACATTCTGCAGGAAGGTCGAGCCGAAATCGGAGCGCTTGATGGTGGCGACGGCGGTAAAGCCGCTCACCGTCCCGCCGAAGAGACCCTTGCCGACGCCGTTGAAAGTGACATCGAAAGTCACCGGGGCGGTCACGCCGCGCAGGGTGAGCTCGCCGGTCATGGTCCCGCTGCGCCCAACGCCAGGGCCGATCTGCCGCGAGACGAAGGTGATCTTCGGGAACTTGCCGGCGTCGAGAAACTCATCGGCGAAGCGCCGGCTGTAGTCGGCCCCGACATCCATCGACGTCGCGTCGATCGTGGCCCGCACCTGGGCCGCCTGCGGATGGGCGGGGTCGTAGGAGAAATCGGCCTCGAAGGCGTCGAAGCGCACGGTGTAGAGGGAGACCCCAAGGTGGGCAGCCCTGGCGATGACGCTGCTGTGCTTGCGGTCCAGGACATAGGTCCCGCCCGGCAGGTCGGCCACGTTCTGCGAGGCGGCCAGCGCGGCGGCCGGAAACGTCATGGCCAGCGCCAGCAGAAGGGCGGCGAGGCGGCGGATCATCGGCGGCGGTTTCCTTCGCGACGGGCGGGGCCCCTCGGTGCGCCCTGAGAGTGACGGATTTTCGGCGGCGAAATTCCCCGCCTTCATGAAATCTTGTATGCGACGGCGTCTCCCGCCAGGGGAGAAGCCTTTGCCGGGACTTCGCATGACCTACAAGGCGCCGGTTCGCGACATCCAGTTCGCCCTCGCCGAGGCCGCCGATTTCGCGAGGCTGGCCGGCGCGTTTCCGGCCGCTGACGCCGACACTGTCACCGCGGTGCTCGAAGGCGCCGGGGCCTTCTGCGGCCAGGTTCTGGCCCCGCTGAACCGGCCGGGGGACGTGGCCGGGGCGAGCTTCGAGAACGGCGCGGTGCGCGCCGCCCCCGGTTTCGCCGACGCCTACGCGCAGTTCGCCGCCGGCGGCTGGAACGGACTTTCCGCCGATCCCCTTTGGGGCGGCCAGGGGCTGCCCAGGGCCCTGGAAATCGCGGTCTTCGAGATGGTCCAGTCGGCGAACATGGCCTTTGGCCTATGCCCGATGCTCACCCTGGCTGCCATCGACGCCCTGGCGGCGCACGGCACGGACCGGCAGCAGAGCCTCTACCTGCCGAAGCTCGTCTCCGGCCAGTGGACAGGGACGATGAACCTCACCGAGCCTCAGGCCGGCTCCGACCTGGGGGCCATCGCCTGCCGGGCCGAGCCGGACGGCCAGGGCGGATTTTCCCTGACTGGGCAGAAGGTCTTCATCACCTGGGGCGACCACGACGTCGCCGAGAACATCGTCCACATGGTCCTGGCCCGCCTGCCCGACGCGCCGCCCGGATCGCGCGGGCTGTCGCTGTTTCTCAGCCCCAAGCGCCTGGTGGGAGAGGATGGCGTCCTGGGCCCCGCCAACGGCCTGCGCCCCGCCAGCATCGAGCACAAGCTGGGGGCCCACGCCTCGCCGACCTGCGTGATGCTGTTCGAGGGGGCCAGGGCCGAACTCGTCGGCGAGGCGAACCAGGGGCTGGCCGCCATGTTCGTGATGATGAACGCCGCGAGGCTGCAGGTCGGCGTCCAGGGTATCGGCGTCGCCGAGCGCGCCTATCAGCAGGCGCTCGCCTTTTCGCTGGAGCGCAAGCAGGGCCGCTCGGCATGGACCGGGGCCCTGCCCTCGCCGCTGTTCGACCATCCCGATGTGCGCCGCACCCTGATGCTGATGAAGGCCAGGATCGAGGCGGCGCGCGGGCTATGTCTCTCCGCCGCGGTGGCCGCGGACGTCGGCCGCGTTTCGGGAAACCCCGTCGATCGCGACGGCGCCCTGCTGCGCGCCGAGTTGCTCACCCCCATCGCCAAGGCCTGGTCGACGGACATGGCCGTCGAGGTCGCTTCCATGGGGCTGCAGGTGCATGGCGGCATGGGATTCATCGAGGAGACCGGCGCCGCCCAGCACTATCGCGACGCGCGCATCCTGCCGATCTACGAGGGAACCAACGGCATCCAGGCGATCGACCTGATGGGCCGCAAGCTCGCCCTGGGCAAAGGCCAGGCGGTGCGCGAACTGGTCGGCGACATCTTCGTCACGGCCGCGGCCCTGAAGAGCGCCGACGACGCCTGGCTCCACACCATCGGCGCGCGCCTGGAAGCCGGCCTGGCGTCGGTCCAGGCCGCCACCGGCTGGCTGATCGAGCGCCGCGGCCACGCCCAGCCCGACGCCCTGGCCGGGGCGACGCCCTATCTGAAGCTGCTCGGCGACGTGGTCGGCGGCTGGATGCTCGGCAAGCAGGCCCTGGCGGCCTCCGCCAGGATAGCCTCCCGCGAAGGGCCGGCGGACTATTGGCGCACCAAGATCGGCCTGGCGCGTGTGTTCGCCGAGCAGATCCTGGCCCAGGCGCCGGGTCTGACCCAGGCCGTCACCCAAGGCGCCGTCGACCTCTTCCGCGCCACCCCGGAGTCGCTGGGGGCGTAGGCTCGGAGCTACAGCTGCGCCAGCATGTATTCGGCGGAGGACACCTTGAACTCGCCGCCCTGCTCGATGTTGAGCTCCTTGATCACCCCGTCGTCGACGATCATCGAATAACGCTGCGAGCGCGGCCCCATGCCGAAGCGTCGGGCGTCCATTTCGAGGCCGACGGCCTTGGTGAAGTCGCCGTTCCCGTCGGCCAGCATCAGGACATTGTCGCCGACGCCCTGATTGTCGCCCCAGGCCTTCATGACGAAGACATCGTTGACCGAAACGCAGGCGATGGTGTCGACGCCCTTGGCCTTCAGCTCGGCCGCGTGAGTCTTGAACCCGGGCAGGTGCTTGGCCGAGCAGGTGGGCGTGAAGGCCCCCGGCACGGCGAAAAGAGCCACCTTCTTGCCCGTGAACAGCTCGTCGGTGGTGATCGGCTTTGGCCCGTCGGGGCCAAAGGCGGTGAAGCTGGCGCTGGGAACCTTGTCGCCGACCTTGAGGGCCATGGTCTGATTTCTCCTGATGATCCGAAGGCTGGCAGATAGAGGCGCGGCCGCCGCCAGCCAAGGGGGGAGCGGCGCCTGGGGGTTGAATCGCGCCGCCCGAGCGCCGATCATTTGGCCATGTCGGAAACTTCCAGCACCCATCTGTCCGGCCGGCTGCTGGTGGCCATGCCGGGGATCGACGACACCCGCTTCGAGCGCGCCGTGGTGTTCGTCTGCGCGCACGATACCGACCACGCCATGGGCCTCCTGGTCAATCGGCCGGTGGAGGGGCTCACCGTCTCGCACCTGTTGCGGCGCCTGGGGGTGAAACCATCGGCGGACCGCTCCAAGGAGCTGGTCCTGCTGGGAGGGCCGGTGGAGGCCGAGCGCGGCTTTATTCTGCACACCGACGACTATGCCTGCGAACCATCGAGCCTGCGCGTGGGGGCCGGCGTGGCCCTCACCGCCACGCGCGCGGTGCTCGAGGCCATCGCCGGCGACAACAGCCAGCCGCGCCGCTCGGTCATGGCGCTCGGCTACGCCGGCTGGGGGGCGGGACAGCTGGAGCACGAACTGCGCGAGAATGTTTGGCTGACCTGCGATGCGGACGAGGAGCTGTTGTTCGGCGACGACCACGAACACAAGTGGTCAAGGGCGCTTGGCAAGATCGGCGTCTCCGCCGAGCACCTTTCGGCCCAGGCCGGCCGGGCCTAGATGGCGCCGCTTTCGCCTGCTTCGACTGCCCTGCGCGCGCCGGGGAGCCGACGGTCGTCGACGCCGGGGACGGGCAAGACCTCTTCTGGGGCTCCGCCTGTCGGGCCTTCTTCGCCCAGTCGGTCCTGACCGGACTGTCAACAGCCTCCGCCGAGCGTCGGCGGGCGCCGTCCGATGCCCTCAGCCCCTTGCTTTCAGGGGCGCGGTTCCGTCGGCGTAGCTTTCGTTGAGATAGACCTCGGCCTCCTGCGGCGAGAGGGCCGGCGCGTAACCGAAGCCCTGGCCGAAGTCGCAGCCGACCTCCAGCAGCTGGCGGGCCATGACGGCGTTTTCCACGCCCTCGGCGACGACCTCGAGGGCCAGATCCTGGCCGAGCTTGATCACCGAGCGGACGATCTTCGCCGAACCCTGGTTGTCGGCCATGGTGCGCACGAAATAGCGGTCGATCTTCAGGGTGTCGAAGGGCAGGCGCGTCAGATAGGAGAGCGACGAAAAGCCGGTGCCGAAGTCGTCAAGCGCGAGGCCCGCGCCCGCCTCGCGCAGGGCGCGCAGGATCACCGCCGCCCGGTCGGGATCGCGCATGATGTCGCTCTCGGTGATCTCCAGCTTGAGCGCCCCCTTGGGCAGTTCGAATTCGGCGACAAGGGCGGCGACGTCCTCGATCAGGCGCGGCCGGTCGATCTCTCCGGTGGACAGATTGACGCTGACGGTCATCGCGGCCATGGCCGGATGGGCGCGTCGCCACGCGCAGAGCTGGCGGGCCGAGGCGCGCATCATGTGCGATCCCAGATCCTCGGTCAGGCCCATCTCGCCCATCACGGCGAGGAAGTCGTCAGGGGCCAGCAGGCCGCGGCGCGGATGGCGCCAGCGCGCCAGGGCCTCGAAGCCGGAAAGTTCGCCGGTGGAGAGGCGGACGATCGGCTGGAAGAACGGCATGACCTCTCCGCGTCCGATGGCGCCGCGCAGGTCGGACTCCAGGGCCAGGCGCGAGAGGCCGTCGTTTTCCAGGCTTCGTTCATAGGCCGCAGCCCCGCCGCGCCCCGAGCCTTTGGCCGATTCGACAGCCAGCTCCGCGCGTCTGAGGAGTTCGGCCGCGTCCTGGGCGTTGGAGCCGCCCTTCGCGCGCAGGGCGCCGATGGCGAGGGTCGGAAAAATGTCGAAGCCGGCCACGCGCAGCGGCGCCTCGAGGGCCACGCGCAGGATTTCGGCCGCATCGCCGTTCCGCGCTTCGGTGACGACCGCGAACTCATCCTCGCCGATACGCGCCACTAGGGCCTCGCGCGGGAAAGCGGCGGCCAGGCGCGAACCGAGCACGGCCAGCACCAGATCGGCGCGGTCATGGCCGAGGGCCTCATTGAGCCGGCGAAGGCGGTTGAGATCGGCGACCACCAGGTCGAACTCGCCGTCCAAGGCAAGCCGGGCGCGCACCTGATCGATGAAGCCGCGGCGGTCGAGAAGCCCTGTCAGGGCGTCGCTGTGCCCCGGCGCGAAGCGGGCTTCGGGCGCCGCGACGCCGGCCGCGCGCATGCCTTCCTCGAGCCATACGCCCTGCCACACGCACCGCTCGGCGCCCCGCACGGCGAAGCGCTCAGAAACCGGCGCGCCGGGCTCGCGCGGGGCCAGCAGAGCCTCGACGGCGGCTCGATCTCGCGGGGCGGCCAAAGCGCGGATCGCCGCCGAGCCGCATTCGGGCGCCAGCGGCCCAAGACCCAGGGCGCGCGAGGCGCCGGTGAGGCTCAGACGGTCGCGGTCAGGCTCCCACAGCCAGAGCGTCACCTCGGCGGCGCCGACGGCCTCGAGCACGGTCGTCGCATCCCAGATCGGGGTCGGGGCCTTCGCCATCAAGCTCGCCGCGCCGGATCAAACCAGCACGTCCTCATGTCGCTGCTCGCTGGCGGGCGCCGGCGAGATCAGGCCAAACAGCAGATGATCTCGCCAAATACCGTTAATTCTCAGATAAGCCCGCGCCATTCCCTCCTGTTTGAAGCCGGCCTTGGCGAGCACGCCGCGCGAGGCCTCGTTGGTCGGGATGCAGGCCGCCTCGACCCGGTGCAGGCCAAGGCGGGTGAAGCAGAACCGGGTGACGGCGTTCACCGCCGCGACGGTGTGGCCGCGCCGCGCGTGGGGCTCGCCGATCCAGTAGCCCACCGACCCCATCTGGGCGATGCCGCGGCGGATGTTGGAAAGGGTGATGCCCCCGACCATGACCCCGTCGCTGTCGCGAAACACCAGGAAGGGAAAGGCCGCACCGCGCTCCATGTCGTGGGCGTAGGCGCTCATCCGCCGCCGGAAGGCGCCGCGGGTGAGATCGTCGGCCGGCCAGGTCGGCTCCCACGGCTGCAGGAAGGCCCGCGAGCGCGAGCGAAGCTGCGCCCATTCGGGGTAGTCCGAGGCGCGGTGCGGGCGAAGGCGCACGCCCTCGCCTTCCAGACGCGGTTCGGGGCCTGAGGCGATCCAGTCGAGCAGGGCCATCCGCCGATCTTGCCGCGATTGGAAGGCGCGGCCAAGGGCCGGCGTGATCAGCCGGCGAGGGCCGCCACGAAGCGCGCCGGGGCGTCCTTCGCCGCGGCAGGCCCCAGGACGCTCGCGGCGGACAGCAGCGGCGCGGTCAGGCGCTCGCCGATGCGGCCGATGTCGGCGGCGCTCACCGCCTCGATGGCGGCGATGAGCTCGGCGGCGCTCAGGGGCCGGCCGAAGGCGAGATGCTGGGCAGCCGCCTGTTCGGCGCGGCTGGCCAGGGATTCGGCCGCCATCAGCAAGCCCGCCTTTAGCTGCGTTTTGGCGCGGCTGAGTTCTTCGGGCCGGACCCGCCGGGTCAGCGCGCGGATCTCGCCGGCCGCGACCTCGGCGAGGCGCCCCGCGTCCCGCGCCGCGCATCCGGCGTAGACGCCGAGCACGCCGACGTCGGCGTAGGTCTCGGCGAAGGCGTCGACGGCGTAGGCGAGGCCGAGACGCTCGCGCGCCTCCTGAAACAATCGCGAGGCCATGCCGCCGCCCAGCATCTCGCTGAACAGCCGCAGGGCGAAGTGGTCCGCATCGAGCACGCCTGGGGCCGGCAGCATGAACACCAGATGCGCCTGCTCCAGCCGGCGGGCCTCGAACACCGCTCCGCCGACGAAGACAGCGTCGGCCGGGGCCGCGGGCGGCGGCGAGGCCGCTGCGCCGAAGGCGGCCTCCACGGCGGCCAGGAGAGCCCCCTCGTCGACCGCGCCGGCGGCGCTCACCACCAGGCGGTCAGGCGCAAAGACTGCGGCGCGCCACGCCTCGAGAGCGGGCGGGCTCGCCCCCGCCACGGCGTCCTGCGAGCCCAGGATCGGCCGACCCAGAGCTTGGGCCGCGAAGGCGCAGGCTTGCGCGGCCTCGAACACCCGGTCGTCCGGCGCATCGTTGGCTTCGGCCAGTTCCTGGGCGACGATGCGCTTCTCGCGCTCCAGATCGGCGGCGTCGAGGGTGGGCCGCTGGACGAGGTCGGCGACGAGGTCGACGGCAAGCCTCAGGCTCGCCTTCAGCGCGCGCACCTGGAAGCTGATGCGTTCATGGCCCGTGGCCGCGTTGATCTGGCCGCCCTCGGCCTCGACCGCCTCGACGATCTGGCGCGCGGAGCGTGCGCCGGCGCCCTTGAACACCATGTGCTCGAGCAGGTGGGACCAGCCGCTCTGCCCAGCGGCCTCCCAGCGCGCGCCCCGCCCGGCGACGACGCTGAGCGCCACGGTCTCGAAGCCCTCCGCGCGGTCGCAGATCACCGTGACGCCGTTGGCCAGGAGATGCACCCGCGGAATCGAGACGGCCAGGCGGCTCACGAGAGGGCGAAGTCCCGTACATAGGCCTTGGCCGCCTCGATGTCGGCCGGGAGGCGGTCGAACTTTTCGGCAACGTCGGCAAGCGCCCCCATGGCTGGGGGAACATTCGGCCAGACGCCCGCGGCAGCGTGGACGGCCTGAGGAAACTTGGCCGGGTGCGCGGTGGCCAGGCAGATCATCGGCGTGTTCGGGCCGGCCGTCCCCACCTTGCGCGCGCCGGCGAGCGCCACGGCGGTGTGAGGATCGATCAGTTCGCCGATCTCGTTGTAGACGGCCAGGATGGTGCGGGCGGTATCGTCCTCGCTGACGGCGACGCCTTGGAAAACGCCGCCCATGGCGCCCAGCGCGGCGGGCGGAATGTCGATGGCGCCGGTGGCGGCGAAGGCCCGGAAAGCGCGGGCCGTCTCCTCGCCGGAACGGCCGGCGCACTCGAAGTAGAGTCTCTCGAAATTGGAGGCGACCTGGATGTCCATGGCCGGGCTCTGGGTGGCCAGCGCGGCGCCCCGCTGATAGCGACCCTGCCGCAGGGCGCGGGCGACGATGTCGTTGGCGTTGGTCGCCGCGACGATCCGCTCGACGTTGAGGCCCATGCGGCGGGCGGCCCAGCCGGCGTAGGCGTCGCCGAAGTTGCCGGTGGGGGTGGCGAAGGCGATCGCTCTGGCCGGGCCGCCCAGAGCAGCGGCGGCGGTGAAGTGATAGACGCTCTGGGCGACGATGCGGGCGAAGTTGATCGAATTGACCGCCGTCAACTGCACGGCGCGCGCGAACTGGCCGTCCTCGAGCATCGCCTTGAGCATCGCCTGGCAGTCGTCGAAGTCGCCGGCCACGGCAACGGCGCGCACGTTGTCGTCGGTGCGGGCGGTCATGAAGCGGCGCTGGTTCTCGGAAATGCGGCCTTCGGGGAAGAGCGCCACCAGCCGCACATTGGCCCGCCCGCGAAATGCCTCGACCGCCGCGCCGCCGGTGTCGCCGGAGGTCGCGCAGACAACGGTCATCGTCCGGCCCCGGGCCGCGAGGGCATGATCGTAGAGGTGCGCAAGGAGCTGCAGACCGATGTCCTTGAAGGCCAGGGTGGGGCCGTGGAAGAGCTCGAGGAGAAACAGCCCAGGCGCCAGCTGGCGCAGCGGCGCGACGGCGGGGTGGGCGAAGCTCGCGTAAGCCTGCGCGCAGATGTCGCCGATCGTCTCCGCGGCGATGTCTTCGCCGGCGAAAAGGCTCACGATCTGGGCGGCGACCTCTGCGTAGGGCCGCCCGGCGAAGGCGGCGATTTGGGGCCTGGTCAGGGCCGGCCAAGCCTCAGGCGCATAGAGGCCGCCGTCCGGCGCCAGGCCTTGCAGCAGGGCGTCGACGAAACCCACCGGCGGAGCAGTCCCGCGGGTTGAAAGGTATTTCATGAGCCCCTGAACCATTCCGCCAGCTTGGCGCCATAGAAGCAGGCCAGCACGCCGGCAAGCCCGAACCAGGTCAGGGCGTAGCTGAGGTGATTGTTCGGGATGTCGGCGGGCAGGGCGGCTGGGCGCAGGCCGGCCGGGGCCGGCCGCTCGGTTTCCACGGCCAGCAGATAGGGGGCGGGGTCTTCCAGGCCGCAGAGCCGGCCAAGGCGGATCAGCACAGGCCCATCGATGGCCCGCACCACGGTGACCCCGGCGCTGTCAACCCGCGGCGCGCTGTCGAAGAAGCTCGCGGCGCCGACCGATCTGAGCACCCCGGTGACGGCGACAGGCGCGGGCAACACGGCCGGCGCCGGCGCCATGGCCCCGGCGAAGCGGTCGGCCAGACCCCGGTCGACGAGGATGCCGTCATAGGGCGCGCCCGCCAAGTGGCAGG
>Ga0208849_1001569_pt1 | contig 15304 bp, 18 predicted proteins | sample NGESurdeep072012_10_FD_184470 | JGI IMG/M metagenome (GOLD analysis project Ga0208849, IMG submission 184470) | Arctic peat soil microbial communities from Barrow, Alaska - NGEE Surface sample 53-3 deep-072012 (SPAdes) | ecosystem: Environmental > Terrestrial > Soil > Wetlands > Peat ...
TGGTAAAGACATTTGGCCGCAATAAGGCAATTGCCGAGAGATTGATCGTCCGGCTGGAGCAGCGTGGCGCACTCAATCTTTCCAAGGTGGAAAAACCTGTAACCGCCATCATTACAGATGTGCGCAAGCGCGGTGATCGCGCCGTGCGTGTGTACGCTGAGAAGCTCGACGGACTGGGCAAAAGCGCGCCCTTCCGAGTCTCGAACGAAGAGCTGCAGGCGGCATGGGAAGCCACGCCGCCGGAGCTGCGCGCCGCGATGCGCATGTCGCAGGCCAACATCCGCAGCTTTGCCGAGGCCCAGCGCCCGCGCGAGTGGACCACCTCCACCGTACGCGGCCTTACCACCGGCCAGATCGTCCGGCCGCTGGAGAGCGTGGGCTGCTATGTCCCTGGCGGCCGCTATCCGCTGCCCTCCACGCTGCTGATGACGGTGACGCCGGCGCAGGTGGCCGGCGTGGATCGCATCGTCGTCTGCACGCCCAGGCCAGCGCGAGAGACGCTTGCCGCCGCATGGCTGGCGGGTGAGATTGCCCGCGGCCCGGAGGTCTACCGCATCGGCGGGGCGCAGGCCATCGCCGCGCTGGCCTATGGCGTGGACTCCATCGCGCGTGTCGATAAGATCGTTGGCCCCGGCAATCTCTACGTCACAGCGGCCAAGCTGCTGGTGGAGCGCGACTGCGGCATCGACATGCCCGCGGGCCCGACGGAGATCGTCGTCGCCAGTGAGAAAGGCGATGCGGCCGGCATTGCCGCTGACCTGGTGGCACAGGCGGAGCACGACCCCGAGACCCTGGCGCTGCTGATCACCAGCAATGAGAAGCTCGCCACCTCCGTCCTTGCCGAAGTGAAGGCGCAATCCAGCGACAATGCCATCGCGAAGCGCTCTCTCGCCGCGCATGGCTCTATTTTCGTAACCGAATCGGTTACAGAAGCGCATGACCTTACCAACCGCATCGCGCCCGAGCACCTGTCGGTGGACTCCACCAGCGACCTGCGCTGGGTGCGCAATGCCGGCTCGGTCTTCATCGGGGATTTTTCGCCGCAGTCCATGGGAGATTACGTCTCCGGCCCCAACCATGTGCTGCCCACCGGCCGCGTGGGCCGCATCCGCGGCGGCTTAAGCGTGCTGGACTTCGTCAAGGTCATCACCATTCAGGAGTACACGCGGGAAGGTCTGCGCTCGCTGGGGCCACACGCCACCACGCTGGCTGATGCCGAGGGCCTCAAGTCTCATGCCGAGAGTGTGCGCGTGAGGATGCGGTAGGGGCAGTTGTCGGTTGTTCGTTCTCGGATATTGGTGAGTAGCGGGGCTGCGATGAGTGTGTTGCTAAATTCCGAGGAGGCAGTGAACAAACAGGCTTCGGCTGTGCAGCCGCGGCGCATGGTCGCCGCCATGCCGGAGTATCACCCTCCCCTGGCTGGTCGCAACGCACTGCGCCTGGACTTCAATGAGAACACCTTCGCCGCCTCGCCGAAGGTCATTGCGCGTCTGCGTGAAACCACAGCCGAAGACCTGACCAAATATCCTGAGCGCCAGGGCGTGGAAGCAGTCGCTGCCGCACACTTCGGGCTTGATGCCGATCAGGTCTTGCTGACCAACGGTGTCGACGAGGCCATCCACATCGTCTGCGCCGCGCTACTGGAAGAGGAGGACGAGGCCATCCTCTGCACGCCCACCTTCTTTATGTATGAAGTCAGCGCGCGCATGATGACGCCGCACCTTATCCGCGTGCAGGCCGATGCGTCGCTCGCATTCCCCTATGAGCGCTTTGTAGCTGCCATCACGCCGCTCACCAAGCTCGTCGTCATCTGCTCGCCCAACAACCCTACTGGCGCGGTGGTCAGCCGCGAGCAGATCCTTGCCATCTGCGCGCAGGCGCCGCACGCCGCCGTGCTGGTCGATGAAGCCTACTATCATTTCAACTGCAACGACGGGCATTTCCACGGCGGGACCGTGCTGGACGATGTAAAGCGAGTGCCGAACCTGCTGGTCGCGCGCACCTTCTCCAAAGCCTATGGCATGGCGAGCCTGCGCATCGGCATGCTGGCCGGCAGCGCGTTGCTGATGCGCTGCATGCGCAAGGTCAGCTCGCCCTACAACGTCAACGGCGTTGCGCTGGACTGCCTGCCTGTCGCACTCGCCGATGAGGCCTACATCGGGTGGTACGCGGCGCAGGTGCGCTCGGGTCTCGCGCGCACCATGGAAAAGCTGCGCGAGCTCAACGTTGACTTCTTTCCGAGCCACGCCAACTTCGTGTTGATGAAGATCGGACCGAAACATGCGGAGCTGGTGAAGGCAATGAGAGCAAGAGGCGTGCTGCTGCGCGACCGCTCGAGCGATCCCGGCTGCGACGGCTATGTGCGCATTACGATTGGGATTGAAGCGCATGTCACGCGCGGGCTTCAGGCGCTGGGAGAATCGCTGGCCGAGATTGGCTGGAAGCCGGAGCAGGCGCGCACGCACGCGGCGCAAAGTGCGAACGAAGACCAACGGGAGTGGGAATAATGAGCGAGCTTACTCCGGAACGGCGAAGAGTGGTGGTTCTCTGTGTGGCCGTAGCGTGCTTTGCAGGAGTCCCCGTGCTGCTCAGGGGACATCCGGTCCTGCTGGGTGTGTGGATCGCTCTCATGGTGGCGACCCTGGTCTACGCCATGGTGCAGATGGCGAAGATGAAGCGCGACGGAAAGTAAGCGAGGCGATCGAGATGAGCACAGAGACAATCCGCACAGCGACCATCGACCGCAGCACCACGGAGACGAAGATCGCGCTCACGCTTGCCATCGACGGCCAGGGGACGTATCAGGTCTCGACCGGCATCCGCTTCTTCGACCACATGCTGGAGCTCTTCGCGCGGCACGGCGGCTTCGACCTCTCGCTCACCTGCAAGGGCGACCTCGACGTCGACCAGCACCACACAGTCGAAGATGTCGGCATTGCGCTGGGTGAAGCCTTCAACACGGCGCTGGGCGATAAGAAGGGCATTCTGCGGGCTGGATATTTTGTGATGGCGATGGATGAGACGCTGGCTGTCGCCGCGGTCGATCTCTCCGGCCGCGTCGCGTATGTGGTCGACGACCAGGTGACCGTGCCGCTGGTCGGCGACCTGCAGACCGAACTGGTGACGGACTTCTTCGAGGGCTTCGCACGCGGCGCGAAGGCCAACGTCCACGTAAAGACCATGTACGGCCGCAGCAACCACCACAAGATCGAGGCCATCTTCAAGGCCTTCGCGCGCGCGCTGCGCGGAGCCTGCAGCCGCGACGAACGCATGAAGGACCTGCTGCCCAGCACTAAAGGGCTGTTATGAAGATGATCGCAGTCATCGACTACAAAGCGGGCAATCTCACCAGCGTCGTCAAGGCGCTGCGATTCCTGCTGGCCGATAATCCCAACGCGACGGAAATTCGCGTGACGCAGAATCCAGAAGAAGTGCTGCGCGCGGAGAAGATTGTGCTGCCGGGCGTCGGCCACTTCCAGGCTACTCAGTTGCTGAAAGACCTGGGGCTCACGGAAGCTATACGCGAAGCTGTCTCCAAGGACACGCCGGGCGGAACCCCGTTTTTGGGCATCTGCGTCGGCCTGCAGTGGCTCTATGCCGGCTCGACCGAAGCGCCGGAGACAGCAGGCCTCGGCCACTTTCCAGGCATGGTCGAGCGATTCCCCGCGACGCATCAAGGCGTAGAACTGAAATCACCGCACGTGGGCTGGAACTCGCTTGAAGGGATCCGCCCGGACTCGCGCCTGCTGGCGGGTGTGCCCAGCGGCTCGTTCGTCTACTTCACGCACTCCTGGCGCGCGCCGCTTTCGCAGGATACCGCTGCAGTTACAAATTATGGCGGCGGCTTTACCGCGGCCGTCGAGCGCGGCAACGTGATGGGCGTGCAGTTCCATCCGGAGAAGTCCGCCGAGACCGGCCTGCGTGTGCTGAAGAATTTTTTAGAACTCGAACCACGGATGAACGCGGATCAAAGCAAATGCTAAATACAGAGATTCTGACCACGAAGTGCGTGGTCAGAATGACGAGGGTTAGAGGTTGCTGACCAAGCGCATCATTGCCTGCCTGGACGTGCGCGCTGGCCGCGTGGTGAAGGGCGTGCAGTTCGTCGACATCATCGACGCGGGCGATCCTGCCGAGCTGGCACATCGCCACGCCGCCGCCGGCGCGGATGAGATCGTGCTGCTCGACATCACGGCGACGCACGAGGGTCGCGGGACTTTACTTGAGACGGTGAAGCGCGCCGCGTCAAAGCTCTTCGTGCCATTCACCGTCGGCGGAGGCGTCCGGACTGCCGAGGAAGCTGAAGCTGTTTTTGCCGCGGGCGCGGACAAGGTCTCCATCAACTCCGCCGCCATCGCGCGACCGGAGCTGATCGGCGAGATCGGCGCCAGCTTCGGCGCGCAGGCAGTGATCGTCGCCATTGACGCCCGTCGCGGCAACAAGCCTCCCGCCGAGGCCGAAGTATTCATCGCCGGGGGGCGCAAGCCCACGGGCCGCCGCGTGGTGGACTGGGCGCGTGAGGCCGAGCAGCGCGGCGCAGGCGAAATCCTGCTGACCAGTATGGACACCGACGGTATGCGCTCCGGCTTTGACTGCGAACTGACGGCAGCGGTCAGCGCCGCAGTGCAGATTCCGGTGATCGCCTCCGGCGGCGCAGGCAGCGCGCAGCACTTTGCGGATGTGTTCGGCGCTGGCCGGGCCGACGCCGCGCTTGCGGCGAGCATCTTCCACTTCGGCGTCACGGACTCGCGTGCGCTGAAGGCTGAGCTCGCGCAGGCTGGCGTCAGTGTTCGCCTGCCCTGCTAAGAACCGTACACCGCAACCCCTCCGCTCAAATCCGGATTTTATCTGCATGAAACAACAGTGTGCAAAGCTGTGCTTGTTTGGCAGGCGTGTTCCCGTCCCCGAAAAGTTGTAGAGAAGCGAAGCCACTCTTTTTATAGTGTGGATACCGTATCTGTTCTGGGGGTCCCTGTTGCATTTCCAAACTTCATACAGGCTGCGGCCTCGTGCCGCGCAACCGGTGAGGATTGATGCTGGACATTCTTGAGTTGAAGATTCATCCCGAAGAGCTGGAGCAGTTGCGGCATTGCCAGGCCAAGCCGCGCGTGGACTGCCACGCTGCTTTTACGGTGCGTGGCCGGGAGACCATCTGGCCGCTGGCGCATTGGGGCGGCGCGCTGGGCGAGCAGCCCGTGAACGTGCGCGGCTGGTTCCCGCTGCTGGACAAGATCGCCGACGAGTTCCTCATCTGGCGTCCGCAGGGCGGGCCGCTCTTCGTCACACATGAAGGGGCGCGCTATCGCCGCGAGGAGCATCACAAGCCCGGCGTCGAGTTTCTGCTGTTTGAGCAGAACCGGCCGAAGCTGGTGGCACAACTGGCACGCGAGCCCATCTCCGCATAGTGCGCCGTTTTGTGTGTCGTCAGGCGCTCATGGCGCCTGAGTAGACGGCCATGCCTGCAACGGCGTCCACACCCATTGCGTCCAGTTCGTCGATCTCCGCGCGCTCCTTAATGCCGCCGGCGACGATCAGCTGCTTTGCGGTGCAGGCGCGCAGCACCGCGGCCACGTCGATGGGGAAGCCGGACATGGTGCCTTCCGTATCGACGTGGGTGTAGAGGAACGCGGCGCAGCAGTCTTCCAGCCAGGTCACGGCCTCTTCCGGCGTCAGCTCTACCTGTTCTTTCCAGCCGCGGACGGCGACGCGACCCGCTTTGGTATCCACGGAGAAGCAGAGCGCGTCCTCGCCGAGCGCGCGCTTCAGCCCTTCGGCGAACTCCAGGCGAATGAGCTTGTGGCGGCGCGTCTCGCCGTCGGCTGCTGCGCCAAACAGGCTTGAGCCGAAGATGACGCGCTTCGCGCCGGCGTCGAGGAGTCGCTGGCCGTCGGCCGCGGTCTTCAGGCCGCCACCGACCTGGCAGGGGAGCCGCTTGCAGATGCTCTCAATGAGCGCGCGGTTCTCGCCCTGGCGCATGGCGGCATCGAGATCGATGAGCTGGACCAGCGGGTACGAGGCGAAGCGCTCGATCCAGTAGTCGAAGTCGTCGAAGGCGAGCTTGAGCTTTTCTCCCTGGACCAGCTGCACGATGCGGCCGCCCATGAGGTCGATGGAAGGAATCAGCATGAGTTTATTCTCTCAGGCGCGGACCTTGCTCCGTCCACTTTGGGCCGGGAGATGCGCGAGAACTTGAGTCGGCGTGAGACCTTGCTCGCGCAGGGTGCGGAGCGCGAGGGCATCGTGGCGCTTGGCGAGGCGGACGCCGTGCTGGTCGCGCAGCAGGCGGGTGTGGAAGTACGCGGGCGTTGCGTATCCGAGGGCGCGTTGCAGCAGGACCTGGCGCGCGGTGGACTTGAGCAGGTCGGCGCCGCGGACCACCTCGGTGATCTGCTGGAAGGCATCGTCGACGACGCAGGCGAGCTGGTAGCTGGGCAGGCCGGCACTTCCGTCCCACATCTCACAATCGAGATGTGGGGCACCCGAATTCGTGGGTGAGTTGACAAGCGGGCGGCGCGAGGCTGGTTTTCGCCAGACGATAAAGTCGCCGAAGGCGTGCGGCGAGTCCATGAGCGGACTGGGCGCGGCGAGGGCGGTGAAGGACTGCGGGCCGAGGTTGAGGTCGGTGAAGCGGATGGCTTCGCCGTCCGGGACGCGGAAGCGGTAGTTGCCGGGCGCGAAGTCTGCGAGCGGCGCGGGTTCCTGCGGGCGGCAGCGACCGGAGTAGATGGGCTCGGCTTCCTGATCGTCGTGCGGGGCCTGAAGCGAGCTGGCCAGGTCGCTGCGGGAGCAGGTGCAGCGGTAGACGAGGCCGGTGGCAAGCAGCTTCTGGAAGGCGGCGCGATAGGCGGCGAGGCGGGTGGACTGCGAGAGCATCGGCGGCTGCCACGCGATGCCGAGCCAGGCGAGATCTTCAAGCATCGCGTCCACGAACTCGGGCCGCGAGCGCTGGGAGTCGAGGTCTTCATTGCGGAGGAGCAGGGTGCCGTTGTGCTGCTGCGCGCGTTGGTGCGCCGCCCAGAAGGTGGCCACGTGGCCAAGGTGGAGCAGGCCAGTGGGCGAGGGCGCGAGTCGGCCAATGTAGCGGGCGGTCACAGGAATGATCGTAATCGGCGGGCGGCAAAGTATCCCCCCTCCCCTCCCCCCCAATACCATATTTGCGGCGCAAACCTTCGGGTATGTGTAGCCTGGGCGATTTGAAGCTGGGCAAAGTATTGATACGGGAGCGGTTCCGGCTAAAATACTGGTTCTAAGGGTAGTTAGATTGATGATAAATGCAGAGATTCTGGAGCTGCGCTCCAGAATGACGGGCGGGGAGAATATGGCCTTCGTCACACCTGGAGATTTGAGATCGAGGTCCCGGTGCCCAAAGGCGAGGCACCTGGGGCACCTGCTGGTGGCCGGGGCTGGTTTCAACTTCTTGCTACTTCCAGTATAGCGGGCTGGGCATAACTGTTATGCCAACTATGCCAACTTGATTTTTGGGCTAAGTTACGGCAAAGATGGCGGTTAGGTCTGGATTTGGCGGCTGGCGGGGCTTGACAAGGTTTGGCCTAGAAAAGGTGCAAACGGCGGCAAGAAACGGCGAGAGAGCCCGCGGCTAAAATGCGGGGATTCTTCCCCTTCGACTCGCTTCGCTCACTCAGGGTCAGAATGACAGGGGTGAGCGGTTTTCATGCCACTCATGCCGCGGCTTTGAAGCCGCTCCATGAATGGGGCACCCCAACGTATTGGGGGTGAGTTCAGTTGAGGCGGATGAGGTAGGGCAGGGCGTTGGGGTCGGGGAGGTTGATGGAGTTGAGGATGGATTCGGCGGTGGCGCGATCCTGGTGCGCGGGGTCGATGCGGACCCAGTGGCCGGTGGGGCCGGCGAACTCGACGACCCTGGCGGAGGGGTAGCGGCGCTTGAGGTCATTTTTCAGTTGCAGGGAATCGGCGGGGTCGAGGAAGCCGCCGATCTGGACGCACCACTTACCGGCGGGGTCGGAACCGGGCGGAGGGGGCCAGGCGTCGATGCGGACGCGGGCGATGCCGGCGCGGTACATGTCGATGGCCCTGGCGGCGCCGGCGGAGAGGTCGAGAATGCGGCCTTCGACGAATGGGCCGCGGTCGGTGATGCGAACGAGCACCTGCTCCTGATTGCTGAGATTGGTGACGCGGATGATGGTGCCGAGCGGGAGCGTGCGGTGTGCGGCGGTCAAGCCATTCTGGTCATAGACGCTACCGTCGGAGGCGTGGCGGCTGGCAAAGCCGGGGCCGTACCAACTGGCGAGGCCGACCTCGCTGGAGATGGGATCGCCCTCGGGCTGGAGGGGTTCGCTGGGATTGGGAAGGCCGGGCGCTGCGCCGGCGGATGGATTGGGATAGGCTCCGGGGCGCGCTGGCGGGACGTTGGCTACGGCCTGCTGCTGCGGGAAAGATGGCGCGGAGGCGTTGGGGGGAATGGCTGCGGTTTGCCGGTGATGGCAGCCGGAGAGGGTGAGCGTAAGGAGAAGAAGTACAAAAACAAAGGCGGGGGTCGCCGTTCGACTCGGCTTCGCCTCGCTCAGGCCAGGCTCTCGACTGCGCCGCTTTGCGGCTCCGCTCGGGATGACGGCATTTGTGGGGTATTTCCCACGTCTCAAAATCGAGACATGGGGCACCCGGGCGTTCGTGTTCTGGACGACGGCGTTACTGAGAGCCACTATTTCGCCTGGTCCTTGCCGGCGCGGTGGTCTTCCATGCGCTGGGCGAGCTTGTCCAGCTCCTGGGCGGCGCGGCGCAGGGCGACGGAGCCGTTGCGGCGGACCTCGGGGACGACCTCGTCGTTGATGTATGCGATGACGCGATGCAGCTCTTCCTCGCCGCGCGCGGCGGCGGCGCGTACCTGCTGCTCCCAGTTTTTAGATTGCTCAGCCATTGGTCCTCACTTCCTGTCTCTCTCAGTATGTAGACGCGGTTTTCGGCGGGTCAATGCCGCGGCCGCTGCGAATAGGACGCAAGTGCCGGGATGGTAATGGTTCGAGGTTCGAGGTACACAAGGTGAAAGGTTCGAGGTTTCGCGGGATGCGGCAAGCTTGACGATCATTTCAGGATCGGTCCATGCGCGATAGACGCGCTCGCGCGGCGCGTTGATGTGGCGGGTGAGCACAAGGTCGCGCCCTTCGACGGAGGTGACGGACTTCGCTGGCGCTGTTGCAGTAGTCACGGTGTTCTCCATTTGTAAGTCTCAGGTTGTAGGAATTGCCTTCGTTGCGCGGGGGAGTTGGTTCACCGGCGCTTCGCCGCCAGTTCGGATCTGGGGAACAGCATCTCAAGATACCTGCGCAGATGTTCGACTGCCTCGCGCGCCACCTGGGGCGTCTGCTTTGCCTTGGCGAAGATGAATGCGCCCTGCAGCACCGACTGCATGAACGTGCCCACGCTCCCGGTTGTCCACCTGGCGCGCGGAGCGTAGAGCTTCTTCGCCGCTTCTACGTCCGCGGTCAGCGCGGCAATGTGCGAGCTCAGCGCCGCCTCGCACGCCTGGCGGATGTGCGGATGGGTGCCGTAGGTCTCCTGCACCAGCGTGCCCAGCAGGCAGGTGTAGTCTGCGAGTTCGCCCGTCAGGATTGCGGCGCGGAAGTCCACGTAACCCAACAGGCGATCGAGCGGGTCTGGGTGCCGCTGATATGGCGCTAATGCAAAGAAGCCCTCGGTCATCGCGCGCCAGTGCGCTACGGCGGCCAGCGCGAGATCGTCCTTGGATTTGAAGTGGTGGAAGAAGCTGCCCTTGGTCACGCCGGCGGCGGCGCAGATATCGTCCACGGTGGTCGCCGCATACCCCTGCGCGCGGACCACGTGCAGCGTCGCGTCGAGCAGCCTCTGCCGCGAAGAGGGAGGCTGCGGCGTTGCACTGGCCTGGCCCGCCACGGTGGACGCGCCTGCTGCGCCCGCCCGACTCGCCATCCCCGCTTTTTTCTTCGCGACGCTCATTTTTTTAACTTGCCACCATACCGACTAGTCGGTACAGTACCAACCAGTCGGTATGGTGTCAAGGGAGATTTTGCCAAAAATTTGCACACCCCTTGAACATCCGCTGTAGGCAATTCAAAAGAACGTACCTGAACCTGGAGAGAAACTTATGAAGATGAACACCTACATCAACTTCGGCGGCAACTGTGCCGAGGCCTTTCGCTTTTACGAGCAGCAACTGGGCGGCAAAGTCAACATGACAATGCTGTGGAACCAGATGCCGGACGCCGACAAGCACACCCCTCCCGGCTATGGCGACAAGGTGCTGCACACCAGCATCCAGTTGGGCGGTGGGGTCCTGATGGGCGCCGATGTTCCCGGCTACCAGCCCATGCGCAGCGCCTACATCTCGCTCCACGTCGACTCCGTGGAAGAGGCTGAGCGCATCTTCAAAACGCTCTCCGAAGGCGGCGAGATTTACATGAACATCGGCGAGACCTTCTTCGCGCAGCGCTTCGCTCAGTTTTCAGACCGCTTCGGCACCAAGTGGATGCTGATCTGCGAGAAGCCAATGCAGCCGCAGGCGTAGCCTCAGGGGCGGAGCGGTCGCAGGGCCGACTCCGCCCGCGAAGGCGGCGTGTAGAATCAACCCTGAATGGCACAGGACAAACTAAGACTTATCCCGCTCGGCGGCCTCGGCGAGTTCGGGATGAATTGCATGGCGCTCCGCTGGCAGGACGACATCATCGTCATCGACGCCGGCCTGATGTTCCCCGAGGAAGAGCTGCTCGGCGTGGACATCGTCGTCCCCGACATCAGCTACCTCACTGACAACCGCGACAAGGTCCGCGCCATCGTCCTGACCCACGGCCACGAGGACCACATCGGCGGCCTGCCGTGGATCCTCTCCGAGCTGAATGTGCCGGTCTACGGCACCGAGTTCACGCTGGCGCTCGTCGAAGGCAAGCTGGACGAGCATCGTCTGCTCGATGACGCCGATCTGATCGAGATCACGGCCGGCGTGCGCTTTACCATCGGACCGTTCACCATCCTGCCCATCCGGGTCACCCACTCGCTGGTGGATTGTGTCGCGCTTGCCATCCAGACACCGGTTGGCATGGTCGTCCACACGGGCGACTTCAAGATCGATCTCTCTTCGCCGGACGGCCGCCCCTTCGATCTCCACGCCTTCGCCGAGCTGGGCAAGCAGGGCGTGCTCTGCCTGCTACAGGACTCCACCAACGTCGATCGCCGCGGCTACACGCCGTCGGAGCGCGCCGTTCGCCCGCGGCTGGATGAGATCTTCGCGCAGACGAAGAAGAAGCTTTTCTTCAGCTGCTTCTCGTCGTCCATCCATCGCATCCGCATCGCGATGGAGCTGGCGCACGACCACGGGCGCAAGGTCGCTGTCGTCGGCCGCTCGCTCGACAACTCCACGGAGATCGCTCAGGACCTTGGCTACCTGGAGCTGCCGCAGGGACTTATCATCAATCCCGGCCAGATTCGCGAGATGCCCGACCACAAGGTGATGGTGCTGATCTCCGGCACGCAGGGTGAGCCCATGTCCGCGCTCTCGCGCGCCGCGGTCAACAACCACAAGCACGCGCACATCGACGCGGGCGACACTGTGCTGCTCAGCTCGCGCGTCATTCCGGGCAACGAGAAGGCGATCTACCGCATGATCGACCATCTGGAGCGCCGCGACGCGCGTGTGATCCACGACGATGGCACGCAGGGGTTGATCCACGTCAGCGGCCACGGCTCGCAGGAAGAGCTGCGCCTGATGATCAACCTGTTGCGGCCGAAGTTTTTCGTGCCTGTCCACGGCGACTACCGCCACCTGAAGCGTCACGCCGAACTCGCAGCCGGGATGGACACCGTCGAGAAAGTGCTGCTGCTGGAAGATGGCGACGTGCTGGAGTTGACGAAGGAGTCCGCGGAGAAGAGCGGCAAGGTCGCCGTCGGCCGCGTCTGTATCGACTCCGGCGGGACGATCGATGTGGTTGAGGACATCGTGGTGCGCGATCGCCAGCACCTCTCCGAGGGCGGCATTGTGCTGCCCATCATTACCATCAACCGGCGCACGGGCAAGGTCGAGAATCCCCCTGAGATCGTCATGCGCGGCTTCGCCGTCGATGACGAAGAGATGATTGCCGGGTCGCGCGCCATTGTGATCCGCACGCTCGAATCGTCAAGCGACGAGGAGAAGCGCGATTACGGCGTCATCAAGGAAAAGATCCGCACCGACCTGAAGCGCTACATCCAGAAGTCGACTTCGCGGCGCCCGCTCATCATGCCGGTGATCCTGGAGATATAGCGTCCCCCGGAATTCCTGTTGTATGTATATCGATATTGATATAGGATTTCCTTGAATGAAAGAGATTGAATTCCTCGGGACTTCTCTCAAGGACTTGCAGTGCTTTCCGAAAGGCGCCTGGAGAATCGCTGGATTCGAACTGCAACAGGTTCAACGCGGTTTTGATCCGGTGGATTGGAAGCCGATGTCCTCCATCGGCCCCGGCGTTCAGGAGTTGCGCGTGTGAGATGCCGAGGGAACATTCAGGGTGATCTATCTTGCACGGCTGCAGGACGCAGTCTACGTCCTCCATGCATTTAAAAAGAAGACCCAGGCCACCGCACAACGAGACATAGAAACGGCACGCAGACGTCTCAAGGCGCTGCTGCAACTGCTAAGGAGCCATCCATGAAGCGACAAAGATTCGCCAACGTCTGGGATGCGCTGTGCGACACTCCGGAAGAGGCGGCCAACCTCACCGCGCGCTCCGACCTCATGATCCAAATCGGGCAGATCATCAAAAAGGGCGGCTGGACGCAGGCGGAGGCCGCGCGCCACTGCGGCGTTACTCAGCCACGCATCAACGACCTTCTCCGGGGCCGCATTGATAAGTTTTCGCTGGATGCTCTGGTCAATATCGCCACCGCACTTGGCCGGAAGGTCCGAATCACACTGCGCGCAGCCTAAATAGAACGTCTTCCGCACAGATTTTTCTTACAGCGCCCGCTCGGCGCAGCGGCGTTCTGCATCCAAGCCATGCAGGAGAACGCACGCATGTTCACGTCCGGCCTCATCGGCATCATCGTCACCCTCGTCGTCATCGGGCTGCTGCTCTATCTGGTCGAGCTCATCCCGATGGATCGCACCATCAAGCAGATCATCCGGATCATCGTCATCATTGCGGTGGTCATCTGGCTGCTTCAGGTGTTCGGTCTGCTGGGATCGCTCAACGGCCTCATCCATCCCGGCCCAGTCCGCCCCATCACACACTAGCCACCTCTGACGTATCTCCGGGTGTCCCATTCATGGAGCGAAGCGACATGAGTGGGAAGAGAATCTGCGCCCCCCCCCGGTTTGCCTATCGTGGCAACATCCGCTCCAACCTCGCTGGCGATGGCTGCGACGACCGCACATAGCGCCTGCCCACGAAGCCGTACTCGCCGCTCAGCACGCGCGCGATCGCCTCGGGATACGCGATGTGCTCCTGCTCCAGAATGCGCGCCGCCAGCGACTCCGCAGTGTCGCCATCCTCGACCGGCACCATGCGCTGCACGATGATGGCGCCGTGGTCGACGGCCTCATCCACGAAATGCACGGTGCAGCCGGCGAGTTTGGCGCCGTATTCCAGCGCCTGCCTCTGCACGTCCAGTCCCGGAAAGGCCGGCAGCAGCGATGGGTGCACGTTCAGGATGCGGTTGGGAAATGCGCGTACAAACTCCGGCGTCAGGATGCGCATGTAGCCCGCCAGGCAGACAAGGTCGACATGGTGCTGATGCAGCCGCGCCATCATCTCGGCGTCATGCTCCGCCCGCTTGCGCCCGGCGGATGGCACCGCAAAGGCGGCCAGCCCCATCTCCGCGGCGGTCTTCAGCCCCGGCGCGTCGTCAATGTTGGAGAGGACGACAGCGATCTCCGCACCCAGCAACCGTCCTGCGCGGAGGGCGTCCGCGATCGCGACAAAATTCGAACCGCGCCCGGAGAGCAGAATCCCAAGCCGTTTCACGCTATTCACGCGCGCCTAGTGCGCGACTTTCTTTGTGGTGGTCGGCTTCGCTCCGCTCGCGCCCGACTTCGCGCTTGCTGGCTTTGCGCCCGCCGATGCGCCGCCCGCATGGGCCAGCAGCTCGTCGATCGTCTGGTACAGCAGGCTCGTGTCGGTCACCTGCACCCACTCATGCTGCGTGCATACGATGATCATCGGCGTGTGCTGCAGGCCCGCCTTTTCGCCCAGCGTCCTGTCCGCCATTATTTCCTTCAGCAGCTCGCCGCTGGGGTCCGCCACAAACGGCATCTTCAGGCCATGCGTCGCGAAGAAGCGCCGTGTGAAGGCCTCCATGTCGTCCCTGCTGGTGATGCCTGTCTGCGCAGCAAACACCGCGCCGCGGTACTGGTCTGCAATGTCCGGCGACACCTTGTCCTGCAGATACCGAGCCCACACGGCGGCTTCCTTATCGCCGAACACCGCGTGTTCGCCGCCCAGCAGAAAGTCATGCTCAATCAGCGGAATCTTGTAATGCGCCACCGCCTGATGCACCACGGGAAACGCATGCGCGCACGCCGGGCACGTCAGGTCCTGCCACTCCACGACGGCGATCTTTGCCCCGGCCGGGGGATGAAACGCCGACGAGTCTTTGATCGGATCGCCGGAGCCTGCGGGCGCGGCCCGCTGCGCCAGCATCGGAGTCGGGAGCGAGGCTAACGAAACCAGGGTAAAAGACAGGGCAAAGACGGCCAGCGAGCGGGTCAGCTTCATATTCTTCAGACGCATACAGTTCACACTGGTATGCTACCAGTTCGCCGCAGGCTGTTCGACCGAATCGATCACCAGCACATCGGCTTCTATTTCAGAATCTGGGTTCGGCCCAGAGCGCCTTGGTGGCTCCCGTCAGCTATGTGCCCGCTTCCTCATATCGGCAGTTTCGCTCCGCCCAAGTTCGCTTTGGCCTCCAACTCATCGATCGTCCGATAGAGCATGCTGACATCCGTCACATGGACCCATTCGCGCTGGGTGCAGACGATAATGCAGGCCGTGTATTTGATCCCCAGCTTGTCACCCAGCGCTTTGTCCGCCGCTACCTCTTTGGCCAGCTCACCCGTCGGGTCCGGCACAAACGGCATCTTCAGCCCGTGCGTCGAAAAGAAGCGCCGCGTGAAGGCAGCCATATCGTCCTTGCTGGTAATGCCGCTCTGCGCCGTAAATACCGCGCCACGATACTGGTCCGCGACCTCCGGTGACAATTTGTCCTCGAGATAGCGCCCCCAGATCGCCGCCTCCTTATCGCCGAATGCCGCGTGCTCGCCGCCCAGCAGAAAGTCATGTTCAATCAGCGGAATCTTGTAGTGCGCCGCCGCCGCGTG
>Ga0208849_1001572_pt1 | contig 15267 bp, 13 predicted proteins | sample NGESurdeep072012_10_FD_184470 | JGI IMG/M metagenome (GOLD analysis project Ga0208849, IMG submission 184470) | Arctic peat soil microbial communities from Barrow, Alaska - NGEE Surface sample 53-3 deep-072012 (SPAdes) | ecosystem: Environmental > Terrestrial > Soil > Wetlands > Peat ...
AAGCGGTCCGCCGGACGAAGACGATTATTGATGGGTTCGCGATTTCACGTCGCTTCAACACATTTGGCCCTTTTTGACTGGCTATGGGCGCCTTCACGCCTGACAATCAACAGGACTTTATGGGCGACTGGCCTGACGTTGCAATGTGCGCTTGCCATCGTGGTGTTTCGCAGGGGCATCGCCAGCAGGTTTCCTTGTTTTGCCGCGCTCATCTGCTTTTATCCGCTGCGTGCCGGCCTGCTGTTTGTTCTGGCGAGCCGCGTCGACGCCGATGTATACAATCCGCTGTTCAACACGCTGGCATTCACTGAAATTCTTCTGCAGGCTGCGATTGCGGTTGAATTAATCTGGCGCATCAATCAAGAGATGGGCGTCGAATCGCGGAGTTCCACTGGTCGCCGATGGGTTGTTCTGCTTATCTTTCTGGGCCTTGCGGGCGCCCTGACGTGGCTCGTGCTCAGATTCACGCCGGCCCGCGCGCCAGTCGATCGCGTACAGGTTTTCGTCTGGTTCCTGATGATTGCACCGTTTGCCGTTGCCCTCAGGTACGCTCGGTCTGTTAATCCAATGCGCATTGCGGCCGGCTTTGCTGCCTTCTCGCTCATTCAGCTTGCAGCAACATTTGGCCGTGCTCACGCCTTTCTCAAGCACGATGCAGGTTGGTATCTCGGATGGTCGTACGCTCCCGGAGTTGGTTATCTGGCCGTCGTGATCTTCTGGCTCATCTCACTCCGCCAGGAACAGTGAAGCGTTCGCGCGATATCGCGGCAGCCCATGCCTTTCGACTTGCCGAAAAAAGGCCAATTTCTTTGGCACCGGTGGAGAATCCCAAAGTACCTGGGAACCGATTCGGAGAATCCTCAGGAGACAAATTTGTATCCTGCGCCGTAAATCGTCACCAGGTGCTTCGGATTAGTCGGATCCGACTCCAGCTTCTGGCGCAATTTCAGAATCTGATTATCGACGGTCCGCGTTGTCGAATAGAAGTTGTATCCCCAAACCTCATTCAGCAAAACGTCGCGAGTGAGCACGCGCTGGGCATTGTCGGTAAAGAACTTCAGGAGCTTGAATTCATGCGCAGTGAGCACAACCGGTCTGGCGCTGCGCAAAATGGTCATCTTCTTGAAGTCGACTTCGCAATCGCCAAAACGATAAGTTGTCTGCGCAGCGGGCTTGCGTTGCCTGCGAATGGCTGCCTGAACCCGGGCCGTCAGCTCGCGCGGGCTAAATGGCTTGGTGACGTAATCGTCGGCGCCTAACTCGAGAAACAGCACCTTGTCCGCGACCTCAGTGATTGAGCTCAGTACAATAATTGGCGTCTCGCTGGATTGCTGCTTGAAGACGCGGCACAATTCCCGTCCGGAAATAATGGGCAGAATCAGGTCGAGAACGACGGCGAGGGGATGCTCGCTGCGAAATAAGTCCAGGCCGCCCTGACCGTCGCCGGCGATCACGGTGGCATAGTGCTCATGGGCAAAGGCTCTCTGCAGCGTCCGTTGCATGCGAGGGTCATCCTCGATGATCAGGATGGTTCCGAGGTTCATCGATGGCAGAAGACCGCTTTGCGGTTCAGTTTCCAATTCCGCTGCATCGACCATGATTTAAGCCGCTCCCATCATCATTTTCGCTGATCGAGGCGTCGTCCTGCCCGGGAGAAGAATTGCTGCGGCCGCAACGAGCAGACTCCGCATTGCTATGCCACCACATGAAGCGTGAAAACCATTGAACCGTGGCCGGACCCGCAGAACACGGAACAATGGCCAACGAAGTCGCCGGTCTTGGTCGGGGTAAATGTCGCCTCCCCGGTTTCGCCGGCTTTGACCTTGATGTCAACGCCAACCTCGCGAATGCGAAGACCGTGACCGACATCCATACTCTTCAGGACAAGCGTGACTGGTTGCCCCACCTTCACGGTGATTTCGCCGGGCTTGAACGTGAATCTCTCAGCGGTAATCTCAATTCGCTGGGGCGCGCCCTGAGCCCGTGCGGAAGGAAAAGAAATCGATGTCACAAGCAGGGTGGAAAATAGAATTAAAAAACTAATCTTCTTCTTCATTGTTTATCCTCATAATTCGCGCAACTAGGTTATGGCCCGGGCCGGCGTGGGCACTCGTTTGAGGGGATCTGAATCATCAGGGATTCGGAAATTGCAGTAGCGCTTTCACGTCGGGATAGCTGAGCCCGGTCCGCACACGCATTTGCATAACAATCGTCCGGGATATGCTGGGCGAAAATCCTTCCGGTTCCTGATGGCAACGAAAACAGTTTTGAAGGAACACCTCTTCACCCCGATCAGAGTTCGCGGATTGAGGTTTTTGCGGTGCGGCCTGAGGCTGAGTTTGCTGAGGCGTGCCCCTCGGCTGGCTGGCGGCTGCCGCAGCCGCAAGCGCCAGGCACCCATCATAATTTGCGCCACGTGCTTCATCGTCGCTCCTGTTCTAAATCAAAAAACGGACCCGGCGAACTGACGACCTGTGGCATCTCGGATTTTAAGTGAAGGCTCGGGATGACACAAGGCTCTCGGCGGCCGCGACCTGTGCCGCAAACACACAGCGTAAATATCGTTCAGGCCTTATGCGTCACGGCAGCGTCTTAAGGTTGTCATCAGATTGTCTTGAGCGCCCGTTGTTGCGCGCTCAGTAGACGCGGAATTCACCTCGAGAAAAAGAGTGCCGGCGCAGCGTGCGAAGCCCAATGACAATGCGTTGACATTTCAACGACCCGCGCCAGGCAACTGCCCCTAATGGCAACGCTCAGATGCAAAAGAAGGTGAGGACGTTGACCAGTAACACCGGCGGGTTCAAACGTGCGATCCTGAATCTGCGATGCGCTGCAAAGAGTTCCCTCCAACCTTCCGCCCCATTCCTTCCCGGAGCATAGGGCGATGAGACTTTTTTCGAACGCTGTGGCGGCGGCCTGCGCACTGTTTTGCGTGGCGCAGCTTCACTCGCAAGGGGAAGCCGCGGAAACGCCCGAGGCGAACCCCGGCCGCCCGACCGTTGCAACTCCCGCTACTTTGACCCCGGTTGGATATCTGCAGTTCGAAAACGGCGCTCTCTATGCCGTCACGTCATCTGAATTCGCGAAACAGCTGGGAATCAACCAAGTCACGAAATTGACCGTCGCGTCCCGGCTCCAGTTGCTTGTCTCGTCGGAGCCATACTCGTATACCAACGGAGCGGAGAGAGGCGCTTCAGCGGGGAACCTTCCCGGCGATGTCGACGGCGGATTGCAGGCCGTCGTCCTGCCGGGAGAGGGTCTAAAGCCGACCATCAGCCTGAGCTACTTTCGAGTTGTTTACTCGGGCTCCGCGCCGGACACCGACATTGGCAGCTTTCGCCGAAGTGCGCTCGTTCTTTTCAGTGAGGACATTGGCAAATTCCACGTGGACATGAACGGCATTTTCTCGGAACAAACCGGCGATCGGATTCGCCGCGCGCAATTCGGCCAGACTTTGTCGATCTCTCATCCACTGGGGCCGTTCACTATTGCCGGTGAGCTTTGGCACTTTACCCAGCCATTGACTGCGGGAAATGCCGTTGGAAACCTATGGGCGCTCTCCTATGCAGTCAGAAAAAATCTGGTCGTCGACGCGGGTTTGGATCGCGGTCTTACGTCCTCTTCGACGCAATGGGAGGGATTTGCAGGCTTTACTTATCTGTTTCCCCATCGGCTTTGGGCAGCACACAAATTAAAACAAAATAGTAAATGAAAAGAAATCGACAGACGAAAAATTCTTGAGCCTGAAGGGATTGGCCGCGTGTCAGGCGATTTCGTATGGATGCCGTTGATGCCGGGACAGCAGGCTCGCGGCAATATCGTCGCCCTCGATCATTTCTGTCTTGGGATTCCAGTACACATCGTGATCGGTCTTCATGGCGATCCAGTGAAGCAGGCAAGTGGAACAGGCGCGATGGCCGATCTCTGCCGGGGCAACAGGAGCTTTTCTCGAGTGAATGCAGTCGAGCCAGTTTCCGTGCTGATCGTCGGATGTGTAGACGTGATATTCCGCATGACCAATCACCGAATCAAGAATTGCGGGGTCGCTGGCGCGTAGCGGAACGATCGCGGCCGTTGCGGCTCCTGTGGATGTTGGCGTAGTCATGCCGTCTCTGCATACGAAGATCCAGCCCTTGTCGCCGATCCACTTGATGCCGTTTTCATAATCGCCTGAGATGGTCATCACCATGCCATTGTCATAACGGCCATAGGTTTTGAAAGGGCCGTGGACATTCCAGAGGCCTTCTGTTGGGAATTCGGCGTGGCCCCAGATTTCAACGGGACCGGTCAGCTCGGTATCCATGCCCCAGTGCGCTGTATCGACATGGTGCGCGCCCCAGCCAGTAATCATGCCCGCGCCGAACTGTTCCATGCGGAGCCATCCGGGGCGGTCGAAGCCAGTTTGCGGCATGACGCGATCGACAGTGTAAGGCACGACGGGTGTTGAGCCGAGCCATGCATCGTAGTTGAATCCCTCGGGAACGGGCATAGGCTGTGGGTTGCCGCCGGAAGGGTCGCCGGGCAGGCCGATCTCGACCCGCTGCACGGTGCCGATGCGGCCATTGCGCACCAGTTCCACTGCGCGCGCGAACTGCTTCCACGAGCGCTGCTGCGAGCCGACTTGCAGAATGCGGTCGCTCGCGGCCACATGATCGGCCATGATGCGACCTTCGCGGATGGTGAGCGACGCAGGCTTTTGCAGGTACACATCCTTGCCGGCGGCGATGGCGGCAACTGCCAGCCGCGCATGCTGATGGTCGGGCGTCGAGATGAGGACGGCGTCGATTTCCTTGTTGGCGAGGAGTTCTTTGTAGTCGGAGTAGCCGGTTGTGCCAGTGTAAGGCGTGCCGAGTTTCTTCGTGTAGGCTTCGTTGACATATTGCTTGCCCAACTCGACGCGCTGCGTGCTTAGATCACAAACGGCGACGATGCGGTTGTCGCGGCCGGGGACGCCGGTGAACTGCAAGACGCCCGGCATGTCATGAGCGCGCGAGATTCGGCCAGCGCCGATGGCGCCGATGCTGATTCGATTGGAGGGCGCAGTTGCACCGAATACCGAATTGGGAACGATGGCGGGGAATCCGGCGGCAATGGCAGTGGAAGCAGAGGTCTTGATGAAGGTGCGTCTCGTGGAATTCATGAATCGCTCTCCTGAGCTGTGAAAACGCAGCGAATCCAATCTACACCAGAAGAGTGAGGGCCGTCACAGCGGGGAATCGACGTCTCATCTGCGCATTGCTTCGAGTGGTAGAATCATAGATGACAAATGCAAACAAAAAAGCTGCAAATCATTCCGCTGGGCGGCCTTGGCGAGTTCGGCATGAACTGCATGGCAGTGCGCTGGGAAGACGACATTATTGTGATCGACGCGGGCCTGATGTTTCCCGAGACAGAGCTGTTGGGTGTCGACATTGTAGTTCCCGACATCACCTACCTGATTGAGAACAAGAAGCATGTGCGCGCCATTGTGCTGACGCACGGGCACGAGGATCACATTGGCGGGTTGCCGTGGATCCTAAGCGAGCTAAAGGTTCCGGTGTATGCCACCGAGTTCACGCTGGCTTATGTGGAAGACAAGCTTGAAGAGCACCAGCTACTGGACGAAATCGAACTAGTCGAGATTCAGCCGAAGGTAAAGTTCACGATTGGACCCTTCACCATTGAGGCCATCCGCGTGACGCATTCGCTGGTGGATTGCGTGGCGCTGGCGGTCGAGACGCCGGTCGGAGTCATTATTCATACCGGCGACTTCAAGATCGATCTTGCGCCGCTGGATGACAAGGCATTCGACCTGCACACCTTTGCCGAATACGGCAAGCGCGGGGTGCTGGCGCTGTTTCAGGACTCGACCAATGTGGAGCGGCCGGGCTACACGCCGAGCGAGCGCGCAGTGATTCCCCGGCTGGACGAGATTCTGACGCAGGCGAAAAGGAAGATATTCTTCACTTGCTTCTCGTCGTCGATCTATCGCATCCGTATCGCTATGGAACTGGCGCGCAAGCATGGGCGCAAGGTTGCCGTGGTTGGCCGGTCGATGGTTAACAGCACCGAGATCGCGCAGGATCTGGGGTACATTGATATTCCGCCGGGACTGATGATCAATCCCGGGCAGATTCGCGACTTTCCGCCGGAGCAGATGATGGTGCTGATCAGCGGCACGCAGGGCGAGCCGATGAGCGCGCTGAGCCGCGCGGCTGTTGACAACCACAAGCACGCGCACATTGAGCCGGGCGATACCGTGGTGCTGAGCTCGAGGATCATTCCGGGGAATGAAAACGGGATATTCAGAGTGATCGATCACCTGAGCCGGCGCGATGCTAACGTGATCTACGACGACGGGCAGCATGGGTTGATCCATGTGAGCGGTCACGGTAGCCAGGAAGAGATGCGGCTGATGATCAACCTGGTGCGGCCGAAGTTCTTCATCCCGATTCACGGCGACTACCGTTTTCTGCGGCAACACGCGAAGCTAGCCATGGAGACGGGCGCGGTGGAACACGCAATCGTGATTGAAGACGGCGACGTGCTGGAACTGGACAAAGACGACGCGCGCAAGAAGGACAAGGTGACCGCGGGACGCATTTTGATCGACTCCGGATCGTCGATCGACGTAGTTGAAGATCTGGTGATCCGCGATCGGCGCATTTTGTCGGAAGACGGCGTGGTGCTGGCGGTGATGGCCATCAACAAAAAAACGGGCAAGGTGGAGCGCGAGCCTGAAGTGTTGATGCGCGGTTTCGGCGGCGCGGACATTACGGACCAGGCGCGCCTGGCGGTGCTGAAGACGCTGGATGGATTGAGCGCGGAGCAGAAATCCGACTACGGCATGGTGACCGAGCGGGTGCGCGTGGAGCTGAAGCGGCTGATCCAGAAGAGCACGGGACGGCGGCCGATGATTATGCCGGTGATATTGGAAATATAGTGGTCAGTGGTCAGAGAACAGAGAACAGAGAACACGGGCCACGGGACTTAGGGGCTCGGGACTAAGGGACAAGGGCCTGAGGGACCGAGCGCGGAAGGCCGCGGCGGAGCGGCCAATGTTTACTAGAAAATCAACAGTCAATTTTGGCAGTTTTTCGCCTGTTTTGCACCCTATTTGGTGCATGCCTCGTCAATTCTAAAGGACTTACTGGAGAAAAGCACCGTTATTGGGGCATCAAAAAAATTAATTATTTAATTAATTTTCTCCTCTGTTTTTGGCCGGCGGTCATAAGAACAGAGAACAGAGAACAGAGAACAGAGATCAGGGATCAGTGGTCAGCAGGCGACGTGCGGCCAACTGAGAAGGCGTGGTTGAACGGCTCTGGTGTGCACGGTTTTTGAGCAGAGGCGGATCATGGAATGAGTATGCGCCGGGCGGGGTTAATTGTCGGCAAATGGAAGATGCTGAGAATCAGGGGCTTAGAGATTTCCTGGCTTGACATAGGCGGGCCCCGGGACCTGGGTACCGACGGACCGAAAGGCCGAGTGGAGCGGGGCTGGCTGGCGGGCGTTTGGGAGGGTGGAATCGCGGTCCGTATCAGACAACTGCGAACATGGATGCGACGATGAAGCCCTCGATTGCCTCAGGGAGGAGATAGTTTCCGGTGGAGCTGTCGACCCAGAACAGCGCCTGGGCGGGATGCGCAATCGGAAACGTTTTGTAGCCGCTGCTCAGTCTCTGGAGTTCGGTCATTGTCTGGGTGTTGTGATGCGCCGAGGCGTTCCGCACCCGATGGATAATCCTCGAGCTTGTGCTGGCTAGGGTGCACATCCCGGAGATTTTCGTCGCGTTCGCGGGGGCCGTCCCTCTGATAATGTCCGTGAGCACGTCAATATCTCCCCACGTTGGCTCAAACCGCAGGACTGCGTTGAGGGTTCCCCAGGTCGGGGTCCTCCCGTTTTTGATTCTGATCACTGCGCCCGATACATGCTGTTCGGAAAGTGCTCCGGGAAGCTGCGGGATCAGATTCCCTGACGCGTCGGTGGTCCCTATGCATGAGTCGACAATTAAGGTCCTGCAAAACCTGCACCAGGCCTGCCAGATATGAGACGTGACACCTTCGAGCATACAGGTGTCTTCGTGGTCGAAGTCGGCGGCGCGTGCGAAAGTCTTCGTTGTCGCGAGCTCCTCGTAGGCTCTAACTGACTCCGCGATTTCACTCTCAAACGCCGCTTGTATTGCGTCTAGCGACATGCTAGTTGACTTCGCCTCTCAGGGCACTGCAAAGCCACTTCAGCCTTGTAGTGCGCTGGTTTGCTCTGTTGCCTCCCTCGGAGGCCGCTTTCACGTATTCCTCAAACTTTGTAAGGTCCTTCTCCTCGTGGGCCGCCGCAAGCGCGCGGAGCCCTGCTTCCGCCGCGTCTTGCGTAGTAAGGTAGGCGCCAATTGGCGCGATGCCCGTCTGTGCCTCAACTCCGGGCAGGCCCCACTTGTTGTGGATCAGCGCACAAACGAGCGAGAAAAACACGTGCGTTCTCGTGAGGTGTGTCTTTGCGACGAACGGCATGTCAGATCTGATATATGAGAGAGTCTCGCCAATGCGCGCGTTGAACTGATCCCTGTTCGGAAACTCTTGGTCGTACTTTTTGTAGATATCCTTCAGCAGTTTAGGGCTCGTGCTGACGATTCCCGTCTCCAAAGCTAGCGCTAAATCTGCGATGAACTCGGTGTCGATCAAGCGAAGCATTTGCCGGTTTGATAAGATCTGCCAGTCGGAGAATAGGGCTCCGAACTCGTCGAGGATCGTGTTGATCCAGCTCTTAAACTCTCCGAAGAAGTCGCTGTTTCTTTTTTCGGCCTCGTTGAGCGGTAGAGTGTAAGCGTTCATTCGTCGGAACATTTGAAGGATGTCCGAGGGTTCGGCGTTTCGAATGACATCGACGGATATGGTGTATCCGTAGAATGCCTCCTTTGTTTCCTCGGTTAAGTCGCTGAAACCCGCCCCGGCAAAGTCGGCAGATATGTTGGAGAGTGCAAATTTGCCCTCGATGAAGTCCACAATCGTATTTACGCGTTGCTGCCCGTCAACAATTTCTCGGTGTGGCCTCTTCAGGTCTCGGTCAATTTTTTCGTGGAAGTAGATTTTGGGGAATGGGAAGCCCTTCAATATCGTGTCGATGAAGTAGGTTTTCGCGGTCTTGGGCCACAATCTACCCGCTCGCTGATATTCCTGGTTAACCGTCAGTTCGCGGGTGCGAATCCAGTTGGCTATCTCAAGGATGGAGTACTTCGTTTCGTCGACTCTCATTTTTTCTCCGTGCCAAGGCTTCTTCTGGCCTCATTGGCGCATTTCGGGGCGATGGAACGAGTATAAGGTTTTCAGTTGGTCGTTGGTCGAACGCGTGCCGAAACCCTGAAAGACAGTTGTCGGTGGAGGGTTGCTGGCGTTGGGGCGGGTTTGCGGCCTGGCGTATTGTCGCCGTGTTTTGGAGCAGCGCTTTTGAACTTTCATCGCCCCAGCGAGGACGGCTCGCTGGGCCGTACTCTGCATTCGAGATTCTTGTGGGTGACTGATGTACTCGATTGCGTCTGCGACGAATGGATGGGTTAAAACCGATCCCTACCGGCCCGTGCCCATCAATCGGGTTCTGTCGCCCCTACGGGGCTGAGGCTGTTTTTTGCGCCTTTCCCAGGATTCCGCGCGGGGGCGCGCTCCATCCTGGGCTAACATCTGTCGCTCCCTCCGGGAGCTCGAAAAGCGCGTGAGTTTGCGTTCGTGCGATCCCCGGTCCCCGAAGGCGAGGGACCGGGGGCACCCGATGTTTTTGCGGAGGTTGAAGACCGTAGAAGGCAGAAGCAGGTCCCCGTTAGGCTCCGGTCGCCTGCGCGATCCCCGCTCAGGGCAGGCTTTCGGCTCCGCTGAAAAGCGCTTGCTTGGGATGACACGGCAAACATTTGGGTTCGTGGTATCCCACCCTTCGCCAGAAACAAAGCGAAGGATGGGGCAACCACTTTCGCGTGGCTGGACCTAACAACACCCACTGCGGCGGCCCCAGACAACACTCAGTATTTGATTTGCGAAAGCGGTGTTTTCCCGTAGAGTGTTCGTTGAGGAGCGAACACGTAAGGGAATGGCATTCTGCGGCAGTTGTGGGAATCAGTTAGCGGAGGACGAGCGCTTTTGCCCGAAGTGCGGAGCCGACCAGGGGGCGAAGCCAGGCGCGCCGGCAGAGGCGCGTGAATCGACTTCTGGAGCGGCGGGGCGAGAATCGGCTGCAGCGGCTGCGGCTGCAGCAGCGACGGCAGCATCGGGTCCTGAAGCGACGCCAGCGGTGGCCCCAGCGGCAGCGGGTCCGGCGGTGACGCCTCCGCAATATTTTCCGCAATATTCTTCTCAAGCTGGGGGGCAGGTTCCTGTGGCGGCTACGCCACCGGCGGCGGGAATACAAAATCAGAACAAGATATGGGCTGTGGTGATTGGCGCGGTTGTATTGTTTGCGGTCTATCATTTTTGGGGGCAGTCTGTTGGGCCGGGGCAGCAACAGCAGAGCGGGCCGATCAACCTGATCTTTGTGGTAAGCGAGGATTTGGCTTACCAATCTGCCGGGGATGTGAATCCCAACACGGCGAACCTTACCAGCCAGGGTTTGGAGCGGTCGTTGCTAATGGGCACGTACCTGCATCAGCTTGTGGGGAGCACCAGTGTAAACGGAATCTATGTGCTGGCGCCGACGAGCCATTTGCAAACCGCGGGCAGTTACCCGGATATGGCGGCTGCTGAGACCGTTCAGCAGTTCGCGCAGCTCACACCGGTCACCATGTCCACCATCTACCCTGGGTACGGCAGTCCCTATACAACTACGGGCTACCCGGTCAATGCCTCGCTGCCATCGAGCTCCTGTACGAATTGCGAGGGCCTGGATTTCCAAGACCAGGGCGGCGACAACGAAGCGCTGGTAAGCGGCATTCTTGCGGCAAATGTTGGAGGCTCGTATGTCTTCTCAGCGCCGTGGGAGACCACTTACAGCCTGTTGGCGCGGATCAGTCAAGCCAAGAGTTATAACCTGACTCTGCCAACGAGTTATCAGGGCGCGAATGCGATTTATGTACTTTCCATCACGACCGCGGGAAGCGCCAGCCTGGTGACCTATGACAGCAAAGCGAACCCGCCTGCAACCTACCCTACGCTGCGGCAGGTTCCGACCAGCGCATGCACGCAGCAGACGCCATTCAACGTCGCGGTGACTGGCGGGGTTGGCGGAGCCCAAGTTCCGGCGGGAACCAACACCAACGAAACTTTATATATCGTTCGGCACGCAGAGGCGCATCCTCAAGGTGATTTTGACGATGGCAACTATGTAGGCGCGGGGCAGTGGCGTGCGCTGGATCTTCCGTTTGCGCTCGAGGGCAAGATTCATCCCACGCAGGTGTATTCGAGCGACCCGGCTACGCCGATTCAAGGTACACAAACCGCTTCGGGAGTTTCCACGTGGTCGTATGTCAGGCCTTCGCTGACCGTTGAACCTTACGCGATCGCGTATAACTTGCCGTTTCGGCTGGCCGAGGGATTCGATTGGGACTCTGGCCCGGCCACCAGCAACTATTTCTTCAATGGCGGCGGGTTCTCTAATTCAAGCGTATTGCTGGGGTGGGAGCACAATCGGATCCCGATGACGGTGAATGCGTTGATCTCAAGCTATTTTCCGCGGGGCGGCGCGCCTGCTGCGCTCACCTGGCCGGACAACGACTACGACACCGTGTGGACGGTGACGCTCGACGGCCAAGGGAACCTGGCCGTTAACAATTCGGTGTGTGAAGGCATTCAATCCGCGGCGCTGCCGGCCGCTGCGCCGCAATTCTGACTGCGTTTCGAGTCTGACGGGCTTTTGAGCGGCGGCCATCTGGATGGTGCGTGCGTGACCGGCGGCGGAAGGGGCGTTTTTGGGGACTAATCTCAAACGGTGCGCGATCTCTACAATTGGCCTATGAACAAGAATCAAAATAGGCCAGTGGCCAAGCATCGCCCAAAATACTTCTGGCTCGCAGCGGCAACCCTCCTGGTGTTTCAAGCAGCCCTGGCGCTGACCATGGTGCATCGGGAATCGCTCACCTTTGATGAAGACGACCACATGTTCTCAGGCTACATGATGTGGAAAGCGGAAGATTATGGGCTAAACCCAGAACACCCGCCTCTAGCGAAGCTTCTGGCGACCGTGCCCATTATCTGGGACCATTTGTGGGTTCCACCACCTCGGGATCATCAGTTTTTCAAAGCTGAAGCGTATCTCAATGGCCGTGACTGGCTAGCTCGTAACGACGGAGACAGACAGCATCTCGTCTTCAAGATGCGGGCGAGCGCGGAGCTGCTCGCACTCGGATTGTGTCTTTTCGTGTTTCTGGCGGCTCGGGAGTGGTTTGGCAACGCGGCCGGCCTGATTGCTCTTACTCTCGTGGTCTTTGATCCCAACGTTCTTGCACACTCTGCCCTTGTCACAACCGATATCGGAGTGTCGTGCTTTTTTGTCGCAGCAATTTGGACCTTCTACCGCTTCGCTACCCGGCCAACACTTATCCGCTTGCTTTTCGCCGGCGCAGCAACAGGTCTGCTGCTGGCAACCAAACATTCCGGTATTCTGATCGGCCCCATGTTCATCTCTTTGATCGCATGGGAGGTGCTCGCGGTACCAACGGAGGCTGCAGGCGCCGAGCGCAAACGAACGGCACTTCGACTCACCGGCGGCTTTTTCGCTATCGTCGTCGTTAGCGTCTTCGTGCTTTGGTGTTTTTACGGGTTTCGCTACAGCGCCCGTCCTGCCGGTGTGGCATTCAGCACTTCGGTGGCCCAATACGCGGCGCCTCTGCCGCATTTCGAATATGCAATCGTGGTCGCAGTGAGCCGCCTCCATCTTTTGCCTGAATCGTATCTGGTCGGACTCATCGACGTGAAACGGGCGGCGGCGTTTTATCCCACCTTCCTTCTAGGGAAGGTCTATGCGCACGGCCAGTGGGATTACTTTCCTATTGTGATTCTGATCAAGACGACGCTTGGGCTGCTTCTGCTGATTGTTCTCGCCACATTCGCCACCGTCACGGGCAAGCTAACGAAACGCCGCGAGTTGTTCTATACCCTTGCTCCACCTGTCTTATATCTCGCTGTGGCAATGATGTCGGGCATGAACATCGGCGTACGGCACCTGCTGCCCATGTATGCATTTGTTATCATCTTCGCCGCTGCCGGGACGGTCACGCTTGCCGGCAGGAGCCCTCGTTGGGCGGATAACAGTCGTCGGGCTATCGCGCGACGTTGGGCTGTCGCGTGCGCTGTTCTTATTGCGGCCCACATTGTCTCCAGCCTTCTCGTATTTCCCAATGAAATTGCTTATGCCAACGAAGCCTGGGGCGGACCCAAGAATGTACACAATCTGCTGAGCGACGCCAACGTCGACTGGGGCCAACAGCTTTTTCAAGTGAAGCAGTGGCAGGACCGTAACCCCCATCAGGAGTGCTGGTTCGCGTACTTCGCGCGGCCCGAGATCGATCCGGGCGTGTACGGTATTCGCTGTCACGCGCTCCCCACCATAGACACCCAGTGGCTCGGTGGCGCGGAGGTCATTCCTCCCTCGATCACCGGAGCCGTTCTGATCAGCGCAGCAGACCTCAGTGGGTGTGAATGGCCCAGCGCTCAGGTCAATCCCTACAGATCGTTTCAGTCGCTACATCCCGATTTGACGATCGACGACTCCGTATTCGTCTACCAGGGAACCTTCGCCGTACCCGAGATCTCGGCAGTATCACGTGCGCAGCAGAGTGAAACGTTCCTCAAAAAAAAGCAACCAGGCCAAGCACTCGTCCTGGCTCGTGAAGCTGTCGTTATCGCACCCGAAAATCTTTTTGCTGAAACAGCGCTGGGCGATGCCGCCGCCGCGTCCGGTGATAAACAGACGGCCGAGCGAGCATGGCTGGCCGCCATCCGATCCGCTCAGCATCTGGAGCCCGATGCACAGTCAAGCTACATCCCGGATCTCGAATCCAAAATCAAGCGCCTATCGGTTGGCAAGAGCTAGGCATATTCGCTGGCGTGTTAATTCGAAAAACTTCCTCAGGGACTAAAGCCTCGGTCATTTTGTGTGGTCTTTGTGGCAGTCGGGGATGAATCCCCGACCTACCAGTCAGGCCCTGATACAAAGCCCGTGAGTTTGCGTTTGTGCGACCCCGGTCCCTCCGCCGCGGCGGACGAGGGACCGGGGGCACCCGTATATTGCGGCGGTGAAGAACAGAAGCAGGTCCCCGTTCGGCTTCGCTCAGGGCAGGCTCTCGGCTCCGTTGTAGGTCGCTTCGCTCGGGATGCTACCGCGTAAAGTGGAGATTGGATGGAGTTGGTGCAATCCCACCCTGCGCGCAAAAACAAGGACGCGCCGAGGATGGGGCACCCGATGTTCGTGGTGGCTGGACGCCGCGAGATGCGGGATTACGCATACAGTTTCTAAGTGCCGGGCGGGTTGTGAAAATTTGGAGTTTTCTTTTTTGCGAAATGCAATTGTTGTAGTCCTTCGAGGTTTAATCTTGCTTTCGCCTTGAGATCCAAAAGCCCGGCGGCCTCAAACTCGTACTTTTCTCCATTTGGAGTGGTCGCAATATAGTGGTCAGCATGACCGCCAGAGGTATCAACTGCGACTGGGATTCCCTGCGCCTTCAATTCCCCGATCGCGTCAGCAACTTCCTTGTCCATAAGTTTCTCAGGCTCTCAGAACCATTCTAACGAAGAAGCCCGGCGCGCGATCCACGGTCCCTCCGCCGCGGCGGACGAGGGACCGGGGGCACCCGCAGAACCGGATTCGAGCGCATTCAGGAACCATTCGACACGGCGCGGTGTCTAAAGCACAAGTAGTCGTAATTTCGACGAGCAAGGTTTCGCTGAGCATGAATTCTCGAAGGGTTCTTCGAGGGCTCTACGCGAACTAAGGAGCGGAGGAGGGTATTGCCCATGACGGGTCAATCTATGAGTCGAATGTTGGGTGAAATTAATGTGACGCCGATGATCGACATATTGCTGGTGCTGTTGATCATCTTCATGGTCATTGCTCCAGTGGCGCCTCACGGCCTTGCAGCGGATTTGCCGCAGCGATCCGCGAATGCGAATCCGAGATCTGAATCTCCCATTGTGGTGCGGATCACGAGCGCCCGTAGCAGGCAGCCCAGCTACAAAATCAATCAGGATGACGTGAGCCTGGATGAACTTGGGAGCCCCCTAGCAGCCCGTGGTGCAATGGGCCGGAATTCGGCATGGCCTTGTGTGTCGCTTGATAGGGCAATTTGCTGCGGGAGCCGCACCTGTCGAAGCCGAT
>Ga0208849_1001573_pt1 | contig 15263 bp, 9 predicted proteins | sample NGESurdeep072012_10_FD_184470 | JGI IMG/M metagenome (GOLD analysis project Ga0208849, IMG submission 184470) | Arctic peat soil microbial communities from Barrow, Alaska - NGEE Surface sample 53-3 deep-072012 (SPAdes) | ecosystem: Environmental > Terrestrial > Soil > Wetlands > Peat ...
GATTGCCGGCGGCGTCGGTCGCTACGAGCGCGAGCGTGTGAGTTCCATCAGAGAGACCCGTAGTGGGCAGCGTCAAGGTCTGTGTTCCAGTGGACGACGGGCATGGCTGGGCGAAGGTGAAGTTGCACGGGGCCGAGTAGGTCTCCACTGGCCGTCCGTCTGCCGACAGGACGATCCTCGCTACGCCGCCTCCGACATCAGCTGCGGCGACGGCGACGCTTTCGATGCCCTTGTGAAACCCGCCGGCTTCGCCTTCTCCCCAAAGGGCGCCCGACGGCGCGCTCAGAGTTGGCGGCGTCGGATCGGACAGTGTGACCGTCGCTCCGTACATCGCCGTCCACACTTTATGTTCGGTCGCACCCGTAACACATTCGTCGCCAGAGGGCGCCTGGCACACGACGCCGACCGACAGTTCATGCGTTGAAAGTCCTGTGACCACTGCGGGTTCGCCCCCCGGCGGGGCGCCAACCGAACACGTCTCACCGTTTTCGACCGAATCGAGGCAGGTTTCCTGTGGCACGATCGTCCCGTCCGCGCGGAGCGCGGGCGACCAGTCATTGAAGCCGTCGAACTGATGCCCGATGTAGCGTTCATAGGTGAGCCCGGTGATCGATGTGCCCGCTGGTGCCGTGAACGTCCAGCCAGCGCTCGTCCCAGGCGTCGCTCCACTTGAGAGGCCGAGCGCGTCGGTTGTTGACAGCCCGCCTTCTTGGTCGGCCTTCCCGCCGCCGCCTCCAAGCCGATACGGGCAGCCAGCGTGCTCCGCGTAGTGAGATGGCTGCGCGGGATCGTTGCTCGCCCACGCCCAAGAGTTGTTGGCAGCTTCCGGCGCGAAGTTGCAGGCACTCACCTGATAGCTCCCCGCCGCGAGCGCCCGAGGGGCGGACACCCCCGCCACGACGGCGGCCATGACCACGATCGTCAAGCGCGACCGCCTCATTGCCCGCGCCGGGCCTTTAGCGCTGTCCCTGCGGATGCTGGTAGGCGCAGCGTTGTCCACGGGCTCGCACGTTCCACGTCGTAGGGATCTGTATAGCGCACAGATACCTCGACCACGCCGGAGGTCGGGAGCGTCAGGCTCGTGAAGGCACCTTGGAGCGTGCGTAGCACGCGCAGTCGCCGTGATCGCCCCCTGCGGCCGAGATAGCGCACCTGCACCTGAGCTTCGCTGGGCCGTCCAGACAGAGCGAGCACGAGTCGGTGCTTGACTCGTTTCAGTCGAGCCTGCGGGCGTCTGAATGGTCGCGTGAGCGTCATCGCGGTCAATGGTGTCACCGGCTGGGGAGACGACGCTGGAGATGAGTTCGACTGTGCTCCAGGCGTGGCCGCTTCGCCGGCCGTCACGATCGCCCCGAGGCCGGCGTTGCGGAATGTCTGCGCGATGTCGAGCACTCCGCTGTCGGCTTCCGTCAGGTCTTTCTCGGCCGCTTCGGGCGACAAGCCCGGCTGGTAGGAGTCGAGCGCATCAAGGGCCGCTGCCGCAATCGCCGACGCCTCGCTGGTGCCTTGCCAGTAGTTGTAGTTGGACACGCCCGTCGTGGGTTCCGCGCCATCGAGGTCGCAGCCGGGCGCGAGCAGCCGCAGCCCTTCGCCGCGGTTGGAGAACGAACAGAAGCCGCCGCCCTGCGTGTCCGTCGCGCCGACCGACAGCACCCCAGGATATGCAGCCGGGTACTCCACGCCGCCTCCGTCGTCGTTGCCAGCGGCTGCGACGACTGCAACGCCATAGTCGCCGGCTTCCTGCACTGCGTTGCCGAGCATTTCGTAGTCTCGACCTGATGGCGCTTCCGACGTACCGAGCGACAGATTGATGACCCGAACGTCGTAGTGAGAACGCACACGGAGACAAGCGTCGATTCCCGTGGCATATGCGCTGAACGGGAAGGTCGTATGTCCTGGCTCAAGGATTCGCACCGAGGCGATCTGAACGGCTCGGGGTGCGGTGCCGACCATGCCCCAACCATTCGCGGGCGCCCCCGCCATCATGGCAAGCACAGTCCCGTGCAGCGTGGGAGACACGTCTCCCCCCGAGCCGCCGTCGAGCGCGGTTCGTTCGACCACGACGCCTTCGGTGTCCGGGTTGAGATTCACACCCGTATCAACCAGGCAAAGGCCAGCAAGCTGCGCTGGTGGCGGAGCATAGGGAAGAAAGGCACCGTTGTCCGCGGCGGCCTGCGCGGTGACACCTGTCTCCGCGCCGGCTCTCGCTGCCGGCAGGACAAGCGCAAGGAGTACCGCGAGGATGCACGTCCGGCTTCGGTGGAGCATCAGCAGCGCGGGGCGCCTCGGGCTAACTGGTGTTGACATCTACCACCCGGCTGTTGCCGCTTCCGAAGGGAAATCCCGCCTGACCGCCGGGAACTTCTGCACGGAAAGGAAAGCGCCCGACGCCGCCCTCGAACTGATAGATCACGCGAAAGCGACCATGCCCGTCCGTGCGGGGCGTCCTGAACGGCTCCCAGCGGCCACGGTAATGCACGAGCAGGTCCACTAGCGCGCCCTGCCGCGGTATCGGTCCCTCAACCGTGCCGGTAAGCGTGATCGTGCCCACAGCGCCGGTGTGGGTCGGGCTCACGCTTAGCCTCACGCCGGCCTGCACCGTCTCCCTGATGCTCGCTATCGCCGCGTAGCTGGCGTCGCTCGAGAACGCACGGTAGGCAACCTCGATCAGCCGCGAAGGCCCCGCCGACACCGGCACCCTGAACGTACCGTCAGAGCCCGTCTTGGCGTGAGTCAGGATCTGCGGCATCGCCGTCCCGACCGTCTGTTGGAGCACATCGAGGGTCGCGTGCCTGATCGGTTGACCCTGCTTGTTGAGCAGGCGCCCGCCGACCACGACTGCCCGGTGTGCGTAGCTGCGCGTGATCGTCCGCCTCAGCCCGAGCCGGAGAGTGGCCTGCTCGCCGGCGCTCGTCCCGTTTGGACTGCCACTGCCAAGCATGGTGGAGCCCGTGCTGCCGGGACCGGGAAGCGCACCCAGCGATGCGGTCTTCCCTTGATTCTCAACCGTCACCTCTCCGCTGGAGATGACGCTCGTGTTCTGAGCTGCATCCTCGACAACGAGTTCCACGCGATGCTCGCCGTCCGCCACCGTGGCGGTGTTCCAGCTAACCGTGTCGGACACGCTCGGCGGGCACGCCTGAAAATCCGTGTAGGAGCAGCTCGTGATGTAGTCCCTCTCCGCCACGGGTTCGCCATCCACTCGAAGCTGCACGAGCCGCACGCCCGAGCTCGTATCCGCCGCCTGGTAGCTGATCGAGGCGGTGCCGGAGACCGTGCCCGAGCCGGCAAGCGCGCCACCTGTCACCGTGCCGCTCGGCAGGGTCGTGTCATCGAGCGTGAGTTGCGCGCCGTAGAGCTCGAGGATGTTGTTCTCCCCGGAGCCGAACGTACAGCCGGCGCCGGCATCGTCGTTGGAGCAGTAGTTCGCAAGGGTCAGCTCGGTCGTCGTGGACGGTAGGACAAATGTGTTGGGTTGGCTCGCCGCCAACGGGGTTTGACTTTCACCCACTGCGCCATCGTTGTCTGCGGCAATCGCAAACGTGTCAGCACCGGAGACCTGATGTGAGACCTGCCACCAAATCTTGGCTTCCGTGATCGTGATGCCACTCCCGGCCGGCACCCCGATCTGCACGCCCGCCGTGGCGCCTGGGCTCATACTGCCGCCTCTCGGTCCGATGTAGTCGCCAACAGCGCCGCTGCAAGTTCCCTTCACGTTCTGCGGGCTGCCAAACACGGTCCACGAGCCGGCATCGCCGTTGCCGGCCGACGGGCAGTTGTCGATCACATACGTTCCGGCCCTCGCACCGGGCACGAACATCGTTCCCACAACCCCCGCGATCAGGACGGTCAGCGCCACGTCGCGCAGCCGGTCGCCGGAGAGCGCGTGTCGCAGCCCGCGCACGTGTCTGCGCCGCTTAGTTCGTGGTGACATGGACCGCCCTGCTTTCTCCGAGTGCGAACGGGAAGTCGCCCTGGCTGCCGAACACGACCGCCCGGAATGGGAACCGCCCGATGCCGCCCTGGAATTGGTAGGCCACGCGGAACCGCCCGCGCGAGTTCGTGCGTGGATCGCGGAATGGCTCCCAATGGCCGCGGTAATGAACGAGCAGCTCGACGACGACGCCCTGCGGCGGGACGGGCCCGAGCACATGCCCGCCGAGCGTGATCGTGCCTTCCGAGCCCGTCGCGCGCGGGGTCACGCTGAGCTGCACCCCGGCGCGAACCGTCTCTACGAGCCTCGCCGTCGCCGAGTAGTCGGAGTCAGCCGAGAACGCGCGGTAGCCGATCTCCACCATCCGTGACGGGCCGCCCGCCACGCGGGCTACGAAGGTCCCGTCGGTGCCTGTTCGGACGTGGCCGGTCAATTCGAGGGTGGCGCCGGCGATCTTCTGCAGCACGTCCAGGGATGCACCCGCGACCGGCAGGCCCTGTGCGTTGAGCAGGCGGCCCGTGATCCGCACCGCTCGCCTGGCGTAGGTTCGGGAGATCGGCGAGCGCGTGCCGAGCTGCAGGTGCGCTCCCTCACTCGCGCCGGTGCCGTTCGGGCTACCAGCTCCGGTTGAGCCGGTGTGCGAGCTGGTCGTGCCGGGGCCGGGCAGCGCCCCCAAGGAGCTGACGGTGGCCAGGGGGTTGCTGACCGTGATCGAGCCGAGCGCGTCGTTGGTGACGTTCCCGGCCGCGTCGGTGATCGCCAGGTTGGCCGCATAGGCTCCATCGGCGAGAGCATCCGTGTTGACCGCGAAGCCGCTCACGGTCTCCGTGAGCGGGCAGGCGTTCCACGAGTCGTAGGCGCATTCGCCAGAGAACGCGAAGGTGTGAACGTAGGGCGTTCCACCGCTCAGCGGACTGAGTGTCAATGCTGCCGCGCGGACGCCGCTGCCTGCGTCGCTGCCCGTGAAGCTGATCGGCTGCGAGCCAGCCACGGTCGTGTCGGCGGCTGCGGCTGCGGCGAGCGGCCCGCTTACGCCGCCTACCGTCGGCGGCGTGTTGTCTTCAAGGCTCAGCGTGATGTCGGTGAGCGCTGGCACGGCGATCGAGTCAGCGAAGTCGCACGTCGTCGAGCTGCGGTCGGTGCTGCAGTTGACGTATGCCTCGAAGTCGCGCGCCCCTTGCGGCAGGGTCCAGTTTTCGGTCGCGGTGTACGCGCTGTTGTCGCCGTAGGGCAGCTCCGCGCCGCCCGGAAGGGCTTGGCCGGCGGAGGCGAACCCGAGGAAGGCGTCATCGCCGGTGACGGCCGAGCCGATGACTTCGGCTTTGATCGCGTGGATTGTGACGCCGGGAGCGCTGTTCGGCACGTCGATCTGCAGGCCGACTTGACTTCCGCTTTTGCCGTTCTCGGTCACAGCGCCGGCTTGTTCGTTCGTGGAAACGGAGTCGCCGATACTTCCACCCGCCGAGCAGCCGTTAGAGATCAGCGTGGTCGCGTTGGTGTTGTTGCCGAACACGCTCCAACCCGGCGACACGGCTGGCACGTCGGGCGCGCACTGATACATCGGGTATGTGCCGGCGCTTGCGCTCGGCGCAATCACCAGGCTTGCTGCGAGCAGCAAGGTTGCTGCGGCGATCAGAGCGTGGCCCGCGAACCGCTTGGCGAGTGTGTTATTCGGTGACAACATCGACCACCCCGCTGAATCCACGGCCGAACGCGAAGTCGGCCTGGCTTGGAGGGACTTCCGCGCGGAAGGGAAAGCGCCCGCGCGCGCCCTCGAACTGATAGACGACGGTGAAGTGACCCGCCGCGTCCGTCCGGGGTGTGCGAAACGGCTCCCAATGTCCGCGGTAGTGGACGAGCAGATCAACGCTCACACCCTGCGGGGGGACAGGCCCGAGCACGTGCCCGGTGAGCGTGATCGCGCCTTCGGAGCCGGTGCGCCTTGGGCTGATGCCAAGTTGTATGCCAGCCTGGACCGACTCGATGATCCTGGCCGTCGCTGCGTAGGCGCCGTCGCCGGAGAACGCCCGGTATGCCACTGCGATCGTCCGCGAGGGCCCAGCTGGCGCCCTCGCCACGAACGTCCCGGTGGCGCTCGTCTTCACATGACCGATCAACTTCAGGCTCGGCGAGCTCGCGGTCTGCTGCAGCAGCTCGAGCGTCGCGCCGCCGATCGGCTGGCCTTGCGCGCTCATCAAGCGGCCGGAGATTCCTAGCGCGCGCTTGGCGAAGCTGCGCGTCAACCGGCCGTGCTGACCGAGGCGCAGGCGCGCTCCCTCACTTGCCGCGATCCCATTCGGCTGCCCGAGTCCTCGCGCGAGGTCCGAAGCTGCGCTCGTGCCAGGACCGGGCAGCGCCCCGAGTGAGTTATTCGAGGGCTGCTGTGTAGTGATCGGGCCGTCGTAGACCACGCTCGCGTTCTCGGCGGCGTCCTCGACTGTCACCTTCAAGGTGTGCTGGCCGTTGGCAAGCGCCGTCGTGTTGATCGGCAAGTCGACCGACTCGCTCGCGCGGCAGGGCTGGCTGTGATCGAACATCAGCGTGCCGCTGGTCTCGCCGATCGGGATGCACCGCCCTTCGTTGTTGTCAGGCGTGCCGGAGTAGATCGTTTTGCCGTCGATTTGCGCGGTCACGAGATAGACGCCCGGACCGCCGGGGTCGCTTGCCAGGAAGGTCAGTTCCTGGGTGCCTTGAGCGTTTGGGCTCAGCAGCGTGCCGCCGAATCCGCTCGCCGCCGGCGTTGCGCTGTTGGCGAGTGCGATGGCTGCGCTGCTGACGTACACGCCAGCGTCGATCCCTCCGGTGGCCGGGCACGACGTAGCCCCTTCGTAGGGGCCGACGCACACCGCCACGGCGTAGAGGCTGGTCCCGCCGAGATGGGTGATCGGGAACGCTCCGCTGAATGTGCCGTCCTGGCCGCACGCGAGGTTGTACTGGCAGTTCGCCACCACGTCGGCGGAGTCGTAGCTCGCGCTCGGCGTCCCTAGCCATGCCTGGCCATGTGGAGAAGTCAAGGTCGCGGTGATGCTGCCGCCCGCGATCGTCGAGCCGGCAGGCGCCGTGAACACCCACTCAGGGCCTTCGTAGGCGCCCTGCGGTGCTTCACCACTCGTGACGGCACTGAGCTCTCCGCCTTGAGCGCACGTGTTGGTGTCGCCGCTGTCGGGGCCGACGGCCCCCGTCGCGCTCGTGCTCCATCCTTCGGTCGGGGCGGGCTGCCCGTCGGGCTGGATACACGACGCCAGCGTCCATGTCCCCGCCCGAGCGCTCGACGTGCAGAGCGCGAGGATCAACACCACGCAACCGAAGGCCGCGAGCCACAATCCGGTCATGCCACGCGGAGCGAGCGTGATCTTGCTGTCAGTTCGTGGTGACATCGACCGCCCTGCTTTCTCCGTGTGCGAATGGGAATCCGGTTTGCCCGCCGAGCACCGACGCCCGGAACGGGAAGTGCCCGATGCCGCCCTGGAACTGGTAGACGACCTCGAAGCGCCCGCGTGAATCTGTCTGCGGGACTCGGAAGGGCTCCCACCGTCCGCGGTAGTGGACAAGCAGCTCCACGGCGACCCCTTCGGCGGGGACCGGCCCGAGTACCTGCCCGCTCAGGGTGATGGTCCCTTCCGAGCCCGTCCTGTGCGGGCTCACGCTGAGCTTCACACCGGCCTTGACCGCCTCAGCGATCTTCGCCGTGGCGGCATAGCCCGCGTCCGTGGAGAACGCGCGATAGGCAATCTCGATCGTCCGGTTGGGGCCGCCGGGCACCGCCGCAGCGAACGTCCCATTCGCACGGGTCTTGGCGTGCCCGATGACCGTCAAGCTCGGCGAGCCGCTGATCTGCTGCAGCACGTCCAGCGCCGCACCCACGATCGGATGGCCCTGGCCGTCGAGCAGGCGCCCCGTCGCTCGCAGCGCGCGGTGCGCGTAGGGGCGGGTGATCCTGCGCTTGACGCCAAGACTGAGCCGCGCCGTGTGGCTGGCCGTTGCCCCGTTCGCGACAGCGACCGGCGTGGAGGCTGGCGAGCTTCCCGCAGTTGTGCCAAGACCGGGCAGCGCTCCGAGCGAGTCGTTCGACGGCTGCTTTGTCGAGATCGTGCCGTCGTAAACGACCGCTGAGTTGCCGGCCGCATCTTGCACCGAGACCTTCAAGGTGTGCTGGCCGTTGGGAAGCGAGGTCGTGTTGATCGGGAGGTCAACCGACTCGCTCGCCGGACAAGGCTGGCTGTAGTCGAACATCAACGCGCCGCCAGTCGCGCCCACCGCTGCGCACTTTCCGCCGTTGCTGTTCGGTGTGCCCGAGTAGACGGTTTTGCCGTCGATCTGGACGATCACGAGATACACGCCTGGGCCACCCGGATCGGCAGCGTTGAGCGTGAGTTCCGCCGTGCCTGCGACGTTTGGGCTCAGCAGCGTTCCGCCGACGCCGCTGGCGCTCGGCGTCGCTTCGTTGGCCAATAGGAGGTTCGCCCACCACAGCCGCACCAACGACCACGCACCTTCGCTGCCGCCTTCGTTGCAGACCCTCCCGGCTTCGGGTTGTCCGCCGCATCCGGCGCTGAGGTAGAGGTTTCCGCCGCGCCCGCTCGGAAGCCCGAGAACGCCCGAGAAGTCGTAGGTGCCATTGGCGCAGGGGGGCAGCCCAGATGCACATTGGTAGAAGACGTTGGAGCCGTTGTAGGCGTATTCCGGCGAGTAGGCGACCGCCGTGCCCGAGGCTCCATAGCCACGTCCGTCGGCGAAGAAGCTCACGTCCACCGAGCCGCCGATCAGCGTCGATCCTCCGGGCGGCGTGTATTGCAGGGTCTCATTCGCACCCACGCCCACGGCGGCATCCGTGCTGAGGATTGCGAACATCGGGCTGCCCGGCCCGCAGCTCGTACTGTTGTTCGAGCCGTAGCCACCACCGCCCGCGAAGCTCGTCCAGCCCTGGCTCGGCGCGGTGGACTGGCTCGGGTTCACGCAGGAGACCTCCATCCAGCTCCCTGCGAATGCGGAGCTCGCGGCCATCCATCCGCCGGTGACGGCCAGCGCGAGCGTCAAAGCGAGCAGCAGCGCGCGGCTGGTCTGCCCGTAGTTGTGTTGGTTCATCGTCGCGTCCATTCCCTGTTCAGGCCCGTTTTGGTGGGGCTTCGCGGGTCTATGACCCCAACGGCCACGAACCGGCCAACAAATTTTCTGACCGGGCTCATGGGCTGAACTGACCCCCGCCGCTCTGGTGCGCTGAGGTGCTCGCCGCCTGCGCCGACGTGCTGGCAGGGCTGGTGTTCGTGGGGACGCCGAGGTAGGCAAACCCGCCCGGTTCGCGCTGCCCGGCGGCGCTCGTGCTGTTCGTCCGCCGGGTGCTCGCAAGCACTCGCCGGGAGCTGGAATGGTGCAAGCGCCTGGAGGTATGCACGCTGCGGTGGACACCCGTGCTCAGCGACGCCGCGGGCGCCGCGCTCAGAAGCCGCCCGGTAGCCGGGGCTGCGCGGGGCGCGGCGGTGGCGCTCGGCGCCACATGGTGGCGGTGCGGTGAGGGGTCCTGCTCGAGGACGTGCGTGGCGACTGCTCCACCGGCGAGCACGCCAACGGTGACGACCCCGACGGCGACCTTCGCGCCGACGCCGCCACCCGCGAGCAGAGCGACCACCCGTTCGCGCACGCCGCCCTGACCGACCGGCACCGTGTCGATCCCGAGGCGGTGCAGCAGAAGTCTCGCTCGCAAGCCGAGTCTCGCCAGCCAGCCGAGATGGCCGATAAACACCGGCGGGAGCAGAGCCGCCGCCTGGTCGCGGAAGCTGCGCCGCAGCCGCTTGGCGTTCGTCCGGTGCTCCAGCCGGCAGTGCCCGCAACTCTCAAGGTGCGCGAAGGCCCGCTCGGCGAGGACTTCGCTGGTCGCCTCCCCGTTTTGCAGCGCCAGGATCGTCTGTGCCCTGTACCCGCACAGGCGGCCGGTGTCGTAGAGCAGCTGGAAGCGTTCGCGCTTTCGCTCACACGAGCGGGCGGTGTTGCGCGCCTCGTTGACCGGGATGTTGAGCACCGACGCGACAGCGCGGTACTGCAACCCCTCGACGAGCCAAGCGAAGACGCGCTGCTCGTCCTCGTCCAGTTCGGTCTTGAACTCCAAGGCAATCAGACGATCCTCCTTGGCGAGCACGGCAGGCTCGGGCGCGGTTTGTTCTTCTCGCGTCTCGGCCATGAGACGTAGGCCCGGAGCGCTGCGTGCCCGGATTTGGCCATGCCGGTGTTCGTCGCGGTGCAGGCGCAGAGCGCGCTTCTTGATCCCGTCCCGTAGCGCGTTGCGAAGGTGCTCCTCGCTGTCATACGGCCGGCTGTAGAGAGCGAGCGTCGTTTCCTGGTAGATGTCCTCGAGCTGCTCCTTGCTCAGTCCCCTGCACTCCACGAAGCCGCGGGCAACACGCAGCTCCCGGCCCTGCCATTCCCCGAGGATCTGACCGACCCGCTCCGAGCCGAAGGGGCGCCGCCTACCCGAGCCCGGCGCGAGGGTGACTCCTTCCCCTGCTCCACCAGCCCAATCGGCTCCCGTGCCTTGCTCTCCCGCATCCATTCTCACCATCTCCAGGTCAGCCCTAACCCAGGCGCAAAAATCACCGCACTACAGGACGATTCCGTAAATCGCCATTTTACCTGCAAATGGCGATCTTGGGGCAGCCGGCCCTCCGATCCCGCGTGGCCAAACTCGCCCAGCATGGGCACATGGGCTTCTCGCCGTCTCATCGGTGGGGCACAGCGACGGTCTCCAGGGCGGCAGAGCAGAGCAGAACGCCGGCGATCAGCGCGAGCAGCCCGAGCCCCTGAGCGACGGTGAGCGCACGGCGCCGTTGCACGAGCCAGGCGCTCACGCCGAGCGCGAGCCCTCCCCACTCCACAGGCAGCTGGGGGAGATAGGGCAGCAACGGTGCGCCGTAGGCACCCAGCGCAGCGCCCACTTGCAGAGTGTTGACGATGATGCACGCCGTAAGCAGACCGTCCGCGACATGCCTTGCGAGCGGGTGGCGATGAGCTCCAATCAGCCCGAGCAGCAGGGGCCAGGCGACTATCGGGAGGTTGTGAGCCTCAGAAAAGAGGACGTGCCCGACACCGGGAGGGGGATTGCGCTGCGCCGTGAGCGTCAGCCCCAGCACGTGCCGCACAGGCAGCACCCACGGTCGCCCTACAAGCGCGACGAGCACGGCCGGCACCAACGTGGCAATCCACACCCCCGCATAGGCGTACAGCCACGCCGCACCGAGACCCGCCGGCAGCCACCGGCGCTCTGTCCGCCGAGCGGGTGCGCTCAATTCTCGGGCGACCATTGGCTCACGGCGTAGCCGCCGGGGACATGCGCGAGCTGCGCGAGAGTGACGTGGTAGCTGGGCGACAGCCCTTCGTACTGCGTGTCGCCGCCGGTCTGTTCACGGGTGACGATGACCCACGTACCGGGACGTGAGGCATCGGGAGCGATGCTGAGGATCTCGCCGCTGTTGTAGATGTGCCCGCGGGTGATCGTCGTGTCCGCCCGGCTCGAAGCAGCAGCTTGCTGCTCGGCCAGTCGAGCAGCCGCAACCGACATCGCGGCCAGCCTTTGCTGATTGGAGCTCAGTGTGCGATACGTCCAGTTCGAGTAGAGCCCGCTGAAGTCGGCAAGCGCCTTCGCGGGTGTCGGCTGCACGCCAGCGGGCGCCTGAGTGGCAGGCGTCGGGGGCGCGGGTGCCGGAGGCTCGCCCGTGTTCTGTGGCGAGGCGGTCGCCGTGCCCTGCACAGAGCCGGGCGCGTCGGGATTGGTGCAGCCCGTGAGCGCCACTGCGGCCAGCAGCACGCAGACGGGAATGAGTGCTTTTCCGGCGTACCTGCTCATAGGCCCGGTGGGTGACGGACGGTCCAGGTGGCCCAGCCGGGAACTGAGGTGGAGACGCGCCACTTCGGGCCGGGCTTGCCAGAGTTCGGGCCCGTGTCGTAGGCGGGCGCTTCCACGGTGTCGAAGCGCAGGCCCGCGACGTAGACGAAGGTGTGCCCGGCGTTCGCGTAGATCGAGACGTACCGGCCGGGACCGGGTTGCCCGTAGGACTCAAGCGCAGTCGAGTCCAGGGCGCTCGTGCCGAGCACGCCGCCCCAATGCAGAACGTAAGACACCGCCGATGAGCAGTCATAAGCCGGCTGCAGAGTGTCCAGCGACGTGCCATGCGCGCCGCCGTAGAGGTAGCTCGCGCCGAACAGCCGATTGCCCGCCGCGACCATCCGCTTGACCGCCTGGGGCGCTTCTTCCCCGGCGGCGGCCAGGCCGCTCGGCAGGATCTTCGTCTGCGTGCCCGGCGTCAGCGGCAGCGGAATGCTGCCCGTACCTTCGGACACCGGGCACGAGCCCGAGCTGGCTTCGCCGCCACCGCTCGCTTCGCTTGACCCAGGAAGCGCCCCGAGCGTCGGTGCTGAGCCCGTCGCCGGCGCGAGCGCCACCTTCACCGAGCTCTTGCTGATCCCGAGCGGCTGCGCGGCCTGCCACCACACGTCCAGGCGGTAGGGCTGCCCGTTCGCGATGAACTGGCCGGGACCTTGCCCGTAGCCCGTGTCGCGCTTGGCCAGCAGCTCTTGACGGCCTGCGTGCTCCACGCGCAGCTGCGAGAGATACGGGAGGTTGTGGAGAGCGTTCGCGTCGCCGAACGTGAAGGTCCCGCCGTTCGCCGGGTTGCTGTCGAGCACCGAGAGCTCGGCGAACGAGTCGGGATGAGCTGGGAGGTAGGACTCGCCGGGGTTCGGGATCGAGCCGTAGTCACCGGAGGTCGGGTCGCCTGACCCGCCGTACTCGGTCGCGCCGACTTCATACCAACGGCCGGGCGTCAGTTCCAGCGGGGCGGCGTAGAGACCCTGGGCGAGCGCGCCACCGCCTGCGGGCGGGTTGATCGTGGTTTCGCTTCCGCCCCCGCAGGTGGCTTCCGCCTGCTGGTCGAACAGTCCCGCGACGCCCGCCGCGACGAGCATGGGCATCAAGACGACCAGCAGCACGAGTGCTAGCAGCGCGCCCTGCACCTGGCGGTTGCGCAACAGGGCGATGGCGATCCTGGCCTGCATTAGACGGCCAGCTCCAGCTCGGCGATCGCCGCTGCTCGCCAGCGCTCATCCGCGCACAACAGCAGGGCTTCCCAGCGTGCCTCCCAGTCCTCGCCACCAGTCAGGCGCAGTGCGTAGCGACGCACAGGATCATCGCGCGCGGGGCTCGATGTCGCAATCCAATACTCCAGCTCGGCGACGATGATCTGGACGATCGCCTCGCCACGACTGCCATTCTCGACATAGACGATCGCGTACTCGCCGGGGACAGTCCGCAGCTGCGCCATCGCAGTCTCGCGCTCCTCGGTGTTACCGAGCGCCTCGCGCATCTTCGCGAGCTCACGAGCCTCTTGGCGGCCCGTCACCCGCATCTTCGCGTTGGCCAGCAGCGCCTTGCCGTACTCGGTGTCGAAGTCGCTGATCTGCTGGGAGATCGCGATCAGCCACACCGCCCAATGACGGCTCCTGCGGCAGAACTCGTTGAACCAGCGCCCCGTGGATGGTCGCTCGGTGAGCTTCCAGCACTCGTCGATCGCCAGGAAGGTGCGGCCCGCCCAAGCGTGCTTGGGGCTCCTCCCGGCCAGGTATTCGCGGCGTGTCTGCTCGATCCGTCGCTTGACGTGCTCACACAGCACGAACAGCACGGCGGCGGCCTTCGCCTCCGGCACGCTCTTGGTGTCAAAGACGATCAGCGGCGCGTCGGGGAGGATCGTGGTCGGACGGTCTGTCAGATAGGCGTAAGGACCATCGAGGACGTAGTTGTTCAGGCGCATCGAGAGGTTCCGCAAGGTCTCCGCGATCCCAACCGAGCCCTCGTTGCGCTCCCTGTGGTAACGGCGCTCGAGCTCCTCTTGCAGCAGCAGCTCGCGCGGTTCCTCGCCCGTCAGCGCACAGCGCTCATAAACCTCCGCGATGGCCAGCCCGAGGAGGTTGCTCTCCAGGTCGGTAAGGCCGTAGGAGTCCTGGCCGGGATGGTGCTCGCCGAGCAGCAGCGCGTGCAACGCGAGCAAGTAGTCGATCTTCTCCGGCGAGAGATTGGCCGGGTCCTCAACGTCCCACGAGTTGATCGCGTGGGCGTCCGCGCCGATCTCAGCCGACGCGGCCCCAGGGATCAAGGACGCCAGGAACGCGAAGTGACCCGCCCGGTCGATGATGAACCCGGTGGCACCCTGCGCGATGGCGCGGATCAGCAGGATGATCGTCGCCATCGTCTTCCCTGACCCCGTGATCCCCGCGATCAGCATCAGGTGGTTGGAGTGCGTGCTGTCAAACGGGTCTAGGCGCTCCAGCGTCCGTCCCGGCAGCGCGTAGCCAAGGGGGATGCCGTCGGGGCTTGAGCAGCTCGTGCCGACCAGGGAGAAGGTGTCCCCGACGTTGCGGCTGACGTACTTGCGCTTACGCCGCGCCACATCACGGCCGAGCGGAAGCGTTGACTGCCACAGCGGAGCTTGGGCGAACAGACCGTGGCCGATGCGCGCGTCGCTGGCCATCGTGACCTCCCGTGCGGTCGCCTGGCAAAGCTCCTGCAGCCGCTCGGGGTCCGCGTCGGGTGCTGGCTCGGAGATCGCCTCGTAGATGCTCACGCGGTAGATGCCCGCGCCGACGCTCGTGGCGAGCTCGTCGACCAGCTCGGCCGCCTCCTGCTCCTGCACTCGCGCGTCGGGATCGAGCGGGCGGCCGTGCGCCTCGACACCACGATTCACTCCATACAGGCGCTTGTAGCGGCGCTTCTGAGCCATCCGCTCGCGGTAGCGCTCGGTCGCCTCGATATGCACGCTCAACACGAACGGGCTCGGGGACTGCATCATGTGAAGCAGCCAGCCGAGCCATGTCTGCTCCGGTGGCAGGGAGACGTGAAAGACCTGCTCGAGGGACTCGCCGATCTTCAGACGGCTGCGATCGGACAGGTCGATCGCTGAGGTGCAGATCGCGTCCGCGAGTGCCTGCGCGCGAACGCTTGCCTGCTCGGCCGTCTCGCCTGCCACAAGCGGCTGAACGACCTCGGGCTGCATGAAGCTCGCGGGCAGGCCGCCCGCCGTCTGAGCATCGGGGTCAAAGCGACCGTGCAGCAAGTCGAGCACTTCATGGCCAGAAACGGACCGCGCCGATAGGCACATCGCATCGAGGTCCGCGCGCACCCCTTCGCAGTGGCGCAACGAGTCACGGATCGCCCGTCGATGCACCGAGTCCTTGACGCGCAGCGCCCGACGCCCATGCGCTCGCCCAAAGACGGATCGTCCAGTTGGGCGCCAGGGACAGACCACGAAGTAGCGCAAGCGCAATGGCTTGACCGTCCGCGCGGTCTTTC
>Ga0208849_1001574_pt1 | contig 15246 bp, 10 predicted proteins | sample NGESurdeep072012_10_FD_184470 | JGI IMG/M metagenome (GOLD analysis project Ga0208849, IMG submission 184470) | Arctic peat soil microbial communities from Barrow, Alaska - NGEE Surface sample 53-3 deep-072012 (SPAdes) | ecosystem: Environmental > Terrestrial > Soil > Wetlands > Peat ...
CTGGCGCTGCTGGCAAGACCACACGCCCTACAACCCCACCCAACACAACGCCCTCAACACACTCCTCGCACAAAAGGGTTGACACAGGACGTCTCATGCCGGCTCGCCGTCGCGATGGTACAGCCGTGGCACTCGGGATGTGAGCGCGCAGGTCACCTCGTAGTTGATCGTCGCCAGGCGCCTGGCGACCTCCTCGGCGGTGATCCGCTCCGCGCCCTGCGCGCCTATCAGGATCGCCTCTTCGCCAAGCAGCTCGCCGACCCCCTCGGGGGCGAGATCGACGCCGAGATCGACGGTCAGGTTGTCCATGCTCACCGTTCCCACCACCGGCCGACGATGTCCGTCGATCAGCACCTCGCCGTTGTTCGAACAGCCACGCCGCCAGCCGTCGCCATAACCGATCGGGAGCACCGCCAGCCACGTATCGCGCTCGGCCACAAACCGCCGTCCGTAGCCGGCGCTCTCCTGCGCGCCGAGCAGCTTCACCTCGGCCACATACGAGCCCAGCTCGAGCGCCGGCTCCAAGCCAACGGCCGCCGGGTCATGGCCAAAGGGATCCATGCCATAGGCCGCGATCCCGCAGCGCACCAGGTCGAAATGCGCGCCCTGCTCGCGCAGCACCGCGGCGCTGTTCGCGGCGTGCACGACGATCTGCGGCTGTTCGGCCTTCACCGCCCGCGCCCAGTCGGTAAATGTCTCCAGCTGGCGAGCGAAGAACCCACCGTCATGCCGATCGTCGGCGGTGGCAAAGTGCGTCATCACCCCCGCCAGCTCCACCCCCTCGGCCTGCCGCGCGGCCGCCACCGCGCGCGAGGCAACCGCCGGGTCGCGCGTGCCCAGCCGCCCCATACCGGAATCAAGCTTCACGTGCACCCGCCCACCGCCGGCGGCGGCGACCGCCGCCACCTGCCGCTCACTCCACACGACCACATCCGCATCCGCCGCGAGCGCTTCCCCCAACTCGACCGCGCTCAACGCTCCCATCACCAGCACCCGTGCCTCGCGCAACCCCGCCTCGCGCAGTTCCCGCGCCTCGCTCGCGCCCGCAACCGCCAGCCAGCTCGCGCCGCCGGCAAGCGCTGCGCGCGCGCTCTGCACCGCGCCGTGGCCGTAGCCGTTGGCCTTCACGACCACGCACAACTCCGTGGCCCCGTGCAACTCGCCGCGCAAGCGAGCGCAGTTGCGCTCGATCGCGGCGACGTTCACGCGCGCGAGCGCGCGGCGCGCGGTCATCCTCGATCTCGCTCCTCGGCGTCCTCAGGCCCATGCGCGTGGGACCCATGCGGGTGGCGCCTGCCCTCGCCGCGAGCACGCCCGCGGCACCCGCCGCCCACGCCCGCACGCGCCGCGGGCAACGCGGCGATCACATCGGAGGCGACCACGCTCTCGGCCGCGCCCTGCCTGCGCGCCGCCTCCCGGCCGGCCTCGGCGTGCAGCCACACGCCCGCGGCGGCGGCTGTGAAGGGGTCGAGCCCAGCGGCGAGCAGCGCGGCGATCACACCTGTCAGCACGTCACCGGTACCGGCCGTGGCCAGCGCCGGAGCGCCTCCCGGGCTGACCGCCACCCGTCCGGATGGGTCGGCGATCAGCGTGTCGTCCCCCTTCAACACCACCACCGCCTGCGCCTGCTTGGCCGCCACGCGCACGTGGCGCAGCCGCTCGCGCTCAACCTCCTCGCTGCCCACCTCGAGCAGCCGTCCCAGCTCCCCCGCGTGCGGGGTCAGCACCGTCGGAGCTTCCCGTGCGGCGAGTGCGGAGAGAGCTCCCGCGTGGGCGTTCAGCCCGTCGGCGTCGAGCACCAGCGCGACCTCCGCCGCGCGGGCAAGCTCACGCGCGAACGCGACCGCGCCGCTGCCGCGCCCCAGCCCCGGTCCCAGCGCCAGCGCCCCGCCGCGCCCTGTGGCCTCGAGCACGTCCGCCACCCCTGCGGCCGTCACCCCGCCGTCGTCGTCGGGCAAGCCCCGTGTCATCAGCTCGGGCGGACCGGCGCTTGCCAGGATCGCCTGCAGAGAGGCGGGCACACAGGCCGTCACGTAGCCCGCGCCGGCGCGCATCGCGGCCTGCGCGGCCATCCGCGGCGCGCCCGTCAGCCCGCGCGAGCCGCCGGCGATCAACACGTGCCCGCTTGAGAACTTGGTCGAGGACGCCTGCCTCCGTGGCAGCGCGGCGAGCACCGAGGGCTCGATCAGACCGATCGTCGCGGCTGCCGGCGCCGGCCGATCGACCGATTGGCGATCAGATGCGATCTCCGATCGTCCAGCAGCGACCTCAGATCGGTGCGGAATCCCGATGTCGACCAGCTCCACCTGACCCGCGTGCGCCTTACCGGGTGCAATCCACAACCCCGGCTTCCCGGCGTGAAAGGTCACCGTGACCGCCGCGCGCACGGCCGCTCCCGAGGCGACGCCCGTGGAGGCATTCACGCCGCTGGGCAGATCCACGCTCACTACCGGCGCCGTCGCCGCGTTCACGGCCTCGATCGCCGTGGCGACCGCACCACGGGGCTCACCCTGAAAGCCGGTGCCCAGCAGCGCGTCCACCACCACCGCGGCTCTCGCGAGCGCGTCCTCCAAGAGTGTCCCGCCCGCGGCCGCCACCAACGGCTCCGCGCCCGGCAACCGCTCCAGGTTTGCGCGCGCGTCCCCGGTGAAGTCCTCGGGCGGCGCCACGCACACCACCTTCACCTCACGACCCGCCTCGCGCAACAGGCGCGCGACCACGAGACCATCGCCGCCGTTGTTCCCCTTCCCGCACACCACCGCCACCTGCCCATCCGGAGCGATTCGCTCGACCGCCCGCGTAACCTCCGCGCCGGCGCGCTCCATCAAGTCGAGCGAGCCCACCCCCCGCACCTCGATCGCCCAGCGATCGACCGCGCGCATCGCCTCGGCGTCGAGCAGCGGAGTCAGCCAGTCCGGAAGATGGTCCACGACCAGCGATGCTAGATGACTACTCCACCGTGACGGTCTTCGCCAGGTTGCGCGGCTGGTCGACGTTCAGCCCCCGCTTGCGCGCGATCTCATACGCGAGCAGCTGTAGCGGTATCACCGCGAGGATCGGCTGCAGCATCCAATCGATCGCCGGCACCGCTATCACCGAGTCGGCATGCCTGGCGATCTGCTCGTTGCCGGCCGTCGTAACCGCGACCACGTGCGCGCCGCGGGCGCGCACCTCCGCCATGTTCGACGCCATCTTCTCGAGCACCGGCGAATCTGTCGCCACGCAGACCACCGGCGTGGACTCGTCCAGCAGGGCGATCGGGCCGTGCTTCATCTCGCCCGCGGGGTAGGCGTCGGTGGCGATGTAGGAGATCTCCTTCAGCTTCAGCGCCCCCTCCAGCGCAACCGGCAGGCCGACATGGCGGCCGATGTACAGGAAGAACTCGCTCTGCCAGTACGCATCGGCGACGCGTTCCACCTGCTCGCCCATGCCCGCGAGAACCTGCTCGATGCCGTGCGGCAAACGCTTGATCTCGCCCACGAGCTCCGCGATCCGCTCAGGCTCGAGCGTGCCCCTCAGCTCGGCCAGACGCAGCGCGAGCAGATAGATGGCCGCGACCTGGCAAAGGAACGTCTTCGTCGCCGCCACCCCGATCTCAAGTCCGGCGCGGGTGAACAGCACGCCGTCGGCGTCGCGTGTGGCCTGCGAGCCCATCACGTTCGTGATCGCCAGCACCGCCGCGCCGCGCTCGCTCGCCTTGCGCATCGCCGCGAGCGTGTCGGCCGTCTCGCCCGACTGGGATATCCCGATCACCAGATCCCCCGGCCCGACCACCGGGTTGCGATAGCGGTACTCCGAAGCGACGTCCACCTCCACCGGCACGCGCGCCCACTCCTCAATCGCGTAGCGCCCGATCAAGCCAGCGTGGTAGGAGGTGCCGCAGGCGACCACCACGATTCGCTTCACGTCGGCCAGGATCGCCTCGTCCAGGGCGCCCTGCTCGTCCAGATCGACGCCGCTGCCCCGCGCGGTGCGGTCGGCGATCGTCTCGGCGACGGCGTCCGCCTGTTCGTGGATCTCCTTCAGCATGAACGTCTCATACCCGCCCTTCTCGGCGGTGGCCTCGTCCCAGTCGACCGTCTCCACCGCACGCTCCACCAGATCGCCGGCGGGTGTCGTGATCGTCACGCCATCGGGCCTCAGCACGACGATCTCGCCGTTGTCCACATACTGCACCCGACGCGTCTGCGCCAGGAAGGCCGGCACCGCCGAGGCGACGAACTGCTCGCCCTCGCCGCGGCCGACGATCAGCGGGCACTCCCGCCGCGCTCCCACCAGCGTCTCGGGCTCCTCCAGGCACATCGCGACGAACGCGAAGTGGCCCTCCAGCTCGCCGTACGCGCCGCGCACCGCGTCGGCCAGGTCGCCGTCGTAGTGCTCGGCGATCAGGTGCGCTATCACCTCCGCGTCCGTCTCGGAGGTGAACACGCTCCCCGCGGCCTGTAGGCGCTCCTTGAGCATCATGTAGTTCTCGACGATCCCGTTAACCACCACATGGAAGCGGTCGGCGGAGTCGTTGTGGGGATGGGCGTTCTCCTCGGTCACCCGCCCATGCGTGGCCCAGCGGGTGTGGCCGATGCCGATCGTCGGCGCTGACAGGGGATCGTCCAGCACCGCGACCGCCGCGGGTGGGCGGGATCCCGATCTTGCGGCCTCGACCGCGGCCGCACCGTCGAGCTTGGCCCGCAGCGCGTCGAGGTTGCCCACCGCCCGCACGGTCTCGATCCGGTCCCCGTCGATCACCGAGATTCCCGCCGAGTCATAGCCGCGATACTCGAGCTTCTTCAGCCCATCGAGCAGCAGCTCACGGATTGGAGGCCCCCCCACCCGATAGCCGACGTAGCCAACGATGCCGCACACGCCCTCGAAGATACCAGCGGCCCAGGGGACGCTCGAACGAATGTCCCTTCCTACCAGCGCCGCCTGAGTCGTTCCCGGCGAGGCTGGCAAGGACGCAGAGAACGAAGTGTGCCGATCGAAGATCGATGGAATCTCCGATCGGCCAGCACACGAGTGACCGAGGACGCCGCCAAACGAAGGCGGGGACGGCTCAGCCTAGTTCGTGCTCGACGAGTGCTACTAACCGCGCGCAGACCTCATCGGCCTCCTCGTCGGTCGGCGCCTCGACCATCACCCGCACGAGCGGCTCGGTGCCGCTCGGACGCACCAGCACGCGTCCCCGCCCCTCAAGCTCCGCACCGGCGGCGCCCACGGCGTCGCTCACGCCCTGCGCGCGGGCCAGCGCCTCGCGGTCGCGCACGCGCACGTTCACCAAGCGCTGGGGCAGCTTCTCCATCGCGTCGCGCTCTGACAGATCGCGGCCGGCCAACGCCTCCAGGGTGAGCAGCGCACCGGCGATCCCGTCGCCCGTGCGGTTGAAGCCCATGTCGATGATGTGGCCGGACTGCTCGCCGCCCAGCACCCAGTCGCGCGCGCGCAGCTCCTCCAGCACATACCGATCCCCGACCTTCGTGATCGCCACCGCCACGCCCGCCCGCTCCATCGCCGAGTGAAAGCCGTAGTTGGTCATCACCGTCACCGCCACCCCGCCGCCGTTCAAGCGCCCCTGCTCGCGCAGGTGCAGCGCCGCGACCGCCATCAGCTCGTCGCCGTCCACGACCGCCCCCGTGCGGTCCACCGCCAGCACACGATCGCCGTCGCCGTCGAACGCAAATCCCACCCCGTGCCCGCCATCGCGGACCCGCTCGCCCAGTTGCTCGACGTGCGTCGAGCCGCAGTCCGCATTGATGTTGCGCCCGTCCGGCTGATCGGCGATCACGCTCACCTTCGCGCCCAGCCGGCGAAAGATCTCCGGCGCGACACGATAGGTGGCGCCGTTGGCACAGTCCAGCAGCACGTCCAGCCCACCCAGGTCGAGCCCCGCGAAGCGCGTATGCAGCTCGCGCAGGTAGTCCTCGCCCGCGCCCCTCAGCTCACGCACGTGACCGATCGCCTGGGGGGCGATGGCCGAGGGGGTGATCGCCGAGGGGGTGATGGCCGTATCGGTTGAGGAGCTCCCCGCAGCACTGCCGGCCACACCCGCATCACTGCCGGCCCGCTCCAGCTCCCGCTCGATCGCCAGCTCGCTCTCGTCGGACAGCTTGTACCCGTCACCGGCGAAGAACTTGATCCCGTTGTCGCGGTAGAGATTGTGCGAAGCCGACAGCACGACCGCCAGGTCAAAGCCATATCGCGCGATCAGCAAGGGCGCCGCGGGCGTCGGCAGCACGCCCCCCAGCAGGGCGTCTCCGCCGGCGGCGCTCACGCCGGCCGCCACGGCAGCCTCCAGCATCTCGCCCGACTCGCGCGTGTCGCGCACGATCAGCACCTGGGGACGCTCCGCGCCCGTCTTGCGTGTCGCCGCACGCGCCAGACCAAGCGCCAGCTCGGCGGTGAGCAACTCGCCGGCGACACCCCTCACGCCGTCGGTCCCGAACAGCTTGCGTGTCATTCGGGTGGGTGGCGCACTTATCGCTCGCTGCGCTAGCGCTTGGAGAACTGCGGACGCTTGCGCGCCTTCTTCAACCCGGCCTTCTTGCGCTCCTTCGCGCGCGAATCGCGCGTCAAGAAGCCCCGGCGCTTGAGCTCGCCGCGCAGGTTCGGGTCGGCCTCCAGCAGCGCCCGTGAGACGCCGTGGCGCAGCGCCCCGGCCTGGGCGGAGATACCGCCACCGTGCAGCCGCGCGACCACGTCCATCCGCTCCTGGTAGCCCACCGTCTCCAGCGGCTGGCGGATGTTGCGTTGCAGCGTCACCCGCGGGAAGTGCTCCTCCAGGGCGCGCCCGTTCACAAGATAGGTGCCGCTCCCCGGTCGCAGCGTCACCCGCGCGACCGCCGTCTTGCGCTTGCCCGTTGCCCGGTAGCGCGCGCCCGAGGCCAGATCGATCGCCGCCGTGGCGATTGGCTCACTCAGGGCCTCTCCCTCTCCTCCCTGACCATCGCCGGACTGCTCGGGCTCCTCGCCCTCGATCGCATACGGATCCTCATAAGCCTCACTCCGCCCCAGCGGATCGACGCCCTCCGGGACGATGTCCACCTCGAGGTGTGCTCCAGGCACCGAAGGCTTCACGCGCGGGACGGGCTCCTCCTCGATCTCTTCCTCCAGCTCAGCCTCGGCCTCCGCCTCGGCGACGACCTCCTCCGCAATCTCCGCCTCAACCGCCTCGGCCACAATCTCATCGGCGAGCACCTCCGCCACGGCCTCAATCTCCGCCTCCGCCTCGATCTCTTCAACTACGGCCTCTTGCACGACCTCCACGGCGATCTCCTCGGCGACAACCTCCTCGAAAGCCTCGGCCAACTCCTCAGCCTCGGCGCGCTCCTTCGCCTCCTGCGCGGCCTCCAGCGGCGCGTCCTCGGCGGACCCAGCGATCTCCGTCGCCTCGTCGGTCGGGACGGCGTTGCCGGCGATCGGGCCGAACTGCTCGGCCTCGCCGACCGGCTCGCTCTTGCCGTGCTCCTTTGCCTCCTGCGCAGCCTCCAGCGGTGCGTCCTCGGCGGACCCGGCGATCTCGGTCGCGTCCTCGGTCGGCACGGCGTGCCCCTCCGCGATCGGCGTCTCCTCCGCTGCGGGCGGGACCTCGGCGGGGGTCGCAGGCTCGGCGGGGGTCTCGGGGGTGTGCTCGTCGTCGGCCATCAGGCCTCGATCTCCAAAGTTTGCGGTTTCTGGGCCACATGCGGATGCTCTGGCCCAGCGTAGATCTTGAGCTTCGTGATCTGCCTCCGTGCCAAGCGATTACGGGGCATCATGCCTTTCACGGCCAGCCTGATGATCTCCTCCGGGCGCCGCGCCAGCATCTCCTCGAAGGTTCTCGAGCGCAGCCCCCCTGGGTAGCCGGAGTGGCGGTAGTAGCGCTTGTCTTTGCGCTTGTTCCCGGTCACCGCGATCTTCTCCGCGTTGATCACCACGACGAAGTCGCCCGTATCGATGTGCGGGGTGTACTCAGGCTTGCGCTTGCCCCTCAGCAGATCGGCGATCTGGGTCGCCAGCCGGCCCAGCGTCTTGCCGTTCGCATCAACCACGAGCCAGTTGCGCTCACGCTCGGTGGGCTTGGCCACGTACGTCCTGGCCGAAGGTGTAGATGTAGACGGTGTCATAGCGTAAAAAAGGCCACGCTATAGCGCGCGGCGCAGCGGACCATCATAGGCGAAGTCACGCCGGTTCGCGGCGTCGGGTCAGAACATCTTCAGGAAGACCATGCCGCATGCGGCATGGTCCCGGGCCGTGCATGCACGGCCCGGCTGGCCGGTACATGTACCGGCCAGAACAGCGATTACTCCCACTCGATGGTCCCCGGAGGCTTGCTCGTGATGTCGAGGACCACGCGATTGACCTCGCGCAGCTCGTTGATCATTCGCGAGGCGATCGTCTCCAGCAGGTCGTACGGCAGTCTTGCCCAGTCGGCCGTCATCGCGTCGTCGCTCGTCACCGCCCGCACGACCACCACGTAGCCATACGTGCGCTCATCCCCCTGCACACCCACCGTGCGCACGTCCGGCAGCACGCAGAAGGACTGCCACAGCTCGCGATACAGCCCCGCCTTGCGGATCTCCTCCTGCAGGATGCTGTCGGCCTCGCGCAGCACGTCCAGCCGCTCCTTCGTCGCTTCGCCGCCCACGATCCTGATCGCCAGTCCCGGGCCTGGGAAGGGCTGGCGCCAGACCAGTCTTTCGGGTAGCCCCAGCTCGGCGCCCACGGCGCGCACCTCGTCCTTGAACAGCGCCCTCAACGGCTCCACCAGCTCGAATTTGAGATCGTCCGGCAGCCCGCCCACATTGTGGTGGGACTTGATCGTCGCCGCCCCCGTCCCTCCACCCGACTCGATCACGTCGGAGTACAGCGTGCCTTGCACCAGGAACCGCGCGCCGGTGGGCGGGCCATCCGGCGAGAGGGCGGGTGAGCCATCGGGTGAGCCATCGGGGGCGCCATCGGGTGGGAGGGCTCCCTCGTCGCTGTCTCCCCCGGCGAGCTTCGCCGCCTCCTCCTCAAAGACCCTGATGAACTCCGCGCCGATCGCCTTGCGCTTGGCCTCCGGCTCGGTCACCCCTTTCAGCTTCTCCAAGAACCTTCGCTCCGCGTCGACGGCCACCAGCGGCACCTTGAACGTGTCCCGGAACGCGCTCACCACCTGCTCGCCCTCGTCCTTGCGCATCAGCCCGTGATCCACGAACACACACGTCAGCTGATCGCCCACCGCGCGGTGCACCAGCAGCGCCGCCACCGAGGAATCCACTCCGCCCGACAGCCCGCAGATCACCTTGCCGTCACCCACCTGCCGCCGTATCCGCTCGATCTGCTCCTCAACGATCCCCGCCGCCGACCATGTCAGCTCGCAGCCGCACACCTCCGTCAGGAACCTCGTCAAGATCTCCTGCCCGTACGGCGTGTGTACCACCTCCGGATGGAACTGGATTCCGTATATACCCCGCTCGGCGTCCTCCACCGCGGCCACCGGCGAGACGCTCGATGACGCAAGCGCCGTGAACCCCGGCGGCGGCTCGATCACAGTGTCCCTGTGACTCATCCAGCAGGTCTGTTCTCTCGGCATCCCCTTCAACAGCACTCCCGGCTCGATAACCGTCAGATCCGAGCGGCCGAACTCCCCCACCTCGGCCTCCTCCACCCGGCCGCCGAGCTCGTGCACGAGCAGCTGCATCCCGTAGCAGATGCCCATCACCGGCACCCCCAGCTCCAGCAGGCCGCGCTCCAGTCGCGGGGCGCCCTCGGCATACACCGACGCGGGGCCGCCCGACAGGATGATCCCGCGTGGCTTGCGCCGCTCGATCTCCGCCAGCGGCGTATGGCTCGGCAGCAGCTCGCTGAACACCCCGCAGTCGCGCACCCTTCGCGCGATCAGCTGGCTGTACTGGCCGCCGTAGTCGAGGACGACGACCTCTTCAGTCATTGATGAGAACGGCGGCCTGCCCGTTCGAGCCCATGCCCACGCCCTGATCGCGTTGCAGCGCCTTGCCCTCGGTCTGCAGCGCCGGCGCGATCACTACCTCCGCGCGGTTGAACTCCGCCAGGTCCTTATGCCCACAGGTGGCCATCGAAGTGCGCAGCCCGCCGAACAGGTTGAACGTGCCGTCGTTCTCGCGCGCGGGACCGACGAGGATCTCCTCGAGCGTGCCGTTCTGCGTCGTCGCCACCCGCGCCCCACGCGGCAGGGTCGGGTGGAAGGTCGCCATCCCCCAGTGAAAGCCCCTCCCCGGCGCCTCGTACGCGCGCGCCAGCGGTGAGCCGATCATCACGGCGTCGGCCCCGAGCGCGATCGCCTTCGACACGTCGCCACCGTTGCGCATCCCACCGTCGGCGATCACCTGGCAGTACTCCCCCGTCTCCAGCATGTGCGTCGAGCGGGCGTGCGCCACGTCGGCGATCGCGGTCGCCTGCGGCACGCCGATGCCGAGCACGCCGCGCGTCGTACACGCAGCGCCCGGCCCCACGCCGACGAGCACCCCCGCGGCGCCCGTGCGCATCAGGTGCAACCCGGTGTGGTAGGAGGCACAGCCGCCCACGACCACCGGCACCTCGAGCGTCGGTATGAACTCCTTCAAGTTCAATGGCTCGCTGACAGTCGACACGTGCTCGCCGGAGACCACCGTCCCCTGGATCACAAGCACGTCCAGCCCCGCCTCCAGCGCGAGCTCGTGGTACTTCAACACCCGTTGCGGGGTCAGCGAGGCGGCGACCACGACCTTCTGCTCCTTGATCTCGGAGATCCGCTGGGCGATCAGCTCGGGCTTGACCGGCTCCGCGTAGATCTCCTGCATCTCGCGCGTCGCCTGCTCCTTTCCCAGCCCCGAGATCCGCTCGAGCTGCTCCTCGGCGTCCTCATAGCGCGTGAAGATGCCCTCCAGGTTGAGCACGGCCAAACCGCCCAGGCTGCCGACGATGCCGGCCGTCCGCGGTGAGACCACGCCGTCCATCGCCGAGGCCATCATCGGCAGCTCGAACTGGTAGGGCCCCAACTTCCACGAGATGTCGATGTCGTCCGGGTCGCGCGTACGCCTGGAGGGAACGATTGCGATGTCGTCGAATCCGTATGCCTGGCGCGCCTTCTTGCCGCGTCCGATCTCTATCTCCATCGCTTCATCCTCGCATTCGGGGCGGACATATCTGGGGCTTTAGCCAAGTGTTTCGAGCATAGCAATGGCCCGGCCGGGACTTATGCCCTTGGCTATGCTCGCTTGACATGTCCGAGCAGATCTCCAAGCGCTATGACCCGCAGGCGATCGAGGCTCGCCGGCAGGCTGCCTGGCGCGCGCGAGACGCCTTCCAGACTCCGGCAGTGGCGGATGGACAGCCGCGCAAGTACATCAAGCCCTCCGCCCCGTTCACCTCGGGCAACATCCACATCGGCCACGTCCGCTCCTACTCGATCGGCGACACCTACGCGCGTTTCTCGCGCGCCCGCGGCGACGCCGTGCTGTTCGCCTTCGGCTTCGACGCCTTCGGCCTCCCCGCCGAGCTCGGCGCGATCGCAAGCGGCGAGTCCCCGAGCGCTTGGGTCAGCGACTGCGCCGCACACATGACCGGGCAGCTCGAGCGCCTCGGGTTCTCCTTCGACTGGTCGCGCTCGTTCCTCAGCTCGGATGCGCTGATGTATCGCTGGTCGCAATGGCTGTTCCTCACGCTCCTCGCCCACGACCTGATCTACCGCGACACCGGCAGCGTCGACTGGTGCGAGCACTGCGCCACCACGCTCGCCACGATCCAGGTCGAGGACGGCCGCTGCTGGCGCTGCCACAACCCCGTCCAGCTGATCCAGCGCACCCAGTGGTATCTGCGCATCAGCGCCCACGTGCCCGAGAACGACCTGCGCCTGCAGGAGCTCGCCGACAGCGGCATCTGGGACGAGAGCTCGCTCGCCTCACAACGCTTCGTCCTCGGCCGCGTCGATGGGATCGAGCTCGACCTCGCCGCGCCCGACGGCGCCACGCTGACCGTCTTCACGCCCCACTCAGATGCTCTGGGACAGGCGCGCTTCGTCGCGATCTCGCCCAGGCACCCCGAGGTCGAGCGCTGGGTCTCCGACCCCGCCGTGTTCGAGCAGCTGGAGGAGTTGCGCTCCGTCGGTCTCGAGCGCGACGCGCGCAACGCCGAGGAGATCCCGCTGATCGATACCGGCCATACGCTGCCCTCGCCCTCCACCGGTGAGCCTCTGCCGGTACTGGTCTCCCCGGTCGTCGACGGGCGCTTCGGCGCGACCGCCGTCCTCGGCATCCCCGCGCGCGACCACACCGACGCGCTGATCGCCGCCCGGCTCTCGCTGCAGGTGGATGATGTCGTCGTCTCCGGCGGGGATGCGGGCGAGGCGGGCAGCACCGGCGAGAGCGATGGCGCGGGCATGAACTCAGGTAAGGATGCTGGCGACAGCACTGGCGAGCATGACGCAGCCCCGCTGATCGAGGGACTGCGCCCGGCGGTTCGCTACCGCGCGAACGACTTCTCGATCTCACGCCAGCGCTCCTGGGGGACGCCGATCCCGATCGTCCACTGCGACGCCTGCGGCGCCGTGCCCGTGCCCTTCGAGCAGCTCCCCGTACTCTTGCCGCTCGACTTGAAGCCGACCGGCGCCGGCAACCCGCTGGCGGAGCGCGCCGATTTCGTGCAGGTCGACTGCCCCCGCTGCGGCGGTTCCGCCCAGCGCGAGACCGACACGCTCGACTGCCATTTCGATGCGCTCTGGCTGTGGATCCCGGCGTGTGTGCCCGCTGAGCAGCGCGGACGCCCGCTGGAGGAGATCCTCGCGCTCGATGACCTTCGCCAGTGGCTGCCCTCCGAGCGGCTCGTCGCCGGCTCGGACAGCGGCAACTTCGTCTTCGACCAGCGGATCGTCACCAAGGCGCTGCGCGATATCGGACCGCTCGCCTTCCTCGCAGATGGCGAGCCCTTCGCCGGCTGCCTCTTTCACGAGATGGTCATCCGCGACGGGCGCAAGATGTCAAAGCATCTCGGCAACGTCGTCGACCCCGATGAGCTGCTCGCCTCCTACGGGGCCGACACCGTGCGCCTGGCGACCCTCTATGCGGCCCGGCCTCAGCGCTCGCTCAACTGGAGTGACTCCGCCGTGCTGCGCTGTCATCGCTTCCTCACGCAGGTGTGGGAGTTCTCGCTCACCTCGCTCGCGCGGGCCGAGCTTCGATCGGTCGCCGAGGGCGCCGATTCTGAGGGCTGCGATTCCGAGGGCGGTGAGGGCGCCGATTCCGAGGGCGATTCGAAGGGCGCCGGCGCAGTGGCTGGATCGACCGCGGAGCGCGAGCCGGCGAGAGACACGACGGAGCACCTCAGGCTGAAACTCTCCACCTGGTGCGGGGCCGCCGTGGAGAAGATCACCGAGGAGCTGGAGAGCCTTGAGATGCACAGCGCCGTGCGCAACCTCATGCGCCTGTTCGATCGCATCAAGGATTTCGAGAAGCGCGTTCTCGCGCGCCAGCCGGCACTCAGCCAAGCCGACAGCGACGCGCTGATCGAGGCGCTCACGCTGCTCGCCCAGCTGCTCGGGCCCTTCGCGCCGCACCTCTCAGAGGAGCTCTGGATCGCCTTTGGTAACGAGGCCGACACACAAACGCCTTGGCCGGGCGTATCGTTGCCGGTAACCGCATGAGCCTGAGCACCACATCGAGCCCTCCCCAGGGAACTCGCCAGCGGACGCGCTCCTGCGCCACCGGCCTCGTCTGCCATCGCTGCGACCGCCAGTATCCGCTGACCGAGGCGGTATTTGCCTGTCCCGACTGCGGCAAGGGGCTCGACGTCGCCTACGACTACGAGCTGGCCGCCCGACACTTCAAGGAGATCCCCGGCTCCGAGCGTCCTCAGAACATCTGGCACTTCGAGGAGCTCCTGCCGATCGTCGATGCCTCCGCGCAGGCGCGCGTCGGCCGCTATGCCGGCTACACGCCGCTGATCCACGCCGATCGGCTCGGCGCCGAGCTCGGCCTCTCGAACCTCTACCTCAAGGACGACTCCACCTCGCGCCCCAGCCTCTCCTACAAGGACCGCGTCGTATCGATGTCCGTCGCCCGGCTGCTCGAGCTCGGCCGCGACGAGATCGGCTGCGTCTCCACCGGCAATGTCGGCACCGCCGTCGCCTCGCTCGCAGCCAAGGCCGGTGTCGAGGCCTATGTCTTCTACCCCAACCGCCTCGAGGACATGAAGGCTCGCGCCTGCGCGGCGCTCGGCGCGAAGGTCTGCCAGGTGGAGGGCAACTACGACGAAGCCAACCGCCGCTGCCGCGAAGTCGCGGAGGCAACCGGGCTCGAGTTCGCGAACATCACCCTGCGGCCCTTCTACGCCGAGGGCGCGAAGACCGCCGCGTTTGAGATCGTCGAGCAGCTCGACTGGCAATCGCCCGACCATATCGTCACCGCTTGCGCGGGCGGCACGCTCTCCTCGCGCCTGCACAAGGGCCTCGGTGAGCTGCAGCTCCTGGGGCTCTCAGAGACCGACGCCACGCGCATCCATATCGCCCAACCCAGCGGCTGCAACCCGATCGCCACCGCGATCCTCGCCGACGAGGCTGAGATCCACGCCGTAAGGCCGGAGACCGCCGCGCACTCGCTGGCAATCGGCAACCCCGGCGACGGCTATCTCGTGATCGACGCCGTGCGCAAACGCGGCGGCACGGGCGGCTTCGCCAGCGACCCGGAGATCTTTGCCGGCATCGACCTGCTGGCGGCGACCGAGGGCCTGCTGACGGAGCCCGCCGGCGGCACCACGATCGCCGTGCTCGAGAAGCTCGCCCGCGAAGGCAAGTTCGCACCTGAGGACACCGTCGTCGCGATCATCACCGGCAATGGCCTGAAGACGCTCGACGAGCACCCTCCCAAGCCCTGGCCCGCCAAGGTTGACTGTGAGCTCGACGCGATGCTCGTCGCGCTCGAGGGACTCGGGCGCAAACCCAGCCCAGTCGCGGCATAGGCCCAGTCGCGAGGGCGTAAACGGGCAGACTTGCGAGTGGGTCGTTCCCGCCAGCTCGGTCGACTGAACGCGAATCCAGCTGATCGACACATAGAAAAGCCCCGCTTTAGCGGGGCTTTTCCTTAGCAGATCGATAAGCCGGATCCTGTCGTTGAGCAGCCATCCATCTGAGCGGCCTACCTGGACCTCGGCGGGCTACCTGCAAACGGTCCTGTTTGGCCTTGCATCGGGTGGGGTTTGCCCAGCCGCCGCGTCACCGCGACGCTGGTGCGCTCTTACCGCACCATTTCACCCTTGCCGGCCCGCCGTTCACGTGGGACGGCG
>Ga0208849_1001575_pt1 | contig 15240 bp, 12 predicted proteins | sample NGESurdeep072012_10_FD_184470 | JGI IMG/M metagenome (GOLD analysis project Ga0208849, IMG submission 184470) | Arctic peat soil microbial communities from Barrow, Alaska - NGEE Surface sample 53-3 deep-072012 (SPAdes) | ecosystem: Environmental > Terrestrial > Soil > Wetlands > Peat ...
GTATGCGGGCTGGAAGCCCGCGCTCCGAAGGCGATGTGATCGCGAACACCAGCGGAACGCAAGTGACGCCCATCAAATTAGCTGACGCGGGCGACTACGTCGTCCGCGTGAATCCGGCCGCCCTCCGCGTCCGCGCACGGCGGCCTTCGGACGCGGGGCCTTGGGATCGCGGGGCTCTGGATCGCTGAGCATCTCCAGGACCAGGCCGCCGGTGATCGGGGTGGCTTCGCGCAGGCGCACCTCGACGGCGCGGCCCAGGCGCCAGCGACCGCCGGTTCGCTCCCCCACCAGGGCGTGTCCGGCCTCGTCGTGGATGAAGTATTCGCCGCCCAGGGTCGATATTGGAATGAGGCCATCGGCCCCGGTTTCGGCCAGCCGCACGAAGAGGCCGAAGCGGGTGACGCCGGTGATCCGCCCGTCGAAGGCGGCGCCCACGCGGTCCTCCAGGAAAGCGGCGACGTAGCGGTCGATGGCGTCGCGCTCGGCGGCCATGGCGCGGCGTTCGGCCAGGGTGATGTGCTCGGCGGTGTCCTCGAGGCGCGCGATGTCCTCGGCGGCGAGGCCGTCGTCGCCCAGGCCCAACGCCTTGATCAGGCCGCGATGGACGATGAGGTCGGCGTAGCGGCGGATCGGCGAGGTGAAGTGCGCGTAGCGGTCGAGATTGAGGCCGAAGTGGCCGACATTCTCGGGCGAATAGTGGGCCTGCATCTGGGTGCGCAGGACGACCTCGTTGACGATCTCGGCGTGCGGACCTTCGCGGGTCTGGCCGAGCAGGCGGTTGAAGCGGTCGGTCCGCGCCGCCTCGCCCTTGGCCCAGGGGATGGCCAGGGTCTCCAGGAAATCGCCGAGGGACTGGAGTTTCTCGGCGCTCGGCGCTTCGTGCACGCGATAGATCAGCGGCGTGCGGCGCTGCTCCAGCGTCTCGGCGGCGCAGACATTGGCCTGGATCATGAATTCCTCGATCAGCCGGTGCGCCTCCAGCGACGCGCGCGGGGTGATCGAGGCGACCTTGCCGTCGGGTCCGAGCACGATCCGCCGTTCCAGGGACTGGATCGCCAGCGGCGAGCGCGCCTCGCGCGCCGACTTGACCGCGCCGTAGGCGGCCCACAACGGCCTCAGCACGCCTTCGAGCAGGGGGCCGGTGTCGTCATCCGGGTTTCCGTCGATGGCGCTCTGGGCCTCATCGTAGGAAAGCTTGGCCGCCGATCGCATCAGGCCGCGCAGGAAGCGGTGGCTCCGCTTGCGACCGCGCGCGTCGAAAACCATGCGCGCGGCCAGGCACGCCCGCGCCTCCCCCTGCCGCAGGGAGCACAGCCCGGCGGAAAGATGTTCGGGCAGCATCGGCTCGACGCGGTCGGGGAAATAGACGCTGTTGGCCTTTTCGCGGGCCTGGCGATCGAGCGCCGAGCCCGGACGGACGCAGGCGGCGACGTCGGCGATGGCCACCCAGACGATCCAGCCGTTCGGATTGTTCGGATCGGCGTCGGGCTCGGCGAACACTGCGTCGTCGTGATCGCGCGCGTCGGCCGGATCGATGGTGATCAGCGGCAGATGGCGCAGGTCGGTGCGGCCGGCGAGACTTGGCGGCGTGCAGGCCAGGGCCTCGGATTCCGCCTCCGGCGTGAAGCCGGTCGGGATTCCGTGGGTATGGATGGCGATGAGGGACGCAGCCCTGGGGTCGTCCTCGCGACCGACCACTTCCAGCAGGGCGCCGCGCTTGGGGCCATGGGGCCTCGCCGACGGTCCCTCGACCTGGGCCAGAACGAGGTCGCCGTCGCTCAAGGACCGCCCGTCGGCTTCGCCGAGCACCAGGCTCTCGCGGGAGCGCCGGTCCACCGGCTCGACGCGGATCTCGCGGTGGGCCTTGCGGACCACGCCCAGCACGCGGTGGGCGCTCTGGCCCAGGCGCTTGATCAGCCGCGCCTCGGTCTCGCCGCCTTCGCGGGTTTCGAAGCGCACCAGCAGCCGGTCGCCGAGCCCCGGCGCGCCGGCCACCGCCTCGCCCGATCCCGGCGCCAACCTGACCAGCGCCGCATCTTCCGGCGCGCCCGCCAGGCGCACGAAGAGGTCGCCATCGGCGTCGCGCTCCGCCACATCGACCACGCCCACGGGTGGAAGGGCGGTGTTTCTGGACCGCCGCGAAGGACTGCGGCGACGTCCCTCCCTCCCCTTCATGGGGAGGGTGGCCCGAAGGGCCGGGTGGGGCTGTGTGAAGCCGCTCGGACAGCGGTGATGATCCAGACAACCCCACCCTGGCCGCTGCGCGGCCTGTCCCTCCCCATGAAGGGGAGGGAGGAAGAATGCGGCTGATTTTTCAAGCCTTTTTCTTCGTCGGTTTTTTCGTCGATGCCTTCACCGCCGCCTTCTTCGCTTTCGCCGGTTTGCGCGCCGCGCCGCGAGACTTGCCCGACGGCTTGCCCTCGCGCGCCGCCAGCAGGGCGACCGCCTCGTCCATGGTCAGGTGCCGGGGGTCCGCGCCTTTTGGAACATTGGCGTTGGTCGCCTCGTGCTTGACGTAGGGACCGTAGCGGCCAGCCAGGATCCGCACGGGTTTGCCGCTGGTCGGATGCGGTCCCAATTCCCTGAGCGGCGGCGCCGCCGCGTCGCGGCCTCCACGGCCGTCGCGTTTCTCGGCCAGCGCCGCCACGGCTCGGTTGAGACCGACATCGAACACCTCGTCGGCGGTGGAGAGATTGGCATAGGTTCCGCTGTGCTGGACATAGGGACCGTAGCGCCCGATTCCGGCGAGAATCATGCCCCCGTCCCGCGGATGCGCGCCGACCTCGCGTGGCAGGCGCAAGAGACGGATGGCCTTGTCGAGATCGATGGCGGCGACGGGCCAGTCCTTCGGCAGGCCGGCGCGTTTGGGCGTCGCCCCGGCTTCCTCGACATAGGGTCCGAAGCGGCCGGTCTTGAGCCAGATCACGGCGCCGGTGACCGGATCGGTCCCCAGTTCCCGGTCGCCGGCCTGGCTCTCCTCCTCGCCGCTCGATGCGGCGATGGGACGGGTGAACCGGCATTCGGGATAGTTCGAACACCCGATGAAGGCCCCGAACTTGCCGGTCTTGAGCGACAGCCGCCCCATGCCACAGGTCGGACAGACACGCGGATCGGTCCCATCGTCGGTGTCGGGAAAAATGTGGGGTCCGAGGGATTCGTTGAGCGCTTCCAGGACCTGGCCCATGCGCAGTTCGCCGATCTCGCCGACGGCGGCGTGGAAATCCTTCCAGAATTCCCGCAGCAGAGCCTTCCAGCCGAGTTCGCCAGCCGAGACGAGGTCGAGCTTCTCCTCGAGCCCGGCGGTGAAGTCGTATTCCACGTAGCGCCGGAAGAACTGTTCGAGGAACGCCGTCACCAGGCGTCCCGCGTCCTCCGGGACAAACCGGTTCTTCTCCATCCGCACATAGGAGCGGTCGCGCAGCACGGTGAGGATCGAGGCGTAGGTGGAGGGCCGGCCGATGCCCAGCTCCTCCATCCTCTTGACCAGGCTGGCCTCGGAATAGCGCGGCGGCGGCTCGGTGAAGTGCTGGTCGGCGCGGGCGGCGATCACCCTGGCGGTCGCGCCTTCGGTCACCTGGGGCAGGCGACCGCCATCCTCGTCGCTATCGTCGTCGCGGCCCTCCTCATAGACCGCCAGGTAGCCGGGAAAGAGCACCACTTGGCCGGTGGCGCGCAGACCCGTCCGGCCGTCGATGCTGTCCAACTCGATGCTGGTCCGTTCGATCCGCGCCGCTTCCATCTGCGAGGCGATCATTCGCTTCCAGATCAGTTCGTAGAGGCGGCCGAGGTCGCTTTCCAGCCGCAGGCGCCCGGGGTTGCGCTCCAGGCTGGTGGGCCGGATAGCCTCGTGCGCTTCCTGAGCATTCTTGGCTTTGACTTTGTAATAGCGGGCGTGTTCCGGAACGTAATCCTTGCCGTAGAGGCCGGCGATCACCGCGCGGGTCTCGTCGAGAGCTTCCGGCGCCGACTGCACGCCGTCGGTGCGCATGTAGGTGATCAGGCCGACCGTCTCGCCGCCGATATCGACACCCTCGTAGAGTTTCTGGGCCGCCTGCATGGTCCGCTGGGCCGAGAAGCCGAGCTTGCGGGACGCCTCCTGCTGCAGGGTCGAGGTGGTAAACGGCGGCGGCGGCGAGCGGCGGCCGGGTTTCTTCTCGACCGAGGAGATCTTGAAATCGGCGCCCTGGACGACCGCCCGCGCGCCGTGCGCGGCCAGCTCATCCCCGAGATCGAACTTGGCGAGTCGCTTGCCCTGGTGTTTGACCAGCCGCGCCATGAACGGATCACCGCCGGCGGCGACGTCGGCCTCGACCGTCCAGTATTCCTGGGTCCGGAAGGCCTCGATCTCGATCTCGCGCTCGACGATGAGGCGCAGGGCCACCGACTGCACCCGCCCGGCCGACCTCGCTCCGGGCAGCTTGCGCCACAGCACCGGCGACAGGGTGAAGCCGACCAGGTAGTCGAGCGCGCGTCGGGCGAGGTAGGCATCGACCAGCTCCATGTCGATGTCGCGCGGGTGCTTCATCGCCTCGGTGACCGCCGAGCGGGTGATGGCGTTGAACACCACCCGCTCGACCCGCGCGCCTTTCACCGCCTTTCGGCGGTTGAGGTCCTCCAGCACATGCCAGCTGATCGCCTCGCCCTCACGGTCGGGATCGGTGGCCAGGATCAGGCGGTCGGCGCCCTTCAGGGCGGCGGCGATATCGGCGAGGCGCTTGGCGGACCTGCCATCGACCTCCCAGCGCATGGCGAAGTCGTCGTCGGGGTCCACGGACCCGTCCTTCGACGGCAGATCGCGGACGTGGCCATAGGAGGCCAGCACGGTGTAGCCGGATCCGAGGTAGCGATTGATGGTCTTGGCCTTGGCCGGACTCTCGACGACGACGACGTTCATTTTATGGGGGACTGTGGCCAATCACGCGGTGAGCCGCCTCGCGGCGACGGGCGCGGAAAGTGGGGGCGGCGCCCCGCCTCTGTCAACGTGGGGCGTGAAATGGTACTGGCCGACACCGGCGGCTGGATGCGCCATCGACCTCCCGAGAGGCTTGGCCGGAGTACGGTCGCGCGGAGCGGTGCGCGCGGGAGGGGATTGAAAATGACCGAAAATGCGACGTTCCGTGATCAAATCATTGAGCGTTTTTGGGCAAACGCCCAAGTTACTCGAGAAGATATATTTGGGCTAGCCGACCCGGTTCCGCGCGTTGAACTCGAAAACGCCTATGACATGTGGCCAGGATACGCCGGGTCAAACTACAGACCTGGAGGGTTAGTTCTGTTGGGCCTCTCCCCCGCTGGAGGAACGGTGGCATACGGCGGCGGCGACCGCGCTCGCCGCGATAGACAGTTCTATTTCCTCATTCGTGCCTTCAAAAATTCAGACGCCAGAACGCGCCTTCGTGCATTTCAAGATCTCATGGATTTTTGCAAAATGGCAATTCCGCAGTGGGGAATGTTCAAGATAGTTGATCTGGTTCTCAAGGCTGCCAAATCCAATTTGGACGAAATCGCCATCATCAACCTCATGCCGTACCGGATAGCTGAAAATCGGCCGCCATCCCGCTATGCAGTTGCGGCGGCGTGGCGCCTCTGCACCGAGCCGGCGTTGTCTGTGCTGAAACCACGTCGGCTCGCTGCATTGGGTTTGGCAGCCGGCAAAGCTCTGGCCGGGCGGGACATTGGGGGTGTGTCCTTGTTCGTTCTCCGCCGGACGAACGGCGACAATTATGTTCACGATGAGGCCATACGGGAAGCCCGGCGCCTTGCGGAAAGCATCGCACACGACAACTGATCGAATCGTGGGCGTAAAGGGCGCTTGTGGTCGGTACGGTTGTTCAGTCGAGGCTTCAGGCGACGACCGCCAAGCCGCCGGCGAGCAACTCAGCCCGTCCGGCCAGGGCCAGCTCCATCAGCGCGGCGAGGACAGCGGAGGTCGGGGCGCCGGCGGCGCGGGCGAGTTCGTCGATGGGGGTGGGGGTGGGCGAGAGGAGGTCTTGGAGGACGACCCGCAGTTCGTCGGTCTCAGGATCGCTGGGAACGTCCTGTCCGGCGTAGGTTGGCGGCTCGGGCGCGGCCATGCCGGGCTGGGAGTCGAGCACCCGCAGCACGTCGTCGGCCTCCTCGACCAGGGTGGCGCCCTGGCGGATCAGGTCGTTGGCCCCACGGGCGCGGGGGTCCAGGGGGGAGCCGGGGACGGCGAAGACTTCGCGGCCCTGTTCGCCGGCCAGGCGGGCGGTGATCAGCGAGCCGGAGCGCAGCTCGGCTTCGACGACCACCACGCCCAGCGACAGGCCCGAGATGATGCGGTTGCGGCGGGGGAAATCCCTGGCGCGGGCTTCGTGGCCGATGGCGCGCTCGGAGACCAGGCAGCCCTTGTCTCTGATCGCGCGGTACAGGCCGGCGTTTTCCGCCGGATAGACGGTGTCGACGCCGCCGGCGATCACCGCTACGGCGCCCGTCGCCAACGACCCCTGATGGGCCGCCGCGTCGATACCGCGGGCCATGCCGGAAACCACGACATAGCCGGCCTCGCCGAGCGACCCGGCAAGGGCGCGGGCGAATCGCTGGCCGGCCGCCGAGGCCGTCCGCGCGCCGACGATGGCGACGCAGCGATTCGCCAGCAGAGGGGCATCGCCGATCACCCAGACGAGGGCCGGCGGCGGGTCGAGGACCGCGAGCAGCCGTGGAAACGTCGGTTCGCGGCCGAGGATGAGCCGGGCGCCCAGAGCCTCGCCGGCCTTCAGCTCCGCCATCGCCTCGGCTTCGCTGGGAATTCTGGGCGGCTCGCCGCGGCCGCCGCGACGCGCCAGGTCGGGCAGGGCCGCCAGGGCCCGCGTCGCCGAGCCGTACCGGCCGATCAGGTGGGCGAAGGTCACCGATCCGACGCTCTCGGCGCGCGCCAGCCGCAGCCAGTCGATCCGCTCGCGCGGGTCGGCCCCGTCGCCGCTCAAGGCGTCGCGGCCTTCGTCGCGCCGATGCGCGGCTCGTCGCCGGCCAGCAGGCGGCGGATGTTCTGATGATGGCGGGCGAAGATCAGCACCGCCATGGCCACCGTCAGCCACAGTTTCGGCTCGCTGGACTGGTGCAGGACGAGAAGCCAGACCGGCCCCAGGGCCGCGGCCGAGAGCGACGCCAGCGAGGAAATTCGGAAAATTCCGGCGACCAGCAGCCAGGTAACGCCGGCGGCGATGGCGACCGGCCAGGCGATGGCGAAGAGGATTCCGAAGAAGGTCGCCACTCCCTTGCCGCCGCGGAACCTCAGCCACACCGAGAACAGATGGCCGAGGAACGCCGCCCCGCCGGCGATCGCCGCGCCGAGCGGTGAAACGAGGGCGCCGGCCGCAAGCACGGCGACCGCCCCCTTGGCGGCGTCGCCGATCACCGTGATCAGGGCCAGGTCGCGGCGCCCGGTGCGCAGGACATTGGTCGCGCCGATGCTGCCCGATCCGATCTGGCGCAGGTCGCCGGCCCCGCCGAGCCTGGTGGCGATGACCCCGAACGGGATCGAGCCCACGAGGTAGCCTCCCGCGGCGCAGGCGATCAGGGCGAGGTTTTCGTTCATGGCCCAAGTGTTTAGGCAGAAACAACGCGCGAGGAAATCCTCCCTCCCCTTCATGGGGAGGGTGGCGCGAAGCGCCGGGTGGGGCTGTCCGAAGTTTCCGCTGGCCTCGTGAGTGTCCCCACACAGCCCCACCCTGCCGACGCTTCGCGTCGTCTGTCCCTCCCCATAAAGGGGAGGGAAGAAGAAACCACCTCAGCGAGACTGGTGCACGACCTTTCCATCGACGAGGGTCATGCGGACCATACCCTGCAGGCGCCGGCCGTCGAAGGGCGAATTGCGCGACTTGGAGATCAGCCTGGCGGCGTCGATCAGGCGCGGCGCGTAGATGTCGCAGAGCACCAGGTCGGCCGGCGCGCCTGGCGTGAGCCGCCCGGCGGAAAGGCCAATGGCCCGGGCCGGCGCCAAAGTGACCGCGTGGATCAGCCGCGCCAGGGGGACGCGCCCCTCGTGGTGGAGGGTGAGCAGGGCCGGCAGCAGGGTCTCCAGCCCCACCGCCCCCGGCGCCGCTTCGTCATAAGGCAGGCGCTTGTCTTCGGGCGGCGCGGGCGAGTGCGCCGAAACGACGATGTCCACGAGACCTGAGGCCAGCGCTTCGATCAGCGCCAGGCGATCGTCCTCGGCGCGCAGTGGCGGGACCAGCTTGCAGAAGGTGCGGTAGTCGCCGATGTCCAGTTCGTTGAACGACAGGTGGTTGATGGAGGCGGTGGCGATGATCGGCAGGCCGCGCGCCCTGGCCCGGGCAAGGCTGGCCAGGGGCGCGGCGGCGCTGATCTGATCGACCATCAGACGCGCGCCGGTGAGTTCGACCAGGGCGATGTCTCGCTCCAGCATGATCGTCTCGGCCGCCACCGGCTCGGCCGCGAGGCCCATGCGGCCGGCGAATTCGCTTTCGGTGGCGCAAGCGCCCTGGGTGAGCCACGGATCGGCCGGTCGATGCGCGACGAGCACGCCCAGGGCGCCGGCGTAGGCCAGCAGCCGGCGCATGACCCGGGAATCGACGATCGGCCGATCAGCGTCGGTGACATAGACGCAGCCCGCTTCGGCCATCAGGCCGATCTCCGCCATGCCCTGGCCGTTCAACCCCTTGGTCGCCGCTCCGGCCGGATAGACGTGCACCAAGCCGATGTCCCGGGCCCGGCGCAGAATGAAGTCGGCCACGGCCGGATCGTCGATCACCGGATCGGTGTCGGGCTGCACGACGATCGAGGTCACGCCGCCGGCCGCCGCCGCCCGGGCCGCCGATTCCAGCGTCTCCTTGGGTTCGGCGCCGGGTTCGCCGGTGCGCACCCGCAGGTCGATCAGGCCGGGGCAGAGCATGGCCCCGTCGGCGTCGATCACCCGGAAATCCTCGGAAAGACCTCCGGGCCGTCCGCCATGGATCACGTCGGCGACGAGGCCATCCCTCGCCACCAGGGCGCCGGGTCCATCCCAGCCCGACTCCGGATCGATCAGACGCGCTCCGATGAAGGCGACGGGCCGGCTGGTCATCGGTTGTCAAGCCGCGCGGCGATCGAGGTCAGAACGGCCATGCGCACGGCCACGCCCATTTCCACCTGATCCTGGATCAGGCTGACGCCGGTGTCGTCGGCGACGTCGGAGTCGATCTCCACCCCCCGGTTCATCGGTCCAGGATGCATCACTCGCACCCCCGGCGCGGCGTGCGCGAGTTTTTCGCGATCCAGGCCCCACAGCCGGAAATATTCGCGCATCGAGGGCACCAGCGCGCCCTGCATCCGCTCAAGCTGCAGGCGCAGCATCATCACCACGTCGGCGCCGTCGATCCCCTCGCGCAGGTCGTGATGGACCTCCACGCCCCAGCGGGCGACATCGCAGGGCAGCAGGGTAGGAGGACCGACCACCCGCACCCGGGCGCCCAGCATGGTCAGCAGGGCGACGTTCGAACGGGCCACGCGGCTGTGCAGCACATCGCCGCAGATCGCCACCGTCAGGCCATCGACCCGCCCAAAGGCGCGGCGCATCGACAGCGAGTCGAGAAGGGCCTGGGAGGGATGCTCATGCTGGCCGTCGCCGGCGTTGATAACGCTGCAATCGACCTTCTGCGACAGCAGCGACGCCGCGCCGGAGGAACCGTGGCGAATGACCAGAATGTCCGGCTGCATGGCGTTCAGGGTCACCGCCGTGTCGATCAGCGTCTCGCCCTTGGTGACCGAGGAAGCGCGCGGCGACATGTTGACGACATCCGCGCCGAGGCGTTTTCCCGCCAGCTCGAAGGAACTCTGAGTCCGCGTCGAGGCCTCGAAGAAGAGGTTGATCAGGGTCCGGCCCTTGAGCAGGTCCAGCTTCTTGGCCCTCTGGCGGTTGAGCACGACGAAGCCTTCGGCGAGGTCGAGGAGTGCGCCGACCTGAACCGGGTCGAGGTCGGTGACGGAAAGGAAATGCCGCCGCGGGAAGGGAATGGTCCGTTGTCGGACCTCGTCGGCGCCGGGGGCGATCACGGTCATTAAAGGAAGGGTTCTTAAGGCCGGCTCAGACTTGGCGCAACCGGTCGAGCGCTCCCTGGAGAATCCACGCCGCGGCCATCTTGTCCACCAGGTCCGCCCGCCGCCCGCGAGAGACATCACCCTCGGCGATGAGCACGCGGTTGACCGCCGCGCTGGACAGCCTCTCGTCCCAGAAGGCGATGGGAAGGTCGCGCAGGCGCAGGAGATTGCGGGCGAAGGCGCGCGAGGACTGGCAGCGCGGCCCCTCCGTGCCGTCCATGTTGATCGGCAAGCCGATGACCAGGCCCGTCGCCTCGCGGCCGTCCATCAGCCTGAACAGGATTTCGGCATCCCCGGTGAACCGGCTCTTGCGGATGAGCTGGAGCGGCGAGGCGATGGTCCGGGAGACGTCGGAAACCGCGACGCCGATGGTCCTTTCACCCAGGTCGAGGGCGGCGATCGCGGCGCCTGGCGCAAGCACGTCCGGAAGATCCAGGATATCGATCACGGCCATCGGCCGCCTATTCGCCGCCCCCGCGCCCTTGTCAAACGGGGGAGGGGACGGGTAACCCCTGCGCCTTCCTTGGAAGGAGAGCCGATGGCCATCGACGCCGACACCGTGCGCAGGGTCGCCAAACTCGCCCACATCCGCCAGCCGCAGGACCGTCTGGAGCCGCTCGCCGCCGAGCTTTCGGAAATCCTGGCCTGGATCGAGCAACTGAACGAGGTGGACGTCACCGAGGTCGAGCCGATGACCTCCGCCGTCGCTTTTCCGCTGCCGATGCGCGAGGACATCGTCACCGACGGCGGTGACGCCGGCGTCGTGCTCGCCAACGCGCCGCTGGCCCGCGACGGCTTCTTCGTCGTTCCCAAGGTGGTCGAATGAACGATCTCACCAGCCTGACGCTCAAGGAGGCGCTCGACGGGCTGGCGGGTCGGCGGTTCTCGTCCGTGGAGATCACCCGCGCCCATCTGGCGGCGATCGCGGCGGCGCGCGAGCTCAACGCCTTCGTGCTGGAGACGCCGGACAAGGCTCTGGCGATGGCCGAGGCCTGCGACGCGCGGATCGCGGCCGGCGACGCCGGACCGCTCGAGGGCGCGCCGCTCGGGATCAAGGACCTGTTCTGCACCAATGGAGTCCGATCGACGGCCGGATCGCGGATATTGGGCGACTTCATTCCGCCCTACGAATCCACCGTCACCGCCAACCTGTGGCGGGATGGGGCGGTCATGCTGGGCAAGCTCAACATGGATGAGTTCGCCATGGGTTCTTCCAATGAAACCAGCGCCTTCGGCCCGGTCGTCAATCCATGGAAGTCGCGCGGATCCAACCGGTCGCTCAGTCCCGGCGGATCCTCCGGCGGATCGGCCGCCGCCGTCGCCGCCGACATGGTCCTCGGCGCGACGGCCACCGACACCGGCGGCTCGATTCGCCAGCCGGCGTCGCTCACCGGGACGGTCGGTGTCAAGCCGACCTACGGACGGTGCTCGCGCTGGGGCGTGGTCGCCTTCGCCTCCTCGCTCGATCAGGCGGGACCGCTGGCCAAGACGGTCGAGGACGCCGCGATCCTGCTCGCGTCGATGAGTGGCCACGACCCCAAGGATTCGACCAGCCTTCCCGTGGAAGTGCCTGATTTCAGACATTCTGTCGGACGCAGCGTGAAAGGACTGCGGGTCGGCGTTCCCAAGGAATACCGCGTCGATCCGATGCCGCCGGCGATCGAGGCGCTGTGGACGCGCGGGGTGGAATGGTTGAAGGACGCCGGCTGCGAGGTCGTCGAGGTGTCTCTGCCCCACACCCGCTACGCCCTGCCGGCCTACTACATCATCGCGCCGGCCGAGGCCTCGTCGAACCTCGCCCGCTACGACGGCATGCGCTACGGCCTTCGTGTCGATGGCGCCACGCTGGACGAGGTCTATGACCGCACCCGGGAAGAGGGCTTCGGCCCCGAGGTCAAGCGGCGGATCCTGATCGGGACCTATGTGCTCTCCGCCGGCTACTACGACGCCTACTACCTGAGGGCCCTGAAGGTTCGCCGGCGCATCGCCGACGACTTCACCAGGGCTTTCGAGACTGTCGATGCGCTGATCACGCCGACCGCCCCCTCCGCGGCCTTCGGACTCGGCGACAGCGCCGCCGATCCGGTGGCCATGTATCTGAACGACATCTTCACCGTGACGGTCAATCTCGCCGGCCTGCCGGCGATCAGCGTGCCCGGCGCGCTCGACGACGCGGGGTTGCCCCTGGGCCTCCAGGTCATCGGCCGGACCCTCGACGAGAGCACGATGTTTTCCCTCGCCGGGGTCCTGGAGAAGGCCGCGGCGTTCCGCGCCAAGCCACAGAAATGGTGGATAAGATAGCTCGACCGTCGCGTGCGGGCCACCTTGCTGCGTCATAACCGTAGCGCGGGCTTCCAGCCCGCTCGTTTTGTCTACTGCGTCGCACCTTCCTGGTCTTCCCGGAGAGCGGTTTCGCCTTGCTCGAGGAAAAAGGCGGGCTGGAATCCCGCGCTCCGGAAAAGAGTCACGGCGCCATGTCGGCGCAGCCGATGCCGTCCGCCTTTCCCTACCAACGAAGCGAGGCAGGCGTCTGGCCCTGGCTCAAGGCCCCTTGGCGGCGTCGAGGTCCTTCTGAATCGCGGCCAGTTTGGCGTCGTCGAGCTTGGCTTCGGGGTATTTCGAGATGTCGCGCAGGGTCATGCCCTTGATGCCGTCCAAGCCGGGATAGGTGAGCAGATCGGGCATATCCTTGGCCAATACGCCCTTGCTGGCCGGGTTGGCGAGGAGGTCGCCGATGGTCGTGGTTTCGACCGACGACTTGGCGGGCGCGGCGGCTGGAGCCGGGGTTTGGGCCGCGGCGAGCGATCCCGCCGCGACGATCGATAGACCGGCCATGCCGGCAAGCAGAAGTCTCATGTCTTGTCCCTCCTTGGGCGCCCTGGATGCGGGCGGATGATCGGCGAACGGCGTCACGGGCGTGGCGGCGCTTCCCCGGTAGTGGGCGGACGCTATATGAGACTTCGATGAGTGACCACACCGCCAAGCTGATCGAGGGCCGAACCGGCCGCTGGGAAATCGTCCTGGGGCTGGAGGTGCATGCTCAGGTGGCCTCGAAGGCCAAGCTCTTTTCCGGCGCCGCCGTCGGCTTCGGGGCTGGCCCGAACGAGCAGGTGAGCCTCGTCGATGCCGCCATGCCCGGCATGTTGCCGGTGATCAACCGCCACTGCGTCGAGCAGGCCGTGCGCACCGGCCTCGGGCTGAAGGCCAAGATCAATCTCTGGTCGCGGTTCGACCGCAAGAATTACTTCTATCCGGATCTGCCGCAGGGCTATCAGATCAGCCAGTACAAGGACCCCATCGTCGGCGAGGGGGTGATCGAGGTCGAACGCGACGATGGCTCGACCTTCATTGTCCGCATCGAGCGCCTGCACCTGGAGCAGGACGCCGGCAAATCGATCCATGACGCCGATCCGGCCGCGACCCTGGTCGATCTCAATCGTTCGGGCACGGCCCTGATGGAGATCGTCTCCTATCCGGACATGCGTTCGGCCGAGGAGGCGGCCGCCTACGTCAAGAAACTGCGCGCCATCCTCAGGTGTCTGGGCACCTGCGATGGCGACATGGAAAAGGGCAATCTCCGCGCCGACGTCAACGTCTCGGTGCGCAGACACGGTGAGCCCTTGGGCGTCCGCTGCGAGATCAAGAACGTCAATTCCTTCCGCTACATCCAGCAGGCGATCGCCTTCGAAGCCCGCCGCCAGGTGGCCGTTCTCGAGGACGGCGGGGTCATCCGCCAGGAGACCCGCCTGTTCGATCCGGTGAAGGGCGAGACCCGTTCCATGCGCTCGAAGGAAGAGGCCCACGACTACCGCTATTTTCCAGATCCGGATCTGCTGCCGCTCGAACTCGACCCGGTCTGGATCGAGGCGATCGAAGCGAGCCTTCCGGAGTTGCCCGACGCCCAGCGCGCGCGGCTCCGCGCCCAATACGGGTTGTCGGCCTATGACGCCGGCGTGCTGGCGGTCGAGAGCGGCTTGGTGGAATACTTCGAACGAGCGGTCGAGGGGCGCGACGCCAAGCTGGTGGCCAACACCGTCACCAATCAGCTCCTGACCCGCCTGGCCCAGGACGATCTCGACGTCGAGGCGAGTCCGGTCTCCGCGGCCGACCTGAACGGCTTGGTCAAGCTGCGCGAAGAGGGCGTCATCTCGTCCAAGATCGCCAGGGAGGTGTTCGATCACATGTGGTCGGGCGAGGGGTCCGCCGCCGAGATCGTCGAGGCGCGCGGCCTGGTCCAGGTCTCCGACGCCGGCGCCCTGGAAGCGCTGATCGATCGGCTGATCGCGGCGAATCCCGGCCAGGCCGAGGCGGTCAAGACGCGTCCTCAGGCGCTGGGCTGGTTCGTCGGTCAGGTGATGCGCGAAACCGCCGGCAAGGCCAATCCGGCATCGGTCAATGTCATCCTGCGAGACAAGCTCGGCGGATGACCACCTAACGGCCGGGGATGACGTCGAAGATCAGGCCGGTCGAGGCGGCCACCATCATGAAGTCGCCACCGGCATAGACCCACCGGTACCCGTAAGGTGGGCGGCGCAGGCGATAGCGGGCATAATCGTCAATCACCGCGCCGCGGTAATAGGAGGGTAGATACCCTCCCCGCCGCCAGGGGGTGTGTCCAGGAAGCGCGACGCCCGCGCCATACTCGGACGGCGGCGGCCCATAGTACCATCGTCCCCCGTACCAGAAGCCGTTGTGACGAGCAGGGTCCCATGAATTCGCCCGCGCCGGCCGGCCCATCGGCGCGCCTCGCGCGGCGGGGGGCGGGCGGACGGACCGGCCCGATGCGCGCCAGGCGCCCTGGCCGCCCCGGCGACCTTCCTGCGCTCCGGCGGCCGAAGCGAGAGCGACGGCGACGGCGAGGACGGCGGCGATGATGCGGGGGGAACGGGGCATGGCTTTGAAGTCGAAGACGCCCCAAGTCCTCGCGCGGGCGGGCTGAATGGTCGATGAATGGCGGCTCACGATTATGTTTCTCCCCCTCCACCGCGGCCGTGTCTCGACCGCGGACTCGAGGGCGGCCGCGGATCCTCGCGCGGGGGTTGTTGATGGCCGAACGTCCAAGGCCGTTCAGGGTTGTTTACGACTAGTCGCCCGATTCATCTAAAGCACGGGGTATAGGTGTTTGAGCTTGATGCGCGCGGCGTCTGTTGTGAAGCGCCATTCGGCCTTTGCGTGGCGGAG
>Ga0208849_1001576_pt1 | contig 15220 bp, 13 predicted proteins | sample NGESurdeep072012_10_FD_184470 | JGI IMG/M metagenome (GOLD analysis project Ga0208849, IMG submission 184470) | Arctic peat soil microbial communities from Barrow, Alaska - NGEE Surface sample 53-3 deep-072012 (SPAdes) | ecosystem: Environmental > Terrestrial > Soil > Wetlands > Peat ...
CCCGCCCGCGCGGCAAGCCTGCGTTTTGAGAGCCAGTTGTTGAACTGATCCAGCACGACGGCGACGATGACGACCGAGCCGATGATGATCTGGCTGTAATTCTGGTCAATGCCGAGGATGATGATGCCGCTGCTGATCATCTGAATGATCAATGCGCCGAGCAGCGCGCCGAGCGCCGAGCCTTTGCCGCCGGACAAGCTCGCGCCACCCACGACCGCCGCCGCGATGACGTTCAACTCGTAACCCTGCCCGTCGCTCGACGTGCCCGCGCCATAATAGCCGAGCGACAACAACGCCGCGACGCCCGCCGTCAAACCGGCGATGACATAAACGCTCAACTTGACACGCTCGACGCGGATGCCGCTGAAACGGCTGGCGAGTTCATTTCCACCAATGGCATAAATGCGGCGACCGGCGGCGAGACGCTTGAGATAAATTATGCCGATGATGGCGACAATCACCATCACGACCAGAGGAACGAGCGTCAGACCGTTGCCGACTTCATATTTCACCAACGTCCGGAAATTTTCGGGAAATCCGCTGATGGACTGCCCCTTGGTCATCACAAAGGCAATGCCGCGAAAAATCGCCATCGTGCCGAGCGTGATGATGAACGGATGCACGCGCAACGCGACAATCATGCCGCCGTTGGCGAGTCCGCAAAGCATCGCCACGCCAAGGCAGGTCAATATGCCCATCGCCACTCCGCCCCAGCCGCTCGCGCCGCCGCCCGGACCATCCGGGCCGAAATGCGCAAAAACCATCGCCGCCAGCACCGACGCCAGCGCGTAAATCGCGCCGACGGACAAATCAATCCCGCCGGAAATGATCACAAACGTCGCGCCCACGGCCATGATGGCAATGAAGCTCGTGTCCTTCGCAAGCTGCGCGAGGTTCTGGACGTTGAGGAATTTATTCTTTTCCACGAACGCAGGTTCTTTTTCGCCGGAAGCGTCCGTGGTGAAAATTCGCGTGCGTTCGCCCTGCGCGTTTGTTTCAAATGCGGGCAGCCGGACTTTGCCGCCGAAAATTGTCAGCAGCAGTCCAAGGACAAAAACGACGACGAGCAAACCGCCCTCTTGAAAACGGATTTTTGGCCGGCTGGCGGGCTTAGCGGAAGATGCGGTTGAACTCATTTTCTAGGATGATGCTTGAAATTTTGAAACGCGCGATTGGTAAATTTATTTTTGCCCGTAATACGCCCTTGCCCCGTGCTTGCGCAGAAAATGTTTGTCGAGCAACGCCGAGGGCATCGGCTTCGTGCTTGGATTCACGCGCAACGTCTCGCTCGCCAACCGCGCCACAAATTCCAGCACCTCCGCGTTGTGAACCGCGTCGGCCACGTCCTTTCCCCAGGTGAATGGCCCGTGGCTCGCGACCAAAACCGCCGGATGTTCGAGCGGATTCAATTTTTTGAAAGTCTCGACAATGACGCCGCCGGTGTTTTTCTCGTAATCGGTTTTGATTTCAGCCGGCGTCATCGCGCGTGTGCAAGGAACTTCGCCAAACCAATAATCCGCCTGCGTCGTGCCGTAGGATGGAATCATGGAACACGCCTGCGCCCACGCCGTCGCATAAAGGCTGTGCGTGTGGACGACCCCGCCGATTTCCTTGAACGCGCGATACAAAACCAGATGTGTCGGCGTGTCGGAGCTCGGCTTCAAATTTCCTTCAACGACTTCGCCATCCGCCAGCGAAACGACGACCATGTGTTTCAGCATCATGCCGTCATAAGGCACGCCGCTCGGCTTGATGACCATCAATCCGCGCGCGCGATCCACGCCGCTCGCGTTGCCCCACGTTTCGATGACCAACCCTTTGCGAACCAAACCCAAGTTCGCCCGGCATACTTTAGCTTTTAATTTTTCCAGCATAAAATTTATTTTTCAACCACAGATGGACACAGATAAACACGGATTAAATCAATAAAATAAAATTCAAGGCCAATCCTCGCTTTCCAAAATAATATTTTTGTCCTCGCACACAAATTCCAAGAACTCTTCCATGAATGGAACGCTGGCTTCTCCGTCTCCTTCGTGATCTGCCTCGCGAATCTTTTCCTGAATTTCAATCAGCAAAGCCTGCAATGGAGCTAAAATTTTAACGAGTCGCCAGCACATTTCAGGCAACGCAATAGCCATTATCCCTTGATCGTGGTCGTGTTCTGTCTGCGTCTGGAGTGTTGAGCCAGTTCGAGTTAATTTTACGCAAGGATTGCCTTCAACATTATCAGCTAAAATATAATTTTCATCCGGCTCTGGCAAATGCTTGTCTTCTGGGACATCATTGTCGTAGATATTGCGAAGCAGGTCTTGCCATTCACCAAGTGGATCAATCGCCCCATCTCTTGTCAGAGTGTAAAGATTGTAATAACGATTACGTTGAGCAAAGCTGGATAGAAACTGAAGAAGCATTTTGTCTATTTTATCAGACTCTAATTTTTTTCCTCGAACGATTCGATGTTGTTGAAATAATGCACCTACAGATTCATGGAGTTTTTCAAGGTTGTGACAGAAATCTTTTAATTCTGAATCCGTGAGAAATCTCCGATTGCGACACCAACTATCAAGCAGAAGCAGAATTTTCAATAGACGCTCCAACCCAATTGTGAATCCAAAAAATGCACCATAAAAAGCACCCTTATCTTCAATGCGCCATTTTCGCAATGCTGCCAAAGAAGATTTGAGGCAGTTTTGCATCAAAAATCCTTCGTTCTGCAACAAAAGAAAACTTGAGGTCATGCGATTTGAGTTTATCCGTGTTTATCCGTGTCCATTCGTGGTTAAAATTATTTCCTCACCCGCCCGCGAATCTCAATCAGCTTTTTCATCACGCCAAATAAATTGCCATTCCATTCCTTCGTGCCGAACGCATCGTGCAATTCTTTGTAAATTAAATAAAGTTCGCGATACGTCGCGTGCGCCTTCGGATTCGGCTGGTAAATTTTTGGCTTCAAACCCGTCATCGCCTTTTGCGCCGCCGCAAAATTTTTGTGCGCGCCCGCCACCACCGCCGCCGCAATCGCCGAACCCAGCGCACAGGTTTGCGCCGAGCGCGAAATTTTCATCGGGCGGCCCGTCACGTCCGCGTAAATCTGCATCGTCAGCGCGCTCTTGTCCGCGATGCCGCCGCAATTCACGACAGAAGAAATTTTCACGCCGTATTCTTCAAAACGATTGATAATGGTCAGCGCGCCAAACGCCGTCGCTTCGACCAGCGCGCGGTAAATTTCCGCCGGCGGCGTGTAAAGCGTCTGGCCAATGAGCAGGCCGGTGAGTTTTTGATCAACGAGAATTGTGCGGTTGCCGTTGTTCCAGTCCAGCGCGAGCAAGCCGGATTCGCCCGGCTTTAATTTCAACGCCGCCTCGTCCAAATCGCGATGCGACAAAACTTTTTTTCCGCCCGGCTTGATGTAATTCACCAGCCAGTTGAACAAATCGCCGACGGCTGACTGACCGGCTTCGAGTCCGAAATATCCCGGCAACACGCTGCCGTCCACGATGCCGCACAAGCCGGGAATATCGGCCAACGTAGGACAGGCGTCGCGCCTGTCTCCATTTTTCATTTCCGCTTGAGCGGTTCGCTTTTGATTTGAGACAAGCGCGACGCCTGTCCTACCGCTCGGCCACACGGCGATGTCGCAAGTGCTCGTGCCGATGATTTTCACCAGACATCCTGGCGCAACGCCTGAACCGACTGCGCCCAAATGCGCGTCGAACGCGCCGACGGCAACCGGAATTCCAGCAGTCAATCCAGTTTTTTTCGCCCAGCTTTCAGTCAGCCCGCCGACGGATTTATCAATCGAACAAACTCGCGGCGTCAAACGCGAACGCAGTTCCGCAAGTTTCGGATTCAATTTGGAAAGAAATTGCGCGTCAGGATAACCGCCCCATTTCGCATTCCACATCGCCTTGTGGCCAGCGGCGCAGACGCCGGCGATGAATTTGTCCGGCGCAAGCGTGCCGGCGAGTTCGGCGGGAACGTAGTCCGCCAGTTCCACCCATGAATGTGCGGCGTTGAAAACTTCCGGCGCGACGCGCAGGCATTTCAAAATCTTGCTCCAAAACCATTCGCTCGAATAAACGCCGCCGCATTTGTCGAGAAATTCCGGGCGCATTTTTTTTGCGAGCGCGGTGATCTCGGCGGCTTCGTTGACGCCGGTGTGATCCTTCCAAAGCCACGCCATCGCCGCCGGATTGTTTGCGAATTTTTTCTGGAACGCAAGCGGCTGGCCGTTCGCATCAACTGGAAGCGGCGTGCTGCCGGTGGTGTCCACGCCGATGCCGATGACCTGGTCGGCGCTGAATCCTTTCACGGATTTCTTCGCTGCGGCGAGCGCCTGCTTGATGGTGATTTCCGCGCCTGCGACGTAATCCGCCGGATGCTGCCGCGCGAGATTTGGGTCGCGCGCGAGAATCACGCCCGCAGTGCCATGCGCGTAATTCCAGACCGCCGACGCGATTTCCGCGCCGTTGGCGACGTTGACGATGAGGGCGCGAACCGAGTTCGTGCCATAGTCCAATCCGATTGTGTATTTTGCTGGCATAGATTTTTTGCAACCGTGTTTTTACCTTGTCGGCGAGGCGTTGGCGGAGTGCGCTTTCCATTCCGCTTGCGACTCGATCGGCCAATAAACCGTGTAACGCTGGCGATGAATTTGGTAAAAAGGCTCCAGAGTCACGTCTTCCGGCTCGCCAATTCCCCGCGTGCGAAAAGTCAACGGCTTGCCGGAAACCGGCTTGATGTGTTTGAGCAATGTGTCCACCGTCGTCACCAGCACCGGCGTTGCCACATCCCGCGTCCGGTTGAATTGGTTCTGATCTCTGGCCAAAGGATTGGGCATGTTGGTCGTGCCCAGTTCACCGGCCAGCACAATCGGGCCGTAAAGCACGGCGACCTGGTTTGTGGTGTCCGGCAAAAATTCCGTGTGCAGCCGCATGGGCATTTGAATTTTCACCGTGTCGCCATTGTGCCATTCGCGGTCGAGCGCATAATAGCTGCCGGGCGTGGATTCAATTTTTTGCTTTTTCCCGTTGATAGAAACTTTCACTCCGTCCACAGCCCAATCCGGATAGCGGATTTTCATCGCAAATGTGACGGGCCTTTGCGCCTTGATTTTCAGAGTGGTCGTGTCGCTTTCCGGGAATTGGGTTTCCTGCCGGACGGTAATTCCCTTGTCCGCCCAGTTCAATTCCGACGCGATGAACAAATTGACGTAGAGCGAATCCGCTCCTTGATAATAAATCGTGTTGCCATATTTGGAGTGGTTTTCCATGCCGGTGCCGACGCAGCACCAGAAGGAATTTTCCGGCGTGGAATAAACCTTGAAGTGACCGGGCTTGAGCGACATGAAGTAGGTGAACATGTCGGAATCCGGGTCCTGCGAGGCGAGGATGTCGTTGTAAAGCGCGCGTTCGTAAAAATCCATTTTGGCCGCATCCGGCTCCACCTCGAACAGGTCGTGCGTGAGCTTGAGCATATTGTAGGTGTTGCAGGTCTCGCAGGTATCCGGGCTTAAATGCTCGTCGAACTGGTTGGTGGGGAAGAAATGCTCGTTGTCACTGTCGCCGCCGATGACGTAGGAACGGTCCAGCGCGACGGCGTTCCAGAACGTGTTGGCGGCGGTCAGGAATTGCGGCTCGCCGGTGAATTCATATTCGCGCGTGATGCCAACGATTTTGGGAATCTGCGTGTTGGCGTGCAATCCGTTCAGCCGGTCCTGCCCCTCTTCCAGCGGGCCGATCACCCGCTGGTGGTTGAACATCTCGGACAGGTGCATATAATTGGTGTTGCCCGTCACGCAATAGAGATTGGCCAGCACCTCGGTCATGCCGCCTTGCTCGTTTTCGAGCGTCCGTTGCATTTGTTGCGGCGTCAGACGGTCTTCGCGCCACTGCACCCAGTTGGCCATGTTGGTGAGCACTTCGAGCGCCTGCGCATTGCCGGTGTATTGATAGGCGTCGAGCAAGCCGGCCATGATTTTGTGCAACGTATACCACGGCGCCCAAACCTGCCGGCCCTGTTCCAGGCGGTCAAAAAATGATTCCGGAAACGCGGACAAATAACCCTCGTGAAAACCCGCCGCCGGAGAATTGCTCTGGCATACGGCCATTCCGGCGACGATATCATCCACCTGCTGCTTGAGTTTGAGGTTGCCCGTGCTGGCATACATCATCGAGCAGGCGGACAAATAGTGTCCCACCGCATGGCCGCGCAATTCGACGTTTGGCGCCTCCCAGCCGCCGTAAGGCTTCGCGTCCGTCGGCAAACCGACGTTGACGCGGAAGTTGCGCAACAAGCGGTCGGCGTCAAGGCTCAACAAGTATGCTTGATCCCGCAACATCGCGTCGCGGAACGGACCATCCAGCAGGCGCACGTCCGTCAGCGGAAACGGCTGCGCCTGCAACGTGACAACCGGTTGAATGTCGGCGTGGGAGACCGCCGGTGCTAAAATAGCGGCGGCACAAAAAATAGTTGATATAAAGTTTTTCATACCGCCCAATTTATGACTTCCCGTTTGGCAAATCAAGAAACCCATCCGGACTTCAGGCCATAGGCGCAGTCGTTCCACATGAGTTCCTGCTTGAACTGGCGCAGCTTCGTGTCGGCATCAATCACGACCACTTCAATGCCCGCGATCGCCGCGAAATCTTCGAGCATTTCCGTCGTGACCGCCTGGCTGAAGCCGGTGTGATGCGCGCCGCCGGCGTAAATCCACGCCGCGCACGCATCCTCGAAATTCGGGCGGCATTTCCACACGGCCTGCGTCACGGGCAGTTTCGGCATCGGCTGCTCCGGCTTGACGACATCCACTTCGTTGATGAGCAGGCGAAAACGATTTCCAAAATCCATCAGCGCCGCGTTGAGCGCCGCGCCGGGCGGCGTGTTGAAAACCAATCGCGCCGGATCGGCCTTGCCGCCGATGCCGAGCGGATGCACTTGCAACGATGCTTTGCCGTCGGCAATGCTCGGACAAATCTCCAGCATATGCGCGCCGAGCACGACTTTATTGCCCGGCTGCAAATGGTAGGTGTAATCTTCCATAAACGACGTGCCGCCCTTGAGTCCGCTCGCCATGACCTTTATCGCGCGGACGAGCGCGGCGGTTTTCCAGTCGCCTTCGCCAGCGAAACCGTAGCCATCGGCCATCAACCGCTGCGGCGCAAGTCCGGGCAATTGCACGAGGCCGTGCAAATCTTCAAACGTCGTCGTGAAGCCCTTGAAATTTCCCGCCGTGAGAAACGCGCGCAAACCCAGTTCGATGCGCGCGGCTTCGCGAATTGATTTATGCCGCTTGCCGCCTTTTTTCAAGTCGGCGGAAATTTCGTAAGTCGCCTCGTAAGTTTTCACGAGCGCGTCAATTTCTTTATCTGAAACTTCTTTGACGACTTTCACCAAGTCGCCGACGCCGTAGCCGTTGACGGCGAAACCAAATTTGATTTGCGCCGAAACCTTGTCGCCCTCGGTCACGGCCACTTCGCGCATATTGTCGCCGAAGCGGCAGAACTTCGCGGTCTGCCAGTCTGCCCACGCCGCTGCCGCGCGCGCCCACGCGCCGAGTTTTTCCTGCGTGGATTTTTCCTGCCAGAAACCGACGACCACCTTGCGATTCAAACGCAACCGGCTCCAGATGAAACCATGTTCGCGGTCGCCGTGCGCGGCCTGGTTCATGTTCATGAAATCCATGTCAATCGTGGCCCACGGAATGTCGCGGTTATATTGCGTGTGCAAATGCGCGACGGGTTTGCGAAGCTGCTTGAGCCCGTTGATCCACATCTTCGACGGCGAGAACGTGTGACACCATGTGATGAGGCCGATGCACTTTGGTGCGTTGTTCGCGGCCTGACAAAGTTCCGTCACCGCGTCCGGCGTCACGAGGACGGGCTTGAAAACAACTTTCACTGGAATCGCGGGCGCGACGTTGAGCGCCTTGGCGATTTCCTGCGAATGTTCTGCGACTTTCTTCAAGGTTTCCGGGCCGTAAAGGTGCTGGCTGCCGGTGACGAACCAGACTTCGGATTGCTTGAGGTTGATGTTCATAAATTAAGTTTCTTAAGCTATAATCTAAAACAAAACGGATGGACGAACCGTCCGCTTTATCAGTTGGTCAGATGAATTCGTTGATGAGGTTTTCGAGGAATTCCTGGCGGCCGCTGACGTTCGCGTCGGCTTCGCCCTTCTTGAGCATATAAGTTTCGAGTTCCTTGAATCCCATTTTGCCCGCTTCAATCTTCGCACCGATGCCGCTGTCCCAAGAGGCGTAACGGTTCTTCAAGAACTCCGCCAGCCGGCCGTCCTTGCGAATCGCCGCCGCGATTTTCAACCCGCGCGCAAAAGCGTCCATGCCGCCGATATGTGCATAGAACAGGTCAATCGGCTCGAAACTTTCGCGGCGAACCTTTGCGTCGAAATTCACACCGCCGGTTTTGAAACCGCCGTATTTGAGCACGCTCAACATCGTGTAGGTCGTCAGATAAATGCTGGTCGGAAATTGATCCGTGTCCCAACCGAGCAATTCATCGCCCGTGTTGGCGTCAATCGAGCCGAGCGCGCCCGCGCCGCCCGCCACTTCGAGGTCATGTTGCATCGTGTGACCGGCCAGCGTCGCGTGGTTGGTTTCGATGTTCAGCTTGAAATCTTTCAGCAAATCAAATTCACGCAGGAAGTTCAGGCACGCCGCCGCGTCGGAATCATACTGGTGCTTGGTCGGTTCCTTCGGCTTGGGCTCGATGTAGAACTGGCCTTTGAAACCGATGGCTTTTTTGTGGGCAACGGCGAGGTGCAGAAATTTCGCCAGATGCTCCTGCTCACGCTTCATGTCGGTGTTGAGCAAGGTCATGTAGCCTTCGCGGCCGCCCCAGAACGTGTAGCCTTCGCCGCCGAGTTCGTGCGTCACTTCCATCGCCTTCTTCACCTGGCAGGCGGCAAACGCAAACACGTCCGCGTTGCAGCTCGTGCTGGCGCCGTGGACGAAGCGCGGATGCGAAAACGCATTGGTCGTGCCCCACAGCAGTTTGATGCCCGTGCGCTTCTGTTCTTCTTTCAAAACTTTGGCGACGGCGTCGAGATTCTTGTTCGTCTCGCGCAAATTTTTTCCTTCCGGCGCAACATCGCGGTCATGCCAGCAATAATACGGCGCGCCGAGTTTTTCGATGAATTCAAAAGCGGCATGGACGCGGTTTTGGGCGTTCTTCACGCTGTTGCTGCCGTCATCCCACGGACGCAGCATCGTGCCCGCGCCAAACGGATCGCTGCCCGTGCCGCGAAACGTGTGCCAATAGACCACGGCGAAACGCAGATGCTCGTGCATGGTTTTGCCTGCAACTATTTCGTCGGCGTCGTAATGCTTGAACGCGAGCGGATTTTTGGATTTTGGCCCTTCGTAGCCGATTTGGGTGATTTGGGGAAATGCAGCTTTCATTGATAGTTCTTGTTTTTTTGCGATGCGTTTTATTTGGTTCCAACCTTGAATTCTTTGCGCGGAGATTTTTTGTCAGTCAAAAAATGCAGCGATTTCTCATCCGGCAAGACCAGGCGGTCAATGCCCACGGCGACCAGCCCGGCGGTGCGGCGGCGCGGCGCGCTGACACATTCCACGTCGCCAAAGCGCGCCCACATTGCGCCGTTTTGAATCGCACTGGAAAGATGCCGGATGACCGCCGGCGCCAGTTCCACGAGGCTGCCGGTGATGACCACGCGGCGCAGGCCGAGGACGTTCAACGCGCCGGCAATCGCCACCGCCGCCGCGTCCAGCGATTCCGCCAGCCACGGTTCAACACCGTTTTCAGCGATGTGATCCGCAAACGCCAGCCGGCTTTTTTTCAGTTTTGGATGCGCGGCGGAAAAGCTTTCCAGCAGGCCCCGCGTGGAAACGAGCGTCTCCACGCAGCCGGTCGCGCCGCAGCCGCAGCGGCGGTGGTTGCCGAGCGCGGGCGTGTGGCCGAGTTCGCCGCTGATGGGCAGCGGGCTGGCGAGCGGCTTGCCACCGACGATGACCGCGCCGCCGACGCCGTCGCCGAAATCCACGAGCAAAAAATCCTCGTGCTGCGGATGATTGACGTGATGGCCGAGAGCCAGGGCGCGTTCCTCTTGAATGATGAGCACTGGCGCATCCCAGACGTGCCGGATGATCGCCGGCAGGTCCGCGTTTTCGCTCCAATGGATGTTAGGCGAAAACAAAATGCGCCGGTTGGATTCGTCCACGACGCCGGGCGCGCTCAACAGCACGCCAAGATAATTTTTGCCGCCAAATTTTTTGTCCGCTGCGCGCAGTCCGCGTTCCCAGAGCGCGGCGGGATTGGGACGCGCCGCCGGCGTGCGAAAAGAATGCTGCCAGACGTCCGCATTCGTCGCGCCCAGCGGCAGCTCGGCCAGTTGGGTTTCTTGAACGCCGAGTTGGATCCCCAAAAATCCCGGCTGCGAACGGTTCAATTGCAGTCGGCGGCCCGGACGACCGAGCTGCGGCGCGCCGTGGCCGTTGGTTCCATTGACTTCAACTTCTTCCAGCACGCGCACGGCCAGCAATTCGTCCACGATTTTTCCCGCCGTCGGCTGGCTCATGCCCAGCGAACGCGCCAGGTCGGCGCGCGAGGCGGTTCTAGCTTGCTGCAATTGCCGCACGAGGGCGCGTTTGTTGAACAGGCCCATCCGGGCAGGGTGGAAAATCATTAGTTAAGATAACTACGAAATTGGCCGCCCTGCCGTCAAGCGCTTTTGGAGGAAATTAGCGGGTTTTCTAAAATTGTCCGCGCAAATCCAGTTGGCAGTTAATCGCAGCTTGCCAGCGCCAGTCGTCAAATCTGCTGCACCAGGTCTTTCATCTCGAAACGCACTTTTGCCAGGCTCGCGTATTTGTCGTTCGCGGCGCGATAACCGAGCGCGCAGGCCACGACCGTAGCATAGCCGCTGCCGTTTAATTTCAAAACCTTGTCGTATTCGGCGGGAACAAGCCCTTCCATCGGGCAGGCGTCCACGCCGAGCACGGCGGCGCACGTCATCAGATTTCCCAGCGCGATGTAAGTCTGGCGCGTCGCCCACTCGTGCGCGGTTTTTCCGCGCGGACCGTTCACCACGTCGCCGAGCATCATGCCGCGATACGCATCGAGCGCATTTGCCGGCAACTTGCGGACATCCACAGTGCGCTTGATCAACTTGTCCACGTCGGCTTCCTTCATTTCCGTGCGCGCGGTGAAAACGACAAAATGCGACGCGTCCACCACTTGTTTCTGGCCCCATGAATGCGGCAGCAGTTCGACGCGCTTGGCCGGATTGCTGATGACCAGAAATTTATACGGCTGCAAACCGTAGGAAGTCGGCGTCAGCACCAGCGCCTGCTCCAGCGTCTGCCAGGTGTCGGCGGGTATTTTTTTGGTCGCGTCAAAAAACTTGGTGGCGTAGCGCCAGTTCAGCGCGGCGAGGAGTTGGTCGGTTTGATTGCTCATAAAAAATGTCCGCAGACAATTACACAGCCGCGGCGAAAAGTAAATTTTTCTTCGCGCCGGAAGCGATTCCAAAATCCGTCCGGTTTTGTAATTGCATCCGTTTTTTCACGCGCATAGGCTTCAACCAATCTTATGAAAAAACTTGGCGTCGGTTGCGGAGTCCTGGCGTTGCTGGGCGTCATCGTTCTGCTCGTCATCCTGTTCGCGGGTGGCAGCTACAACGGACTGGTGAAACGGTCGCAGGCCGTCAACAGCGCGTGGGCGCAGGTTCAGAATGTGTATCAGCGCCGCGCCGACCTGGTTCCGAACCTTGTGGCGACGGTTTCCGGCGCGGCGAATTTTGAGAAATCCACGCTCACTGAAATCACCGCCGCGCGCGCCTCGGTCGGCCAGATCAAGATGGACATGAACAACGCGCCCACCGATGCCGCCAAGCTCGCGGAATTTGAGAAGGCCCAAGGTGCGCTGTCTTCCGCGCTATCGCGGCTGCTGGTCGTGACGGAAAATTATCCCGACTTGAAGTCCAGCGCGAACTTCCGCGAATTGCAGGCGCAGTTGGAAGGCACGGAAAACCGCATCAGCGTCGAGCGCGGCAACTTCAACAGAGCCGTGCAGGACTACAACACCGCCATCAAGTCATTTCCGGCGATGCTCTATGCCGGCGCATTCGGCTTTGCCGAAAAGCCTTATTTCACCGCCATCGCAGACGCCGACAAGCCGCCGCAGGTGCAGTTTGATTTCAACAAGAAATAACCGCGCGCATGAAAAAAATTTCCGCCCTGCTGCTCATGCTGTTTTGTTTGACGGCGTTTGCCGCCGAAGTCATTCCGCCGCCGCCAGCGCAATACTTCAACGACTATGCGGGAGTGGTTTCACCGGCCACGGCCGCGCAATTGAATCAAAAGCTCGAACAATTTGAGCGCGACGCTTCCAGCCAGATTCTTGTCGTTATTTTCCAGAAGATGCAGAGCGATTCCTCGATTGACGATTACACCGTGCGAGTCGCACAGTCGTGGAAGGTTGGGCAGAAGGACAAGAACAACGGCGCGGTGCTGTTCGTTTTCACGCAGGATCACAAAATGTTTTTGCAGGTCGGCTACGGACTCGAAGGTGCGCTGCCCGACGCGATTTGCAAACGCATCATCGCCGACGAAATCACGCCGCACTTCAAAGCCGGCGATTACAATGCCGGCCTGACCGCCGGTGTGAACGCCATTCTCGCCGCCGCGAAGGGCGAATACAAAGGCACCGGCCAAACTGTGGCGGAAGGTTCCGGCCAAATCCGCCTGCCTCCCAGCGAAGGCACGATCTGGCTCATTGCAATCGTTTTTCTCTTCCTGATTATTTTTCTGTCGGTGATCCGCTCATCCCGTTCGTCAACTTATTCTCGGCGCGGCTGTTCAACGGGCGGTTTTTGGTTGGGCAGTTTAGGCAGTGGTGGTGGCTGGTCCAGTGGCGGTTTTTCTTCGGGCGGTGGTGGCGGCGGATTTTCCGGCGGCGGCGGGAGCTTTGGCGGCGGTGGCGCAGGAGGAAGCTGGTAAATATGAAACACCGCGATTTTCTAAACCAGTTGAAACACGACGACATCGTCGCCGCCATCCGCGCGGCGGAACAAAAAACGTCCGGTGAAATCCGCATTTTCGTCAGCCACAAAAAAGTTGACGACGCGGTGGCGGCGGCACAGTCGCAATTTGACCGGCTGGGAATGGCCCAGACAAAACATCGCAACGGCGTGCTGATTTTCGTCGCGCCAACGGCCCGCAAATTCGCAATTATCGGAGACCAGTGCGTGCATCAAAAATGCGGTGACGAATTCTGGCGCACGGTCGCGGCGGAAATGTCAGGTCATTTTGCCAAATCCGCATTCACCGCCGGCATCATTCATGGAATCCAAAAGGCCGGTGAACTGCTGGCCGCGCATTTTCCGCCGCAGTCCGGCGACACCAACGAATTGCCCGACAAGATTGAAGAAGATTGACTCCGCTTCGGTTGGCGGCGTCAATAACCCGCGCACCGATGAGTTCAAACCTGTTACATATCCGCCGCGCAATCGTGGACGATCTGCCCGCGCTCAAGGCCGTCTGGATTTCGATGCGGCTGCCGGCGGATCATCTCGAATCCCGCCTGACGGAATTTCAGGTCGTCGAGCGCGCTGGCGAAGTCGTCGGGGCGGTCGGTTTTCAAATCGTCCGCACCGCCGCCCTGCTCCACAGCGAAGGCTTCTCGGATTTTTCCGTGGCCGACGCCGCGCGGGAATTGTTTTGGGAACGCCTCCAGATTCTCGCCGCCAACCACGGCGTCTTCCGGTTGTGGACGCAGGAGAATTCTCCGTTCTGGCTGCACTGGGGATTTCAGTCTGCGACGGCGGAATCGCTCGAACGTCTTCCGGACGAATGGAAAAATTCCGAGGGCCAGTGGTTCACGTTGGAACTCAAAAACGAGGACGCCGTCAACGCCGCGTTGAAAAATCAATTTTCCAATTTTCTCGAATCTGAAAAAAAATCCACCGGGAAAGTTGTGGCGAAGGCAAAAACATTGACGACACTCATCATCGTCGTTTGCTTTTTGTCTTTTTTCATCTGCCTCGCCGCCGCCGCGTGGCTGTTCATGCACCGCCGCTAAAGGTAGGGCGGCGCTACCGCGCCGCCAGTTGTAGTGCAAGCTTCAGCTTGCAACCGGCAAAGAAAACTCATCCGCGTGATACGAGCTGCGCACCATCGGCCCGCTGGCAACGTGGACAAATCCCATTTCTTCCGCGACGGTTTTGTATTCCGCGAATTTTTGCGGCGAAACAAATTCAACCACCGGCAGATGTTTCAGCGACGGCTGCAAATACTGGCCGAGTGTGAGTATGTCACAGTTTGACGAACGCAAATCCTGCATCGCCATCAAAATTTCTTCTTCCCGTTCGCCGAGTCCAAGCATGATGCCGGACTTCGTGTAAATCGTGTCGCCGCGTTTCGCCTTCACCTTCGCCAAAACTTTCAACGAGCGGTCGTATGTCGCACGATGACGCACACTCGGCGTCAGACGGCGGACGGTTTCGAGATTATGATTGAAGATGTGCGGGTTCGCCGATAGCACATTCTCGATGGATTCGTCGCTCTCATTGAAATCAGGAACCAAAACTTCGATGACAATCTCTGGATTCAACCCGCGAACTTTCTCAATCGTCTGCCGGAAATGTTCCGCGCCGCCGTCCTTCAAATCGTCGCGGGCGACCGCCGTGATGACGACGTGTTTTAATCTCATCCGGCGCGTCGCCTCGGCCACGCGCGCCGGTTCGTCCGTCTCCAGCGCGAGCGGCTTGGCCGTGCTGACCGCGCAAAAGCCGCACGCGCGCGTGCAACGGTCGCCCGCGATCATGAACGTCGCCGTGCCTTTGCTCCAGCATTCCCAATGGTTCGGGCACTTGGCGCTTTCGCAGACCGTGTGCAGCTTCAACTCATCGAGCAGCCCGCGCGTGCGCGCGAAACTGTCCGATGTAGGCAGCGTGATGCGCAGCCATTCCGGCAAACGCGGGCGTGATTTGTTAAATGGTTGAATGGTTGAATCGTTCAATTGCATTTGCGAATTCAAATTTATCACGATGTAACAATTTAACAATTCAACGATTTAACGAATTCCAGAATTTTTCCAATTCTTCCGGGCCGAAATCCGCCAGAATTTTTCCGTCCACGTCCAGCACCGGCGCGAGTTCCTGGCCGGAAAGGCGGACCATCTCGGCAAACGCCGCGTCGTCCGCGATCACGTCAAACTTCTCGTAAGCGATGTCGTGG
>Ga0208849_1001577_pt1 | contig 15202 bp, 11 predicted proteins | sample NGESurdeep072012_10_FD_184470 | JGI IMG/M metagenome (GOLD analysis project Ga0208849, IMG submission 184470) | Arctic peat soil microbial communities from Barrow, Alaska - NGEE Surface sample 53-3 deep-072012 (SPAdes) | ecosystem: Environmental > Terrestrial > Soil > Wetlands > Peat ...
ACTCATAGATTTGCCGAAGAAATCGACCAGTTCCGCCTTGGTCCTCTTTTCACGCGCCATGACGGTTTCTCCACCGGATACCTCCCCCCCTGGAATATATAGCACGGCAGGGGCGCCCAATTCCCAACCGCGGCGCAATCGCCTGGCTCTCGTGGCAGCCGCTTAAATCCCGATCCGGAACCGGCGCGCCGCCTCCCGTGTCGAAAGGCCTTCCGATATCGCCAAAATCACCCGGCCGCGAAGGTCCGCACCGGAGTGGCTCCGGCGCTGTAGACCTCCAGCGTCGCGTTTTGGGTGGGAGACAGCGATGCCCGAGCGCGATGAGCCGGCGGGCCCAGTGATGACCCGTCGCGCAAGCCACGATGCGCTGGCCATCCCTTGGGCAACGATGCCCACGCCGATGCCAATCAGCAGGACGATGATGAAGGTCAACGTCGGAGTCATTTGTCCCTCTCCCTACCCGTTTCGACGACCCGATCAGATGGTATAATAGTTGGTGCAGCAGCGCTGCATTTATGAAAATTCATCGACGTATTTTTCGGCGAAAATCCGCGGCCATTTTTCTTATCGCTGCGGTCTGTTTGCTGGGAGCCTCCGCTGCCTACGGCAGCGGCGGTTTCGCGCCCCTCCCGCTCAGCTCCCTCCAATTCCATTTCGCTCCGATCACCTGAGCATCGATCGCGACGAGCACGCCAGCGCGATCAAAATTGCAGGCAGCGACAACTGCAAAGGCGGCCCCAATCTCCAGGAAAGCGGCGCCGACCACTCTGCCTGGCGAGGTCCTCGGCGCTTCGGTCTCCCCCACCGGGGCCGCCGGCCCCGTGACCCGCTCATTTGATGTCGGGCAATTCGCTTCCTTCCATGTCGTCGAGCCACGAAGCCCGCGGGCAATGCGGAAGTAAAATATGGCGATCACCACCCAAACGCTGCTCGTCCGCCCCGGTGCGCAAGGTGCGCCACGCCACTCTCGATTCTCGTTGCCAAGGGTCTTGGAACCGCACTTTTACTTGAGCACGGTCCAGAGAAATTCGCGAAGGCCGTCGCCTTTAAATGGTTTCTCGATCGAACGAATTGAATCTTTGGCGAGGAACTCCGCCGCCTGGGGCGAGAAAGCGCCGCCGGTCATAAAACTCATTCTTGCGGCTTGATCCGGAACACTCCGCAACAACCTCTCGTACAGCTCCATACCAGTCATCTCAGGCATCATTAGGTCGGACACAAGAGCGTCGAAGCGCTCTCCCGCATCAATTTTCAGAAGAGCCAATGCCGCCGACGTGACGACGGTCACGTCGTGCTCTGGCGAGAGAATGCGTTCGATGGTCTTGCCGAGAGCAGGTTCGTCATCGACGATCAGAACGCGCCCGCGGCGCCGACTAGGCGGGTTCAAACTGGTTACCTCTGCACCTTTTGGCTCGGCCCGCTTCGGAGCCGCCGGCAGCACGACCCGGAAGGTGGTGCCTTTACCGAGTTCGCTTTCAACAACGATGTCGCCGCCGAGTTCCACCACGATACGGTGGCAGATGGCCAGCCCGAGACCGGTGCCTTGACCGGCTGGTTTGGTGGTAAAGAATGGATCGAAGATGCGATCGAGCTTGTCAACTGGAATGCCCGCTCCCGTGTCCCGAACGGAAATGACGACCTGCTCCTGGCCCTGCATGGTGGTCGATACCTCGATCAAGTTGTTCGCCGTGTGCCCCTCCGGAATCGCTTGTGCGGCGTTGACGATCAGGTTGAGGAATACTTGGCCAAGGCGAGATTCGTTCGCCTGGACACGTTCGACATTGCCAAATTCTTTCACAAGTTCCGCGCGATGGCGGATTTCGTTCGACGCCATTCGGATCGACGATTCTAGCACTTTATGCACATCGACCGCTGCCGTACTATCTTCGCCATCGGAGCGCGAGAAAATGCGGAGGTCGCGTACGATTTCTCGTACCCGCTCGCTCGCTTCAAGAGCGTCGTGCAGCGGCGCCTCTGTCATTGACAGCCGCGCGAGCATTTGGGCCGCGATGCCATCGCCGGCCCCTCCTGTCGTTACGTTGAAGACCGGGTCGCTCGCAAGCGCGTTCAGACTCAGCGCGACAAGTTCGAGGTTACCCGTGACTACTGACAGCGGGTTGTTGATCTCATGGGCGATGCTCGCCGACAGCATCCCGAGTGACGCCATCCGCTCAGCGTGGCCCCGATCGACGATGGTGGCTTGCAGTTGGCGAGTGCGCTCGTCGACCTGGAGCTCAAGCTCCTCCACCATAGCCGCACGCGTCTCGGCGATTTGACGGGCCGATCGTTCTCGTTCAGCCTCGAGCTCACGACTGAGGAGTTCCTCGCGAATTCGGCGATTCTCGTCTTCGAACTGCTTGCGGCGAATCTGCGCTCGCAAGCGCGCTTTGAGCACCTCGAACTCACTCGATTTGGCGATATAGTCGTCGGCGCCGGCGCCAAAGCCGTCGAGCATTGCGGCGCGATCTTCGCGGGCGGTGAGCATGATCAGCGGCGTATCGCGGACGAGCGGTGCCTGCTTAATGCGCCGACAGGTCTCTGTGCCGCCGATGCCGGGCATGACCAAGTCGAGCAGGATGCAAGCGACCGGCTGTACGGCAAGCAACTCTAGCGCCTCCTCGCCCGAACGCGCCGACACCACGTCATAGCCCTCACCACGAAGGGCCTGCGACAACTCGTTCAGGTAGGTGGGGCTATCGTCGACCGCTAGAATCTTGTGTGGGCCGAGCAGGCTGGCGATCTCTCCGCCGGGCCGGGTGGCCGTGGCGCCGCGCATGGCCGCCTTGAGCTTGGCGAGCACGACCGAAATGTCGTCGTCCTTGTGGACGAAGGCGTCGGCGCCGGCGTCCAGCGCCCGGAGTTCCGCGCCACGCTCGTGCGAAGCGGTCAGCAGAAGGCAGGGGATGCCGCGCAGCGCCGCATCCAGCCGCACGCGGCGGATCAACGTCGCCCCGTCGATCTCTGGCAACACACCGTCGACGACAATTGCATCGGGGCGCCGGTCGGCGAGAAAACGGAGGCCCTCCTCGCCGCTCGCGGCCATCGAGACGCGATAACCGTCGGCCGTGAGCGCCGCCGCCAGCGCTTCGCGAAACGTCACACTATCGTCGACGATCAGCACCGTCGGCTGGTCGCCGACGGACCCGCGACGAGCACGCAGAAGTTCCCGCGCCTTCGCCACCAAATAGTTCGTGTCGTACGGCTTGCCGACATATTCATCGGCGCCGGTCGTGAGGCCGCGGATGCGATCCTTGATTTCAGATTCGCTAGACAGCATCACCACCGGCAGCGTCGCGGTCGCTTCTGACGAGCGCAGCTCGCTCAGGAAATCGACGCCGTCGCCATCCGGCAGAAGCACGTCGAGAACGACGAGCGCTACCGGATCTTGCGTCAGCGCGCGGCGCGCCTCGGCGAGCGTACCGGCAGGCAACGAATCAAACCCGGCCGCCTCGAATGCCTCGGCCAGATCCATGCGGACTGTGAGGCTGTCGTCGACGATGAGGACCGCGAACTTCATACCGTCTGCTCCGCCACAGGGCGGCGCGACAGCGACGTGATCAGCGGCCCGATCTCGGCAAGCGGCAGGATGCGGGTCGCTGCGTTGAGGGCCGCCGCTTGCTGCGGCATTCCGTAGACGACCGATGAGGCCTGGTCCTGCGCCACCGTGAACCCGCCGACGTTGCGGATGTCGAGGAGACCAGAGGCGCCGTCGCGCCCCATGCCGGTGAGCAGAAAGGCGGCAGCCGAAGCGCCGAATTCCTCCGCCACCGATTCGAAGAGCACGTCGACCGAGGGCCGGCACGAATGGCGCTCGGGCGCGTGGGTGATGTGGAAGCGGCCGCCGCGGACGATCAGGTGGCCATCGGGCGGCGCCATGACCACTTTGCCCGCTGCCCGCTCGAATGACTCGCCATCGCGGGCGTAGGCGACGCGATGGCTCGACTGGCCGTCCAGCCATTCGGCGAAGGCCGCACCAAAGAGGACGTTGATGTGGAGAACAAAGACAATCGGGATATCGAAATCGTGCGGGATGGCTTGCAGGATATCGACGATGGCGCCCGGACCGCCGGTGGAGGCGCCGATCGCCACCACCCGGATGCGCGCCGCGAGATCGACGACCGGCGGCGGAACCACCGGCCGCGCATGGCGCGGCGAGAGGCGGCCGCGCGGATGGGTGATCACCCGCACGCGGGCGATCAGCTTCACGGTCTTCAGGAAGTTCCGCTCCCAGACGCCTTCGGCTTCCGCACCGTCCGGCTTCTCGAGAACGTCGAGCGCCCCGGCGGCGAGCGCCTCGTAGGTCTTGAACAGCTCACCGCGATTGACCGACGAAGACACGATCAGGATCGGCGTCGGGCAATAGGCCATGATGAATTCGGTCGCCGCCAGACCGCTCATCACCGGCAGCATCATGTCCATGGTGATCACGTCGGGCCGGCGGGCCTGGCAGAGTTCGATCGCCTGCTTGCCGTCCTCGGCGACGCCAACGACTTCGAGATCCGCGTCGGAGGCAAGGACGTCGAGCAGGCGCTGGCGCACCGTCGCCGAATCTTCCACCACGAGGACGCGTACCCTTGCCATCGCCTAGCTTGTCAATTCCCGGATGCGCCCGAGGAGTTCCGCCTGGTTGAACTCGCTCTTGACGACGTACCCCTGCGCGCCGACCTGATCGCCCCGCCGCTTGTCCTCGGCGGCGTTCCGCGAGGTGACCAGGATCGCCGGAATGTCGCGGAGCGCCGGGTCGGACCGGATCCGCTCGATGAAAGTAAAGCCGTCCATGCCGGGCATTTCGACGTCGACGAGGAACAGCGAATACTGACGGCGGCGGGCGCTTTCGAGGCCCGCCTCGGCAGATGTTGCCAAGTCGACATCGTAGCCCGCGGACTCCAGAATACTTTGCTCAAGCATGCGGGTAGTTAAAGAATCATCGATGATCAGAACCGGCCGCTGCGGTGCTGCGGCCTCCTCCGGCGCTGCACCATGGCGCTGCGCCTCGGTGACCAGGACATCGGGATCGAGCACGAGCTGCGGGTTGCCGTCGGCATCAAGCGAGGCGCCGGCGATGACTGCATTGGCCGGGGTCAGCGCGGGCAGCGAGCGGAACACGACGCTCCCGGTCCCCCGTAGCCGTTCTACGCCGAGCGCGGCCGTGTATGTCGCGCCCGCCACGATGACCGCCGATCGGACCGCTCGGTTGTTCGGCACTGACGACTGATTGCCGAGAACTCGCGAGAGATGCACGAAAGGAATGGAGTGTCCCTCGTAGACGATCTCGTCCCCCTGGGCGGTGCGATAGATATCGCGCGGCGTCAGATGCAGGACGTGCCGCACCGTATCGAAGGGGATGGCCACGGTCAGCCCTTCGCTGTCGACGAAAAGCGCCTCCGCCGAGGCCAGCGTCAGCGGTACCACCAGCTCAAACGCCGTGCCGCGACCAATTGCGGTGTCCACCGTCATACTTCCGCCGAGCCGCGCCAGCGCCTCGCGCACCACGTCCATGCCGACGCCACGCCCGGCGACCTCGGTGACCGCGCTCGACGTGCTGATGCCGCTGTTGAGCAGCATCTGCGCAAGATTGGCCGTATCGCCGCCTTCGGCTACGCGCAAACCCTTGCGCGCTGCTGCACGCCGCACTGCTTCCACATTGATTCCGCAGCCGTCGTCTTCGCAGCGAAAGACGACACGGCGCCCGCGCTGCACGATAGAGATCATCACCCGTCCGTCGGTGGGTTTATCGGCGAGCCGCCGCGCCGTCTCGCTCTCGATGCCGTGTGCGACGGCATTCCTGACCACCTGCAGCAGCGCCTCGTGCATCACGCGCAGCACGTGCGCGTCGAGGCGGACCTCCCCGCCCTTGCCCTCGAAGGTAACCAGCTTGCCGACCGCGCGGGCGGTATCGCGTGCGGCGCGCTCGAGGAAGGTGAAGAGCGCGCCTGCTGGCACCAGGCGGAACTGCTCCGCCACGTCATGAACTTGGCTCAGCTCGCGCTCCATGCGCTCCTGCGCCGCGCCAATTCCGCGATCGAGGCGCCCGACAATGGTACGCAGCTCTTCGGCGAGCGCGAGCGTCCGATCGCCACGGGAGCCGGTTACCGAAGGACCCTCGCGATCCCGCTTCAGGGCAATCTGCTCAAGGAGCTGATCGGCGAGAAGCCGGGCGCGGCCGACGGACACCGTCGTGCGGCGCAACGCGCTCAGTTGCGCATGCGTCTCGGTAACTCCTTCAAGAAGCACGTCGAGTTCGCCGACCTCCGCCCAGATCGTACGGAAGCCATCCTCCTCCAGCGTCGGGCCTGCGACCGGCGCGGCGGCCTGGCCCTCTTCCGTCTCCGTCGGCGGCGCAAGCGTCGCCAGGCCGGCCGCGACGCGGTCGAGCAATTCCAGCACTGTGTCGACGTTCTGGCGCGGCAGGCTCTCGCTTGAGTCGCGCCAGGGCGCGAGCTGGTCCTCGATGGCGTGGGCGTGCTCGGCGATGTCGGGACGACGCACCACACGGGCGGCGCCTTTCAGCGTATGGGCCAGGCGCAACAGCTTAGGCAGTACGCCGGTACCGCTGCGTTCGAGTTCAAGGACACCCTTCCCGAGCTGATCGACCAGTTCGTTTGCTTCCACCCGGAAGTACTTGAAGGGATCCTGCGCCATGGGAACCTAGGCTGCCTCCGCCCGCGCCTGCACCAGCCTGAGGAGATCGCTGGAGGTCACCGCCAGGAGCGAGGCAGTCTCCAGCGTCTGTGTGGTGCTCGCCTCAGTCTCACGGGCTGCCTGAGTGACGTTCGAGATGGCGACGTTGACCTGCTCGACCGCCGTCGTCTGCTGTTTGGTCGACAGTTCGATCTCGCGCGCCGCCTCCGTGGTGGTCGAGACAAGGCTGGCGATCGCTTTGAAGGCCGCCGCCACCTCGCTGAACTGACGCGAGCCAGCGTCGACTGCCTTCGAACCGGTCTCGGTCGCCATGACCGTCGTGTTCACCGAGGAGCGCACGTCGTCGATCAGTCCGCGGACCTCCTTGGCGGAGCCGGCGACGCGATCGGCGAGCTTGCGGATCTCGTCAGCAACGATGGCGAAACGCTTGCCGGTCTCGCCAGCGCCTGCCGCCTCGATAGTGGCGTTGATCGACAGGATGTTGGTTTGCTCGGCGAGCTCAGACACGATATCGAGCACCGAGCCGATCTGCTGCGACTTCTTGCCGAGCTCCAGCATGTGACCGACGATCTGGTCGACCTGACGCTTGATGCCGGTGATCGACTCGTGCGCCTTGTCGACCGTGCCGTCGCCAGTGCGTGCTGCCGAGGCGGTCTGTTCGGCGATCTGCGCCACGCGCTGCGAACTCTCGGCAATCTGCCGCGAGGTGGAGAGGAGTTCGCTGATGGTGGTGGCGATTTCGTTCATCGAAATCGTCTGCTCCTTCATGCCGCTTGCTTGCTGATTGGCGGCAGACTGAAGCTCGGCGGATGATGAACGCACATGGCCAACGGCACCGCCAATCTGCCGGGTGAGCGCACGCGTCATGAACCAGCCGATGAGGATAATCGCAAGCGCGCCGAGGAGGCCGCCCCAGAGTGTGAAGGCGATCGCCAGCCTGGCGCTGTCCTCGGCGACCTGGGTGCGCTGCTGCAGGAGCGTCGCCTCTTCCTGATCAGCATCGTGGATCGTCGACCGGATCTGGTCCATCAGGGTCTTGCCCTGGCCGTCGGCGACGAGTTTGGCGGCGGCATCGAATCCTTGGCTCCGCCGTGCGTCGATGATGTCCTTGAGCTTCGCGAGCTTCGCATCGATGACCGGCGCCAGCCCTGTCAGCCGTTGCTGCTGGACGGGGTTGTCCGCCATCAGGCTGCGGACGTTGCCGACGGACGTCTGCACGGCTCCAAGAGCGGCCTGGTAGGGCGCGAGATAGCTCTCATCGCCGGTAATCGTGTATCCGCGTTGACCGCCTTCCGCGTCGAGCAGTTCGGACAGCAGGTTGGCAAGCTGCGTACGGACCTGAAACGTATGATCCACCCAGCCGTTGTTCTCGATCAGGCTTGTGGTGGCCCGGTATCCCGACCCGGCCATGACGGCAAGGATGACGACGGCAAGCCCGAAGGCCGCCGCCAGGCGTCTGCCGAAGGTCCATTCGCGCTTCATCGCTTTTGCTCCCTTTGCTGCCCGGCCGCGGGCATGCGCTGGCCAATTGCGGCCAGAACCGACGGCAGGTTCACGATAGGTCGAATGAGATCGGCGGTGCGCGCCGCCTCGCGGACATGCTCACGCGATGTCCCGCCGTCGTGCGAAACGACCGCGGTAAGATCGATACGCAACTGCCCGTCGAACGCTTCGAAGGCGAAGGCGACCGACGCGCCCCTGGCGACCACCAGCCAGCGCGCTGCCGACGCCGACGGATAGCCGAGCAGTGCGGAAAGATCGTAGACCGGAAGCACGGCACCCCGCAGGCCCGCGATGCCGCGCAACTCTGGTATGGGACTGGGCAACCGGATCACCTTCCGGTCCGCAAACAGACCCGCCGTCTCGGTCAAGCGGATGGCGTAGGGATCATTGCCAAGTCGTACGGCGAGAAAACTCTCGGTCTCGCGCAGTTCCGACCGCGGCGGCTCCGCGAAGGAGCGGTCGAAGGCCTGCCGCATCTCGGCGACCCTATCGGCATAGGAGGTCCGCTCGTCCATCATGATCTGGCCGCGCAACGTTCGAGTTCCGATTGACACAGCGCCATCAACGCATCGCGGGTGAAGCCACTGCCGAACAGCAAGAGGCGCGAAGACTCCTCGCGCTCAAGCAACACCAATGCCTGCTCCAGTTCGCGTCGGGCCGCCGCAAAGTCACCCGCACGGCGCAGAAGCAGACCCAGATGCACTCTCGGCATCGCGAACGTCGGGTCCAGATATACCGCGACCCGGTAGTGATTCGCCGCTGCAATCCGATCGTCGGCGCTCTCGAAGCAAAGCGCCATGACATAGTTCGCCCCGGCGTTCATTTCGTCGATCGCCAGCAATCGCAGCGCCGTCTCGCCGGCAAGGCGCGACTGCCCGCTGTGGGCGAGGAGCACCGCCTGCAGCAGAAGTACGTCAGGATCGCTGCCCGATTCCGGCGGGAGGCGCTCGATGTGGGTCAGCGCCTCGGCAAAGCGCTCACGCTGCAGGAGATCGAGTGCGAGCCCAAGGTTCCAGGTGGGCGCGCGCGTTCTTGCCGGCGCCGTATCGACGGGCCGCTGGCTGAGCGCCGTGACGCGATCGGTCGCGCGACCGATGGCGCCGACCCAGCTGTCGTCGGCGATTGGCGGCGCCAGCGGCAATGACGATATCGGCAGCAACGATATATCGAGATCGATGGGCGCGTCGTCGGCGTCCTCGCGCCGCTGATAGTAGAAGGTGTCGTGGGTGTGGCGCAGATGGAAGTCGTTGGAGAGCCCGCGCATGGTCTCGGCGTGGCCGAGAAAGAGGAAGCCGCCGCGGGAAAGCGAACGGGTCATGCGCCCCATCGCCTGGCGAGCGCTTGCCGGCGAGAAATACATGAGCGCGTTCCGGCAGAAGATCGCGTCGTAGTAATCGGGTTGCCAGAGTTCGAAATCGTCGACAGCGAGGTTGCGCTCCTCGAAAACAACGGCGGTGCGCACGCTCTCGTCGAGGACCGCGTCGCGTCCTTGCAGGCGGAACCAGCGCTGCTGAACCTCGGCCGGCGTATCGCGCAGCGACCAGCTCGAATAGCGCGCCGCGACTGCCTTCTTCAGCACCGCCGGATTGGCATCGACGGCGCGAATCGAGATCTGCCAGGATGGATCGGCAAGGACCGAGCGCATGGTGATCGCCAGCGAATAGGCCTCCTCTCCCGAGGAGCAGCCGGCGGAAAGAAACCGGAGGCGGCGACTCGCTGCATTGACGCGCATGCGCTCGGGGAGAACCACTTCGGCGAAGGCGCGGAATTGATCGTTGTTGCGAAAGAAATACGTTTCGTTGACGGTGAGCGCCTCGGCGAGGCAGCCGACCTCGGCTCGCGACGGCTGCACCTCGAGCCCGGCGACATAGGTTTGCGGAGTGGCGCGGGTCGCCTCCAGGCGTCGCTGCAGGACTTCACTGAGAAAGCCGAGCTTGGCGTCTTCGAAGGTGAGCCCAAGGACGCGGACGATCGCCGTGCGAAAACGTTCCACCGTTGCGGGATCGGCCGTCGTGGTCACGAAGCAAGCCTCGCCCCGTTCCACCCGTCGAGAAAGCCCTCGGGAATGATGCGCGAGCCGCTGAGGACCATGAAGAGCTCTGCGTCGAGAGTGCCAACGGCCGAAACCACCGCGGCGCCGGCGTCGCGCAGCAGCGGTGGCAGATCACGCAACTGATCCGCCGGTATCTGCTGAATACCGACGACATTGTCGACGGCCATCGCAACCCGTCGCTCGCCAGTCTTCACCACGACGAGACGTACCGGTGTCGAAGTCCGGCCACTCAGCAGTTGCGAGACGTCGACGACCGGCAATGGAACACCGCGAATGATCGAGAGGCCGAGCACATATCCTGGCGCGCCGCTCACCGGCTCAATCGGCAACGGCCGCAGCGTCTCGACGATATCTTCGAGAGGCAACGCACAGAGGCAGGTGCGCAGGCGGCAGATGAGCGATAGGCCGCGGTTGAAATCCACCTCATTCCCTCGTCGATTTCGGCGGCAATCTCCGACGACGCCTTCGTCGGCGGGGGTGGCCGCACTACGGCTAGCTGCGTAAGCGAATCAATAAGAAGACGATCAAATATTTCGCAGCCATAGCGTCTTCGAATCAATTCGATACAAGGTGAGGCTGAACAGATCATAAATCCAGACCGCGATTTTGGGTGCGTCATCAGAGGTGAATAACGAAGGTCACCAATGCTGCCGCGGCTTCGCGCGGGATGTGGCGACTTCGATCTATGCTTAATTATTCTCTTCGCCCGCTCTCCGTTGAAACCGTTTGTAGGTCATCACGGACAATGCGGCGAAACTGCTATGTGCGTGCAAACAGACGGTTAAGTTGTCTGTGACAACCTTCACTTCGGGAGGTACATCCCCATGGCGGATATCAGCAGCAGCGCAGACGGTTCAGAGCGCTCTGAAGCGCAGCCCTGTTTCATCGTTGAGGACAATCCGGCAGTCGCCCGCTTTATAGCGGCGGCACTACTCCTCTTTGGTGTTCGCTCGGAGCACATGCTCAGCGTGCCTGCGCTAGTCGCCCGACTCCAAGGGCCACTTCCCCAAGTCATCTTTCTCGACATTTCGCTGGACGACTCGGACGCGATCGACGCAATCCGGGCGCTGACCGCTGCAGGTTTCGGAGGAACGATACAGTTGATGAGCGGCAGTAACACCGGGCTGCTTGCGGATGTGCGCCAGGTGGGCGAACGCCACGGCTTTCACATGCGCCCCACGCTCACCAAGCCGTTTCACATCGCGGCAATCAGGCAAGTTGTCGAGGAGGAAGGACTTGGGTTTGGCACGGCAGCGGCCCCTGTCGTCGGAGCGGAACAGGCTGTTGAGCATTTGGCCATCCCCCGCGGGCCGACGATCGATCTTCGCGAGGCCTTGGACAAGAATTGGCTTGAACTTTGGTACCAGCCAAAATTCGACCTCAGAAGTGGGAACATGGTGGGAGCCGAGGGTCTCGCACGCATTCGGCACCCTGAGCACGGTTTGATTTCTCCGGCGAGCTTCATTCCCGGAGCCAGCGGCGCAGATTTGATTGCGCTTGCTGACTATGCGCTGCATACGGCATTGCGTGATGCCAGCGATCTTGTGTTTGCGGGCCATTACTTGCGCCTAGCGATCAATGTGCCCGTAGAGGCGTTACTTAGTCTTCCAATATCGTCCATCGTCCGTGACGGACGCCCGCGCGCGAGCGAGTGGCCCGGAATTATTCTGGAGGTGACTGAAGATCAGGTAATCCATAACATCGAAGCGGCCCACGAGATAGCGACTCAATTGCGCATCTACAATGTCGCACTGGCCATCGACGATTTTGGCCGCGGCTACTCATCTCTCATGCGATTGACGGAGTTGCCATTTGCAGAACTGAAACTCGACCAGAGCTTCGTGCAGGATTGCAGTACAGATCCTACGCGCGCAGGGCTCTGCCAGACCGTCGTTGAGATGGCGCATCGTTTCGGCGCAAGCGCTGTTGCCGAGGGCATCGAACAGGCCGGCGACCTACGGGTGATTCGCCGCATTTCTTGCGACATTGGGCAGGGCTTCCTTTTTGCGCATCCTGCGCCCATGGAAGTCCTGCTCACACAGCTGTTAGCAGGCGACGATGGCGGATTCGCGATGGTGCACGGCCAAACCAGATCGGACAGAAAGACTCACGCTTCCGCCTAGCGTACCGGCGTGGAGTTGTCCTCGACTTCTCGCGACCGGGCAAACCGACCGACAACGAACATCGCTGCACACGCCATCGCCGGGAGGCGGCACACATGGACAGTCCACGCGACGCATCTGGAGGCCGGGCCTTTCTTTGCGTCGGTCCGGATCAAGCGGATTCTGAAGGCGTCAGGCGTTATTTGTCACAGGAAGAGAACGCCCCACCGCAGGTCGAATGGGAAAAGACGCTCGATTCAGCCCTGACGAGCCTGAAGAAGAAGAGCTTCGACGCCATCCTCCTCGACTTTCCTCTTCTCGACGGCCGCGGGCCCGACACTCTCGAGGTCGTTCAGGCAGCCGCTCCCGACACGCCCATCGTATTGATAGCCAGCCCGGAAGATGAGCAGGCGGCGAAAGCGGCGCTCAAGTGGGGCGTCGCCGACTATCTGGTCAGAGGCCTTCTCGAAGTTCGGCCGCTGTCGCGCACCTTGAACGACCTGGTCCGCCGGAAGTCGCTGGAAAGAGACGTGGCCGCAGAGCAGGCCCGCGCCAACGCAAGTGAGCGGACTCTGTTTGCCGAAAAGGAGCGCGCCGAAGTTACCCTGAATTCGATCGGCGACGCGGTCCTGTGCACCGACAACGCTGGGCGGGTGACCTATCTCAACCTCGTGGCGGAAAGGATGACAGGTTGGTCGCGCGAAGAGGCCATAGGTCGCCCGGCGGTCGAGATCTTCCACATCATCGACAGCAAGACCCGCGAACCGGCGCGCGATCCCCTGCAGCTTGCCGTCAGCCGCGACATGCCGATGGGGCTCATGGCCAATAGCCTCCTCATTCGCAAGGATGGGCTCGAATCGGTGATCGAGGACTCCGTCGCGCCCATCCACGACCATGATGGAAAGGTGGCGGGCGCGGTCGTCGTTTTCCACGACGTCGATGAAGCGCGCGCCATGGCGCTGAAGATGTCCCACTTGGCGCAATACGACTTTCTGACCGATCTCCCGAACCGGGCCCTGTTCAACGATCGGCTTGATCAGGCAATCGCCGGCGCGCGGCGCCATCAACGGCAGCTGGGGGTCCTGTTCCTCGACTGCGACAACTTCAAGGAGATCAACGACAATCTTGGTCACGCTGTCGGCGATCTTGTCTTGCAGTCCATAGCCAAGCGCCTTGTATCGGCCGTGCGTAGCTCCGACACGGTCAGCCGTCAGGGTGGCGACGAGTTCGTCATCCTCCTGTCCGAATTGGAAAAGACCGAGGACGCCGCGATTTGCGCAAGAAAGATTATCGCAGCGCTCACAAAGCCGCACCGCATCGGCCAGCAGGACCTTCACGTTAACGCGAGCATTGGTTCCGCCATCTTCCCCGACGACGGCCGCAACGCCGAAATCCTGTTGAAATGCGCCGACATGGCGCTCTACGAGGCCAAGCAAAGCGGCCGCAACACCTACCGAACCTTTCGCCCCAAAATGATGGCACGCGAGGTCGCGCAGCATTCCGTCGAAGGCAGCCTCCTGCAGGCATTGGAGAGGAAGCAGTTCTGTCTGCACTACCAGCCGCGGGTAGAAATGGCGACGGGCAAGGTCCTGGGCGTCGAGGCACTGATTCGCTGGAACCATCCCGAGCGCGGATTGATACCACCGGCGGAATTCGTGCCGATCGCCGAGGACTCCGGGTTGATCGTGCCGATCGGGCGGTGGGTGTTGGGCGAGGCGTGCCGACAGGCGGCCGAATGGCGAAAGGCGGAGCTCGGCATTCTGTCAATTTCGGTCAATGTGTCGCCCATTGAATTGCGCAGTCTCGGCTTTCTGGATCGGCTCAACAGCCTCCTTGCCGAAAACGGCATAGCGCGCGGAGTGCTTGAGCTGGAACTCACCGAGAGAGTGCTCATGCGGGAAACCGAGGCCGTGGGGGACACGTTGCAAGCCCTCGAGCAGATTGGTGTGCGGCTGGCGCTTGATGACTTTGGAACCGGTTTTTCGAATCTGAGCTACCTCAAACGCTTCCCGATCGGCGCGTTGAAAATCGACGCCTCGTTCGTGCGAGATCTATCCACCAAAGTCGGGGATCGGACCCTGATCGCGGCGATCATTGGCTTGGCCAGGATCCTTGGCCGGACCGTCGTCGCCGAGGGCATTGAGACCGAGGCCCAGCTCGGCATCCTGCGCGAATTGGGGTGCGAGGAAGGCCAAGGCTTCCTCTTCTGCCGGCCTCTGCCGGCGGACGATCTTGTGAGTTACCTGAAGATGGCCGGTCGCAAGACCAGCAAGGCCCCACTTGAAGGCCAGCGGTTGCGCTCTGGAGGGAATGGCAGGAGTGCGATGGCCGGATGATTTCGCCGAAGGGTCGCTTCACCTGCGGGCAAACAGTCAGGTTCGTTCAGTGGTGTGGGCGGCCGGGATGGCAGAGGAGTGACGGATGAACACGCACGATGGAGCTGGAGGGACTGAAAAACGACTGCCCTCCTTGAAGCCGATTTCGACGATCGATGCGGACGAATCGCTGCTGAAGCCGGCAAAGTTCTGAGGTTAGGGTCAACGGGCGCAGAAATGAATTTGGGAGCTTGAGTTCAGGAATTACACCACGTTGACGGACGCAACCCTCTAAGGAGATCGCATCAGATCCGCAAACCCTTATGCGAACCTAGTTCCAAGTGGAGCGACCAGTTCCGTCGAGTCCACTTTGGGTCAATAGCGTCGGTGTTGCCCCGTTCACAACATTTCTGTTTAGCGGGCAACTCGGGAAATGCTGGTTCGCTATTGATCGCGCCAATCTCGGCCATCAATGGCTGGCTTTACCTGCCCGAACCTCAGCCGATAAACCCAATCTTAAACATGAAGCTCCGAGCCTAGCGAAGGAGGGCGGCAATTTAGGAATTCGACCCCATCCTCGCAGCATG
>Ga0208849_1001579_pt1 | contig 15177 bp, 13 predicted proteins | sample NGESurdeep072012_10_FD_184470 | JGI IMG/M metagenome (GOLD analysis project Ga0208849, IMG submission 184470) | Arctic peat soil microbial communities from Barrow, Alaska - NGEE Surface sample 53-3 deep-072012 (SPAdes) | ecosystem: Environmental > Terrestrial > Soil > Wetlands > Peat ...
CTCCGGGCGGCATGGGCGGCATGGGCGGTATGGACATGTAACGCGCAAGCGTTCACTGCCCATATAGGCACTTGAAGTCATAAAGGGGCCGGACGAAAGTCTGGCCCCTTTTCAATTAAAGAGCCGGTAAACGCAGTGCGGTTAAGCTGCCCTGCGGTAATGTACATGTAACGAATAGTTAACTTTACAAACCAAAATACTTCGGTATAGTGGTCCACAGGGTGAGGCGGACGACAGTTCGCGTCACCCGAAAAGTCGCGGAACAAGACCCCCCCCCGTTTCCGCGCAATACCTTAAAGCCCCGCTATGCGGGGCTTTTTTTTAGGCGCGCGACGCGCATCTTGCGGCATCATAGGCCGGTGTCGATCCATGTCGCGCTGAATCACAAGACCCGTTATCGCTACGATCGCGCGGTGACCCTGGGCGCACAGCAGGTGCGGTTGCGGTCCGCGCCGCATTGCCGCACACGCATTCTCTCGTACGCCCTGCGGGTGGAACCGGCGCAGCACTTCGTCAACTGGCAGCAGGACCCGCAGGGCAACTACCTGGCACGCCTGGTGTTCCCCGAGCGCACGCGCGAGCTGAGCGTGGAAGTGGATCTGACCGCTGAGATGGCGGTGCTCAATCCGTTCGATTTCTTCCTGGCTCCCTATGCCGAACACGTGCCCCTGGAATACGAGAGTACCGAGGCGCTCGAGCTGGCGTCGTACCTGGTCACGGCGCCGGCCACGCCGCTGTTCGTGGCCTATCTGGATCGCGTGCCGCGCGCCAGCACGCGCACCATCGATTTTCTGGTGGCGCTCAATCAGCGCGTTGCCAGCGATATCGGTTACCTGATCCGCATGGAGCCCGGCGTGCAGACGCCGGAGCAGACTCTGCAGCGCGCCGCCGGCTCGTGCCGCGACTCCACCTGGCTGCTGGTGCAGCTGCTGCGACACCTGGGGCTGGCGGCCCGGTTCGTATCCGGCTACCTGATTCAGCTCAAGAGCGACCTCAAGGCGCTCGACGGACCGTCCGGACCGTCCGGACCGCCCGAGGATTTCACCGACCTGCATGCCTGGTGCGAGGTGTACCTGCCGGGTGCGGGGTGGATCGGGCTGGATCCAACCTCGGGACTGCTGGCCGGCGAGGGCCACGTCCCGCTCGCCTGCACGCCCGAACCGTCCTCGGCGGCACCGATCAGCGGCGCGGTCGAGCCGTGCGAGGTGCAATTCGAGCACCACATGTCGGTGGCGCGGGTGTGGGAAGCCCCGCGCGTCACCAAGCCGTACAGCGATGCGCAATGGCAGGCCATCGAGCGCCTGGGCACCCATGTCGATGCCGAACTGGAGCAGGGGGATGTCCGCCTGACCATGGGCGGTGAGCCCACCTTTGTTTCGATTTCGCGCGCGATTGCCTGCAGCCTGCCAGCGGCGTACTCGACGTGGCGGACGCGCTGATGGCCAGGGTGCACGCAGAGTTCACCTACGCGCACCTGATGATCGCCTGCCTGCGCAGCGCCGGCCTGGCGGCGCGCTATGTCAGCGGCTATCTGCATACTCACGGCGAGACTGTGCTGGGTGCGCATGCCTCGCACGCCTGGGTGTCGGTGTTTGCGCCGCCGTTCGGCTGGGTCGAATTCGATCCGACCAATAATGTCAGGGTACGTCAGGAGCACGTCGCGCTGGCGTGGGGCCGCGATTTCGGCGACGTGTCGCCGCTGCGCGGCGTGATTCTGGGTGGCGGTTCACACGCTCTTTCGGTGCGGGTCGCGGTGCCGGCCCTGGGCGCCTGATCACCACTCATGCAAGCGTTCGAGGCAGCGCAGGCACGGGCACTGGCGATGCTCACGGAGCGTGCGCCGGCCGTGGCAGCCGCCTTAGCGAAGTCCGACAGCGAACTGGCGGCGAGCGCCCCCGCGGTGCTGGCGATCAGCGAATTCGTGCTCGATGCATTGTGCCGCGATCCGGCGCTGTGGCCGACGCTGCTGGCGCGCCCGGGGCAACGCCTGGCTGGACCGGGCCTGCCATCGCCGGAGCCGCCGGCCGCCCTGGCGGCCGATGAAGGTGCGCGCCTCGAGCAGGAACTCGCTTTCATGGCGCAGCTGCGGCGCTGGCGCCGGGCGGAATTCGTGCGCATCGCCTGGCGCGACCTGGCGCGGTGGGCGCAACTTGATGAGACCCTGGCGGATCTGTCGCGCGTGGCCGAGCGCGCATTGTGGCTGGCGCAGGAATTTGCCGCGCGCCCGCTGGTGCGCAGATACGGCCAGCCGCGCAATGCCGCGGGTGAGGCGCAGCGACTGATCATCGTTGCCATGGGCAAGCTTGGCGGCGCTGAGCTGAATTTTTCCTCCGACATCGACCTGGTGCCGCTGTATCTCGAGAGCGGCGACACCGACGGCGCACGCTCGATCAGTAACCAGGAGTTCTTCACCCGCCTGGCGCAGCAACTGATACGGCTGCTGGAGCAGCAGACCGAGGACGGTTTCGTGTTTCGCGTGGATGTGCGCCTGCGGCCCTTCGGCGACAGCGGGCCGGTGGTCTCGAACGCGGCCGCGCTCGAGGACTACCTGCAGATCCACGGCCGCGATTGGGAGCGCTACGCCTGGGTTAAGGCGCGCGCGGTGACCAATGAGGCGGACTATCGCGAGCTGTTCGCCGGCACGATCCGTCCGTTCGTTTATCGGCGCTATCTGGATTTCGGGGTGTTCGAGTCGTTGCGCGAGATGAAGGGGTTGATCGAGCGCGAGGTGCTGCGCCGGGATCTGGACGACGACATCAAGCTCGGTGATGGCGGTATTCGTGAAATCGAATTCATCGTGCAGTCGTTCCAATTGATACGTGGCGGCCAGGACCGGCGGCTGCAGGGCAGCTCGCTGCGGCGTGCTTTGCCGTTGCTGGCCGGCGCCAAACTATTGCCCGCCGAAGCCGTGAGCGAACTGGACGCGGCCTACGTGTTTCTGCGGCGACTGGAGAATCGGCTGCAGATGCGCGCCGATCTGCAGGTGCACAAGCTGCCTTCAGATGCGCTCGAACGTGAACGCCTGGCCTGGAGCATGGACTGTGACGACTGGCCGCAGCTCGCGCGGCAGATCGCGGCGCAGCGCGCCCGCGTGGCCGCACATTTTCGCGCGGTGGTGTTCGGCAATGACGATGCTTCCGTGCCCGCGCCGGCGCTGCTGCCGCTGGCAGCAGGTGATCTGCCGGTTCTGTCGGAACGCCTCGCGGCGCTGGGCTGGGGCGAGGTCGCCGCGGCTGCGCACATGCTGCTGGAGTTCCACGACGCATCCTCGACCCGGCGGCTGGACAAGGCCGGCGCCCGGCGGCTGCTGGCGCTGCTGCCGGTGCTGGCCGCCGAGACTGCTGCCACCCGCGAGCCTTTGCGAACTCTGCGCCGGCTGCTGCGCGTGCTCGAGGCGATCGGCATGCGCTCGGCTTACCTGGCGCTGCTGCTGCACAATCAGCGCGCGCGCATGCGTCTGGTACAGCTTGCCACTCACGGCGATTTCCTGCTCGATCAGATCGCCGCGCACCCACTGCTGCTGGATGAACTGATCGATGAGCGCGTGCTGGAACAGCCGCCGGACCGTGTCTCATTGGCGGCTGATCTCGAGCAGCGCATGAACGGCGTCGATGGCGGCGATGAGGAGCATCTGGTCGAGGGTTTGCGGCACTTTCAGCGGGCCGCGATATTTCGCCTGGCAGTGGCCGATCTGCTGGCAAGATTGCCGGTCATGCAGGTCAGCGATCGCCTGACCGATGTCGCCGAGCTGATCATCGGGCGGGTCCTGAGCCTGACCTGGCAGCAGCTCACGCCCACTCTGGGCATGCCGATGTGCGGCGAGGGCGCGGCGCGGCGCGCGGTGAATCTATGCGTGGTGGGCTACGGCAAGCTCGCCGGCATGGAGCTCGGCTACGCCTCCGATCTGGATCTGGTGTTCCTGCACGATTCGATCGGCGAGCGCCAGGAAACCGAGGGCGGCCGCGGCGTCGACAATCAGGTGTTCTTCCTGCGCTTTGCGCAGCGCATGGTGCACCTGCTGGGGACGCACTCCGCGGCCGGCCGGCTGTATGAGGTCGACACGCGGCTGCGGCCGAGCGGCAAGTCCGGCCTGCTGGTCACCAGCATCGCGGCATTCGCCGAGTACCAGCGGCACGAGGCCTGGACCTGGGAGCACCAGGCGCTCTTGCACTCGCGCGCCGTGGCCGGCCCGGTGACACTGCTGCAGCAGTTCGAGGCGGTGCGCGCGCAAGTCCTGGCGCTGCACGTGCGGCGCGACAGCCTGCGCGCGGACGTGCGCCACATGCGCAATCGTCAGCGGCGCGAGCTCTCGCGCGCCGGCGCCGGGGAGTTCGATCTCAAGCAGGATCCGGGCGGCCTGGGCGACATCGAGTTCCTGGCGCAGTACTGGGCGTTGCACTGGGCCCGGGACTACCCTCCGGTGGCGTTCTTCGCCGACACCATTCGCCAGCTGGAGTCGCTGGCCTCGGCCGACCTGGTGCCGCAGGCACGAGTCGATGTGCTGACCGGTATCTACCGCGCCTATCGCACTTGCCTGCACCACCGGGCGCTGGACGGACTGGGCGCCGTGGTGGCGGCGGAGGATTTCATCGACGAGCGCGCAGCGGTCACGGCCGTCTGGGATGAGGTCATGGGCGAGTGAGCGCGGGCACGCTTATAATACGGCAATGACTGCTGGCGCCGAACTGCGAACTCCCAATGCCCAGCTGCACTACACGGTGACGTGTCAGGATCTGCCGCTGGCCTGTCCCATGCCCGACATGAGCCTGTGGAATTCGCATCCGCGCGTCTACCTGCCGATCGAGGCCACCGGCTTCGCCAAATGCCCCTACTGCGGCGCCGAGTACACGCTGCAGCGTTGAGCCGGGATGCTTCAGTCGTATTGCCGGTAGGATTTCTCTTCTACCAGAGTTGAATCGAGTCTGACGTTAATACGCCGCTTGATGGCGGCGCGCTCGTCATTGCGCCGATAGACGGCGCGCGCGAGCGCGATGAAGTCGGCGTCGAAGCGGCGCTGGGCTTCATGCTCGCGTATGCGATCCTCAATATCCCAAAGTTCGGTGTTGACGCGCGCGAGCGCGGCTTCCTCGGCCGCGAGCGCCGCATCATCCGGCACCGACTCCTGACGGCTGAGTTCCAGCCGCGACAGCTCCAGCCGCACATTCGCCAGCTTGGCCGGGTCCTCGATGCGCGCGCACTTGATGCGCAGAATGGTGATCTTGTCGAGCAGCTCGCCCGGGGAGACCGGCACCAGGATGTCGCTCATGGGACTGATCCTAGCAGGGCGTCGAGACGCTCGCGGACGTCAGCGACTTCAATCAGATCCATGACCCCGGGGACTTCGATCTTCTGATGCCACGGCAATTGTGCGGCATCGCGGCCCCGGAAGCGCAGTGCCGCCTGCGGGTAGCGATCGACGCACCACTGCCGCGACAGGTACGGCCCGGAGCGCTGCAGGCGCGTGGCCGCGTACAGCCCGATCACCGGTGTCGCGACCATGGTCGCCATGTGCGCCGGCCCGGAATCCGGTGACAACAGCACGGTGGCGCGCTCCAGCAGCGCCAGCAACTGCGGCAGGCTGTCGCGACCGATCTGATTGATCAGCGGCACGCGGACGTGGCGCTCGATGGCATCGCCCATGTCGCGCTCGAGCCGTGAGCGCCCGCCACACAGCAGCACACGCATGCCGTGGCGTTCAACGGCATGATCGATGATGGCCGCATAGCGTTCGGGCCGCCAGTTGCGCGCCGGGTGACTCGAGCAGGCGCTCACGATCAGCGTCGGCTGCCCATCGGGGATTTGCGCCGCCGCGTATGCGCGCGCCTCGGGCGGCAATGGCAGGTTCCATTCCAGCATCCCAGGTTGCAGCCCCAGCGCCGCCAGAAAGCCCTGAAAGCTGTCGAGCACGTGCTGGTTGCCGCGCGCGCCAATGCGGGCATTGGTGAACAGCCACTGCAGTTCGCGCGCGCGCGCCCGATCGAAGCCCAGTCGCACTACCGAACGCACCGCCAGCGTGGCCAGACTGGCGCGCAACGACAGCTGCATATGCAGCAGCACGTCGAACCGGCGTCCCTGCAGCGCGCGGCGCAATGCGCGCACGCCCGCAAGCCCGGCGTGCTTGTCGATGGTGATAAACTCGACCCCGGGCAGCAGCGTCAAGAGACGCGCCTCGGGGCGGCCGATGATCCAGGTCAGCCGCGTTGCCGGCCAGAGGCGCTGCAGCGTGCGCACGACCGGTACCACGTGGCAGGTATCGCCGATGGCTGACAGCCGCAGGATGCACAAGCTTCCAGGCGGCGTAATGGGATGGGTCATGCGGAAATCTTTGCGCTGGCCGATCGGGGCGGAAGTGCGGCATAAAGCAATTCGCGGCGGCGCGATGCTATATGACGCTTCCCGCGCCGGCAACGCCGACGCCTCATGGTTTGATCGCGCGTGGTGGGCGCAGCGCGGAGACGTGCGCGAGAGTGCCGAGGGACGCGGCGCGGCCGTGTTCATAGATGCCGATGCGCGCCAGCTGGTGCTGCGCCACTACCGGCGCGGCGGCTGGATGGCGCAGTTGTCGGGCGATCGCTATTTCTGGCGCAGCGAGGCGCTCACACGTTCATTCCTCGAGTGGCATCTGCTGTATGTCATGCGCCGTGCCGGTTTACCGGTACCGGTGCCGATCGCTGCGGGCTATCGCCGCAGCGGCCGTTTCAGCTATAGCGCCGAGCTGCTGACTGAAGTCATCCCGGCGACCGTGTCGCTGGCCTCACGGCTGCACTCGGCGCCGTTGACGCTCACCGGCTGGATCGCCATTGGCCGCTGCCTGCGCCGTTTCCACGACGACGGCATCTGCCATGCCGATCTGAATGCGCACAATGTGCTGCTGGACGCTGACGATACGGTCTGGCTCGTGGATTTCGATCGCGGGGCACTGCGTCATCCGGGCTACTGGTGCGATGGCAATCTGGTGCGATTGCGGCGCTCGATCGAAAAAATAACCGACCCCTTGCCGCGCGAGCGGTTCTCCGATGCCGACTGGGCGTCACTGCTGGATGGTTATTTTACCGCGATCCCGCAGGCCTCCGCCGCCTAAAGAAGCATCCGTGCGCCGTCTCTATACGCTGCTGCTCTACCTGGCATTGCCGTTTGCGCTGCTGACCCTCGTCTGGCGCGGCCTGCGCACGCGTGAGTACTGGCGCGGCGGTGCGGCGCGCTTCGGACTGGGTTCGACGCGCGCCGGCGCAGGCATCTGGGTGCATGCGGTATCGGTGGGCGAGGCGCAGGTCGCGGCCATACTGATTGCAGCCCTGCGCGAGCGCGATCACGGGCTCGAGATCACGCTGACCTGCGCCACACCGACCGGGCGTACGCGCGCGCGCGCGTTGCTGCCGGGGCTGGAGGTGCGTTACGCGCCCTATGATCTGCCGGGAATCGTGCGAGGCGCCCTGGCTCGCCTGCGGCCGCGGCTGCTGATCGTCATTGAGACCGAACTGTGGCCGAATCTGCTCGAACAGGCACGGCGGGCAGGTGTACCCACCCTGATCGCCAGCGCGCGGATCTCGGCCAGCAGCGCGCGGCTGTTTCAGCGCCTGCCGGGGCTCATGCGCGCGGCTCTGGCCGCGAACGTCTGGGTCGGCGCGCAGACCGCCGCCGACGCCGAGCGCTTTGCCGCCATCGGCGTGGCAGTGCAGCGCCTGGCGCTGGTCGGCAACATCAAGTTCGACCGCACTTTGCCGGCCGACATCTATGAGCGCGGCGCGCTGCTGCGAGCCTGCTACGCAGCCGGACGCCCGGTGTGGGTCGCGGGCAGCACCCATGCCGCCGAGGAGCCGATCGTGCTGCAGGCGCACCGGCAGCTGCGCGAGCGTCAGCCGCAGGCATTGCTGATCCTGGCGCCGCGCCATCCGGCGCGTTTCGCGGCCGCCGCCGCCGCGGTCGCCGCCCACGGATTTCGCTGCGTGCGGCGCTCGCAGTTTGGCTCGGGCGCGGGTGCCGAAGCTGTGCTCGACAGCAGCCATGAAGTGCTGCTGCTCGATACCATGGGGGAGCTGCTGGATTTTTACGCGGCCGCCGATGTCGCCTTTGTCGGCGGCAGCCTGGTACCGGTGGGTGGTCATAACCTGCTGGAACCAGCGGCCCTGGGACTGCCGGTGCTCGCAGGCCCGGCACAGTTCAACAGTCCCGACGTCGCCGCAGCGCTGGCGCAACAGGGCGCGTTGATCACGGTGCATGACGCGGCGGAACTGGCGGCCGCGCTCGGGAACCTGTTCAGCGACAGCGACCGGCGTTCATTGAAAGGTGAAGCGGCTCGCCTGGCCATGGACGCGCACCGCGGTGCCCTGGGTAAACTGCTGCGGCTGATCGATGCACTGATGGCGCCTTCATCGCAGCTGTGAGCCGGCCGGGTCCGCCGCCGCACCCGGCAGCGCGCCGGCGAGCCAGCCGTTGATCATCTCAACGGTGTGCCGGTCGATGCTGCCGGCCGCCAGCCGCAGCGAGACAATACTGTCCAGATAACCGTACTTGGCCTGCGCGTAGTTGGTTTCGGCCTGGACGCGCAACTCGCGCGAGGTCAGCACATCCACGGCGGTTTTCGTGCCGACCGCATAGCCGGCCTCGGTCGCCTGCAGTGAGACTCGACTCGAGGCCACGGCCTGCCTGAGCGCCTGCACCTGTGAGATCTGGCTGATCACCCCCTGGTACGCATCGCGAGCCTGTTCTTCGGTCTGGCGTGAGGTGAAATCCAGACCGGCTTTGGCCGCATCCCAGGTGTAGCGCGCCTGGCGCACCTTGGATTGGGTCGCGCCGCCGGAAAAAATCGGCACCGATATGCCGATCTGCCAGATGGTATCGGTACTGCCGGAGAGCGGCGCCAGGTTGCCCAGCAGGCTTTCGGCCTCGATTGGCGGCGTGAAGTTGCCGTGCTCGAGTGCCCAATTGCGATAGACGTTGACGGCGACCGTGGGCAGGTGGCCGCCATAGGCCGCCAGCAGGCCATCGCGCGCGATCTCAGAGGCCATGCGGCTGGCCACCAGGCTGGCATTCTGTTCCATGGCGGTCGTGACCCAGTCGTCTTCGCTGGCGGGCTGCGGGCTCAGCAACGGCATGTCATCGCCAGGAGCATCCAGGGTGCTGTAGCTCTCGCCGGTGATGGCACGCAGCAGATCCTGCTGGGTCGCCAGCGCCCGTTTGGCGACAATGACCGCCGCGGCGGTGGTGTCGCGCGAGGCACGGGCGAGCTCCACGTCGGTGATGGCAATCAGGCCGACCTTGAAGCGCTGGTCGGCCTGGTCGAACTGAATCTGCGCCGATTGCAGTGCGCTTTGCTGCGCACTGAGCGTGTCCTGCGCGGCCAGTACCGCGAAATACTGCGAGGTCACGCGCTGCACCAGGCTCTGCTGGGCAGCGAGATAATTGGCTTCGCCCTGCGCCACCGTGGCGTCGGCCGATTTCAGCGCCACCCACGCGTTCCACGAGAACAGATTGACCGCCAGGGACAGGCTCGCAGTGGCGGGGGTATTGATGGTCTGGCTGCCGACTCCTTGCCAGAACTTGTTGGCGCTCAGGTCGAAGGGCAGCAGACCGATCAACGCCTGGGTGCGGGTCTCGCGCACGGCCAGATGGGTCGCCGCTGCCTGTCGAATCAGAGGGTCGCTGAGCGCGGCCTGATCATAGACCTGCAGCAGATCCGTGGCGGCGGCGCTGACTGCGCTGCCCGCGCACACCAGGCCGAGCATCCAGGAAGGCTTCATGAAGCGCACGCCGCCGACCTAATATGCGGACAGGGTGGGGTCGATCTCGCGTGTCCAGGCATCGATGCCGCCGGCGAGATTGGCAACGCGGCTGAAGCCGCGCGCGGACAGGAACTCGGCGGCGCGCCGGCTGCGGCCACCCACCTTGCACATCACGACCAGCTCGGCGGTGCTGTCGAGTTCTTGCAGGCGCGCGGGAATGTCATTGAGCGGAATGTTGACGCTTCCGTCCAGGCGCGCGATGGCGCATTCCCACGGTTCGCGCACGTCCAGTACCGTGATGGTCTCGCCGGCATCGAGTCGGCGCTTGAGTTCCTGCGGTGCAATCTCCGGAATCATCGCCATGATCTAGAAGCCGAAGGCCGCGGGCAGCGGCGCACCTTCCAGTACCTCGATGCGCGTGTCAAACAGCAGCTCCCTGCTGCAATCGCCCTGGGTTGCGCAACGTATCAGGGTCGCGCGCTGCATCGGACCATTGCCCACCACGACGAACAGCCGGCCGCCTGCGCGCAGTGCGCGCTCGAAGCGCGGCTCATAGATCGGCAACGATGCGGTCAGCACGATGATGTCGTAACGTGCGCGCTCCTCGAGCAGCATGGCATCGGCCTCGACCACTTCCACTGCCGGGCTGGCCTCCAGTCCGGTGAGGTTCATGCGCGCCAGGCGCGCCAGCTCCGGATGCAGTTCCAGAGTTCTGACCCGGCCGCCAAGCCATGCCAGGCAGGCTGAGACATAACCTGACCCGGTGCCGACTTCCAGAACCTCATCGCCCGCGCGTACCGCCAGCGCCTGCAGCAGCCGCCCGACCAACATCGGCCGCAGCATGCGCTTGCCGCAAGGCAAGGCAATCTCGCTGTCGGCGAACGACAGCTCTCGCCACGGCTGCGGCACGAAGCGTTCGCGCGGCACGGCGCGCAATGCGTCGAGGATGCGTTCGTCGAGCACGTCCCAGGCACGCACCTGCTGCTCGATCATTTGCTCGCGGGCGAGTTCCGTCAGCATTGAACGTAATCCCGAATTCGCTATCGAGGCACGTTAAGGGTTTTCGCCGCATCTGCCAAGGGCACCTGCCGCCACGATATGGTGAAATCGCATGGGCGTCGGCCCATACTCGGCTATGCTGCTGTCGCAGGCGATGGCAGAGCTTGGCCCTTCTCCCAAGGAAAGCATCGCTTGAACAGACCGTCTTGATGTCGATAATTGCCTTGCTTTGTCTGCTGTTCGGCGTTGCCGCCATACTGCTGTTAGTGCTGTTCTTTCTGCAGCGACGACAGCTCAGCGCACTCGAGGAAGTCTCCCGGCAGGTACAGCGCACCGCCATCGGCGGCTCGCTCAAGACCCGCATTGAGCTGCAGACCGATCAACCCGAGCTCGCAGCGCTGGTCACGGCAGTCAATCACCTGCTGTCGCGCGCCTCGGTCGCCATCGAGCAGGCGCCGCTGATCAGCGCGCCCATCGGCAGTCTCGGTGACCGTGTGCACGAAGCGGTGCTGATCCACGGCAAGTCGATTCGCTACGCCAACCCGCAGTTCGCCAGCCTGGTCGGCTGCCGCGTCGATGAGCTCATCGGCCGCCGCCTCGAGGACCTGGTGCCGCCCGAATACACCGAATTGGTCGGCGATAACATGCGCCGGCGCCTGGCGGGCGAGGCGGCCGCCGATCGCTATGAAATCGATCTGACCGGTATGCAGGGCCAGAATTCGCGCCTGGAGCTCTCGACCTGGCCGATCGAGCACGAAAGCGAGCAGGCGCTGCTGGTCGTGGGCGTGGAGGTGCTGCCGACGCAGACGGTGCAGGCTTTGCAGCCGCTGGAGCGCCGCTCGCGCGCACGCCTGGCGCTGGAATCGTTGCCGGAAGCGCTGATCACGATCGACAGCGAGGGCAAGGTCGAGCACATCAATCTGGCCGCAGCGCGCCTGCTGGCCATGGACGCCGCGGCCGCCGCCGGCAAGCCGCTGGAGGAAGTCGCGCGCGTGGTCGAGGATTCCGACCGCAAGCTGCTGGTCGAACCGGTGCGGCAGGCGCTGTCCGCCGGCACGCCGCTCAACATCGGCCGGCGCGCACTCATGATTCGCTCGGTCAACGGCGAGCGCCTGGTGGAATTGTCGGCGGCCCCGATTCGCATGGAAACCGGCGAGAGCATCGGCGTCGTGGTGCTATTGCACGATGTCACCGAAGTGCGCGGCCTGGCGCGGCAGATGTCCTATCAGGCCACGCACGATGCGCTGACCGGCCTGCTCAATCGCCGCGACTTCGAGCGCCGGCTGCAGGATGCCACCGACATTGCTCATCGCGGCGACAGCACCCACGTGCTGTGCTATCTCGATCTGGATCGCTTCAAGGGCATCAATGACAGCAGCGGCCATCAGGCCGGCGATGCCATGCTGCGCGAGATGGCCAAGATTCTGCGCGAGGCAGTGCGCGATTCGGACACGGTCGCGCGCATCGGCGGCGATGAGTTCGGCATGCTGCTGGTGGGCTGCCCGCTCGACAAGGCACGCCAGATTGCCGATGACGTCTGCCGTGCGGTCAAGGATTTCCGGTTCGTCTGGAAGGACAAGATTTTCAACGTCGGGGTGAGCATCGGGCTGGTGGAAATCGCGCGCGACAGCGGCAGTATCGAGGAGCTGCTGGCGGCCGCGGACTCCGCCTGCTACGTCGCCAAGCGCCAGGGTAGCCACGTGGCGGTGTACTCGGCGCGCGATGAGGCGTTTGCGCGCCAGACCGGAGAGATTCACTGGCTGCAGACGCTGCAGGCGGCGCTGCGCGACAGCCGCTTTGAACTCTATTGTCAGCCGATCATCGCCTCCTATGCCGCCAACGATGAAGGGCCGGCCATGGAAGTGCTGGTGCGCCTGCGCAATGATCTCGGCGAGCAACTGGTGCCGCTGGAATTCCTGCGTGCCGCCGAGCGCTACCGCCTCATGGGTCTCATCGATCGTTGGGTCGTGCAGACCACATTGACGGCGCTCGGACGCGGCGCGATCGCGTTGGCGCCCAAGCGCAGCATCGCCATTAATATTTCAGGCCAGACGCTCGCCGACGTGCAGTTTCTCGAATTCGTGGTCGAGTGTTTCGATTCCACCGGCGCCAGTCCGGCGCAGATCTGCTTCGAGATCGCGGAAAGTACCGTGGTGGCCAATTTCGAGGCGGCGCGCCGCTTTGTCGGCGTACTGCACGGCATGGGTTGCCGCTTTGCACTCGATGACTTCGGCAGCGGCCTCGGTTCGTTTGCCAACCTGAAGACCCTGGCGGTCGATTACCTGAAGATCGACGGCTCGTTCTTCAAGAATCTGGCGCGCGACTCGGTCAATCAGGCCATGGTGACGGCGATGATACGGTTGGCGCGCTCGCTGAATTTCAAGGTCATCGCCGAACAGGTCGAAGACGCCACCACCATGGATGCTGCCCGTCAGATGGGCGTGGATTATCTGCAGGGCTTTGCGGTCGGGCGGCCCGAGCGCCTGGCCATGGCCGCCTAGGGCGCAGCCGCAAAGATCTCGTTGGCGCGCACGAACGCGTTCATGAACGGCGACAGCAGCTGCATCTGTGAGCGGTGAGCATGCACTGCCGCGAGTTTGCGCCGGCGTTGCGGCTCGCTCAGCGGCAGCGACTGCCAGGCCAGTGCGGCAGCGCTAGCCGGCGGCGCCAGCGGCAGATCCGGCTCAAGCCCCAGCGGCCGCGGCCAGTTTGGGGCGTGCACAATCCAATAACGCAATTCACCCAGTTCGCCGCGGCGTGCGAGCACGCGCCGCACCAGCGCGCCGCTGGCGCTGTGATCGGGATGCCGGTCCTGCGGCGCCGCGGCCAGCACCAGCGTCGGCTGGAATTGCGCGATCACCTGTGCGAGATCACGTTCCAGGTTGGCGCCCGTGTAGCTGGCCCCCGGGCTTAGCGCGGCGGCATACGGCACCGCGCTGACATCGGTATATTTTGAGTGGTATGGCCGGGCGTAGTAGTCGCCGCACAGCGCTAGTACGCCGCGATCCGGATAACCGAGTTGGAATTGCGCCGCGCGCGGCACGCCCAGGGCATCGGCGGCGGCATGGGCCTCGGCCAGGCGCTGCGCTCCGAGCCGGCGCATCGTCTGCCCGCCAGGCCACACGGTGCGCTCGACTACCATGGCATCGAGCTCAAAGCTGTCGCCGGCCGTGATCCACACGATGGCGACGCTCGCGCCCTCACGCTGCGCCTGCTGCAGCAGTCCGGCGCAACACAGGCTCTCATCATCGGGATGCGGCGCCACCACCAGCACGCGAGCGTGCGCGTCGAGCGGGGGCATCTGCGGCAGCGCCGGCGCGGCTGAGACGCTCAGGGCAAGCAGAGCCGGCCCCAGCAGGGCCGGCAGCATGAGGAAACGACCCGGCATTGGCCGCGCACGCCCTAGAGCAGCGGCACCAGCAGCAGCGCCACGATGTTGATGATCTTGATCAGCGGGTTGATGGCCGGACCGGCGGTATCCTTGTAGGGATCGCCGACCGTGTCGCCGGTCACCGCGGCTTTGTGAGCATCCGAGCCCTTGCCGCCGAAATGACCTTCTTCGATGTATTTCTTGGCGTTGTCCCAGGCGCCGCCGCCGGTGCACATCGAGATCGCGACAAACAATCCGGTGACGATGGTACCGATCAGCAGACCGCCCAGCGCCTTGATGCCCGCGCCCGGACCCATCAGCGCGTTCATGCCGAAGGCCACCACGACCGGCACCAGGATCGGCAGCAGCGACGGAATGATCATCTCCCTGATCGCCGCGCGCGTCAGCAGGTCCACGGCCCGGGAATAATCCGGCTTGGCGGTGCCCTGCATGATGCCGGCGATCTCACGAAACTGGCGCCGAACCTCGGTGACCACCGATCCCGCGGCGCGGCCGACCGCCTCCATCGCCATGGCGCCGAACAGGTACGGTACCAATCCGCCGATGAACAGGCCAATGATCACGGCCGGGTCCGACAGCGAAAAACCGACCATGTCGCGGCCGGTGTCGGCCATGTGGGCCGCGAGGTTGTGGGTGTAGTCGGCGAACAGCACCAATGCGGCCAGGCCGGCCGAGCCGATCGCGTAGCCCTTGGTCACGGCTTTGGTGGTATTGCCGACCGCGTCGAGCGGATCGGTGACATTACGCACGGCCTTGGGCAGATCGGCCATCTCGGCGATGCCGCCGGCGTTGTCAGTGATCGGTCCGTAGGCGTCGAGGGCCACGATCATGCCGGTCATCGACAGCATCGCGGTGGCGGCTACGGCGATGCCATACAGGCCGGCCAGTGTGTAGGAGCCCCAGATTGCAAGGCACACCGCCAGCACCGGCAATGCGGTGGATTTCATGCTGACCCCGAGGCCGGCGATGATGTTGGTGGCGTGGCCGGTCTGCGAGGCGGCGGCGACACCCTGTACCGGGCCGTACTCGGTGGCGGTGTAGTATTCGGTGATCACGATCATGGCG